>OFGU01000037.1_pt1 | contig 16023 bp, 14 predicted proteins | sample 1521841 | NCBI WGS metagenome assembly OFGU01 (sample SAMEA2553413, study PRJEB24118) | soil metagenome
TGGGCGAGGAGCCACCCGAGGTCGGCCCGGGCCGTGTCGTCATGCAGCAGTGGCGGCCCGAGCTCGCGCTCGGCGGACGCGAGCAGGCGGGGGTCGCCGCGGGGCTGGTAGGCGAGCCCGGCGAGGCCGAGGTCGGCGAGCCGCACGAACGGCCGCTGGCCGGCGGCCGCGGTCGGTGTAGTAGATGAGCCCCTGGGTGGGCGCGGCGGCGGGGCCGGCAATCGGCGGGGCAACCGGCTCGGGCACGAACAGCCCCCCGAAACTGCCGGGAGCCGGCAGGATGTCCTGCCGGCTGGGCGCGGGCCACAGGTACTCAGGGGAGGACACGATGCCGCTGACCGTGAGCTGGCGCCAGGACCCGTGCTGCCACACCTCGACCGCAGCGCCTGGGCGCAGCCCCGCATGCTGAGCGAGATGCTTCTCTGCGAGCACCCCGGCTGGGACGGCCTGGTTCAGGTACCTGCCGTTCAGGACGTCGACCCGGTCGACTGCGGGCTGCCGGGTCACCGGCAGGCCGACGACGCGGCCGGCGAAGGGAACCTCGCCTGGGATCCGCAGCGGCACGTCGCTGACGGTGCGGGTGGTGGTGGCGGCGACGCCGGGTGTGCGGGCCGCCTGCCGCGCGATGGCGGCGGTGTTGCCGCCATCCCCGGCGAGATCGGCGAATCGGTAGCGGTCGAAGATGGCCTGGTAGCTGGCTTGCAGGTTGCGGTAGGCGTCATAGGAGGCGCCGTAGAGGGCGACACCGACCAGGATCAGCATCGCCACCCAGATCAGCTGGGCCGGGCGGCGGGCCAGATCCCGGCCGAGCTTGACAGTCAGCATGCTCACCAGGTCACCTCCGCCGCCGCGCCCGGCGCCGGTGTTGTGGTGACCTCCGAGATCTGGCCGGATCGCATCCGCACGACCCGGTGGGCGATGGTGGCGATCGCGGCGTTGTGGGTGACCACCAGCAGGGTGCGGCCCTGCCGGTTGAGGTCCTGCAATACCTCCAGCACGCCCCGGCCGGTCTCCAGATCCAGTGCACCGGTCGGCTCGTCGCACAGCAGCAGCGCGGGATTCTTGGCGACTGCTCGGGCGATCGCGACCCGCTGCTGCTCACCGCCGGACAACTGGGCGGGGAAATGGTTCGCACGGCTGGCCAGGCCGACCGCGTCGAGCGCCGCGCGGGCGTGTTCACGGTCGCCGCGGCCGGTGAGTTCGGCGACCAGCCGGACGTTCTCCATGGCGGTGAGTGTGGGAACCAGGTTGAAGAGCTGGAAGACGAAGCCCACGGTGTCGCGGCGGTAGGCGGTGCGGGCGTCCTCGCTCAGGCCAGTGATGTCACGACCGCCAACGACGACCGCGCCGGACGTCGGTGGCTCGATGCCGCCCACCAGGTTCAGCAGGGTCGTCTTGCCGGACCCGGACGGGCCGAGCAGCACCACGAACTCGCCGGTCTCGACGGTGAGGTCCACCTCGCGCAGGGCATGGACCCTGGCCGGGCCCGAGCCGTAGAACTTGCCCGCCTTACGCAGTTCGACCGCATGAGACGGTACCGCCTCAACGCCCGCGACGCGCCCAACCTGGCCGGCATGTCTTCTCACAGCCCTCAGCCCTCCGTCTCATCCGCGCCGGTACCCGGCGGGCGCAGCAACCTGGCCAGTGCGGCGGGGGGGGACCGGACGTCCAGCGCAGGATCAGCGAAAACATGCAGCACCAAACCGTCGATGAGCGCAGCAACACCGACCGCCAGCGTGGCCGGGTCGGCGTCACGGCGCACCCGCCCGGCTTCCAGTTCCTGGGTGAACCGGCTGGTGAGCAGTTCACGCAAGGTGTGCAGCGCTCGCGCTAGGCAGTCGCGGATCTCGCTGTCGCGCATGCTCTGCACGAGCGCCTCAGCCAGCACCCGGCTGCCGGGCGAACCGGCACCCTCTCCCGCCAGGCCCGCCACCGCGTCGACGATGCCCTCCAGCAGGTCGTCCGCGTCGATCATCGCAGCCATCGGGCCCGCCAGTTCGGCCTCGATCGCATGCCACACCGCTGCCCGCCGCAACGCGTCGATCGAGCCGAAGTGATAGTGCACCAGCGCGTTATTGACCCCCGCCCGGCCGGCTACCACCCTCGACGTGGCCGCTGCCCACCCATCCTCAGCGATGACGGCCACAGCAGCCCTGATCAGCTGACGGCGGGTGTCACCACCACGGGCACGGGCAACGGCCACCTGTCCTCGCTGCTGGTCAGTCGCCTAAGGCGAATGCTTAATTAAGAAGAGGCTAGACCGCGTGGCCCGCTGCGCGCAACACCGTGCCCCGTTGCCCGGGAGCGTTTCGTCGGCCAGCATGCTCTGGGCGGGCAATGCCCGTGCTGAGCGCCGGGAACCGCTATCACGGTGACGGCCGGGAATGCTCTTGCTCACAACGCCGGGGCCATTGGTCCTGAGGGCCATGGCCGGTAGGCTCTGTCCCTCCCTGGATGGGGTGGGTCGGATAGCGAATGGATGGCTTCCGTCCTAGGATAGGCCGCTGATGACCGGACAGACGCGGCGTTGTAGCCAGGGGGCTGATGTGGCCTGCGGCGCGGTCGCATTGGGAAGGGCTGAGATGACGGGCGAGCCTGCGGACGGCCTGGGTGCTGCGGGGCGGCCTGCCTTGGTGCCCAGCCTGGCCGGCGGGCAGGGAAGACGGGCCGCGCAGCAGCGGTTGCGGACCGCGCGCGGTCACCATGATGCGGTGCTGCGCATGCTGGAGGCGGACCGCTACCGCATCGACGTACTTCACCAGCTATCGGCTGTAGAGGGCGCGATCGCACGTGCGCGCCGGGACATTGTCGAAGGTCACCTGCACGGATGCGTCGCTGACACGGTGCATGAGGGACGGATCGGGGATGTGGCTGACGAGATGCTGGCAGCCATGTCCGGGGAGCGCCCGCCCGCCACCCGTACCGAGCACCGGATCGTGCCGTGAGGTCCGGGTATCAGGGCACCACGTTGGCGCCAGGCGCAGCAGGAGGGTGAGGCCCCGTGCGTGCTGGGGCGGAACTGGCGGGCCTGCCACTGCCGGACGTGCTGGCCGAACTGGAGGCGTCTTCCGGGGGGCTGACCAGTGAGCAGGTCCAATCGCGGCGGGAGCGGTTCGGGCCGAACGAGATCGCGGAAAAGCGCACGAGCCCGCTGCTGGTGCTGCTGGGTTATTTCTGGGCGCCGATTCCCTGGATGATCGAGGTTGCGCTGGTCCTGTCGCTGGTAGTGCGCCACTGGACTGACGCGGCGGTTATCGGGGTGCTGCTGGGAATGAATGTGGCGGTGGCGTTCGCCGAGGAGCATCAGGCAGCGAATGCGATCGCCGCGCTCAAGCAGCGGCTGGCAGTCACCGCACGGGTGCTGCGGGACCGGGTGTGGACGGCCCTGCCGGCCCGCGAGCTGGTGCCGGGTGATGTGATCCGGGTGCGGCTGGGGGATGTGGCGCCGGCCGACGCGCGGCTGCTCGGCGATGTCTCGCTTCAGGTTGACCAGTCCTCGCTGACCGGGGAGTCGCTGCCGGTCACCCACGGCGCCGGCGACGTCCTGTATTCGGGTGCGGTGGTGGTGCGCGGCGAGGCCGACGCCCTGGTGTATGCGACCGGTGAGGCTAGTTTCTTCGGCCGCACCACCGCGCTGGTGGGGACTGCGGGCACTGTCAGCCATTTCCAGCGGGCGGTGCTGCGGATCGCCCACTACCTGATCGTCCTTGCGGTCGCCCTGGTGACGCTCACGCTGGTGGTGTCGGTGGCGCGCGGGAACCCGGCGCTGCAGATGGTGGAGTTCGCGCTGGTGGTCGTGATCGCGTCGGTGCCGGTGGCGCTGCCGGCGGTGCTGTCGGTCACCATGGCGGTCGGTGCCCGCGCCCTGGCCCGCCGGCAGGCCGTCGTGTCCCACCTGCCCGCGGTGGAGGAACTCGGTGGCATCGATGTGCTGTGCTCGGATAAGACCGGCACGCTCACCCAGAACCGGCTCGCCGTCGCTACCCCGTGGACCGCGCCGGGCGCCGCTGCTGGTGACGTGCTGGCCGCGGCGGCGCTCGCCTCCCGCGCGGAGGACCGCGACCCCATCGACCTGGCCGTTCTCGCCGCCGCCCCGCCCGCACCGGACGGGCAGCGGGTCACGGGGTTCATCCCGTTCGACCCGGTGACCAAGCGGACCGAGGCCACCGTGTCTGGCGGCGGTGAGGGCGCGTTCACTGTCAGCAAAGGCGCCCCGCAGGTGATCGCGCAACTGTGCGCTGGTGACCCCGCTGTTGCGCAGATGACCACGGTGGCCGAGGGGTTCGCCGGACGCGGCTACCGGTCACTGGGGGTGGCCCGCACCGGCCCAGGCGGCGGCTGGCGGCTGCTGGGGGTGCTGCCGCTGGCCGACCCGCCGCGGGAGGACTCGGCCGCCACCATCACCGCCGCCCGCGAGCTTGGAGTGACGGTGAAGATGGTCACCGGGGACCAGGTGGCGATCGGGCGGGAGATCGCCCGGCAGACCGGTCTTGGCCAGCAGATCCTGGATGCCGCCACCCTGGCTGCCGCCCCCGGCGACGGCGGGGATGCCGAGCTGGCCGGACGGGTGGCGGCTGCGGACGGGTTCGCCCAGGTGTTCCCCGAGCACAAGTACAAGATCGTGCGGCTGCTGCAGGCCCGCGGCCACATCGTGGGCATGACCGGCGACGGTGGGCACGACGCCCCGGCGCTCAAACAGGCCGACGCCGGGATCGCGGTCTCGGGGGCCACCGACGCCGCCCGGGCCGCCGCTGACGTGGTGCTGCTGGCGCCGGGCCTGTCGGTGATCGTGGACGCGATCCGCACCGCCCGGGAGATCTTCGCCCACATGACCAGCTATGCCACCTACCGGATCGCCGAGACCATCCGCATCCTGCTGCTGATCACCCTGGCGATCGTCGCGTTCAACTTCTTCCCGGTCACCCCGGCGATGATCGTGTTCCTGGCCGTGCTCAACGACGCCGCGATCTTGTCCATCGCCTATGACCACGTCCGCGGCTCGAACAGGCCGGTCGCCTGGGACATGCGCACCACCCTGGTCATCGCCACCGTGCTGGGCGTCATCGGAGTGGTGGCCACGTTCCTGCTGTTCGCCCTTGCCGATCAGGTCTTCGGGCTCAGCCACGACCTGATCCGCACCCTGATCTACCTGAAACTGTCGGTTGCCGGGCAGCTGACCATCTTCCTGACCCGTACCCGGGGCCCGTTCTGGTCCCGGCCCGCCCCGGCCCTGCTGCTGCTGGGTGCGGTGGCCACCGCCCAGATCATCGCCACCCTGATCGCCGTCTACGGGGTGCTGATGGCCCCGCTGGGCTGGGAGCGGGCCGGCTTGGTCTGGGCGTATGCGCTGGCGTGGTTCCTGGTCAACGACCGGGTCAAGCTCGCCGCCTACCGCTGGCTTGACCATCATCCCCGGCGCGTCAAGGCCACAGCAGGGCAGCCATCCGGAGCGGGGCGGCCGTCATGAACAACCCGCCCGGCGGGGCTGGGTGGATGGCAGGTGTGGCACCGGTGGAGCGGCCCATCTCGCAGGCCCGGGCCACCTACGACCGGGTCGCCGCCGTCTACGACCTGGCGGAGAACCCGTTCGAGCGCCGGGCCCGCAAGCAGGGGCTGCGGCTGCTGGCCGCCCGCCGTGGGGAGCGCGTCCTGGAGATCGGTCCCGGAACCGGTCACGCCCTGGCCGCGCTGGCCCGCAGCGTGGGCCCGGCCGGGCAGGTGACCGGGGTGGACCTGTCCGCCCGCATGCTCAGCCGATCCCGCCGCCGGGCGGCACGGGCAGGGTATGCAGGCCGGATCGGGCTCATCCAGGGCGACGCCCACCGGTTGCCGCTGCGGGCAGGCGCCTTCGACGCCGTGTTCATGAGCTTCGTCCTCGAACTCATCGACACCCCCCAGATCCCCCCGCTGCTGGCTGAGTGCCGCCGGGTCCTGCGCCCCGGCGGGCGCCTGGCCGTCGTTTCGCTCCAGCTCACCCAGCCGCCCGCTCTCATGGCCCGGCTGTACCTGGCGGCCCGCCGGTACCTGCCGGCCGTGCTGGACTGCCGGCCCATCCCCGTCCCCGAACTGCTCACCGCCACCGGCTGGCACCTGCAGGCCCGTCGGCAGCTGTCATTGTCCGGGCTGCCAGCCAGCGCCGCTGTCGCCACCCCGGCCCACCCACCGGACCCGCCACGGACCTGGCCAGGCGGGACGGCGGCCCACGGCGGCCGCGGCTGGCTGCCGGGCCCGGGCAGGCCCGCCCGGGGAGCTGGGCCGGGCACATGATCCAGCATCCCGCGTTCCCGGTGGAGCCCTGGACGGTCACGGAAACGGCCTACAGCCCGGAGATCCTCGGCCAGGCTGAGAGCGTGTTCGCGCTGGCCAACGGCTACCTGGGGCTGCGCGGCAACCTGGATGAGGGCGACCCGGTGTTCCTGGCGGGAACCTACCTGAACGGTTTTTACGAGTCACGGCCGATCATCTACGGGGAATACCGCCACGGCTTCCCGCAGAACAGCGAGACGCTGCTCAACGTGACCGACGGCAAGCTGATCTGCCTTCGGGTCAACGGGGTGCCGCTGGACGTGCGCACCGGGCGGCTGCATTCGCACCGGCGGACGCTGGACCTGCGCACCGCGATGCTGACCCGGGAACTGGTCTGGTCCGCTCCGGGAGGTGGGCGGGTCGCGGTCACCTCCCGGCGGCTGGTGTCCTTCCACGACCGGCACCTGGCCGCGATCAGCTACCAGGTGCGGGTGCTGGATGGCCCGGCGGCGCTGGAGATCTGCTCGCTGCTGGTCGGCAACGAGTCGAACCAGGTCAGTGAGGGGGATCCGCGGGAAGCGGCGCCGCTGTATGGGCAGGTGCTGCTGCCCCAGTCCGCGGCGGTGGACGGTGCCCGGGCTGTCCTCGTTCACGCCACCCGGGCCAGCGGGCTGACCGTCGCCGCCGGGACCGACCACGACCTGCAGGCCGCAGGCCCCGTCTCGGTGGCCGCGGGCAGGACCGATGGCGGCTCCGCGCAGGTCACCTTCACGGTCACCGCCACCCCGGGTTCCCCGGTGCACCTGGTCAAGCTGCTCGCCTACCACTGGGCCGCCGGCCAGCCAGCCGGGGAACTGGCCCAGCGGGTGCACGGCAGCCTGGATGCCGCGGTGAGTATCGGCTTCCAAGGGCTGGTGAGCCACCAGGAACGCCTGGTTGCCGCGTTCTGGGAACGCAGCGATGTGACCGCGGCGGGCGACCTGGAGGTGCAGCAGGGGCTGCGGTTCGGGCTCTTCCAGCTTCTGCAGGCAACCGCCCACGCAGGACCTCGCGGGGTGGCGGCCAAGGGCCTGACCGGGCAGGGGTATGAGGGCCACCGGTTCTGGGACAGTGAGATCTTCCTGCTCCCCGTCCTGGCTTACACCAGCCCGCAGCACGCCCGTGACCTGCTGACGTTCCGGCACGCGACGTTGCCCGCGGCACGTGCCAGAGCCAGGGAACTCGGGCTGGAAGGTGCGCTGTTCCCCTGGCGGACCATCACCGGGGCCGATGTCGCGCCCTACTTCCCGGCCGGCACCGCCGCCCATCACCTGACCGCTGACATCGCCTACGCGGTGGGCGTCTACCTGACCGCGACCGGCGATGAGGAGTTCGCGGCCGGCCCGGGAGCGGAACTTCTGGTGGAAACCGCCCGGCTGTGGGCGTCGCTCGGCCATTACGACCCGGCCCGCGGCGGCGCGTTCTGCCTGGACCAGGCCACCGGGCCCAACGAATACACCGTCCTGGCCGACAACAACGTCTACACCAACCTGATGGCCCAGGCGAACCTGTCCGCCGCCGCCGACCTCTGCGGGCGGCTCCAGGACCACCATCGGGCAGCCTATGACCGGCTCGCCACCGCCACCGGGCTAGCGGCGAGCGAGATCACGGCGTGGCGCCGCGCCGCCGGCGCGATGCGCATTCCCTACGACACCGCGCGAGGTATCCACCCGCAGGACGAGACCTTCCTGCACCACCCGGTATGGGACTTCGCTGCCACCCCCAGGAAGGACTACCCGCTGCTGCTGCATCACCATCCGCTCACCTTGTACCGGCACCAGATCGTCAAGCAGGCTGACCTGGTCCTGGCCCTGCACCTGGCCGGCAGCCACTTCACCCCGGAGCAGAAACAGCGCGACTTCGCCTACTACGAGGCGATTACGGTGCACGATTCGTCGCTGTCGGCCAGCACCCACGCCGTCATCGCCGCGGAACTGGGGGACCTCGCCAAGGCAGTGCGCTACCTGCGGGCCACCGCGCTGCTCGACCTCGACGATCTCAACCACAACGTCCGTGACGGCATCCACGTCGCCGCCCTTGCCAGCGCCTGGACCTGTCTGGTCACCGGACTGGCGGGCCTGCGCCACACAGACGGTGGAATCTCGCTGTCCCCGCGGCTCCCGGCGGGCTGGGAAAAGATCGCCTTCCCGCTCACCATGCGCGGCCGGCGCATCCGCGTGGAACTGACCCCGGCCACGGCCAGCTACCAGCTCTGCTCAGGCGACACCCTCACCATCAACCATTACGGTCACCCCATCACCCTCATCCCCGGCAAGACGGAATGGCTGCCCCTGACCCCTGAGTCTCACCGGGCTAGCTGAAGATCTCGCGCAGGCTGGCCTCATCCACTTCGGTGGCGAGCACGACGACCTCATCGCCGGCGTGCAGCACCGTGCTGCCTAGTGCGGGCTCAAGGCGCCCCCCGCGGATGATGAAACTGATCCAGGCGTCCTCGGGCAGCGGCAGGTCGCTGATGGGGATGTTGTCCGCGGCGGTGCCGGGGGCGACGAGGAAGCGGTGCAGGCCCTCGGGTTCCTCCTGGAACCGTATGCCCAGGCTCCACGGCTCCGGCTCGATGGTACGCAGCGGTATTTTCAGCCGCCGGGCGAGCCCGGGGACTGCTCCGCCTTGCACGATGACCGAGAACGCCACGACCACGAAGATGATCTCGTAGATGCGCGGCGCGTCCTTGACCCTGGCCTGGACGATGAACGCGCCGAGCAGGATCGGCACGGCGCCTTTGAGGCCGGACCACAGCACGAACAGGCGTTCACCGAACCGCAGGCGCACCGGCCACAGCAGCACACCCACGAATACCGGCCGGATGACGAATGCCAGCAGGGCCGCGAGAGCAAGGCCGATCAGCCATGCCCCGCCGTGTGGCAGGGCGTACAGCTGGATAGTGAGTCCGAGCATGACGAAGGCGACCAGTTCGGCCAGGCTGGCCAGCGAGGAATGGAAGTGCGCGATTTCCCCTTTGTAGGGGGCATGCTCGTCGCCGATGAGGACGCCCGCCATGAATACGGCCAGAAACCCGGACCCGTGGGCGATGGTGGCCAGCCCGTAGATGGCCAGCGCGCCGGCCAGGACGCGCAGCGTGTACAGTCCCTCGTCCGGCAGCGGCACCCGGCGCATGAATGCCAGCAGCACCCGGCCGCCCACGGCGCCGACGGCCACGCCAACAGCCATCTGCAGGACGAATGTCCACACCACCTCACCGGCCGCGTTCATGCCGGTGCCGGTTGCCGCCAGCAGTGCGACCAGCAGGGCGATGCCGACCGGGTCGTTGGCCCCGGCCTCGCCTTCCAGCAGCACGCCGCTGCGGCCGGCGATCTCACGGCGGCCCAGTATGGAGAACACCACGGCCGGGTCGGTGGGCGCCAGCGCGGTGCCGATGAGCAGCGCCCCGCGCCAGTCGAAGGAGAACAGGAACCGCGCGGCGAGCGCGGCGGCCGCCGCCGTGACCAGTGTTCCGGCAACACCGATCCAGACGGTCGCCACGGCCGCCGACCGGAACCGCCGCCAGCCCATCCGCATGCCGCCGTCGAACAAGATGACCGCGAGGGCAACCGTGACGACCTGCTCCACTGTGGCGAACGACAGACTGCCCAGCCGCGGCCAGATGTCAGAGGCGAGCGCCGCCCCGATCAGGAAGAACGCCGGTGCCGGGATCCGGAGGCGCTCGCTCACCCGGCTGGACAAGACCGCCGCGATGCCAACGAGCGCGGCCACCAGCACCGCCAGCCCGAACGACTCGACGCCAGCCATCAGAACTCAGCGGTACGCACGGGCACCCACCCCACGCCTTGTCCGATCCGGCCTGCAGAATTTCGCCCGCGAGCTCCCGGATTCCTCCAGCAACGTAACAGGCGGCCTGGTGAACCATACGCCTGCCCCGGCTGTGGCTTTCCCCTGGAAACAACGCTCGCGGCTGGACCAGGCGTACCGGGCCTGGTAGGAAGCCTGGCTGGGTACGGGGGCGGACAACTGCCGGCCTTGCGGCACGCGCGCCGGCACTCATGCCCGCACCCCGTCCGCGGGCGCTCGCAGCGCGCTGGTGACCTGAGCGGAACCCGTGTCACTACCTGCTGCGTAAGCAACCACCGGGCATCACTTGTTGCATTGGGCAATAATGTGGGCGAACGGATCGAGGTGCCCCGCCGGTACTACTGCCTGCGCGCGGAGGGCTGATGGCCTCGGTGGGGGAGTGGGCATGCGATGCAGTAGCGGCTGGCCTCAGCCTCTGGCCGCCGAACACGGCGGCAGGCGCTGAGATGGCAGTTCGCCCCGGGGTGATCGCGGGAATGCGAAGATCAGGGGCCGGGGCAGAACTCGCGCCCCGGCCGGGCGCCCAGGTCCTCCTGGGCGTGCTGCCATTCCTCGTCATGGCGGTGGTGGCCGCCGTTGATCTCATCGCGGGCCCGCGGGTCGGTTTCCTGCCCCTGCTGGCCCTGGGCCCTGCGCTGGCGGCTGTCTCCCTCCGCCCGGCACGAACCGCGCTCATTGGCGGCCTGGCCATGATACTGGGCGTGGGGCTCGCCATGTACGACAATCTTGACGGTTCCCGGCGTGGGTACATCGCGCTCGCGACCATCGCGGGGGTGACCGGCGCCGGGGCGATTGCCAGCGCGGGGCGGCGTCGGCGGGAGCGGGAACTGGCGAACGTGAGCGCCGTCGCGGAGGCGGCGCAGCGAGTGCTGTTGCGCCCGGTGCCCCGCCAGGTGGGTCCGGTCCAGCTGGCGGTTCGGTATATCTCCGCCACCGCCTCGGCGCGGATCGGCGGTGACCTGTACGAGGTCAGCGCGACCGGAGGCAAGGTGCAGCTCATCGTCGGCGATGTCCAGGGCAAGGGCCTGGCAGCGGTGCAGACGGCGGCGACAGTACTGGGAGCGTTCCGTGAAGCGGCGCACGACGCCCCGGATCTGCCGGCGCTGGCCGCACGGATCGAGTTCAGCCTGCAGCGTCAGGCCGCCGGCGAGGAGTTCGTGACCGCGATCTTGGCCCAGGTCGCTGACGGCGGGCCGGGCATCGAGATACTGAACTGCGGGCATCCGCCGCCCCTGCTCCTGAGCAGCTCAGGAGTCCGTTTTGTCGAGCCGCTCGACGCCGGCCTGCCGTTTGGTCTGGCCGGTCTCGCCGCGGCCGGTCTGGCCGCGGCCGGGCGCGGCCTGGACGCCGCCGCGTTCGGCCCGGGCGACCAGATCCTGTTCTACACCGACGGGATCAGCGAGGCCCGCGACAAGTCAGGTGCTTTCTACCAGTTCGGCGACTGCGGCACCTTGCTGGACGGCCTGGGTCCCGACGCCGCGCTGGACCGCCTTTGCGAGGATGTCGTCCGGCACGTTGGCCACGAACTGCGCGATGACGCCGCGATGCTCCTCATCAGCCACGGCCCCGGCGAACCGCGGCCGGGCAATGGCCAGGCGGCCACCGGCGCCAGCCACCCAGAATCCTTCCCGGGCGAGATCATGCGGGACACCGCCATCCAGAACGCGCAAACCGGTCCGGCTGCCGTTGACCGCGCATAGACAGGTTGCCCGGCGTGGCACCGGGGGATGCTGACTGCGCTCCTCAGCCAGCGGCCCTGGTTAACAGTAAGTCGCTGGCCGCCGGGACAGGCGGCTCGGGGCCAGGGTGCGGGTCCGGGGACTGGCCCTGTCCGTCCGGGTGACGGTCCGGTTGCCGGGGTCCGGGGATCAGGAAGTTGATGCGGTCCCCGGCGCTGAGGGTGAGGCCGGGGCCGGGGATGCGGAGTCTGCGATCGCGGAGGATCGAGACCGCGGTCCAGCCTGAGGGCCAGGTGAGGGCGCCCAGAGTGCTGCCGATGGCGGGCGAGTCACCCGGGATGGTGATCTCCACGATCTGGTAGCCGGGCAGTGGGGTAGGCGGCTCGTGCAGCGATGATTGCGGGTCGGGCAGGGCCCAGTCGGCCGCGAGCTGGCCCTGGGTGGTCTGTGCCCGGGAGGTGTGGATCTGGCGGGCTACCGCCTGGAGCACGCCTGGGTTGGTGATCCAGCCGTGCACATGCCGGCCGTCAGCGGAGAGCACGGGCAGCCCGTCGCGGCCGTAGATCACTAGCTGGCGCAGCGCCTGGGCGAGGGATTCGTTGGCGAACAGCGCCTGTGGCGCCCGCTGGTGGGTGACTACCCCTGGCAGCGCTGCCTTGCCGGGAACGTGCCCGTCTCCTGCTGCGGCCACCGCTGGCGCTACGGCCAGTGGGGCGGGGAGGGGGTGCATGGCGTCGGCGACGGTCAGGTCCTCGAAGACGTGAGCCGGTGTGGCCCGGTCGATGTCGGTGCCGCGGCGCAGCAGTTTAGTCGTGTAGATGGTGCCGTAGCTCAGGGCGCGGGAGACGGCGGTGGCGATCGCGACGGCGAGCATGACCGGCAGGGTGAGGGTGTAGTCGCCGGTCATCTCCACCACGCTGGCCAGTGAGGTCAGCGGGGCACGCGCGGCGGCGGTGAACACCGCGCCCATGGCCACCACCGCGTACAGTGCTGGCTGCCCGGCGGCCGGCCCTAGCAGATGGTCGGCGATTTCGCCGAAGGCCATGCCGGAGGTGGCGCCGATGAACAGGGACGGGGCGAACACGCCACCGGAGCCGCCGATGCCGATGGTCAGGCTGGTAGCGATCATCTTCCCGGCGGTGAGCACGAGCAGGAACCACAGCAGGTAGCCGCCGCTGACGGCCTTGTACATCACCGGGTAGCCGACGCCGTACATCTGCGGCAGCGCGAGCAGCAGGAGGCCCAGGACGATCCCGCCGACCGCGGGCCGGGCCCACTCGGGCCGGTTCTTCCACAGGCGGTCGCAGATGTCCTCGATCTTGTACAGGATGGTCTTGAAGGCCAGCCCGGTCAGCGCGGCCAGCACCGCCAGCAGGGCAACGAGCAGGTAGTTGCGGGCGTGATGCAGGGCGATACCGGGCGGGAATCCGGCCAGGAACGGCCCGCCGCCCACGAATAGCTCGCTGATCACGTCGGCGACCATCGACGCCAGCATCACCGTGAAGATCGCCTCGACGGAGAACTCCCGCAGGATCAGTTCGACCCCGAAGAACACGCCAGTGACCGGGGCGTTGAACGTGGCCGCGATGCCGCCGGCCGCGCCGCAGGCGACCAGGATGCGCAGCCGGTTCTCCGGTATCCTGACCCACTGGCCCAGGCCGGAAGCCAGCGCCGACCCGATCTGCACGATCGGGCCTTCCCGCCCCACCGAACCACCGGCCCCGATGCACAGCGCCGAGGCGACCGCCTTGACCACACTGACCTGCGGACGGATCCGGCCACCGTTCTCCGCGACCGCGATCATCACCTCAGGAACCCCGTGCCCCCGCGCCTCGCGCGCGTACCGGTAGATCAGCGGACCGTAAATCAGCCCACCAATCACCGGGATCACCACGAAGAAACCCAGCCCCAGCCACGGCAGGTGAGCGCTGCCCACATGGCCCTGCTGGCCGAACTCGGCATGACCGGTGGCCAGCCAGGTGAACCCATAGATCAGGTAACGGAACGCGATCGCGCCGAACCCCGACCCGGCGCCGACGAGCAGCGCCATCACGAATAGCCCCGGCCGGGAACCTCGCAGCCACCCGCCCGCCCTGCCGATCCATGGCCTTGCCGCGAGCGACGTGCCGGTCACGGCCGCACTCCCTGGCTGGCCTGGGACGGCTCCCGCCGTAGTGCGGCTGGTGCCCCCGGCGGTGCATCCGGCTGGACCTGAGGCCATTGGCTGTCGGGGATCTCCCCGGCTGCCGCAGCAAAGGCCGCCATCGCCTCGGCCACCGCCTGCTGCTGCCCGGCCGGAAGCTGGCCCAGGATGCCGGCGATCAGCGCCCGCCGCCGCGCGGTGGCCTGGTCCACCACCTGCCGCCCGGCCGCGGTGATCGAGACCAGCACGCTGCGGCGGTCGGCGCGGGCGCGGTGCCGGCGGATCAGCCCCTTGCGCACCAGCCGGTCACACATCCGCCCCGCCGTGGATGGCACGACCTCCAGCGCCACGGCCAGATCCACCATCCGCTGGGGGCCACGGGAAGCCAGCACCACCAGCGCCCGGTACTGCGCGAGCGTGGTCTCCTCAGCAGCCGGGCCGAGCGACTTGGTAGCCACTGCGATTAGCGTCCGGCTCGCCGTCAGTACCGCATCCACCGCAGCCTCGTTCACCGCATGTCCGGCCACGCCCCGCCACCTCGCAAAGATTGCTTATTGCAACAATCGCATAATACTCCGTTAGCCTGTCGCAACTAATTTCGGGGGACCCCGGTGCTCGCGCTGCCTGGCGCACCTGGGCTGATAGCCCTCGCCTCACCGCTGCCAGCCACGATCCCCTCCGCCGTGGTGGGGGCGGCGCCCTACCTGCGGGCCGGTGAAGCCCGGCCCCGTGCTGCCGCCTGGTCGGTGGTGGGGGGCGTCCCTGGCGCGGCCGCCGGTGCGCTGCTGTCCCACCCTGCCCGGTCACATCAACCGGGTCCTGGCCGGCGAGTTCGCCGCCGGGCCGCTGCCAGGCAGCGCGACCGGCAGCCAGCCGGCACACCACGTGCGGGGGCCGGTCATCCGCCAGGCGTTCGGATGGTTCCTGGTCGCCTGCGGGCTGTTCTTCACCAGCTACCGGATCGTGGCCGGCCAGGGCTGGCCGTCCGCCTCCGTGACCACGGTGAGGACCTGGACGGCGCCGGACCGCCCCATGATCTTCCCCGTGGCCTCCAGCGCTGGCCCCAGCAGCGGCCGGGCGGGCAGGCGGCCGGCGGCGAACAGGGCGCCGCGGACGCGGGCCTGGCCATGCTTTTGCCCGAGGGCGAGCAGATCGTCGCGGGGGAGGAAGCAGCCGCTGGCGTAGGGGGCGCGGCGGGCAGGCCGGTCGAGCAGGCCCCACAGGCTGGCCGGGTTGAGGACGGCGGCGACCAGCCGCCCGCCGGGCCGGGTAATGCGGGCCATCTCGGCCAGGACCTGTGCCGGGCTGGCGGTGAACTCGAGCGTGGCGACGGTGACGGCGGCGTCCATGCTCGCACCGGCGAGGGGGAGCCGGTGGGCGTCGGCGCGGGTCACGGGCCCCTGGCGGCCGCAAGGGCGAGCATCCCGGGGTCGGCGTCGATGCCGACCGCCTGGGCGCCGTGGCTGGTGAGGATGCCCAGGAGCCGGCCCGTGCCGCAGCCGATGTCGGCGACCCGCCGCCCAGCGAGCGGGCCGAGGGCAGCCAGCACGGCGCTGGTCTCGATCCGCCATGCGTACCGTCCCCATCGGCTTTCGAACCACGCGTCATAACCCAGGGCAGGGGCGGATCGCGCACTGGCTGGCTGGGTCATGTGCGGTCGATCCTGGTCAGGCTGGCCGCCATGCTGATCCGCGGCGCCCGGGTATCTGCCAGTGCTCGCTGAGCTGGGCGTGGGCTGCGGTCCGGGAGGTGGTTGAGAGGCGAGGCAGGTACCTCCGTCACTTCCCGGCGGGTATCCAGACGTCCCCGCCCGGCCTGCGCAGGACGAAGCCGTCCCGGCCAACCAGCACCGCTACGTCGTTGGCGTATGCGCGGCCATGATCGCTCTCGCACACCACGGCCCGGACAATTCCGGCCGCACGTGTCCGGTCTTGCTCGACTTCCAGATACACGCCAGGCCGGTCAAGCTGTATGCGGTTGATCATGCGTCCCTCCCAAAGGGGAATGGTCATCCCCCGCGTGGGCGCAACCAGCGAGGCCAAGCATTGCACGTCCGGCACGCCCGCCGCATGGCCGACGGGTTGTTAC
>OFGU01000040.1_pt1 | contig 15688 bp, 16 predicted proteins | sample 1521841 | NCBI WGS metagenome assembly OFGU01 (sample SAMEA2553413, study PRJEB24118) | soil metagenome
GCCCGGCCCGGTTCCCACCCAGCCGGTCGCGTCGCCGTCCCCTCGGACTTCGCGGGCCGGCTGCCCAGCGGGCAGCGGGGCCGGGCAGAACCTGGTTGCGTAGCGGCGCTCCCCGGTCACCGGCGTGAGCCATCGTGACCATGCCCGCAGCAGGTCGCTGCGCAGGACCAGGTCACGCCGCCGCAGCAGCCCGGCGAGGGAGACCGAACGGTCCAGCAGGGCCTGGCGGTCCGCCTCCCAGTCATCACCCCTGGTGTCGGCCACCACCGTGTTAGCGGCAGGCCCGGCCAGCAGTACCCCGGACTCCTCGAAGGTCTCCCTCACCGCGGCGCAGACCAGTGCGCGGGCCAGTTCGGCCGGGGCATCGATCATCCGCCCCCACTCCGCCGCGTCCGGGCCTGCCCACTCGACCTCGATCTCGGCGTCGCGCGGGTCCACCGACCCACCAGGGAACACGAACGCTCCGGGTGCGAACGCCATCGTGGGCCGGCGCCGGAGCATGTAGACCTCCAGGCCGGCGTCATCGCGCACCGGCCGCAGCAGCATGACGGTGGCGGCGTCGCTCGGCGTGACCGCGGGAATCTTGCCCGACAGGACGTCGCGGGCACGTTGCGCCAGCATGCCGGGCAACTGGATGGCGGGGCGGGCGGCAGAACTCATGTGCGTGTGTGACTCAATCCCTGACCTCGGCGATCAGCTCGATCTCGACCGGCGCGTCGAACGGCAGGACCGCCATCCCGACGGCGCTGCGCGCGTGCCGGCCGGCCTCGCCGAACACCTCCAGCAGCAGTCCGCTGGCGCCGTTCACGACCTGTGGCTGGTCGGTGAAGGCGGGATCGCTGGCCACGAAGCCGGTCACCTTCACCACCCGCGTCACCGCCGACAGCCCGCTAGTGACCGACGCCACCGCAGCCAGCGCGTTCAGGGCGCAGGTCCGCGCGAGCGCGGCTGCCTCGGCTGTGCTTACCTGCGCGCCGACCTTGCCCGTCATCAGTAGCTTGCCATCCACCAGCGGCAGCTGCCCAGCCGTGTACACATGCGATCCCGTGCGCACCGCGGGCACGTAGGCCGCCAGCGGGGCGGCCACCGGCGGCAGGGTAAGCCCCAGCGCGGCCAGCCGTGCCTCCGGCGAACCGCTCACTCTTTCGGCCGCTTCATATAGGCGACGAGTTGCTCCTGATTCGGCCCGGGCACCAGCGCCACCAACTCCCAGCCGTCGTCACCCCAGTTGTCGAGGATCTGCTTCGTCGCATGCACCAGCAGCGGCACGGTCGCGTACTCCCACTTCATCATGGCGCCACCCTAGGGCATTGCCTGGCGGCCGAACTACGCCAGCGCGCCGGCGCTGGGACACGCACGCCGTGCAACGGCTGGCGCAGGATCGCGCTGACCAGCCCCCAGCAGGAACGACGCAGCAGGGCGAGGCACGGGGCGCGTAGAGCCTGCCGGCGCCTCGTTAGGCATTCTGGTTTGTCAGGTTCCTGCCTTCTTGCGGGTGGCGCGCGCCGGCCCGTCCGACGAGGCGGCGACCGGGCCGGGGCCGGCTGACACCTCCGGAACGGGGGGGATGTCCGGCTCGGCGAGTTCAGGCACCGCCGCGGGCGGGATCTCTGGCGTGAGGTCGCCCGCAAGCGCCGGTGTGACCTCACCTTCGATGGCTGCCTCGGCCGCCGCCACCTCGGCCTCGCCGGTGTCCTCGGGGGGCGGCGCGGGAGCGGCCGGCGAAGGAGGCGCCATCCTCTCGAAGAACCGCAGCAGCTCCACCGGGACTGGCATGACCAGGGTGCTGTTGCGCTCCGAGGCGACCTCGACCACGGTCTGCAGCAGCCGCAGCTGGAGTGCGGCCGGATCGCGGGCCATCACGTTCGCCGCCATGGCCAGCCGCTTGGACGCCTGGTACTCACCGTCGGCGGTGATGATCCGCGCACGGCGCTCACGTTCGGCCTCGGCCTGGCGGGACATGGAACGCTTCATGCCCTCGGGCAGGTTCACGTCCTTGATTTCCACCCGCTCGACCCGGATCCCCCACGGGCCCTCGGTCGGCTCGTCGATGATCCGCCGCAGCTCGCGGTTCACGGTGTCGCGCTCAGCCAGGAGCTGGTCCATCTCGGACTGGCCGATGATCGAGCGCAGCGAGGTCTGCGCCTGCTGGGAGACCGCGAACATGTAGTTCTGTACGTTTACCACCGCTTTGATCGGGTCCACCACCCGGAAGTACACCACCGCGTCCACCCGGACGCTGACGTTGTCCCTGGTGATGCCCTCCTGGGCGGGGACGGCCATGGCGACGATCTGCATGTTTACCTTCTGCAGCCGGTCGCCGATGGGCCGGATGATCGTGAGCCCAGGCCCGCGGGTGCCGGGGAGCACCTTTCCGAACCTGAAGATCAGACCCTGCTCATACTGCTGCACGACCCGCAGTGAACGGGCTGCCACAGCCAGCCCGCCAACCACGATGATAATGAGGATCACCAGCAGGGCTGCGATAGCGCCCATCGGGAACACCCCCTTTTCCGCCGACGTGCCCGGCTTTTCGCTTCCCCAGCCTAGTGACTATCCGCGCACGCGCCAGTGGGCTGGGCGGACCAGCCGCAGCGGGGCGGAGATAGCCTCCTTGTCGTGAGGGCTCGGGACACCGACTGGGAGGGCGTGCGACTTCACGTCATCACCGGCAAGGGGGGCACCGGCAAGACCACGGTGGCCGCCGCGCTGGCACTCGCCCTTGCCTCGGCGGGCGGCAGAGTGCTGCTCATGGAGGTTGAAGGGCGCCAGGGCATCGCCCAGTTGTTCGACTGCCCGCCCCTGCCGTATGAGGAGCGCAAGGTCGCGGTGGCGCCGGGGACGCCGGGCCGGCCCGGGGGCGATGTGTACGCGCTCGCAGCCGATCCGGAGTCGGCGCTCCTCGAGTATCTCGAGATGTTCTACAACCTCCGGCACGCCGGGCGGGCCCTCACCCGGCTCGGTGTCGTCGATTTCGCGACCACGATCGCGCCGGGGCTGCGGGACGTGCTGCTGACCGGCAAGGCCGCAGAGGCAACCCGGCGGCGGGTGGCTGGGCGGCACGTGTACGACGCCGTGGTCATGGACGCGCCGCCCACCGGCAGGATCAGCCGCTTCCTCAATGTGGCCACCGAGGTCTCCGGGCTGGCCAGGATGGGCCCCATCCGTGGCCATGCCGACACCGTGCAGAGCGTGATCCGGTCGCCGCAGACCGCCGTCCATTTCGTCACCGTGCTGGAGGAGATGCCGGTCCAGGAGACCCTGGATGGCGTCGCCGAACTCCGCGGCCTGGCCAAGGGAGGGCTCCAGCTCGGCGGCATCATGATCAACATGACGCGGCCGGTCGGGCTCAGCGATGACCAGCTGGCCGCCGCGGCAGCCGGGACACTGGACGTGCAGGACATCGCGCTCGGGCTGAAGGCGGCCGGGATCGAGGACAGCCTCGGGCCGGCCGGGAACCTCGGCCTGGCCGGCAGTCTCGCCGCCGAGGTCAGCGAGCACGCCATCGAGGCGCTCGCCCAGCGCGAGCAGCGGCACAAGCTGGACGAGGCCGGCCAGCCGCGCTACGAGCTGCCGATGATCACCGACGGGATGGATCTGGCCGGGCTGTACCTGCTGGCCACCGCCCTGCAAGAGCAGGGGGCCGCCTGATGCAGCCAGATCAGGCTCCGGACGCTCCCGCGGGTGGCCTGCGCGGCGAGGTGGAACTGCGGCCGCCCCGGCTTGAGGTGGACCGGCTGCTCGATGACCCGCGCACCCGCATCATCGTCTGCTGCGGCTCCGGCGGGGTGGGCAAGACCACGACCGCGGCCGCGGCCGGGCTCAGGGCGGCCGAGCGGGGCAGGCATGTGGTCGTGCTGACCGTCGACCCGGCGCGGCGGCTGGCCCAGTCGATGGGCCTGTCCTCGCTGGACAACACCCCGCGGCCAGTGCTGCTGGAGACCGGGACGGAGGCCGGGGGCAGCCTGCACGCCATGATGCTCGACATGAAGCGGACCTTCGACGAGATCGTCGAGGCGCACTCAGACCCCGACCGGGCGGCGGCGATCCTCGCCAACCCCTTCTACCAGTCGCTGTCGTCGAGCTTCGCCGGCACGCAGGAGTACATGGCGATGGAGAAGCTCGGGCAACGGCGGCGGGCCGACGAATGGGACCTGATCGTCGTGGACCCCCCGCCGAGCCGGTCCGCGCTCGACTTCCTCGACGCCCCGCAGCGGCTCAGCCGGTTCCTCGACGGGCGGCTGATCCGGCTCCTCACCGCCCCCACCCGGGTCTCCGGCCGTGCGTACCTGAGGGTGGTCAACGCCGGGTTCGGCATGTTCACCGGGGTGGTCACCAAGATCATCGGCGCCCAGGTACTGCGTGACGTCCAGACGTTCGTAGCCGCGTTCGACACGATGTTCGGGGGATTCCGTGAGCGCGCCGAGGACACCTACCGGCTGCTCCAGACCCCTGGCACTGCGTTCCTGGTGATCGCTACCCCGGAGCCGGACGCGCTGCGCGAGGCCTCGTACTTCGTGGAGCGGCTCTCACAGGACCGGATGCCCCTCGCGGGCCTGATCCTCAACCGTGTCCACCGCTCACCGGCGGCCCGCCTGTCCGCGGCCCGCAGCCTGGCCGCCGCCGAGGCGCTGCAGCCAGCAGGACCTGCCCAGCCAGCCGGTGGCGACACGGGGCACCCGCTCGCGGTGACGGCTTTGCGGCTGCATGCGGAGCGGATGCAGCTCGCTGCCGCCGAGCGCCGGCTTGCCCAGCACTTCACGGCAGCCCATCCGGGGGTTCCGGTCGCTCGTGTCCCGGCCCAGCCGGAGGACGTACACGACCTTGCGGGGCTGCGCGCCATCGGCGAAAGTTTCGCGGCGCGCTGACGGGTGGATCAGCTGGCGACCAGCTCGTCAGCCTTGCGCTCATACTGGTTGCGGGCTTGCTCCAGCAGGTCGCGCCAGGAGGTGACATCGGGGCGGCGGCGCAGCAGTGCGCGCCGCTCGCGCTCGGTCATGCCTCCCCAGACACCGAACTCGATGCGGTTGTCGAGGGCGTCCGCCAGGCATTCGGTCCGTACGCTGCAGCCACGGCAGATCAGCTTGGCCCGGTTCTGCGCCGCCCCCTGGACGAAGAGCTCGTCCGGATCAGACTCCTTGCACGCGGCACGGCTGGTCCAGTCAGCGATCCACATGTGGTCCAACTCCTCCTGATCGTCACGCCCGCAAGGGGTCGTCACGCCGGATGGCGTTTACTCGCGGCCCGGCCAGCAGCACAGCCACCGGCCTCCTGGTGTCATAGTTGCGAAAAAGTAACTTACGGAAGTCCGTGCCCATGCGCTAGACCCCGTTGGGCTCATTTCACAGATAGTCCGCATGGGCCATGCCGCGCCAGACAGGTAGTCACCCGTCAGCACCAGCCACCCCCGGCGGCCGCCGGGCGTACCCTTGGTCCGTGCTGACGACACGTTTTGCCGGGAAGGTCGGGGCTGCCGCCCAGATCATAGGCCTGGCCGCGGCCGGTGGCGCCCTGGTCGCCGCCCTCGCCCTCCCCTTCGTGCTCACCGGCGGGATGACTGTCCGCAACGCGGCGGCGAAGTTCAACACCCTGGCCACGCCGGAACTCGGCCTGCTGCCGGTCCGCTCGGAGATCCTGGACCGCCACGGGAACGTGATCGCCTTTTACTACAGCCGGGGTATCGACCGGGTGCCGGTGAGCTACTCCCGGATAGCCCCGGTGATGCGGCAGGCCATCGTGGCGATCGAGGACTCCCGCTTCTACCAGCACGGCGCGATCGACTTCAAGGGCACGATCCGGGCGCTGGTCAACAACCTGCAAGGCCATGCGGTGCAGGGCGGGTCCACGCTGGCCCAGCAGTACGTGAAGAACGTGGAGATCCTGTCCGCGGCCAACCCCCAGGCGGCTTTCGCGAACGCGACGATGGACACCCTCGGCCGCAAGATCCGCGAACTGCGGATGGCGGCGCGCGTCGAGCACACGATGACCAGGAACCAGATCCTGACCGGCTACCTGAACGCGGCCTTCTTCGGCAACTCGGCGTACGGCATCGAGGTCGCGGCGCGGCGCTATTTCAGCACCGACGCCTCCCATCTCACGCTGCCGCAGGCGGCGATGCTGGCGGGAATGGTGGAGAATCCCGCGGCGTACAACCCACTGCTCGGCGGCACCTTCGCCAAAGCCGCCCTCGCCCGGCGCAACACCGTGCTCGCGCGGATGGCGCAACTGGGCTACATCACCCAGGCGCAGGCCAAGGCGGCGGGCAACCAGCAACTCGGGCTCAATCCCTCGGTCCCGCAGAGCGGCTGCACCAGCAACTCCGCGCGGTACGCCGCCTACTTCTGCGATTACGTGCTGGCAGTCATCCATCACGACGCGGCCTACAAGAAGGTCGCGGCCCGGCTGGATGGCAAGGGCGGGCTGAAGATCTACACCACGCTTGACCCCCGGGACCAGCAGGCCGCGCAGAACGCGGTCAACTATGAGATGCCACCCCCGCCCTCATCGGTCAACCCCGGCAAGAACGCGGCGACCGAGGTGCTCATCCAGCCCGGCACCGGCGCCGTGCGGGCGATCGCCATCGACCGGCCGTACGGCTTCGGGCCGCACCAGAACTCGATCGACTATGCGGTCGGGCCCCAGTACAACGGCAGCCAGGGAGTCCAGATCGGCTCCACCGGCAAGGTCTATGTCATGGTGACCGCGCTGGAGCAGGGCATCCCGTTCGGTTACAGCAAGACCGTGGGCTTCTCGGCCACCGTCGGCCCCTACACAAACTGCAAGGGCCAGGACACGGCGCCGTGGCAGGTGCACAACGACGAGAGCGAGCGGGGCGGTCACTACACCCTCTACACCGGCACCAGCTTCTCGATCAACGTGTTCTACGCCTACCTGGAGCAGAAGGTCGGCCTGTGCAACACGATCCGTACCGCCGCCAGGATGGGCCTCACCTGGCCCGACGGCAAGTCACTGCTGCGCCCGGACCGGGCCGAGCACCACTACCTGAGCGCCGACAACGACCCGTCGTTCACGCTGGGCGCGGACAACGTCGCGCCGATCGACGTCGCGGCGGCCGACGCCACCCTGCCCTCGCGCGGGATCTACTGCCACCCCGTGGCCATCACCAGGATCATGATCATGACGAGCGGGCAGAACCTGCCGGTGGAGTCGGCCGGCTGCCACCGGGTGCTCTCGCGGCGGGTGGCCGACGCCGCCAACTACATCCTGCAGGGCGACCTGACCAGCATGGGGACCGCCCCCTCGGACGCCATCCCCCGCCCAGCCGCCGCAAAGACCGGGACCGCGGACCAGTACGTGTCGGCGTTCTTTGTCGGGTACACCCCGGACCTGCTGGGCACGGTCTGGGTGGGCAACCCGGCCGACCCGTACAAGTACCCGATGTCCGGCTACCCAGGCTCCTGCTACCGGGTCGAATGCGGGGGCGTCATGTACGGCTCGATGGCACCCGGGCAGACCTGGCAGCAGACGTTCCTGCACGCGCGGCTGGCCTCGCCACCGCTCAGTTTCGTGCCCGTGCCACCGGGAGATGCGCTGTTCGCGCTCGGCAACGGGATCGTCTCCCCGGCCCCGCCGCCCAAGAAGAAGTGCCCACCAGGGCACGGCACGAACCCACCCTGCCACTAGGGTCACTCGCGCCACCCGGCCCAACGGGTCAGCTGGCCAGTTTGCGGCGGACCTCAGCGGCTACCCGGGCGCCGTCGGCCCTGCCCGCCACCCGTGGCGTCACCGCCTTCATCACCTGGCCCATGGCCGCCATCCCGGACGCCCCGGTCTCGTCGATGACCTCGGCCACCAGCGCGGCGATCTCCCCATCGGTCAACTGGGCGGGCAGGTAGCTGTCCAGGATCGCGCCCTCGGCTCGTTCGGCGGCTGCCTGCTCGTCGCGGCCGGCCGCCGCGAAGGCCTCAGCGGCCTCGCGGCGCCGCTTCGCCTCCTTGGTGAGCACCGTGATGACCTCGTCATCGCTGAGTTCGCGGGCGGAGCTACCCGCGACTTCCTCCTTGCTCACCGAGGTGAGCGCCATCCGCAATGTGCGGGTCCGGACCTCGTCACGTGCCTTCATCGCGGCAGTCAGGTCAGCGCGGAGCCGGTCTTTCAATGCAGTCATGGGCCTATCCTGCCCGCCCGGCGGCCCGGTGGCATGACTGACGCCGTCCGGCCGCCCCGGCGGTCATGGCACCATAGGTGGATGCGAGCACCTCTGCGCGCCCTCGTCCTCACAGCTACCGCTGGTGCCGGCACGATCGCCTATGCCTCCGTCATCGAGCGGAACTGGTTCGCCCTGCGCCAGTTCGAGGTCCCGGTCCTGCCCGCAGGTGCCCCCTCGCTGCGGGTCCTGCATCTGTCCGATGTGCACCTGACCCCGGGACGGCACCGGCTCTTGTCGTGGATCAGGTCCCTTGCGACCCTTGACCCCGACCTCGTGGTGAACACCGGTGACTCGATCGCGCACGCCGGATCCGTCCAGCCGTTTCTTGCGGCCCTGGGGCCGCTGCTGGACCGGCCCGGGGTCTTCGTCTACGGCTCGAACGACCTGTACTCGCCGACCCCGAAGAACCCGCTGCGCTACCTGTACGACACCAGCGAACTGGTGAACCGCCGCCACGTCCGCGACCTGCCCTGGGCTGAACTCGGCGAGAGCATGGTTGCGGCCGGCTGGATGGACGCGAACAACCAGCGCGGGCGGGTCAAGGCCGGCGACCTGGACATCGAGGTCGGCGGCGTGCACGACTCGCACATCCGCCGCGCCCGGTACGACGAGATCGCCGGTCCCACGGACCCCGCTGCCGACCTGCGGCTCGGGGTGATGCACTCACCCGAGCCCAAGGTGATGGACAGATTCGCCGCCGACGGCTATGACCTGCTGCTGGCCGGGCACACGCACGGCGGGCAGGTCTGCCTGCCCGGCTACGGAGCGCTGGTAACCAACTGCGGGATCGACGCCGCCCGGGCGCGGGGCCTGCCCCGCCACCCTGGCCAGGGCAGCCCCGAGCGGCCCTGGCTGCACGTTTCCGCAGGGCTGGGGACCTCGCCGTGGGCACCGTTCCGGTTCTGCTGCCGGCCGGAGGCAAGCCTGCTCACGCTGGTTCCGCGGATCGGCTAGACTTCGCAAGGCCCCGGCGTTGCCGGGGTCAGGTGCCGCTCAGGCGGGCGGCGGGGTGTGGCGCAGCTTGGCAGCGCGCTTCGTTCGGGACGAAGAGGCCGCCGGTTCAAATCCGGCCACCCCGACCAGAAGGTCTTAGCAGGTCAGAGGGATTCTGGAGTACCGCTCCGGGGTCCCTCTTCTGATCTTGATTAGGTCTTCGGGAACCAAACGGGGAGCCACTGCCTCACGCGGACTTGGCTTGCTTTTGCTGGGTGAAGATGGCGTTCATGGTCTCCGCGCCCTTGGTGATCACCGGCTTGAGCTGGTGCCGGTAGACCTCCTCGGTGACCGCCGTGCTGGCGTGCCCGACGAGATCAGCGATGGTCTCGATGGGGACGCCGTTGTCGCTCATGATTGATACGAACGAGTGACGCAGCTCCCGCGGCGTCCAGTTCTCGCCAAGCCCGGCCTTCCTGGTGATCGCCTTGAACGACCGGCGGACGTGAGATGCGTCCAGGGGCGTACCGGCCTGGCTGGCGAAGACGGGACCGTGATCCCGCCACAGTGGGCCTGCCGCGAGCCTCTCGGTCGCTTGCCGCGCCCGGTGATCCCGGAGGGCGTCGGCGGCCTGACCCGGGAGTTCCAGCGTCCGGCGGGACTTCTCGGTCTTGGTGTCGCCGTCTGCCCGGACCGAGCGCCAGACATAGATCGCGAACCGCTCGTGATCGAACCCGACCTCGGTGACTGGCCGCCACTGTTCATCTTCCGCGATCCATGCCACGACGTGGGACCAGCGCAAGGCGCGGGCCTCTTCGGTGCGGATCCCGGTGAGCAGGCTGACGACGACGTAGGCATGGAGCCTGGACGCCTTCGCCTGCTCCAGCATGGCCGTGGCCTGTTCCAGCGCCATGGCCTTACTGGGCCGTCCTGGCCTGCCCTTGGGTGTCGTGACCAGTTCGGCCACGTTCCGCAGCACCCGGTCGCGGGCCTGGGCCTGGCGGAGTGATCGCTTCAGGATCGCGTTCACGCCTTGGAGGCTTCTCGTCGCGAGTTTGGCGGTCAGGCCGTCGAGCCACTCGTCAACGTCGTCGGCGGTCAGCTCGGCGAGCTTGCAGGCCCCGATCAGCGGTAGGACATGCTGCTCGGCCAGGATGCGGTTGGCCGTGATGGTCTCCTCGTCGCGGCCCTTGAGCCCCTAAGACAGCCAGTCCTGGACCGCCTGCGCCACCGTGTAGTTCCCGACGGTCTTGAGCCCAGCATCCCGGTCCGCTACCGCCTGGATGAGCTTGTCCTTGACGATCGCCTTCGTACGGCCCTTGCGCTTGATCCGCTGCCGCCTGCCCTGGCCGTCGAATCCCAGGCTGATCGCTCCCGTGAAGCCGTCTCCATCGGGGTAGATGGTCGCCTGGTACTTCCCGATTAAGATCTTGGACACTTTCTCTCCTTCTGCCAGGTTGGTTCGGTGTGCGGCCTGGCGTGCCCTGGCCTGCGTTCGAGGCGTACTACCGCATTCGTAGCGGCCAGGGCTGACAGGGCCTCATTCCCTGTCCTCGTGGCGGTCTAGGTACTCCTCGATCGCCTTCCTGATGACCCACGAGACGTCGCGGTCCTGCGAAGCGGCGTACCGGGCCAGTCGTTCCTTGAAGTCGGCCGCCACCCTCACGGGTGGGAGCGTGGTATCGCGCACGTAGAATAATGTAGCACGGCGTTCTACACACGGACGTGCTACCTCCTCGGCTCGCTTTCGAGTGAGGCGATGAACTCGGCTACGTGCTGGCTGGTGATCCTGCGCAGCTTGCCGATCTTGATGCTGCGGAGCTGGCCGGTTCGCAACAGGTAGTACACCTTGTCGCGGCCGACGTGCAGCATCTCCGCTACCTGCTCGACTGTGTACGCTTCCACGTCCCCTGGCCTCTCTCCCTCGTCGTTGTGCTGTGCTCGTGGGTTCACAGGTCTGCTGGTTTGCCCCCGGGAATCCCTGCGGTGGTGTCAGCGAGTGGGACCCCGGGGCCGGGACGGTGCTGGCCCGCGCCAGGACGACGACGCGGTTGGGTGCCAGCCAGGCACGCGTGGCGCGGCCCCGGGCTGGGCTGGGAAGCTCTCGGCGGCCAGCCGCGCCGATCTCGTGGCCCGGGACTCCGTGCGCCGACCGAGGCGCCTGCCCTCGGCGTGCAGGTGTTCGGCCGCCCGGCGGGCGGCGGCGGCTTGGGCGGCGTGCTGCTGCGCCTGGCGTAGCTCGATGACGGCCTCAGCCAGGGCCGCCAGCCGAACGATCAGGCTGGCCTGGGCGGCAGTGGGGTTGACCAGCGCGGCGCGGGAAAGCAGCCGGGCAGCCTGGCGCAGGCTGTTACCCGCCGGGGTGGGCCTGGGCATCCGTGCGTAGGGGATCCGGGCCGCCCGCGCGTAGCTGTCGGCGGCTTGGCGGACGACCCGGCTGCCCAGGACGGCGGCCGCGGAGTGCAGCGTGTCGGAGGCCGCCCACGCCGCGTCGGTAACCGAACCGAGGTCGCCAACCGACGCGGCCGCACGGATCTGATCGCGAGCATTCTGGGCAGTCCGGGCGGCATGCTGCCAGATCGCATTCCGTTCGGCCGCGGTGAGGTCCACCCCTCGGAGCGCTCCTGCGCGGCCGGTACCCCAGCGGCAGCGGAGCTTGGGCAGGGTCAGGTCGGCGGCGAGCTTTCCGCCGCCGAACCACACTGGTCCGCCCGCGCGGGCCATGTCGCCGGCGAGTGCCACGGCGTACCCGGTGACCTGGCCCGGCTCGCGGGTGCTCAGCCGGGTGCGGACCAGCACGCCCGGGCGAAGAACTCTTCTTCGCTAGCTGCTCCGGCGGCGGCTGTACTGACGATCCGTCGGAGCGTCACACGGGGCGCCTCGGGCCGACCGTGTCGGCGCGCCTTCTCGCTCTCGGCGCGGGTGGGCCGGTGCCCAGCGGTACGGTCACCGGGCGCGGTGCGGCGCAGCCCATGGCGTTCCTCGGCTGCCTGGCACGCGTCCCGGACGCGAAAGTAGTCGTTCCAGAATCGGGGCCGCGCGCCGTCCTGGCGGGCCAGCGTGCCGACGATGTGCACGTGATCCGCAGCGTGCCGGACCGCGATCCAGCGGATTGCGTCGTCGTCCTGCCCGTGCGGCGCGAGCCCGGTCCGGTGCATGATGTCGCGCGCCAGTTCAGCCCACTCATGGTCGGACAGCAGCGGATCCCCTGGCGCGGCCCGCACCACGCAGTGCCATACCGGCTGGCGCAGGCCCCGCGGTCCCAGCGCCGCGTGTGGCTGATTCAGCAGCCCGGTCAACTGCCGGAAGTCCCGGTGGCCACCGGGACGCAACGGTGGCTCCAGTTCGGCAGGGTCCCGCCACCCGGCGACGATGCGCGGATCCGTGTGCTCCTCGCGCCTGCCCGGCCCGAACAGGTAGTACAGCAGGCCCCTTGGCCGCTGCCCGCGGAGCACCTTGCCGATCACCGCAGATGCCTCCGCACGTCTTCGGCGGCCGCATCGAGACGCCGGGCTCTGCGCAAGCTCTCGGCCGCGTACGGCAGAAGATCCGCCGAACGCTGCCCGGTGGTGTTCAGCTTCGCCACTGCCTGATTGAGGTTGACCCCGATGCGCCGGACCAGTCCGGCCGCCCGGATCAGCTCAGCCAGCGCCTGGCGGGACGGCGTGTCGGCCGGGCTCACCAACCCCTGGCTGCTGCCAGCGTCGCGTGAGCCGCATACGCTCCTTTCGCCAACCCGGCGTGCGCTGCGGCGACAGCAACCTCGCTGTACTCCTCCTCGGTCAGGCCGAACCGCACGCTGCGCATCCTTCCCGCCGCCTGGCCGGATCGCCTCCGTGACCGCGTGCCTGCTCGCTGCGTGCCATCCCATGCCGTTGCCATGCCAGCCCCGTTCCCCGGCGAGCTTTCCGGCCTATCCGCTGTCATCTGATGCCACCCGATGTCATTCTCTTTATTGCCGATTAGCTGAACTGGCGGCCATTATGCATCGGTAGACCGCGCCCGGTCTACAGCGATCGGAACGAAGTGGATATCTTGCTTCACGCCACGTTGAGGTTGCCGCCGACATCCCCGCCCGGCCACCGCCCGCTCGTGCGGCGAGGCGCTCCAAGAGCGACTCTAGCTGTGATGACATCGCAGCTCTTGGGGTCATGACTGGCCCAGGCTAAGTCGGCCCGATCTGGCTGCCCACAGGGCTGCGGACAAAGTCGTTTCTGCTGTTCACAGGGCTGGCGTGAGGCGGAGCAGGGCGAGGAGCATGGCATTGTCGTATTCGGCGTCGCGGATGGTGCCGGCGATGTCGTCGTGGCCGGCCTGGCGGATGAGCCCCATGATGAGGTTACGGAGGGTGGCGAGGGCGCGGGGCCGGGAGCCGGCCCGGACCCTGGACGAGTCCTCACGCGGGGTGACGTCGCGGACAAGGTGGACCTCGTTGTCGGATAGGGGGCGCCGTTTTCCGGCGCCCCCCTCCTCAGAACCGTGCTTGCCACTCGTCGCGGCACACGGCTCAAGCAGCCCGCGTGGGCGGTCAGGCTCCTGTGTTCTGCTGCTCCGTGCCGTGCGGTCCGTCGTCTGGCTGACGGCGAGCGCAGTAGGCGTGTACGAGGCGGTGTCCCGTCCGGCCGGTGCTGTTGTCGGTGATGGCCTGGCGGGTCATCGCCTTGCGGATGGCCGCGTACCAGGTCTCCCACTGGCCGGGGGAGTCTGGCGCGCGGTCAGCGAACAGCAGCAGTTCCCGGCAGAGCGGGCACAGCCCGTGCTGGTCCCGCAGGGCGGTCTGCCAGGACGGGGCCAGTTGCGGGGGTTTCTGCTTCCGCCGCCGGTCGGCCCAGTACTGGGCCAGGGCAGGATCGTAAGGTGTGTACCTGCCGGGGACCGGCGCGTGCCGGACGATCTTCGTCCAGGCGTACTGATGGAGGAAGGCCCCGGTTTCCCGGTCGCCGAAGACCCACCGGTTGCGCCTGTGCTGGTTGAACTGGCCGAAGTAGTGGGCGGTGACCCATCTCCGGCCCTTCTTGGGGTGCCTGCGGCGAGCCCATTTGTAAAGCTGCTGCCACAGGTGGCTGTCCAGGGATTGGAAGGACTTCTTGGACGCCCCTGTCCGGTAATAGTTCGCCTGGCCCCTGATGACCGGGTTGAGTGCGTAAAGTACCTCGGACACGGGGGAACCGCGCATGGCGCGCAGTTCGTCGGCGAGTCTCCGCCGGATCTTCTTCATTGCATCGCGGCTGGGCCTGGTGAGGACCTTGCTGCCCTGGCTGGTCCGGTAGCGGCGTATGTTGAAGGAGAGGAAATCGAAGCCGTCGCTTATCCGGCCGATCCGGGTCTTCTCCTTGTTGAGGGAAAGGCCCCTCTCCTTCAGCCATATGCTGAGCTTCTCCTGGACCGCTTCCGCCTGCCCGCGGCTGTGGCATAGTGCCACGAAGTCATCCGCGTAAACTATGACGGTCGGGCATCCGGCTTTCACGTAGCCGCGAGAGTCGTAGCTGACTCCGGCGGCTTCTTCCATTCCCTGCAATGCGATATTCAGCAGCAGCGGAGATATGACGCCGCCTTGAGGTGTTCCCTCGTCGGTCGGCGAGTACCGGCCTTTGTCGACCACTCCTGCTTTGAGCCAGGCGCGGACCTGTTCCCTGGCGGGGAATGTTCCGAGGCGTTCCAGCAGGAAGTTATGGTCGATCTTGTCGAATGCAGATTTCAGGTCGGCGTCGAGTACCCAGTCCCGTTTCGCGCCTTTCGGTGCGACGGCCTTGTGGATCATCTCGATCGCGTCGTGGCATCCGCGGCCCGGCCGGAATCCGTATTGTTTCGGGTCCAGCCGGGCTTCCCATTCGGGTTCCAGCGCGCTGCGCACCCGCTGTTGCTGGGCGCGGTCGGCGATGACCGGAATTCCGAGCGGGCGTTTCTTTCCGCCTTTTTTCGGTATGTACACCCGCCGCACCGGCAGCGTCCGGCCGGGTCCGCCCTGGCGATGCAGTCGCATCGCCAGGCTCGCCCGGCTCTCGGAGGTCAGGGCGACCTGCCTGTCGACGCCTGGGGTGTGGCGGCCGGTGTTGTGCTGCGTGACCCGGCGCACGCTCACCAGCGTGTTGGCCCGGCTGCGCAGCAGCAGTTTCTGCAGGTTGCGAACCTGTTTGCGGTTGCCTGCCTGCTCCGCCTTGAAGATCCGCTGCTGTATGCGCCGTACCTGCTCCTCCTGGCGGCGCCAGTCGATGGCGTCCCAGTCGGGCAGGTCCTCTGGTCCGTTCGCCGTGCTGCCGCTAGCCGCGAGATCAGCCATGACGGCTGTCGCGTCCGGCACCCCGGCGCCCAACTTGCCCATATGGTTCCAGCGCTTCATTAGCTCTGATTCGTCAAAGGGCCACCCGGCTCACGTCAGCTCCCTTTCGGGCCCAGGCACGGGGCCTGGTATACGGCCAGTTATGCGGGAGCGACCGCACTCGGAGGGTTCAGTCATGTGCTCCTGCTTTCCGCCAGGTAGCCCTGGTGCATTGCTGCACCAGGGCCCCTTCAGGACCGGGCATGCGCGTTTCCGCGCACACGGCCCAAGCAAGCCGCTAGGGCGGTTCAGGTCGTCTGCTGCAC
>OFGU01000045.1_pt1 | contig 14706 bp, 14 predicted proteins | sample 1521841 | NCBI WGS metagenome assembly OFGU01 (sample SAMEA2553413, study PRJEB24118) | soil metagenome
GTGGCGTCCAGGAGCTTTCCGCGGCTCGCCGCCTCCTCCCGGAGCCGGCGCATCGGCGCCGACTGGGGCGAGACGATGGCCACGATCCGCGCGGCCGCGACCAGGTTTCCGTAGCCGATGTTGAGGAGGCGGAGGCGGCCGTCGTCACTCAACGTTCATCACCTGCTCGCGAATCCGCTCGAGCTCGGTCTTCAGGTACTCGGGACCCGCCAGATAGTTCACGCGCACACCGCGATTGGGAGGCTGAAGGATGTCGCTGTGCACCAGCCTGCCGCCCGGGACGGGTGACGCCGCCCCGGGCTGCGTGCCTGAGGTGTCCTGCCAGGGCGCGCAGGGGGGGGCCGCCCCATCGTGCAGCCCACCGGCCCAGAGCACGTCACCGGCGGTCCGGTCCACGCGATGGCACCGGTTCCCGAGCGCGTCGTAATCCCACTCGCACTGGTGAACCATGTCCTCGAACCAGCCCACCTGCGCGTAGGGATCGCCTGGCTCGTACAGACACCACGCCCCGGTCCGCTCGTCCAGCACCCGGTCGGCGCTCTCGCCGTTCCAGTCCGCCCCTACCAGCGTTGGCACCCGGGTACCGGGGCGGGCGAGGCTGGCCACGAGCACTTCGTTCTGATCCGCTCTGATTTTCCTGCCAAACGGCGGTGCGTGGTAGGCCGCGTGCCGCACCACCGGCCCTCCAAGGTCGAAGGAAACCCAGGTCAGCGCGGGCCAGAAGTGGTTGTGGCGGCGGGGGAGGGAGCCGGCCGCGGGCCCGATTCCGTCCCGCCACAGCAGCCCCACGTGGTAGCCGCGCGAGCCCAGGCCCAGCGCCGGGACGGCCTCACCCTGGCCGGATCCGGGTACCAGGCAGCGCAGGCCGGTGTCGTCGGCCAGCTTCCGCAGCCGCTGCTGGCCGGCCTCGATGCCGGGTGCCTTGATCTCCTGGACGGCGAGCACATCGGCGCGCAGCGCCCGGATCGCCTCGACCACCACCCGGTAGTGCCCGGACTGGCCGCCCGGATCGCCGGCGAACAGGTCCAGCATGTTGTACGTGCTGAACCGTATCGCCCGCGGTGAGTTCCCCCACAGTCTCACCTGCTGCCTCCGGTCAGTGGGCCGCCAGCTGCCCGGCGACGAGTTCAGCGATCTGGGCAGTGTTGAGTGCGGCGCCCTTACGCAGGTTGTCGCCACAGACGAACAGTTCGACCGCGCGTGGGTCATCGAGTGAGCGCCGGACCCGGCCCACCCAGGTCGGGTCGGTGCCCACCACGTCGGACGGGGTCGGGAACTCACCGCGCTCAGGCTCGTCGTTCAGCACCACGCCCGGCGCATCGCTGAGCGCCCGCTGTGCAGCTTTCCTGGTGACCTCGCGGGCGAACACCGCGTGCACGGCCACCGAGTGGGTGGTCACCACCGGGACCCGGACACAGGTGGCGTGCACCTTGAGCCGGGGCAGGCCGAGGATCTTGCGCGACTCGTTGCGGATCTTCAGTTCCTCCGAGGACCAGCCGTCGCCGGCGAGCGAGCCTGCCCACGGCACCACGTTGAGCACGAGCGGCGCGGGGAAGGGGCCGAAATCGCCGACCGCCGCCCGCAGGTCGCCGGCCCGCTGGCCCAGCACCCGCGATCCCGCGACCTTGTCCAGCTGCGCGTAGAGGGTGTCGATCCCGGCCTGGCCCGCGCCAGAAGCGGCCTGGTAGGAGGAGACCACCATCTCCCGCAGGCCGAACGCCTTGTGCAGCACGCCCATGGCGACGATCAGCGACAGGGTGGTGCAGTTCGGGTTGGCGATGATCCCCTTCGGGCGCCGGGCTGCCTCCCCCGGGTTGACCTCGGGAACCACCAGCGGGACGTCGGGGTCCATCCGGAACGCACCCGAATTGTCCACCACGACCGCACCGCGGGCGGCGGCGATCGGCGCCCACTGCGCCGACACCTCGTCGGGCACGTCGAACATGGCCACGTCGATGCCGTCGAACGCGTCCCGCGTCAGCGCCCGGACTTCGAGTTCCTGGCCGCGCACCCGCAGCCGCCTGCCCGCCGACCGGGCCGAGGCGATCAGAGCGATCTCCCCCCAGATGTCGTCACGGGTGGACAGCAGGTCGAGCATCACGGTCCCGACCGCTCCGGTCGCGCCCACGACGGCCAGCGACGGGCGCGGCGCGTGGGCGGTCACCTTCCCGTCCCCCCGTACACCGACGCCGCGACCTCGCTTGCCTCCAGGTCGAACGCTTTGTGGGCGGCGGTCACCGCCGCATCCACCTCGTTCTCGTCCACCACCACCGAGATCCTGATCTCCGAAGTGGAGATCATCTCGATGTTCACCCCGGCTTCGGCGAGCGCGCTGAAGAAGGTCGCGCTCACCCCCGGGTGGGACCGCATGCCGGCACCGACCAGGGAGACCTTGCCGATCCGGTCGTCGTAAAGGAGCGAGTCGAATCCGATCTCGGCCTGCACGGCGCGCAGCGCGGCCATCGCCGCCTCCCCGTCCGCCCGCGGCAACGTGAACGAGATGTCGGTGAGCCCGGTGGTGGCCGCGGAGATGTTCTGCACGATCATGTCGATGTTGATCCCGGCGTCGGCGATGGCCCGGAAGATCTTCGCCGCCTCACCCACAATGTCGGGGACGCCCGCGACCGTGATCTTGGCCTCGCTGCGATCATGCGCCACCCCGGAGATGATCGGCTGTTCCATTCCGGGCTCCTCCTGTCCGCCTTGTTCGGCGTTGCTGACCCAGGTTCCGGTGCGCTGGCTGAAAGAAGACCTGACATGGATCGGCATCTCGTATCGCCGTGCGTACTCCACGCAGCGCAACTGGAGCACCTTGGCACCGCAGGCGGCCATCTCCATCATCTCTTCATAACTGATGTACGGGATGCGCCGCGCGGCCGGCACGATCCGCGGGTCGGCTGTGAACACGCCGTCCACGTCGGTGTAGATCTCGCAGACGTCAGCCTCCAGCGCGGCAGCCAGGGCCACCGCGGTGGTGTCCGACCCGCCCCGCCCCAGCGTTGTGATGTCCTTGCCGTTCTGGGAAACGCCCTGGAACCCGGCCACGATCGGGATCGAGCCGTCGGCCAGGGCGGTGGCGATCCGGCCCGGGGTCACATCGATGATCCGGGCCTTGCCGTGCGAATCATCGGTGATCACACCCGCCTGGGAACCGGTGAACGAGCGTGCCTTCAGCCCCAGGTTGGCGATCGCCATGGCCAGCAGCGCCATCGAGATCCGCTCGCCCGCGGTCAGGAGCATGTCAAGCTCGCGGGCCGGCGGGAGGGGGCTGACCTGCTTGGCCAGGTCGTGCAGTTCGTCGGGGGTGTCTCCCATCGCCGAGACCACCACGACCACGGAATGTCCTGCTTTGCGGGTGGCGACGATGCGCTGGGCCACCCGCTTGATCCCATCGGCGTTGGCCACCGACGATCCACCGTACTTCTGCACGACCAGCGCCACTGGCGCGTCGCTCCTCCCGCTGGGGACACCCGGCACCTGGCCTGCCAGGCTCTTGCCGGGGTCGAGTGTACCTACCCAGCTGAGGAAAGCCTGCTGTGTTTGTGCTGGGTTTCCCCTGCCTTACCGCCGGCCTGCCAGCGCATTTGCCCTTCTCCATGAAATCCGGGCGCCGGTCACCGCGGCGGACCTGCCCGGCTCACCCCGGCGTGACCTCCTCGGCCACATCGAGGAGGGCGTGCGCGACGATGGCGTGCAGCGCGCGAAGTGCCGCCGCGCCATGGGTTCCCCAGTGGTTGAGGTAGGAGTACTGCCACCACCACAGTGCTTCCAGCGGACGCCCCGCCTGGAAGTGCTGGAGGCCGTGGATCAGGTCAGCGGCCACCGTCGCGAGGTCGTCGGAGAGGCGGAACCGGGTCGGGCGGCTGTCGGCATAGGGATCGAAGAGCTCCCCGTACTCATCGCACCCGGCCAGCCGCCGCGCCAGCCCCGAGCGGAACACGTCGAGATCGGGGTCGGCGCCGACGTCCGGTTCCCAGTTACCCGGGGGGATCACGTCCTTGCTCGCGCCGAGCTGCGCCCCGGCCAGGAGGATCTGCGACACCTCCAGCAGCAGCAGCGGCACGGTCTCGTCGCCGCCCTCCCCGCGCGCCAGCGCGCCCACCCCGTCCACGAAGTCCCGCGCCTGGTCGGCGATCCGTTCTGCGAGCGGGTGCCAGCCGTCCCCCGATCCGTTCTCGGGCAGCCCTGGAACCGGTGGGCTAGACATCAAGCAGCCTCCGTCCTTCGAACGCACGCCCGAGGGTGACCTCGTCGGCGTACTCCAGGTCCCCCCCGACCGGGAGCCCACTGGCCGGCCTGGTCACCTTGAGCCCCAGCGGCTTGACCAGCCGGGCCAGATAGTGCGCGGTCGCTTCGCCCTCAAGGTTGGGATCGGTCGCGAGGATCAGTTCGGTGACGCCGCCATCGGCCAGCCGCGCCATGAGTTCCCTGGTCCGCAGATCCTCCGGGCCGATCCCGTCGATCGGGCTGATCGCGCCACCCAGGACATGGTAGCGGCCGCGGAATTCGCGGATCTTCTCGATCGCCGCCACGTCCTTCGGTTCCTCGACCACACAGATCACCGACGGATCGCGGCGCGGGTCCCGGCAGATCCGGCACTCGTCCTCCTCGGCCACGTTCCCGCAGATCCGGCAGAACCTGACCCGCTCGGTGACCTCGATCAGCACCGCAGCGAGCCTGCGCACATCCGCGGGGTCGGCCCCCAGCAGGTGGAAAGCGATCCGCTGCGCCCCCTTCGGGCCGACGCCGGGCAGCCGGCCAAGTTCGTCGATGAGGCTCTGTACCACTCCCTCGTACACGTCAGGCCCCCAGCGGCCCGGCGCAGGTCACGTGCCTGGCCGATCCGGCTCGCCGCCCTCGCCGGGGGTGTCACCGATCGCGCCGGCCGCGCCGCCGAAGAATTCGGAAAGCCCGGGCACCTCGACTGTGCCGCCCCGTCCGCCACCGAGTCCCGCGAGAGGTCCCATCTTCTCCTGCTGGAGTTCGCCCGCCGCGCGGTAGGCGTCACGGACCGCCGCCAGCACCAGGTCGGCGACGGCCTGCGCCGTCTCGGCGGGATCGGCGACGTCGATCGCCGCCGCGCTGATCGACAGGTCAACGAGTTCGCCCTGGCCATTGACCGTAGCGGTGACCAGTCCACCGCCGGCGGTCCCTTCCACCTCGGTATCCGCCAGCTCCTGCTGGGCGCTCATGAGCTGGTCCTGCATCTGCTGCGCCGCGGCGAGCAGTTGCTGCATATCCATCTGACCGCCTGGATCCACTGTGGCCCCTACTCGATTGGGTTTAGCCGCTATCGCGGCCGGGCCGGTGGCGCTGGACGGTCAATCCGCCCCTGCCCGTCCTCCCGGCGCTATCGCTTGCTGTTTCGAGCCTACGGCTTCGCTGTGCCGCGACGCACCGCCACGCCGTGCCCACTGCCCGGCAGCGGCCTGGCACGCGTGGGCGCCAGGCGGGCTAGCCTTCCTCGATCTCCTCGATGACCTGGCCGCCGAGCTGGCGCCGGATCAGCTCCATGCCGGTGAGGTCGGGCGCCCCGGCGCCGCCGGAGCCGGTGGCATCATCTGGCCATTCCTCGTCGGCGAACGCGGCAGCCGGCGGTGGGGTGCGGCGTTCGGCGGGTTCGGAGCGCTGCGCGCGGGTGACCGTGGCCGCAGCGGGCCCGGGTGACGACCCGCCAGCAGCCTGTGCCGTACTGGCGGGGTGGGCGTTGCCTGGTGCGGCTGCCTGTCCCTGTGCGGGCCGTCCCGGCCGGGAAGCGGCCTGCGAGCCCGCTGCCGCCTGCGGGCCCGCCACCCGCGAGCCCGCCCCGGGCTGGCCAGTGCCAGCCGGGCGAGCGGACCCCCCTGGCCCGGATGTACCCGGGGTGGACGTACCCGGGGCGGACGTACCCGGGGCGGACGGACCGGAAGGCACCGGATCCGGGCCTTGCCGGCCAGCGCTGGACGGCCCGGCACCTTCCCGGCCCGGCGCCGGCCCGGCCTGCACCGGGGGAGCATCGGCGGGTGGGTGTTGCAGGTCACCGCCGGCCGGGCCATGGCCGCCGGACGAGACCGGGCGGGAGCCAGCGGCTGCCGGGCCACCGGCCACCGCTCTCACCCGCACGTTCAGCCCGAGCATGGCCGCGAGCGCGCCGATCAGGACCTGATCATGCCCGCTGGCGGCGAAGCCCCTGGCATTGCCCTCACTCGGGAACGCGATCGTCAGCAGGCCGTTCCGCAGTTCCTGGACGCTTGCCGAGTTCAGCAGCATCCAGGCCACCTTGCGCTCGCTGCGCACAGTGTCCAGGATGTCCGGCCAGCGCTCGCGGAGCGTGTCGGCGTCCAGCGGGGCTGCGCCGCGCTGCTGGCCAGGGTCCGCGTGAGCGGCTGGCGCGGTCGCGGGTTCGTGCCTGGCATCCGAGTCCGCCTGCTGACCCGCTCGTGCCGGGGGTCCTTCCCGGAGCTGAATCTCCGCTTCCCCCCGGGGCGCCTCGTCGGCACGGGGCACAGCGCGCCCAGGAGGTGCACTGCGCGCCGGGCTGCCGGGACCCTCCTGCCGGGCAGTCCCGCCGGGCACATCGGGGGACCGGGTGGGAAGGCTCGCGGGCTCCACCTGTCCCCGCAAGCCCCCGGCCAGCTGATGCTCCAGCCGTTCCAGCCGTGCCAGCAGCGCCTTTTCGCCGGTGCTGGCAGCGGGCAGGAGAACCTGCGCACACATCAGTTCCAGCAGCAGCCGCGGCGAAGTCGTCCCACGCATCTGGATGAGGCCTTCGCTGACGATCTCGGCCGCGCGCGTCAGCTCCGCCTGGCCGAACCGACCTGCCTGCTCGGCCATCCGCTCCAGCCGGTCGGCGGGCGCGTCTAGCAGGCCGCTGTGCCCGGCGCCGGGGACGGCCGCCAGGATGATCAGGTCCCGGAGCCGGTCGAGCAGGTCGGCGGCGAACCGGCGCGGGTCGTGCCCACCTTCCACCGCCCGGTCCACCGTGCCGAATACGGCCGCGCCGTCCCCGCTGGCAAGCGCGTCCACCATCTCATCAAGCAGACTGTCGTCGCTGTACCCGAGCAGGGTCACCGTCCGGTCGTAAGTGAGACCTTCCGGCCCGGCTCCGGCGAGCAACTGGTCGAGGACCGACAGCGAGTCCCGCACCGATCCCGCCCCTGCCTTGACCACCAGCGGCAGCACCGCCGGCTCGTAGCTGACTCCCTCGGTGCCCAGGATCTGCTCCAGCAGTTCCCGCAGCACGGCCGGCGGTACGAGCCGGAACGGGTAGTGGTGGGTGCGCGAGCGGATCGTCGGGATGACCTTCTCCGGCTCGGTGGTGGCGAACACGAACTTCAGGTGCGGCGGCGGTTCTTCCACCAGTTTGAGCAGGGCGTTGAAGCCGCCACTGGTGACCATGTGGGCTTCATCGATGATGTAGATCTTGAAACGGCCGGACACGGGCGCATAAAACGCCCGTTCCCGTAGATCCCGGGCGTCGTCGACCCCGCCATGCGAGGCCGCGTCGATCTCGATCACGTCGATGCTGCCGGGGCCGGAGGGAGCCAGGGCCACGCAGGACGCACACACCCCGCACGGGTCCGGGGTGGGTCCCTGCTCACAGTTGAGCGACCTGGCAAGGATCCTGGCGCTGGAGGTCTTCCCGCAGCCCCTGGGGCCGCTGAAGAGATACGCGTGATTGACCCGCCCGTTGCGAAGGGCCTGCTGCAGCGGCTCCGTTACGTGTTCCTGGCCTTTGACCTCGGCGAAGCTGGCCGGGCGGTACTTGCGATACAGGGCCAGTGGGGCAGGGTTGCCAGGAGCGCCGGGGGCCGCCGGCTTCTTGCGGGGTGCGGCTTTCTTCCGGGGTGCGTCGCCTGCCATGACCTGCATCCTCGCCGGGACGGGAAGGGACCCCCCGCACACCCGCCAGAGCCCGCGTACCCTTGCTGCCTTCCGGCCCTGGGGGAGTTGGCGAGATAACGCCGTGCGAGGGGTCTGCCGCCAGTTTAGCCGCGGGGCGACGGCCCCGCGCCCGATCCCCGGCGGCCACGGCGGACCGGTAAGCTTTCCGGCGGAGGATTCGCCTAGTGGCCTAGGGCGCACGCTTGGAAAGCGTGTTGGGGGCAACCCCTCGCGAGTTCGAATCTCGCATCCTCCGCCACGCTGATCTGCAAGAACACCGGTGGGTGACCGCCGACGAGTGGGCTCATTGTGTTCCCGTGGGCTCATTTGATGGCTCATTCCCACAGCCGCGGACCGTGCCGCTGCCGACACCAGCTGCGGTGGTTGTGCCTGGTCAGAGGCGTAACGCACGGGTCTGAACTGAGGAGCCCACGCCGTCAAGGCGTGCGCTCCTCAGCACGACTGAACTGGGCATCGCGGCTCGATACGTTCACGGAATGCGGGCTCAAGAGGGGCTTGTTCTGCTCAAAGTAGCGGTGCCATGAGCGGCGGCCTCGGCGCACCGAGCGGCCTGGCCTGCTTGCCCAAGGTGCCGATCGCCAGGAGGCCGCCATCGGTCCAGATCGCACCTGGATCAGGAGTGGTCGTGCTGGCCTCAGCGCTGACTCGGCAGGGAGCAGACTGGCGGCAAACGACCAGCTAATCCAATCACTTTCTGTGATGGCAAGGAGGGGGTGGAGAGCTTACGTTCCAGCGGCCGCAGGTACTGGTGAGAGATTGGTCTTCACCACCTGCACAAGCGCGCCGAATTCAGCGTCGGACCCATGGATGGCCCGCCTGCCGCAGAGCACGTCGTGTTACCGGCTGACCTAACCGGACCCCGGTTGGTGGTCCGCCCGTTATGAGTGCTGCGGTTGGTGGTGGCGGGCGGGCTGGTGGAGATCCTGCACGCCGGGGTGGTGGTCGCCACCCACGCGCAGCGGTTGCGGGAGGTCCAGGCCGACCGCGCGCTGCGGGCCTGGGTGGCACGGCGTGCCTGGGACGCCACCGCGGGCCTGACCGTCACCCGGCTCGCCGACGGCGGCGGGGTCGTCAGCTTCGCCCAGTCCTCCGAGCCGTCGCGGGGGTCGAGCCGTGTTCCGGCCGGCGAGCAGGAGACCAGATCCCAGTCTTGCCAGGATGTGCCCGCCGCCAGCCGTTCTTGCCCTGACCGCATGCTCAGCCAGCGTTGGCTGGCGGCGTATCACGCCTTGCCCAGGCACAGCGCGTATGAATCGAAGTCGCGCGAGAAATTGTCGAGGTCGGCGGCCTTGACCTGCCAGGCATTCGCCGAGACCGGCGCGCTTGCCTGGATGCTCCAGTACGGGCCGATGCTCGCGATCACATGGCCGCCACCGGTCATCACCTCTTGAGGTCCGCATGACACATCAGCGGTCTGGACCGAGTACGGCGGGACGGTGGCCGCCGTGTGGACGGTGCTGACCGTCAGTCCCCTGACCGGCTTGGAGTTCTTCTTCGCCAGGCAGATCGCATACGAGTGGAACGTGGTCGTGAGCGGGACTTCGTTGTCGATCTCGACGTTCCAGGTGCCGCTGCTGAGCGGCGAGTTGCTGAAGACGCTCCAGTTGGCGCTGACGTTGTACACGTCATAGCCGCCGCCGGTACGCAACTCACCGGCCGGGCATGCGGCGCCGGCCTCCGCGGTCTCATGGGCCGGCGCGTTCACAGCCGTGTACACCACCTGCGTGGTGTACTGGCTGGCGGCCTTCTTCCCCCCCGTCGCGCAGATCGCATAAGCCGAGAAGCTCAGCGGCTGGGCGCTGAAGTTCACCGGCTCGACCAGCCACGTCGTGCCGTTCAGCGGCGCGTCGACATAGATCCGCCAGCCGGTAGAGGTGCTGTTGACCACATAGCCCCCGCCGACGAGCAACTCGCCGGCGGCGCACGTCGCGCCGGCCTCGCCAGTGTCATCGGCAGGCGCCATCGCAGCGACGGTGACGATGTGGGTCGTGAGGCCATGGACCCCGACCGGTCCTGCCACCGCCGGACTGATCCCCATCAAGGCGATCGCCAGCCCGGCGCCGGCCGCCGCGCCCCCCGCCACGAAAGCATGCTTGCGCATGCGCCACCTCCGGCCCCACTCAAGAAATATGGTCGTTCTTTACCGGGAGATTAACACCTCATGGGGTCTTAGGGCCGTCCTGTCGATCATGCTGAGAGCCAGCCAAGGGCTGCGATGAGGACTGTCTGTGGTCAAGCCTCTGGCACAAGATCGTGAATTCGATTCTTGTGGATCGGTGCGGTGACGCGCACCGGATGATCTCGATCAGCGGGCGCATGCCCAGGGCCTCGTGCGGCCGGGTCCCGTTGAAGATCATCCGGTAGTGCCCGGCTTGGTGGCACAGGTCGGCCAGGGCGGCGATCTGGCCGGCGTGACGGTAGAGGTGCTCGTATTTCAGGGAGCCGAACGCCCGTTCGCGGACGCCGCTCTGGCTCGCGCAGGGCGGGCCGGGTCCGGGTCACATGCGTTCATCCGGACCGGGTGATGCGGTCGGGCGGCCCGGGTGGTTCCTAATGGAAGTGGTGACCGCGCCGGCCGCGGCAGACCTCCCCGCCGACGCCGCCAGCGGTCCGGCACGGGCGCGGGGCAGGCCGCCGGTGACTAGTTGCTGGTGGATGTGCTCCAGCGCCGGCAGTGACTCGATGGTGTCGTCGATCTCCCGGTGCGTGCGGTCGCTGATGTTGCGGTAGGCCTGGATGGTCACCAGCAGCCTGCGTTCGTGGGTGGCGCGGGCCTCGTCGCGGACCCGGATCTGCTCTTCCAGGACGCGAGCGGCATCCAGGTAGCTGGCGTGCACGGCGGCATCGGTCTTGTCGTCGACGTCCCGGCCGCTGAGGTCGTCTTCCAGTTTCGGCGCGCAGGGCGCTGTTGTCGCGGCCGACCGGCCTCTCAACAGGTAGGAATTCGCTCCGCAGCCTGAGGTGCGGCGGCGTCGGCCTCGGCGGCAGAGGGCAGCTCCGCCAGCACGGCCTCGAAGGCGGGAGCATCGGTACGTAGGCGCCCATCACGGTTACCCCGATGCTGTTCCACCGCTGCAACAGCGGCCCCCAGGAGAGAGCGAGCAGCAGGTGTCAAGGCGTCGCGTGATTCAGTCGCATGGGCAGGCTACTGGAACCAGCGCAGCGGGCTCATGGCGGCGCTTCCGCAGCGCAGCCAGCGGAAATGACCCATGAACGGCTCGAATGATCTCATCCCCCCGACCTGAGCCGTCAAGGCGCACCTTCTCAGGCCGCCTCGGTCGTGGTGACCGTGAGGGTGTGGTCGCCGAAGCTGGCGATCAGGTCGAGCCGGCCGCCGAGCGCTTCGACATAGCGGGCGACGGCTTCGATGGTGGCGAGTTCGCCGCGTTCGACCTGGGAGACCCGGCCGGGGGTGACGCCCATGGTCTCGGCGAGCTGGGCCTGGGTGAGCCCGTGGCGCTTGCGTTCCTCCGCCAGCCGGTATCCCGTCTGGCGGGCCATGAGTTCCTTGCGGCGCCGCCCGGCCTCTTCCTGGCCGCCGACCCGTTCAACGTAGGCGGCGCGGCCCCACTTGGTGTATCCGCTCATCACCCGGACTCCTCTTCGGACGTCCGGGTCCTTCGACGGCTTGATATCGAGAGAGTTAGCCACGACCGCCCAGCCTCGCTGCCGGTGCCCGTCGACGAGGCCGGCGCCGATTCCCTGCGAGCCGCCCGTGACGATTGCTACCTTCTGCGTCCTTTTGTTCACGGCTTTTCCGGTCTCATGTGCCCGGGTCACAGGTGGGAGGTGAGCTCGGTCACGATGTCTGCCGCTGACTGTGGCTGTCTCGCGAGTGCGACGCTTTGTCCGGCCCACATCGAGAGCGCTTCGATCTCCCCGGTGGCCCGGTCATCGGTGGCGCTGGCTCGTAGCGAACGATTGCCTCGCCGGAGGCGAAGTGCGCGATCACGTCGCCTTCTCCTGGCCCGCCAGCGTGTTCAAGCGATGTCTGGTTTAGGGAGATTTCCCCGCTTTGCGTGTCCAAGGGGCGAATGCACTAAAAGCCAATGGCTGCTGTCTGGTGGGTTCGCAGTTGGGGGCTGGTCATGAGGGCCGGGGCGGACCGGTGGACCCCCGGCCGCCACGAACGCTGGGGCAGGCTGGTCAAACACGCGGGCAGCGCAGGCAAACTCGGTCATCACGAGACAGATGTAGGCGAGAACGCCAACGCCTAGCAGCGTTTAAGGCCCGGGCTGCCTGGTCGATCACCGCTGCGGCAATCGGCCGTGGCTGCCATCGCCGACTGCGTGAGCTACGACTACGCGCTGACCGTGGTCCGGGCGTATGGCGAGACTTGCGGGCGAGCGGGCACGGACGGCCCGCTGATCCCGGCAAGGCTCACGCAAGAGGACTCTATTGGACTCGTTAGGCGCACGTCCGATAAAAGCCAACCACGTTTCGCCACGCCTCAGCCCTAACGGTTGTTGGACGTAATGACACGCAGACCTACACTTCGCTTATGACCGATGTCAACCCCCGGGTACGGTCTTCGTCTCCGGCCTCATCCTTCCCGAGTTGCGCCACCCGGAGAGGGTCGCTGGCGATGCGCGGGCTGAGCATGGTCTCGCTGCCCGCGTCACGCGGCGGTCAGCGCCGGGGAAAGGCGACGGGTTCCCCGTGACGTCCTCGTCGCGAGGGCGGGTCGAGCTGCAGCAGTCGGCAGTCAACGTGCTCCAGCTCCCGATTCTCATCGCGGTCGCCCTGCTCGCCGTCGTCATCAGACAGCTATTCGTGCACCGGCCCAGCGCAACCGTCCTCGGCGTCTGCGCCGCAGCGGCGGCCTTGGACATCGTCCTGGCCATGTACTTCCTGCGCATCATTGGATCGACCTTGGTCGTCACCGCGGACGACATCACCTTCACGCGGCGGCGACGGGGCAAGGGCCGAGCCTCCCAGCAAGTCATCCAGCGCACTGCCGACAGCACGCTCAGCTTCCGCGTGGCTGCCAATGGCCCCATTGGCTCGGACCACACGGGCTACGTGCTTAAGTTGCGCGACAATGCGACGGGCAAGGAGGTGTATGCGGGCGCGTTCGGTCGCCGCAAGGTCCAGCAGGCCTGCGAGTCGCAAGGATGGCCGTTCTCCTGACGACAGCATCTGCGTCCGGTGGCGCTGCCAGCACTGCCACAGGGAACCGTGCTACGGATAATCGCTGGCTGCGGCCGGGTCCGCTACCAGCCGGGCGACCGGCTGTGGCTCGCGGCGCTGTCCCGGCTGATCCCCCGGCATCGCTGGGGAGAGGTGCTCGCCGTGACCCGGCGACGCTGCTCGCCTGGCACCGGCGGCTCATTGCACGTAAATGGGACTATGCCAGCAAGCGGCGTCCGGACGGCCGTTTTGAACATCGACGCCGACTGCACCACGGCATAGAGGCTGCGACCGTCGCTCGAGTACGCGATAGACGTGCGGCCAAGATCCTGCTCCTGCAAGGCGCCTTTGATCTTGACAGGGTCGAACGTCGCCACCGTCGGTCGAGAGGTAGAAGCCATTGCAGTTCGAGCCCGCGCGCCAGCCGACGACCGCGAGCACCTGTGCGCCGGCCGTGTTGGGCCGCACCGCGACATCGCTGACGAAAGCGACGCCCGGAGCACCCGTCGCCGCCGAGCAGGCGGCCGGGAGGCCGGCACCCGGTGCAAGCACAGGCGTCCACGCGCCGCTCGTCGTCGAGACCGAGTGGCGCCAGGGGCCCTTGTCGGTCGCGGCGAGCACGTAGCCGTTGTCGAACGCGACCCGCGAGACGGTCGTGTTCTGCAGCTCGTCGCCCCCAACGCGGTTCCTCAGGCTGGCCTCGATCCGCTACGCTCATGATCAGCCCAATCCGGCGGCCTTGCGAAAGATGGCCTGCAGAACTTCGCGAGCGGTCTTGCCCGTGTCGAGCAGGATCATGTTTATGCGCCACCCGTCGCGCGTGCTGGCGACGGCGCACGATATGCAGACGAACGACTCCTTTGCCCCGTGACCGGGCTGTATCGCGGCGCACAGCGTGGCCCAATATTTGCCATCACCCGACGCCAATGTGCTCCTGTCGGCGTCATATCCGCGAACATGCACGTCGTGTGACCGCAATGCGAGCAGCGCAGAATGGATCGCGGGCAGACCTCGGACTACGAAGGCGTCCTCGGCCAGGCCATGCGAGATCACGTCGATTGGCTGGCGCAGGTGCGCTGTAGCGCCCGCTGTCAGGGTCCGCTCCAGGCCGGCCAGCGTCGGATTTTCGATTTGAGGGCCGAACTGGCCTATGGCGGCTCTCACGCCGACTTCCTGCGTGCTGTCAGCGGTCCGTATGGAACCTGGCACGGTGCCGCCGAGGATGGCCCGCCACCGGCTGGCGTTGGCATCGCTGATGGCGCGGCTGGCCCGGTGGTCACCGATCACGAGTGCTCGCGATATCGCATTGGCTGCTCCGCCTACGTGATGGACGTAACGTGCCGCCTGCAGAACGCGCGCCATCGGCCGGGACTCGACTCCGGATCCGGTATCCGACAGCCGGTAGCCGGCTGGAGGCAGAAAGTACAGCTCGTACCAGCGGCCTCCGATCTTAAGCTCAACTGCCGGACCAGAAAGCCTGCTGGTCCTCCAGCGGACCCTTTCTATTTCCGTGAGAGGGACTTCGGTGCAGTGCGTCGCGAAACCGGGTTTCTGGTCCTTTCGAAACCACGGGAGCACCCCTAGATCCTGATATTCTGTGTATCTGACGTGCCCGTTAATGTAGGTCAGCTGGCCAGGGTCCCGCTGGAACGCGCCCATAACGGGGGCAGGCTCCCGCCTCACCGGGACCAT
>OFGU01000046.1_pt1 | contig 14661 bp, 16 predicted proteins | sample 1521841 | NCBI WGS metagenome assembly OFGU01 (sample SAMEA2553413, study PRJEB24118) | soil metagenome
CAGCGAACCGAGGAAACCCAGGACGATAGCGTCCTCAGCGACCGAGGCGGCCAGCTGCTCGTAGACCGGGCTGCGGCCGCTGGCCTCCTCGGCGAACGCCCGGTAGTTCTCCGCGGTGCCCAGACCCAGATCATGCCCATGCATCCACACCCAACGGACGCTACGACAAGACCGGCACGGCCGCGCCGGGATTCAGCCGCCCGTCACACTTCGCGATCACGCCGTCAGCCACTCAACGTGCCCGACCCGCCGTTCGGGGCGGCCAGGACAGCCTCGATGCTCATCGGCTCAGGTGCGCCGATCAGGTCGCTCTGCGCGCCGAGATCGACCGGAGTAGCCGAATAAAGTGCGTCATGATCACGTGGGTTCGCTGTTTGTAGGCTCATGCCGTGGATGCGACCTTGGCGTGGACGGTGGTCGGATCGGCTGCGGGCGCGGTGATGTCGTCCCACCACGCGGGGAGGGGTCCAGCGCAGTCAGGGCAGATGTGCCCGCAGCCGTCGATGTAGGTGGCCTCCGCCAGAGTGGTCTGGGCGCCACAGCCGGGCTTGGCGCAGGTGATCGTCGCTGAGGAGGAGGCGGCGGCGTCCATGAGCTGCTCCTTCCGCTGGTGGGGTCCCCGGTGGCGGGGTCCGGGTTCGGTGTGTCCCGGTGCAGGAAGGCGCGCAGGCGTAATAGGGCGGGAGGGCAACTGGCCGACGCGGCTGGTCAAGATGTTTTCCGCAGGAAAAGATCTCTGACCGGCCGGGGCGAGCGCAGCGAGAGTGTCCCGTCTCCCGTAAGTCGGCCCTGTCGCATTCAATCCAGCCCATTCGGCCCGGTGTCTCAGTAGAGTCGGCCCATGATCATTTCCTGAGGGCTCCTGCCTGGGGATATGCATCGGTTGGCGTGCCGCACTCACCCGGTCCCGCGCACTGGACGTGAGATGTTCTGGCTAGCCCGGTCGGCCGACAAGAGGCCGTTCAACCTGGTAGCAGCGATCTTGGGCCGGATTGGATGAGACTGCCCTGGTCAGGCGCCAGCCGCCAACTGCAGATGGGCCGAGTTAAGTGAGACAGGGCTGACTTAGCAGAGACGGGACAGAGAGGCCAGTTGCGCTCACGACCGCGCCTGCGAAACTGATCAAGCCGGGATGCGCCGTGCCCCGCCACCGGGGACCTACGGCGCGCCACCAGGAGCACGGACGGCACCACCGCACAGGGACCCGCCTGTGCCTATTCCTGTGCCGCCAGAGAGATCAGTGCGCTAACCGGGGTTACCGGTTTGCGCCGCCGAGTGCTTTGCGGGGTTTGGGCGAGAGGGAGATGTGATAATCCGCCCATGGGTGGACGGGCGGCTGCTGTGACCCCATCACTTCCCAGTTCTGGGAAAAGCAGCATTGCCCCGCAGGCCGGCCGCCGCTGGCTCATCGCCGCTGCCGCGGTGGCACTGGCCATCGTTGCCGTCGTAGTCGTGCTGACCGGGGGCCACCGCCCGTTCCTGACCCTGACCGGGCACGACGCAGGCTTCGTGTCGGTCGCGTTCAGCCCGGACGGCAAGGTTCTCGCGACGGTCGACGAGGAGGGCTACACCGACTTGTGGGAGGCGGCCACGGGTGAGCGGATCGGCACCCTCCGCGCCCCGCGCGGCATCGCCGTCGTGGTGGCGTTCAGCCCGGATGGCACGATCCTCGCGACCGGCGGCAGTGACGGTTCCACGTGTCTGTGGCGCACGGCTACTGGCCGGCTGGTCAGCGCCCTCCACGACCCGGTCCGGCAGGCCGACCTCACCTCGGTCACGTTCAGCCCCGATGGGACGATCCTGGCCACCTGCGATTCCGGTGTCACCCACGAATGGAGCGTCGCGACCGGCAGGCTGATCAGGGCCCTGCATGACCCCGGCCGGCAGGCCGAAGCCAATTCCGTCGCGTTCAGCCCGGACGGCAAGGTCCTCGCCACGGGCGACAACAACGGCCTGTCCGATCTGTGGCGCACGGCCACCGGCCGGCTTATCGCCAGCATCCCGGACCCCGGCCATGCGGCCATGGTCGACTCAGTGGCGTTCAGCCCGGACGGCACGATCCTGGCCACCGGTGACGGCCGCGACGGCAGCACCTACCTGTGGGCCACCGCGACCAGAACGAAGATCGCCACCCTCCCGGGCCCGCGCGGCGGCGTCGTCATCTCGGTCGCGTTCAGCCCGGACGGCAAGACCCTGGCCGTCGTCGAGAGCATCGGCCACGACGGCGCCGAAGGGACCGTCTACCTGTGGAACACCGCGACCCATCAACGCGAGGCCGCCCTAACTGATCCGGCCGGGTACGACATCGGCACAGCCGCGTTCAGCCCAGACGGCAAGGTTCTCGCCACCGGCGACAACCTCGACCTCGACATGCCCACACGCACCCCGGCCCGGATCTACCTGTGGGACGTCACCTGGCTTCGCCCCTGACCTGTGCCAGGGCCTGGGTCTGGCCGCGATCCCCCCAGGGATCATGCGCTGGCTCTGGAGCAGTCCACCGGCTGCGGCTTGAGCTTGGGGAGGACGGTTTCGATGCGGCAGGGCTACTCGCCGCTGCCTGCCGTAGCCGGCCCCCAGTCGCGCTCTTTCACCAGCACGTCGAACACCGGCGACCCGGGCAGCGGGTTTCGTTTCTGGGCCACCTTGCGCCATCCCCACTTGGCGTAGGCCGTCTGGGCCGGGATGGCGGCTGGCAGGACGGTCAGGGTTGCGCGTTCCTCGGGCCGGCCGTGGAGGAGCAGGTCGTGCATGGTGCGGGCGATGTGCTGCCGCCGCCAGGGCTTGCGGACCAGCAGTTCCACCACCGCGAACGTCCGGCCCGGGCGCTCGTCGGTAACGTCGGCCGGGACCGGGTCAAGCAGCCCACTCCACCACGGCGTGGACGGCAGCAGCGTCACGCCAAAGCAGCACCCCACCAGTTCCCCACCATGCCGGGCCTCGACCAGGGCAAAGCCGTCCTGCCGGGCCTGCACCGTGAAGCGCTCAGCGAACAGATCGGCGTGCTCGTCGTCCCACCCATACGGCGGCTCGGCATAGACCTCGGCATACAGGCCCCGCAGTTCATCCAGGTGCGCCAGAGCCTCCTCGCCGCCGAGCACATGAAAGGTAATCGTGTCGCTGGTCATGCCAGCTCACCCAGCCGCTGGGGCGCGGCCGTGCGGACATACCGGCCGGCCTCGCCGGTGAAGGTGGCGGTGCCGGCCAGGTCCGGGTACCGCCCGGTCAGATCGTGGCTGAACCGGATGAGCCAGCCCGCGACAAGCGACGACCGCGTGTCTTCAGCGAGCCGGAGCGCGTGCAGCCCGGCCTCGGCCGCCTCGGCTGGCTCGCGCTGGGCGAGCCGGACTCTGGCCAGCCTGATCTCGTCGAAGATGCGGCTGCGGACGTAGTCCTCGCCGCGGCTGTGCCGGGCCCGCAGGCAGTGCACTTCGGCTTTGGTGGCGTAGTGCTGCCAGTGGCGGTGCTCGCTGGCGTGCAGCGCCAGTTCGGTGTAGGCGTTGGCGGCCAGGCAGTCGACCTCGGCCAGCGTCATGTAGTGCAGCCAGTCCGGGACCGGTTCGGCTGGGGCTTCTTCGTAGACGGCGACGCTGGTTTCGGCCGAACGGGCGGCGTGGCCGATCTCACCGAGTTGTGCGTAGGCGCGCGCTTCGAGGCCGAGCAGTTCGGAGCGGACCAGGTGGCTGGCGTGGCGCGGCAGGCTGAACAGCGCCGTGTGCACGAGGTTCAGGCTGTCCTCGTAGTTGCCGAGCGCGGTCGACAGCTGGGTCATGTCAGCGATGACCTTGGCACCCAGATCAGGGCATGCGCTTTCGCGGGAGGCATGCAGCGCCAGCAGGTAGTAACGCTGCGCGGAAAGCCCCTGGTCGTAGGCCATCCAGCCCGTTTCTTTCGCTTTGATGCAGTGTCTCTTTTCCTGCTCTCTTGACCCTTGATCTGGGTGTTTTCGCTTTGCATGGTGTGGTGTCGCGTTCGTAGGGTCCTCCCTCGTGGAATTGACTTTCTTTTCCAGCGTGGGCTGGGAGTCCTGGGATGTCGAGGCCCGGCCCGCCATCCCCGAGGGGATGCCGGTGCTGGTGGATGACGACCTGCGGTTCGACGGCGACGGAGGACCGAGGCCGAGCGTCGCGGTGAACCGGTGGCTGCGGGAACTGCCGTTCAGCGGTGCGCCCTCGCCGGGCACTTGGGCTGTGTATGCCCGGGTCCTGCGGGACTGGGCGGTGTTCTGCTCGGAGCACGGAACGGATGTGTTCGCGGGCCGTGAGGACCTGAAGGCGGTTCTCGGCGCGTACGCGGTTCACCGGGCGGACGGGCCGGAGCAGGCGAGGTTCGCGGCGACGACGTGGAACCGGCACGTGAGCGTCCTGTCGTGCTTCTACCAGTGGGCGGTGGCCGAGGGGCACGCGAGCGGGGTGCCGTTCAGCTATGCGCAGGCGCAGGTCCGGTACGGCGACGTGCGGCGGGACGCTCAGGTGAACCTGGCCCGGCGCCGGGTTCCGAAGCGGCACGTGACGATCCGGTACCTGGAGCCGGACTTCGCTGAGTTGTTCATCGGGGCGCTGGGCGGGCTCGGCCCGGACGGGCTGCCCGATGGCGGCTACCGGGGGCGGGAGCTGGCCCGCAACTCCGCGGTCGGGAAGCTGGCGCTGGCCAGCGGGCTGCGGCGGCAGGAGTTCACCTACCTGCTGGTTTACGAGGTGCCGCCGCTGCCGTCCTCGCCGGGGCGGCTGCCGGTGCCGTTCCCTGTCCCGGCCAGCGTGACGAAGGGCCGCAAGTACCGCACGACGTGGGCCGACCATGCCTCGCTGGAGGCGGTCCACCAGTACGCGGCGCTGGACCGGGCCGCCGCGGTCGGCGGGTCGCGGTGGCGGCCGCCGCCGCAGTGGGGCGAGCCGCTGATGGTGACAGAGCCGGACGCCGCCGGAGGGCGCGTGAATGGCCGGCGGGTCCGGTGGGACAAGCTCGGCCCCGGGCAGCGCTGCCGCCTGGTCGCGCCCGGCGGCGGGTCCTGCCTTCTGGCGGTCCGCTCCGATGGCGGGCCGTTCACGGCGTGGGAAAGCGTGTTCACCCGTGCCTCGGACCGGATCCGGCGGCGTTTCGAGCCGCGGTTCCCGCATGTTCATCCCCACCGGCTAAGGCACTCGTTCGCGCTGGCGACCCTGGAACGGCTGGTCAGCGGCTATTACGCGCAGGCCGCCGGGCTGGTGACGGCGACCGGTTCCAGTCATGGCCCGGATGCGGCGCTGGCGCTGTATCTGGCCAAGGCGGACCCGATGATGGTGCTGCGTGACCTGCTTGGCCACTCGTCGGTGGTGACCACCGAGGCCTACTTGCGCCGCCTGGATATGACCCGCGTCTACGCCGATGCCTATGAGCGGGCCGGCCGGGATGCCGGGCTGATCAGCGAGGCCGCGCAGCGTGAGGCCGACGAGGAGTTCACCGATGAGAACTGCCCCGGCACGGGCGGAGGGCGGCCCTGATGCCGGCCGAGCTGCTTGAGAACCCGGCCGGGATCAGCTGCGTGTTCAGTGACGGCCGCCGTTTCCGGCGCGCTGTTGCCGCTGAGCCGGCCGGGCTGGTCCGCGACCTGCTCGAGGGGCTGGCCGGGCTGGTCCACCCGCACGGCAGCGTCGATTCCCCGGGCACCGTGATCGCTTACGTGCAGGGCATCGTGGGCATCGCCAGGTTCGTGAGGGAACGCGGTGCCGGCGGCGGCGCGGCCCAGCTGTCCCGAGGGCTGCTGGCCGAATACTGGATGCAGGCCGGCGATGTCCGGGAATCGGTGACCCGGCGGATGCTGGTCTCCTTCGACGTGGCCAGCGGAGGCGGTGCACTGCAGCCGGGCGCCCGCGCGCTGGCCGACGGGCGCCATTTCGCGGTGAAGCCGGCCAGTTCCCCGCTGGTCCCCTACACCGAGGAGGAATGGGCCCGGCTGCACCAGGCCTGCCGCGATGACGTCGATGAGGCGTTCGCCCGGCACCGGCAGGCGCTGAGGCTGGCGGCCGCCGGCCAGGATCCCCGGGAGGGCGGGTGGACTCCCGCCAGCAAGCGGTGGCTGCTGATGCGGACCGGCCCGCTGAGCGACGTGCAGGCCGGCGAGTACCTTGGCCGCAGCGCGACCTGGGTCGCCAGGCGGGCCGGCGGGATGCGGGCCGCGAGCGAGGAGCTGTTCCCCGGCGTGAATGTGGTGATCGCCTACCGCCTCCTGCTGGGCATCTACACCGGGATCGTCCCCGACGGCATCGCCGGGCTCGGGATCGGGGACATCGACTGGGCTGGGGACGCCTCCGTCCTGCTCGCCTACGTCAAGGGCCGGACGGCAGCGGAGTCCCGGACGCTGCCGCGCCGGGCAGTGCGGCTGCTGGAGCAGTGGCTGGAGCACTCCGCCCCGGTCCGCGAGCACGCCCCCGCCGCGCTGCGCGGCAGCCTGTGGCTCTACTACAGCTACGGGGGCCCGTCACGCTGGCAGACCACGACCGGGGTGTCATCTCACCAGCTGTGGGCCGCCCGTCACGGGCTGAGGGTGGACCGGCGCAGGATCCGGACGACCTACCTGTCGCTGCGCGGCCGGTCCCGCTGGCACGGCAGCTCCCGCTCGGCGATCGACCCGAACCACACCCCGGCCGTCGAGGGTGACCACTACCTGACCGCCGCCACGCCCGCGCAGCGGGCGGCGCTCGACACGATCATCGAGGACGCCCAGCATGACCTGCTCGGCAAGGCCCACCCACCGGTGGTCCTGGCCGATGAGGATGCCGCGGAGCTGGCGGCAAGCTATCCCGGCCTGGTCGCCGGGCTGAACCTGGACGACGCGACGGTCGCCGGGCTCCTGAGCGGCGAGCAGGACGTGTTCGCCGCAGCCTGCGCCGACCCGCTGTCGGGGCTGCACGGCCCGCCGGGCAAGCCCTGCCCAGCCAGGCCGTGGGTCTGCCTGCTCTGCCCGCTAGCCGTCTTCACTCCCCGGCACGCCGCCAACCTGCTGCGGCTGAAGGCGTTCTTCGCCCGCCAGTGGAACCAGATGCCATCAGCGCAGTTCATGGCCATCTTCGGCCCGTACTCCACCCGGATCACCCAGATCCTGGAACGCTACCCAGCCCCGCTGATCGCCGCAGCCGCAGCCGAGGCAGGCGACGCCGCAGACCACCAGATCCCCCTGCGCCCGGAGGAGCGCACGACATGACCACGCCACAGCAGGCACTTACCTGCCACGGCACTGGCGCCAGCCTCCTCGCAGGCGCCGACGTGTGCGCGGCCGCGGGATTCCGGCTCCGCCCGCGCGGGCGCGCCGCCATGTTCGACGACGACGTATGGCGCTTCGGCGACGTCGACGGCCTGTCCGTGCAGATGAGCAGGCCGGCCTATACCCGTATGGACTTCACCGCCATCAGCGACCCGCGGTGGCGGCTGACCGCCAAGGAGTACCTGTTCGCCCGGCTTGCCCCCGGGCATCCCGAGGTCGCGGTCCTGCCGCGCGCCTTCCGGGTCCCCCTGACGCTGTCAAGCTGCATCAGGCGGCTGGCCGAGACGACCAGGTGGATGGACTGGCTGACTGCCCAGCAGGTTCCCTCGCTCGGCGACGTGACGCAAGACCACTGCGACCGCTACCTGGCCGGGCGGCGCCTGCGCACGGACGCCGCCGGGACCGTGATCGGGACCCTGGAGGCGTCCGTAGCCCGCGTGGCCGCCGTCGCCATCATCGAGCTGGCCAGCTACGGAGAGCTGCTGTCCGCCGACCGCTACCGCGACGGGTTCACCCCCTGGAACGGCCGGTCGTCCTCGCAGGTCGCCGGCATGCGGCCACCCGCGGAGAACAAGACGCCCGTCGTGAGCCAGGAAATCCTCCAGCCGCTGCTGGCAGCGGCGCTCTACATGACCAGCACCATTGCCCCGCACCTGGTGATGCTCCCGCCGCAAGTGCAGCAGCAACGACGGGAGGACGCCCGGCTCGGAGAGGCGGCCCCGGATCCCGGCCGGATCGAGCAGGCGCTGCGCCGCCACGCCGACGAGGGCCAGCCGCTGGAAGCGGTCCGGGACGTCACCGCCCGTGTCCGCCTGCGGCAGGGATGGAGCCCCGGCGACCCGCCCTTGAACGTCAGCTTCACCGCGCTGGCCCGCGAGGCAGGAACCGGCAGGATCCGCCCGGCCGCTCTCGCCACCATCCGGCCGCTGATCGAGCAGGCCCTCGCGATCGTCGGCACCGCCAAGCCGTGGGGCCGCCAGGCCGCGCACGTGCCCCGCGCCGACGACACGGGAACCACGCCGTGGACCCTGCCGCTGGACGAGCGCGAAATCCGCGACCTTACCGGCTACGCGCACACCGCATGCCTCCTGCTGGCCGCGGCACTGACCGGCATGCGCCAGAGCGAGCTGATGGAACTGCGCCACGGCTGCCGCAGCACCAGCCACCACGGCGACGGCATGACCCGCTACCGGCTCAGGAGCAAGCTCGTCAAGGGGCAGCCGCTCGGCGGTACCAGCGAGGAATGGGTGGTCATCGAGGCCGTCCACGACGCCATCGGCATCGCCGAACAGCTCAGCCGCCTCACCGGCGTCCCCGGAGACCTGGTATTCGGCCGGTTCAGCTTCGACCTGCGCTACTCCTGGTTCCGGGAATGGGTCAACGGCCCCGCAGGCCAGCGCCTCGGCCTCACCCCGATCCCGGACGGTGCCGTTAACCCGCGGAGGCTGCGCCGGACCCTGGCCCGCGAGCTGGCCTACCGGCCCGGAGGGCTGCTCGCCGCGAAGATCGCGCTCAAGCATGTGAGCGTCGCCACCACGGAAGGCTACGCTGCCCGGCCCGGCGGCGCTCAGGGCAAGTTCCTAGCCGAGATCGCCGAGGACGAGGCCGACCGCAGCCTCCAGGTCGTGCTCGCCGAGTTCCGCAACTACCAGAACGGCATCATGCCCGCCGGACCCGGGGCACGCGAGCTCAGCGAGTTCTTCGCCGCCGTCGACAAGGACCTGGCCGGCCCTGACGCAGACGCGCCCCGCGTCGTCGCCAGCGACCAGCACGTCCTGAACCTGCTCAGCAAGCGCGCTCAGGTGCTGCACCTTGCCGCGGCGAACTACTGCTGGTTCACCGACCCGTCCCGGGCGCTCTGCCTGAAGATGGCCGGAACTCCCGCCGCCGGCAAGCCCCTGGCCGGAATGTGCGACTCGGCGCGCTGCCCGCAAGCCACTCACCATCCCTGTCACCGGCCCGTCTGGGCAGACGCCGTCGCCAGCACCACCGCCTTCATCGGCTCGCTCGGCCGCACCAGAACAGCCGAGCGAACTCGTCTCCAGACCGAACTCGACCGCGCCAGGCGCGTCGTGGCCTCCATCGACGCCGCGGCTGCCGAGGCAGGGAAAGCAGGTGACCATGCGGACCAGTCCTGAACAGCGCCGCCAGGCCGAGCAGCGGACCCGGGCCGCGGCCGACGCCCTCTTGCGCGGCGACATCCCTCCGGACGGGAAATGCGACATCACCACTCTCGCCCGCCAGGCCGGGATCTCCCGGGCAGCGCTCTACCGCAGTTACCCGCACCTGAAAGAGGAATTCGAGCGCCGGCTCGCCGCGCTTCACGGGAGCGGAACCGCCCCCGACCCGCGAGATGCCCGGATCACCCAGCTGAAAGCGCGCAACGACGAGCTCAGGCAGAAGCTCGCCGACCGCGACGCAGCCATCCGTGACTTGGAGCAATTCAGGACACGGGCGCTCTCCAGGCTCGCCGCCCAGCACGACGAGATCAGCCGGCTCCGCAGGCAGGCGACCCTCGCGGCAGCCGGCAACGTCCGCAGCCTCACCCCCCGCCGCGCGGGCGGAACCGCCCCCGCCAGCCAGGAGACATCATGACCCCGGCAAGCCTGGCCGCCGCGCTCCGCACCTGCGCCGCCGGCCTCTACCCCCTCGAAGCCGGCGTCGGGCTGCTCATCGCAAACGGCACCTTCCTCCACCGCGACGACTTCACCAGCCGCTTCATCATCCGCAGCACCAGCACCCCCGAGGACGCCCAGATGGCCGCAGTCGACTGGGACGCCGTGGCCACCGCGCTTTCGGTCGGCGAACTGCCCTGCTCAAGCGGGGAACGGCGAATCCTCAAACTGGCGGCCAGCCTTGCCGGAGGCATCCCCGTCGACCTGAACGACGCCGTCACTGGTCTCGACCGGCACAACATCCAGCGGCTGGTAACCGCCATCCGGCACGCATCAGGACAACGGCAGCCCCGCGAATCCGAAACCCTCCGACTATGACGTGCATCACACCAGCAGGCCGGCAATCGAGACACCGACCCAGCCGAAAGACCACGCCACCCCTTCAAGATCCACGCGGGCTAGAAGAGACATGAGATCACGCGAACACGGGCTCTGCGAACGAAAACCCGGGGAGCTGCGCGACCTGGGACGCGGCGGAGAAGAGCTGCCGCCCAACCTGATCGGTGAACCTTCCCTCTAATAACGGGCACACATCGTTGGCGAAGTACTGGACGAGGGCGGCACGAGCGTGACCGCCTCCGAACTGGAAGTCCATCTTCATGAAGAGCTGGATGGTCGTCCGGATCGCCTGAACGTCTGATTCGCCGACGCGTATCCGCGACCCATCCCGCACCGGCAGCGGTTCTGGCCGGGACAGGAGCCAGCTCAGTGCCGGCTGCAGCCAGGCGGACGGAACGATCGCAGCCCCTAACGCGACTGCGTCTTCGGCCAGTTCCCGGCGGCTGAGACCGAGCATTCGGCGCCCCGCCGCCGGCCCGTCCGCCGAATACTCCAGCCCCTCATCGAGGGTCTCCGGAGTAACGGCACCACCCATGCCGATGTCGTCAACCGAAAAGCGGACGCCCGCCTTACGACTAAGCGCAATAGCGATGAACCGCGCGGTCGCGGGCCGCGGGACAACCCCCTTCAGCCAGCGCCCGACATCCACGTGCGTGCACTTGAGATCAGCGCCGTTCTCGCGGGCGACCTGCTGCACGCGTGCCGCGAGATTGGTGTTGGAACAATCTGCCCGGCGCATGATCTCGGCGAGCCGGGTATTCGGCTCTCGCGTCATTCCACCGACCTCTGATCTGATCCGTCCCCCGCCAAATTCATCATTCCAGGTTAAGACGGAGATCACCCCCCGAATCACCCCCTAATCACACAGTCACGGGCCCGATCACACTGCCGGACCACCCCTGTCACGCGGTTCCCTGGTCCCAGCCCCAGGCCGGTCACCCGGCCAGACCGGGGGCCGTGGCGAGGCCAGGCCCCTTCGTCAGACCTGGAGGTGAACACATGGTCACGGCCGTCGTTCTCATCGCGGCGAGCGGCGCCTTCCTGATCACCTATGCGCTCGCGTTCTTGCGGGCAGGGATCACCCGGGAAGACTCCGACCGCTCCATCAGAGGCGAGCCAGCAACACTCAGCTCCGCCGTGACCCGCCGTGTCGTCGGCCTGTACGTGCGCATGCCCCAGCCCGCCCCCTACGAGCAAGATCGGAGTCAGTGGTGACCACCCCTTACCAGCCAGACGTTCACACCGGAGCTGGCCGGGCCAAGATCAGCCGGCGCATCCCACCTCCCGGCGTCGTCGCCGGGGCTGTCCTGCACTCGGCACGCCTGTCGGCGGGTCTCAGCGCATCACAGCTGGCCGCAGCCGCCGATGTCAGGGAGTCCTCCCCCCAGGCATGGGAGGACGGTTCGGTCCCGCTGGCATCGGTTCCTATCCCGGTGATCGAGCGGCTGGAGGCGGCCTTAAATGCCGCAGGAGCCGAACGGGAGCTTGTGGCGGATCTCGCCGTCGCCCCCTGGTGCGATCTGGTGATCAAGACCATCGCTGACTCCGAAGACACAAGTTGCCTCCTTGGTGACCCGGTGGCCGGAGAGGATGCCTTCCGCGAGCTGCTTGCCTGGGCCGTTGCCGATCAGCCACCCGCCCGGCACCAGCGCTTTGCCGCCCCAGGACGGCTGCTGCCCGCCGCCAGCCTGAGCCTGACCGCCGGGATCATCGAGGTGCTGAACACCGTGCGGCAGGACTCATGTACTGCTGCCGGCGTGACGTGCTGACTCATCCCCGGCTGCCGTCTCACATGCATTCATCCTGATGGCTGGCACTGGCAGGCAATGATGGCGTCAAGCCAAACTTCCATCATGTTCGTGCCAGGCCGGGCAGCCGCCTCTGCCGATGTCTTTTGGTATAGCGATGCGTCAACGCCGAACGTGGCCAGGATCTATGACGTTCTGCTGGGCGGCACTGCCAACCTGGCCGCCGATCAAGCATTCGCCGGAGAGCTGCTTCGATTGGTACCGGATGCTGTCATGGCAGCATACCAGAATAGGAACTTCGTCCGCCGCGCTGTCCAGTTTCTGGCCGGCCCGGCCGGCATCCGGCAATTCATCGATGTCGGGATGGGCCTGCCCACTCAATGCAATGTGCATGAGATCGCACAACAGATCACCCCTGATGCGCATGTGCTATATGTGGATCACGATCCCATGGTGATATCCCGGGCACGGGAATTACTCGCAGGCAGCGCTTCAGCCGCGGCGGTCAACCACGACCTGCGCGACCCGGACGGCATCATCCACCAACCCGCACTGACCACGCTGATCGCAAACGCGGCCGCGTTCTGGCTCGCAGAGCCCCTGCAATTCCGCGACGACCGCGAAAACCCCCACGCCAGCGGGCGCGTCCTCCAGAAGGCAATGCCGCCCGTCAGCCATCTGGCCGGGGCGCCCGCAACAGTAGACTGGCTGCCCCCCGAGGCCACCCGCCGTGTCCGCGAGCTGTACCGGATCGCGGCGGCATCGTTCGTGCCACGTACTCATGAGCAAATCGCCGGCTTCCTGGACGGCCTGGAGCTCATCCCACCTGGGCTGGTGAACGGCTCGGCATGGCGTGCGGGGTCCATGGCGGTCGAGCCTCGCCGGACTCTCTTCTACGCAGGCCTGGGGAGGAAACGGTGACGGGCACAGCCGCCGGGTACGAGCTCATCGCCAGCCCGTTTCTCGATGACTACCTGCTCGTGCGCCCAGGTTGCCGCAACGGTGTGAAGATCCCCAAGCCGGGATACGCCGAACTCGCCAAGGCCCGGACATGCCCCGGCTGGCTGGCGAGCGCCGCGCAGAAGGCGTGGGGCATCGATCTGTCCGGCCGCGCCATCGCCGGGACGGTGCTTGTCCGCGGCGAGTCCGCTCTCGGCTACGGCCGCGCCTCCTATGAACTCAACCTGGGCTGCAACTACGACTGCGAGCACTGCTACCTCGGGCTGAAGAAGTTCGAGGGACTGGAATGGCCGGACCGCGAACGCCTGCTGGAGATCATGCGCGACGCCGGGGTGCTGTGGCTGCAGCTCACCGGCGGTTTTTTTCGCACTCTCCGTGTCCCGGAGACGGTGTGTCTCGTTAGCTTGAGGTTGGATGAGCCAGAAATTCGTTGTTCTGGCTGTTGGGATGTAGTTCCCGGACTGCCGCGAGACGGTGCGTGCGCAGGCGCTCGATCTCTGCGTGTTGCGCTGTGAGCTGGGAGATTGCCCGTGTCTTGAAGCTGCCCAGTTCTGAGGCGAGGGATTCCTGGTCGGCAAGCCGCTGCCTGAGCCTGGTGTTCTCGGCCTTGAGCCGGGCGATCTGGGCGTCACGGCGGTCGGTGGTTTCCCCGGCCTCTTGCAGGGAGCGGAGCCGGCGCTCGAATTCCTCGGCGAGGTGCTGATAGGGCCCGGGACGGCCGCCTTTGGCGTAGAAGCCGGTGCGGGGGACTCCGGCCTGCTGGGCTAGTGTTTTCAGGTCGCAGCCGCCTCCGGGCGGGATGTCGCCGTGCAGGAGGCGGTCCATCGCGGCACGGATCGCGGCCTCGTTGCGGTGCCGGGTCTGCTGGTCAAGGCGTCCCATGTCAGTTTTCCCCGTGCGGTGCCGTGCCGGCGGCCGCGTCGATTTCGCTGAGAACGCGCTGTGAGCGGGCTAGTTCGGCTTCCAGCCGGGCCCGTTCGGTTTTCTGGCCGCGGCCGAGGCTGCCGAGGAACGTCTTGGTGTTCTCGGCGCTGGCTGCCCAGGCCGGCCGGTGGCAGGCATGGTGGGTGGCCTGCGGGCAGCGTGCGGAGTCGCACATTCCCAGCAGCGGACGGTCGGCGTCCGGGGTTCCGGCGAGTTTGAGGCAGAGTGCCCGGGACGGGTCGGTGAACCAGCAGTAGTTCGCTGTTCCCAGGTGCAGGGCGGCGGCGCGCCTGGCGAGCATGGTGCGGACCTGCTGGTCGGCGGGGATCACGTTCGGGGGCGTCCCGCTCTCGGTGGTGATGGCGCCGTCCACGGACTGGAAGAGCCTGATCAGGTCTCGTGCACCGGGCCCGGACGGCTGGATTCCCTGCAGGTGCCGCTGGTACTCGGCCATGGTGATTTCGAGGTTGCGCCTGGTTTCCTCGCGGGTGACCTCGGCCAGGAGCCTGGACTGCGCGCCGCCCGGGCGGGCACGCAGATCACCACCGACACCCCCGGGCTCCCCCCCGCCCCCGCCCGGGCCCGCCCCGACCGGGGGCCCCCCCGCCAGACCGCCGAGCCAGCCGATCATGTCGGTCCGGACCAGCCGCCGCTCCTGAAGGACGAGACCGAGCAGTTGCTGGGCGACGATGTGCCGCGGTTCGGGCGGCGGGACCACCCGCCCCACCCAGGCCTGGCCCCCACGGAGCAGCAGACCGGCCGGCGGCAGCAGGGCCGC
>OFGU01000048.1_pt1 | contig 14569 bp, 12 predicted proteins | sample 1521841 | NCBI WGS metagenome assembly OFGU01 (sample SAMEA2553413, study PRJEB24118) | soil metagenome
CACTGATACTTCCGGTCGGCCAGGGCGAGCTTGGCTTTCACCGCGCCGCAGGCCGAGCAGGTCTTCGAACTGGGGTACCACCGGTCCGCGACCATGAGCTGGCCGCCGTACCAGGCGGTCTTGTAGCCGAGCTGGCGGCGCACCCGGCCGGGAGCGGCGTCGGCGATGGCCCGGTTGAGGCCTCGGCCGCCGCGGCCGGCGCCCCGCAGCCCGGCGCGTCCACCCGCCCGCGCCCGGGCCGCGCCAGCGCGGCCGGCCGGCGGCCAGGCCCGGACCGTCCCCCACCGCACCTTTTGGGGGGGCGCTTGGGACCGGCCCGCCCGCCACGTCATTCCCGGTCCCCGCCCCGATGATCAGAACGTTCCGCAGGTTCGCAGCCGAGACGTGGCGGTAGGGGTAGAAGTAGAACCGCTCGTGCCTGCGCAGCACCGTCAGCGAGCGGGCCGTCTGGCAGGGGATGTCGTTCGCCGACACGCCGAGCGACGGTGGGCTGGCCCGGTGGGCCACCGGCAGTTTGTTGTAGGGCGACCACATCTGGCCCGGCACCAGCGATTCGGAGGCTGGTCGCGGAAGGACAGCAGGGAGAACACCGCGATCCCGGCCAGTCTCCCAAGGATGTCCAGCTGGTAGGCGGCCAGCGGCCGGAACTGGACGAAGATCCGGGCCACCGCCTGGCCGAGGCCGGCCATCACCGCCACGGTCAGCAGGAAGACGATCCCGAGGCTTAACGGCCGTGGCAGGGCGCTGGAGCCGTCCAGCCCACGGAACGGGTGGGGCCACCCAGCGTCTTCAGGATCACCGGGAACGAGCACGAAGCCGGTCGGTGCCAGCAGCGCCACCGGGGCCCACCGGGCGTAGTCCCGCTTCGCCCGGGCGTTGAGGAAGCCGATCCCGATGCCGAGGAAGCTGGCCAGCAGGACGAAGTTGGTGGCGTTGTTGACATAGACGTTGTTCGCGGCGGCCCACCGGATCAGGGCCAGTTCCACGAAGAGCATCAGGAAGCTGGCGAAGGCCAGCCTGACCGGGCTGGTCTCGCCGGCGGGACTGGCGGGCTGCTGCGCGGGGGCGATGCCGTCAGCGTGCTCCATGGCACCGGCACCGGCACTGCTTTGGCCGGTCAGCTTTCCGGTATCCATCTGGCTACCGTAACGAGACCGGATAAGCCCGGTGCAAACGGCGCAAAGACCCGCGCCACTTTTTTGTGACCGGCCCGGTCAGCCGCCTGCCATAGCGCCCACGACGAGGAAGGGCTCGGCCCCGGTGGCGACCGCTGCCGGCAGTCTGGCATCAGCGGATTCGCTGGACAGGTCCTGCTCGCAGGCGAAGAACCTGATGAACGCCCGCCGCCGGCCGCTGGCGTGGTCGCGGATCGTGCCCCGCAGCATCGGGTAGCGGGCCTCCAGCGCGTCGAGCACAGCGCACAGTGTGACCTCACCCCGGACGTCCAGTTCCACCTCGCCCTCGACCTGCGCCAGCGTCCGCAGATGCGCCGGCAGTGCGACCCGGATCATGGCAGTATCTGGACCTCCACCGACAGCACGGCCGGGAGGTCGCGCACGATCGCCTGCCAGCTGTCACCACCATCCGCGGACGCGTACACCTGCCCGCCGGTCGTGCCGAAATACACACCGCACTCATCGAGCGAGTCCACGGCCATCGCATCGCGCAGCACATTCACATAGCAGTCCTGCTGGGGGAGGCCGTTGGTCAGCGGCTCCCACTCGTTGCCGCCGGTCCTGCTGCGGTAGACACGCAGCCTTCCGTCCGGCGGATAGTGCAGGGAGTCGCTGGTGATCGGGACGACGAAGACGGTGTCCGGCTCGTGGGAGTGAACGTCGATCACGAACCCGAAATCGGTGGGCAGATCGCCGCTGATCTCCTGCCAGGACTCGCCGCCATCGTCGCTGCGCATGACATCCCAGTGTTTCTGCATGAACAGCACGTCGGGGCGCGAGGGATGCCTGGCAAGACGGTGAACGCAGTGACCGACCTCGGCGTCCGGGTCGGGGATGCCCTGCGACTGCAGGCCGTGATTCACCGGCCGCCACGTCTTCCCGGAGTCGTCGGTGCGGAACACGCCCGCGGCTGAGATCGCGGCGAAGATCCGCCCGTTCCCGGATGGATCCAGGACGATCGTGTGCAGGCACATCCCGCCCGCCCCCGGCTGCCAGGACGGCCCCGACCCGTGGCCGCGCAGGCCTGGCAGTTCCTGCCAGCTCCGCCCGCCATCGGACGAGCGGAACAGGGCGGCGTCCTCAACGCCGGCGTAGACGGTGTCCGGGTCGCCGGGCGAGGGTTCCAGATGCCAGACCCGCTTGAACTCCCAGGGCCGTGGCGTGCCGTCGTACCACAGATGCGTACCCGGCTCGCCGTCGTAGCCGAACTCGTTGCCAACCGGGGCCCAGGTAGCACCGCCATCGTCCGAGCGCTGGATGAGCTGCCCGAACCATCCGGTGGACTGGGACGCGTACAGCCGGTCCGGGTCAGCGTGAGAGCTGTTGAGGTGGTAGATCTCCCATCCGCCGAAGAGCGGGCCGGCGATGTCCCACCGTTCGCGCTTGGCGTCCGACGTCAGGATGAACGCGCCCTTGCGGGTTCCAGCCAGTACCCGTACCGAGGTCATCAGCACTCCTTCCGGAAGACTGGCCGGCCTCTTCCGGCCGGCGCCGCCGGGCTGCCACGGCTCCAGCCAAGCACCTGCCTACGACAGAAGCACCGCAGCCCGTCGTGAGATAGGACGGCCCTGAGCCAGCTAACTCATCGGTGCAAGGTCGGCCCGGGTGGGCACAGCGGGCCAGGGGACCGCATTCCCGACCCGGGCCGCGGGCCGCGGCCTCGTGCCGCCGCCCCCACCGGCCTGGTGGGTTGAGCCGCCTCCCGGCGGCCGTGACCAGGGCTGAGGTAAATCGCTTCCCGCGCCGTGTGCAGGGCGAAGGTCATGGCGGCGGCAATGGTGGCGACGCGGGCCACCGCCTGGCCGCGCGGCGCGGTGACGGTCGGCTGGGTGGCTGCTGCCCGGCACCCAGCGGCCTGCCCCCGGTGCCGCCGCTGGCTGGCCGGCGCTGCCGCGAACGGCCGCCACACCCATGCCCACAAGCCCGTGAACGTGGCCAGCCCGGACACCGCCGCCTCCGCGAACAGCAGGAACCGGGGCAACGCCCGCAGCCTGGCCGGGGTGCCGGTGACCGTCATCGTCATGTCGCGGGCGAACAGCGCGCCGCAGCCAGCTTCCACCAGCAGGCCACCCCGGCGGCCGAGCCTGCGCAGCGCCAGCAGGACCAGCGGCAGCCCGGCCACGCTGGCTGCCAGCAGGACCTTGCCCGGCCAGCCCTGGCCCGCCAGCGATCCAGCGCCGCTGTCACCCGGGCGATCGTCAGCATCGCGGGTGACCGGCCGGCCCGCTTCGCGTGCCTCCAGGTGCCGCTTCATGCTGGCCCAGATCGCCTGCTCCTGGCGCGCCCCCATCCGGGTGAGCGCCGGCCCCAGCAGCCTGGCCGCGCCTTTGGGCCGGACCTGCCACGACCACCGCATCAGCGTGCCCGCAGCAACCGGCTCGAACGTCAGCGTCCCGCTCGTGTCACCCTGGCGCATAGTGGTACTGGAGGACAGCCGGGTCGGCCTGTCGTACTCCGTGAACTCGATCAGCATTTCGGCCGGGCGCCCCATGAACGCCACGGCCGAGCGGAACCTGGTCCCCGGCCCGACCGGGCCATCAGTGATCTTTTCCGCGCGCACCATGCGCGGGTTGTACTGCGGCTCGTTCCGCTGGTCGGCGACGTAGCCGAAGACCACATCCACACCTGCGCCGATCACGATCCCGCCTTCGATCCTCGCCATACCGCCCCCCGCTTTCGAATCTGGCCCGGATCGGGTCTCATCAGATCGCTGAGCTGTCACGATCGCTAGAGCCGAAGGTCCTGCCCGCTGACCGGGCAGTTCCTAACGAGGGAGGTATTCCCCGGGCGAGTGCAGTGCGCTGAGGGACGATTCGAAGGACAGCAGCAGGCTGTGAATCCGCGCGCCCTGCGGCCCGCTGGCGCCACCCGGCGCACGCTCGGCATCCATCGCTGAACGCACCGCCTGCAGCGAGGCGAGGACATCGGCGGCCCGGGCGCGGCCGTCCTCGTCCGGGGCGCTCTCGCGCAGCGTGTAGAGCGTCTGCGTCAGGTCGTCCGCCCGGCGGCCGATATCGGCCCAGCGGACGCCGGCGTCCTGGGCGGCCAGTGCTCCCGGGGCCTCGGCGGCGGCCATGGCGTCATACAGGGCCGATCCCTTCGCGTAGGCGTCGATCACCTTCGAACGCCAGCCAGCCGCGGTGGCTTTGCGGCGGCTGACCGCGTGGGCGATCCAGGCCGCCACGCCGGCGATGGCGGCGGCGCCCAGCATGATCCACAGCCACAGCAGCGAGGAACCGGACCCGCTTGCCGTGGCCGGCGATGCCGAGGCCGGCGCCGGCGCCGGCACCGCCGGCGCGGTAACCGTAACTGTCGGCCGCGGCGAGCGGCTGACCGGCTCCCGGCTGGGGGCCGGCTGGCTGGTCGCGGGTGCTGACGTGGGCGGGGCCGTCGTCTGCGGCGGGGAGGTGGCCGGCGAGGCGCTCACGCTTCTGCTGGCTGACAAGCTGGCCAGAGCGCCGCTGGCGCTGCCTGCCTGTGCGCATCCCGCTGCCAGGTATCCGGCGGCAACGATCGCCAGAGCCGAGACCAGTCTGTTCGTCCGTCGGTTCATTCTGGTCCCCCCCGGAACTGCCCCGGCCAGCGTGCATGCGCCCCGTTCGCGGTGCCGCAGGCTACAGTGCCTCGCCATCAACCCTGCTACCGGTGCCCGCCGGATTCCTCACCCGCAGTGGGTGAGTCAACCGGTCTCCTCAATGGCCGGCCGCGCCATTATCAGCCGGGCCGGATTATCGGGACTGCTCAGAGGGCCTGCTTGCGCTGGAGATGGGTGAAGGCGAACCAGCCGACGGGCACCGGGAGCCAGAAGGTCAGCAGCCGGAACAGCAGTACCGAGCTGAGCGCTGTGCCGTTGTCCAGACCGGCGGCGGTGAGCCCCGCGGAAAGCGCGACCTCCACGGCGCCCAGCCCGCCCGGGGTGGGGGCAGCCGACCCGAGCGCGCTGCCGGTCAGGTACACGACAGCCACGGCGGTGATTGGCACGGTGGCGCCCAGGGCATGGACGCAGGCCTCCAGGCACAGCACGTAGGCCGCGGTCAGCGCCAGTGCGCCGCCAAGCCCCGCGGCCAGTCTGCGCGGGCTCTGCGCGAGCTCGAGCAGCCGGGGCAGTACCTGCCCGAGTGTGGGGACCAGCCGGGCGCGCAGCAGGCGCCGCCCGCGCGGCACGGCGATCGCCGCCAGCACCAGCACCACCAGACCGGCAAGCACGTAGTAGACCCAGACCGGCGGCCGCAGGGAATGGATCTGTGCGGCACCGGTGATCGCCGCGAAGATGACAAGCAGCAACATATGCAGAACGAAAGCGATCACCTGGGCCGCGCCGACGCTCGCGGTCGCTTTGGCGGGCGACACTCCATTGCGCTGCAGATAGCGGATGTTGAGCGCCGCGCCGCCGACCGCCACCGGGGTCACCAGCGTGACGAACGAGGCGGCGAGCTGCGCCAGCAGGGTGCGCACGAACTTCAGCCGCTCCAGCACGAAGCCCGTCAGCGAGGTCGCCGCCGCCGCGTAGGTCAGTGCGGACAGCACGAGCGCGAGCGCGATCCAGCGCGGGTCCGAGTGCCGGATCAGGGCGGCGATATCGACCCGGGCAAGCTGCCCGGCGAGGACATAGGCGACAGCCACGCCAGCGACCAGGCTCACCAGCGTCCGGGGCCGGACCCGCTCCAGCCGTACCGGGGGGACCTCGCCGGCGGGGGCGGCGGCGGCCAGCCGCGCCCGCAGATCGGGCAGGACCTCGCGCTGCCCCCGGAGCGCGGCCCTGGTGGTGCGGTACAGCGCCACCGGCTGAAGCAGCGGCAGCACGGCGACCAGCTTGGCGGCGCCAACCTCCTCGATCGCGATCCGGGCCGCCCGCTCCGCACCCACGAGCAGGGCAAGCTCGGCCAGCAACTGGGCCAGGTCCAGCCGGCGCTGCAGGTCGCTGGCGGCCACGTCGCCGTTGGCCGGGTCGAGCAGCACCACCCCGCCCCCGTGGGTGAGCAGGATGCGGTCCGCGGTGAGAGCCCGGTGCGTGACTCCGTGGGTGTGCATGCGCAGCACCGTTTCCCAGACGCGGTGCAACTGGGCGTCGTCCGGCGGCGAGGCCAGGTCCGCCAGCGTGGTCCCCGCACAGTGGTCGTGGGCCAGCGCGGTGGCGTCGGGGCCGACCCGTACGGCGGCGCGCAGACGTGGGGTGGCCACGACTGCGTCCGCCATCGCATAGCTCAGCAGTGCTGACCGCTCGACGGCGTGCTCCAGCGACAGCGGCACGCCCCGGGAGACCTGGCTTCGCAGCCGCACCAGCCGGTAGATGCGGTACAGCGCACCCGCGGCCTCCTGGTCGCGGTCGAACACAGCCACATCGAGATGCTCACCCCCGGCGGTGGCCGCGGTGTAGGCGCGGCTCGTTCCGCGCGCATGCGGTGCCCGGCTCATGGCAGTCACCGGCAGGCCCGCTGACCTGAGCGCCTCGGCTATCTCCCCGGCCGGCGGGCGCTGCGAGGGCAGACCGGCCGCGTACCGCACGGCGACGCCGACCGTGTGGCCCAGCAGCAGGGTGATCGCCAGCGACAGGGCGGTGGCGTGGATCGCCACCAGACTGGTGATCGCATAGGCCCCGACCGTCAGCCAGACGGCTGCACGCCAGCGCGGACGGCCGCCGAGGTCCATGACCGTGACGTAGGCCGCGAACGCGGCCAGGTAGCCGTCAAGCGGGGCGGTGTGGGTCGCCCCGTTGCGCGTCACGGTGAGGGCGGCGTAGAAGTGAGCGGCTGCCGGCAGCCGCAGCAGAGCGTTCGCCGCCACCACCAGGCCGAACATGGCCGCGCTGGTGCCGACCGCCTCGGCAAGGCGGCGGGGCTGGCGGTGGGCGAACTGGCGTACCGCCAGGGCCACCGGCAAGATCAGCAGCGCCAGCCCGGACGTGATCCGCAGCAGCGTCAGCAGCACGCCGGGCAGGTGCTTGCCCGCACTCGCCAGGTCGGTTTCCGCACCCGAGGCCGTGGCCGTCGCGACCAGGCCCACCCCGGTGAACACAGCCAGCCAGGCACCGTCAATGACGAGCCGGAGCAGATCGGCCGGTTTGCGGACCCGGCGCTCGGCCTGGTCGTCCACAACGATGCCGGGCACGCTGGGCTGTGCGGCAGGCGGGCGTCCAGGCGGCGGCGTGCGCTCAGGTTGCGGCGCGCGCATGGCGGGCGCGTCGGGTCCAGGCCGAGGCGCAGGTCCGGGCTGCGCATCGGGTCCGGGCGGCGTCACGGGATGATCGTTTCATCAGGTCACGAAGTAGTACAGCTGGCCCACCTGGGCGCTTGCCCCCCGGAGGCCACGCAGCGGCCCGCCGCAGGCTCACCGGACTCCCGCGTAACGCAGGCAGCCGGCTGTTATCTCCCCGGCGTCGATGGCGGATTGCTCGGCCGCCATGTCAGCGTCGGCCAGTTCCGGGAAGTAGTAGGGCCCGGTGCTCTGGTGCCGCGCCTGGAATCTGCCGGCCAGCGCCCGCCTGATCGCCGCTGCCTGATGCAGCCCGTGGCCATCGGCCCAGTTCCGGCAGAAGTCCTCCCAGGCGAGCCCGGAGGCCGCCCATTCGGTCCGCAGGCTGTCGAGCCAGGTGCCGGGCTCGCCAGCCGGGCGGAGCTGGTGCCGGAAACACCACCGGGCTGTCCGCTCGTCGAGGTTCTCCCACCCCCACTCCAGCACCACCAGCGACCCTCCCGGTTCCAGGACCGCGGCGACGCGGTCGAGAACCAGGCCCGGGTCGGCCACGTGATGCAGGGACAGGCTGGCCACTACCGCGTCGACGGGCTCGTCGGTGCGGTACTGCTCGAACTGGATACGGCGGTAGGCGGGCCCGCCGGGCGCGTCTGGATCGACGCCGGTGGCGTAGTAGCCCGCGGCCAGCATGACCTGGATGTGCCCGCCGGCCTCGCCGCAGCCAAGTTCGACGATCCTGGCAGGCGCCGGCGGCAGGTGCTCGTGCACGAAGGGCCAGGTCGCCGCCAGCCATATCTCGTCGGGGAACATCTGCTGACCATACCCACTGCCTCGGCGCGCGGCCGGTGCCGCCGCCCCGGTGAGCGTCAGTCCAGGTCGGTGCCGGGGTCGATGACCCAGTGGTTAATGCGCAGCACCCTGCCGTTGAAGGTGATGTCCTGTGCTCCGGTCAGCGTGAAGCCCAGGGAGCGGCAGATCCCGTTGGACGGGGCGTTGCTGACCCCGGGAAAAGCGTGCACCGCACCCCAGCGGACATCGCCCCGGGCCAGCTCAAGGAGCATGCGGACGGCCCGCTTGCCGATCCCGCGGCCCTGGAACTCCGGCAGCACCATCCAGCCGATCTCCGACAACTGCGCGCCCCCCTCCTCATGCGACCACAGCACCACTGACCCGGCGACCACATCCGGGGCGGTCTCGTCGGGGATGATCATCTTGATCCACTCGGTGCCCCCCGCCGCCTGTCCGGCATCACGCCGGACCTTCCCCTCGATGCCCTCGCGCGGGAGGGGACCGCCGAGTTCGGCCATCATGACCGGGTCGCAGCGCATCCGGACGTAGGCGTCCAGGTCGGCCGGTCCGACATCACGCAATCGCACAAGCCGCTCCTGGCCCAGCCCGGCTGCGTCCGGCGGTCGGCCGGACACCTTCCATCATGGCGGCAGGCACCGACAGTTGGTCAGCCGGTGGGCTGGCAGAGAACCACCGCACGTCGTAAGGCCGATGTCGCTAAGAGTCATTGATTCGGCGTTCGCCGGCACGCTGGTGAACGCCACGAGCCCGCCGCCGTGATGTGCGGGTCAGGCCAGAACATGACGTGCCTGAACCTGGGCGCGGCGCCATGAAAACTAGCGCGTTCTGGGTAATCGCCTGGCGGATCTTCGCGCGCCAATCCTCGCCCGGCCATAGGTCCGCGGTGTCCCGCCACACGCGGACTCCGGCCGGTTCAAGCCTTTCCTGCAGCTCGTCGACTTCGCGTGAATTCTCGCGGACGTAGGAAATAAAGACGCGCCAGGCCAGCTCGTCCTCAGCTCACGGAGTACAGCGCCTGCAGAGCCCTGCGTGAACTCTGGGCCGCCGGGCGCCCCGCTCCCGGTCACCACGGCGAAGCCGAATTCAGGGACGCCGACGATGCCGACCGCCCCCTTACCGACCTTGAGGAGTGCCCCGGAGCTGATCGCGGTGTCAGTCATGCGAGGGAGTCCCGGCCTCCGGTGATGAGCAGTTCCGCACCGGCGCTGACCAACAGCAGCACGGCCTCGGGATTACCGCGCTCGACGCGCAAGCGCACCGGCGCTCCTACCCCGTAGGGACACACCCGCCTGGTGAACTCCCCGAGCATCACCCGGGCCATGGTGGCCGCCCGGGTATCGGCGTCCTCGGGGAGCACGTAGACGACGTCGAGGGTGGCGCTGCGCTGCCGTGCCTGGGCTGCCGCCCGCACAAATGCCGCCGCCGAGCCGGGGGAGCCGTCCACCCCGACGACCACCCGGCGGGAGGCCGGATCCAGCCAGTGGTGAGCGGGATGCCCGGTGGCGTACCCATGCCCGGCCGGCCCCGGCTGCGCTGCTGGGCCGGCCGCGGGGCGCCGGGCCTGACGGCCGCCGTCTGCCCTGCTGGACATGGACATTCCGGCCTCCCTCCGTCGCCTGTCCTTACCTCCAGGATGACGCGCACCCCGCTGCCGGGCATGGGCCGGACGGCCCTCCCCCAGGGGACCTCGGGTGTCCATCCGGCCCACCGTCCCGGGGTCGCGATGGCTCCCGGGGCCGGGATTGAGCCGTATGACTCCAGGACCAGGACCATGGGCCCTGTGAGCGGGAAGACCGGGCGGGACAGCCTTGGTCTGTACGGCGGGCTGGTCTGTACGGCGGGCTGGTCCGGCGTGCCACGGCAGCTGAGGCGGGTGGCGGTGATGGTGGAAGCGTCGGCTAACTGGGCGGCCGATGAGCTGGGCCCGGCGAAGGTCGTCCTCCTGCGTCTGTGCACGGGGATTGACGCGGTGGTCGTCGTTGACAATGTGGCGCTCGGCCCGGCCATCGGCGGCGTCCGGATGAGGCCCGACGTCACCGCCGGTGAGGTGGCCCGCCTGGCACGCGCCATGACCGTGAAGAACGCGGTGGCCGGGCTGGCGCACGGTGGCGGGAAGGCCGGCATCGCGGCGCCGCCCGGCTCGGCCCGCACTGATCACGAACGGGTCATGCGTGCCTTCGCCCGGGCGATTGGGCAGCTCACGGACTACATTCCCGGGCCCGACATGGGTACGGACGAGACGTCGATGGCATACGTGCATGACGAGATCGGCCGGGCGGTGGGCCTGCCGGGCGTGCTTGGGGGCATACCGCTGGACGAACTCGGCGCGACCGGTTTCGGGCTGGGCGTGTGTGCGCAGGTCCTGAGCGAAGCCAGGGTCGTCGAGCTGGCCGGTGCGCGCGTTGTCATGCAGGGCTTCGGCGCAGTCGGCAGCAACGCCGCCCGTGCACTGTGCGCACGTGGCGCCACTGTCATCGCCGTCTCGGACAGTTCGGGGGCGACGTGGAACCCTGCTGGGCTCGATGTCGCGGCCCTGGCGGCGCACAAGCAGGCCAGCGGCCCGGTCGCCGGATTCGCCGGCGGGACCCCGGTGCCACGCGATGACGTCCTCGGCCTGGACTGCGAGATCCTCGTTCCCGCGGCCCAGCCGGACGCGGTGACCGCGGACAATTCCGCGAAGATCTCGGCCAGGGTGGTCCTGCCGGGAGCCAACATCGCCGTCACCCGCGAGGCCGAAGCGGAACTGGCCAGCCGGGGCGTGCTATGTGTACCCGACGTGGTCGCGAATGCGGGCGGTGTCATCTGTGCCGCGGCCGAGTACCGCGGCGCGGGACGCGGCGGGGCGTTCGCCGAGATCGAGCAGAAGATCCGGGACAGCACCAGTGAGCTGCTCGACCGGATCCGCCGCGGCACGCTGACTCCCCGGGCGGCCGCCGAGCAGATGGCGGCCGGACGGCTGCGCAAGGCCGTGGGCCTGCGCCGGAAATTCTAATCCGCCCAGGTGGCCGCCCGGCGGCAGCCATGGCACACCTGCTCCTGGCTCAGGGGCAACCATGGCGGCATTCCGGCCACCTTCTAGGATGATCCCAGTCAGCCAGGCTGCTATTCGCATGGAAGAACAGGCCGTGCACCTGGCGCCGTGGCCGGTGGGCGACGGCCGGCAGCCGGGCCGGCCCGCGGTACCCGCCGGGCCGAAACTGGTATCAGAGCTCTTTTCCTGTCACACCAGGCTTTCCGCAGCACGGGTGCCGTTCCTGGCCTAGCCTGATCTCGGCGCCAGCGAGACCACGATCTCCAGCTAACCTGCGGGGCCGGGACGCCGCGAAGGAGGCAGACCTGCGTGACCATCAGACCAGCGCAGGCGGGTATCACTGAACTCCCGCCGGCGGCTGCCCAGCCGTTGCGCATCGCGCTGCTGTCCTACCGCAGCAAGCCGCATTGCGGCGGGCAGGGAATCTACCTCCGTCACCTGTCCCGTGAACTGGCGGCGCTCGGCCATCATGTCGAGGTCTTTTCCGGCCCGCCCCACCCCGAACTGGAGCCCGGCCCGGCGCTGCGGGCGCTGCCGAGCCTGGATCTGTACCGCGCCCACGACCCGGTTCGTACCCCGAAGCCCAGCGCGGACCCGGGCTGGGGGGACGTCCTTGAAAACGGCATGATGCTGACGGCCGCCTTCCCCGAGCCACTCACGTTCAGCATCCGCGCGCTCCGGGCGCTGCGTGCCCGCCGCGACGACTTCGACATCGTGCACGACAACCAGGTCCTGGCCTATGGCATGCTTGGCATCTCCCGCCTCGGGCTGCCGCTGGTCACCAGCATCCATCACCCGATCAGCGTGGACCGCCGGATCGAACTGGCTGCCGCCAGGGGCTTCTCCAAGCTGTCCAAACGCCGCTGGTACTCCTTCGTCAGGATGCAGGGGCGGGTCGCGCGCCGGGTCGGGCCGATCCTGACCAGCGCGGAATCAGCTCGCGAGGACATCTGCCGCGATTTCCGGGTTCCGCCGGCCAATGTGCGGGTCGTTCCGCTGGGCGTGGACACCCGTGTCTTCCACCCCCGCCAGTCCCCGCGCGTCCCCGGCCGGATCATCGCGGTCGCCAGTGCCGACTCCCCGCTCAAGGGCGTCGCCACCCTGCTGCGAGCGTTCGCCAAGCTCATGACCGAACGGGACGTGACGCTCACCGTCGTCAGCCAGCTTTCGGCCGGCGGGCCAACCGAGCGGCTGGTGAGCGAGCTCGCCGTGGGCGAGAAGGTGCGGTTTGTCCATGGGATCAGCGACCGGGAGCTGGCGGAACTGACAGCCAGCGCCGAGATCGCCGTGGTGCCCTCACTGTATGAAGGCTTCTCGCTGCCGGCCGTCGAGCACATGGCGTCGGGTACCCCACTGGTGGCCAGCCGGACCGGCGCGCTGCCGGAGGTGGTCGGGGATGCCGGCCTGCTGGTGACACCGGGGGACCCGGAGGAACTGGCTGCCGTGCTCAAGCACCTGCATGACTCCGAGCGTAAGCGCACCCGGATGTCGGCGGTCGCGCTTGCCCGGGTTCAGCAGCGTTATGCATGGACGGCGGTGGCGCGTGCGACCGTCGCCGAATACCGGCGCGCACTGCCGCAAGCGCCAGGTACTCCCTAGGCCAGCTGGCCGGCGCTGCCGCCGCCGTCTGCGGGCTGGTCCCCTGCGGCGATCCTGGCGAACCGGTCGCTGGCGCGCTCGAGCTGGCCCAGGATGCGGGCCTTGGCGTCATCGGCCAGGGGGGTGTCGGGCTGGCTGATCAGATCGCGCAGCACGGGGACCAGGGGCGCATACTTGCTGGCTAGTCTCTCCAGCCTGGGCCCGGTGGTGTGGATCAGGCCGACGCCGTTGTCGGTGAAGTCGGAGGCCTTGATGACCCTGGCCCAGGGGCTGGTCTGCAGGCTGGCGGTTACATGCTCGCGGTACTGCTCGTGCCGGTCCCTGCCCGGCTCGGGCTCGGGATTGGTGACCGCGGCGACCAGCCCGGCGACCCGGTCACCGAACTGTGCGGCAAGTGCCGCGACCGCCTCACCGTGCCCGCCGCCGGGCGCGAGGTCGCTGGCGTGGTCCTCGACCGCGTCGTGCAGGAGAGCCGCACATATGACGTCGGGATCGCGGACGCCGTAGTAGCTGACGATCCGGGTGGCGACGCGCAGCAGGTGATTGACGTAGGGCTCACGCTGCCGGCGGTCGCGGGCATGCAGGCCGGACGCCAGGTCCAGCGCCTGCCCGATCCGCTCGCGGCCGGGGCTGGGGAAGGTCGCCGTCTCGATCGCGAAGCGCTCGCGTAAGCCGGCCTCGCCGTGCAGCGCGGTGATCGCGTGCAGCGGCATCGCCGCCAGCAGCCGCCGTTCGCCTGGGTCCATGAATCAATCAGTAGCAGACCTCAGGCGCGGCGTGCGGCCCGGTCACGAGTCCACGCGGACGGCGGTGAGGAAACCGCTGCGGGCTGGGCCAGGGCGGGCGCCCACCGGCAAGGCCGGACCCGGCCAGCGTGCGGAACCGGGGCCGCCAGCCGTGGCGGGTGAGCCAGCCGGGCTCCCTGCCCGGGTTGCTGGGGGTGCGGCTGGTTGACCAGGATGAGGTGATGCGTTCTGGCGGGCACGGGCGATCCGGGCGGCCTGGCAGCTCAGCACGGCCGCGGACCGGGCGGACCCCGGCCACGATCACGGCCCGGCCCCCGGTCCCAGGGGCCGGACCGGACCGCATGCCAGACGTTCCGGGTGTCTGGCAGGCCTGGACGGCCGGCTGACGGCTGGGACGCTGCGAGCTGGTGGCCGGGCGGTCCCCCGACGTCCACCGGGCCGCCATGCCGCAGCGCCCTCAGCCTTGCGGGGACTAGTTCCCCGGTGGTTTCATTGTGAGCCTCAGTGAAAGTTTCATCAATAGCCTCACGGCTTGATTTCTCGCTGCTGTCGTGCATGTCAGCCTGACGGCAGCACCCCAGGTGACCCAGAATCCTCACAGGTCGCCGGTAATGGAGGGAGCGACGGGTGCCGACGCCCGGTAGCCCGACGGTACGTCGGCGTCGCCTCGCAGTTGAGCTTCGCCGTCTTCGTGAGGCTGATGGCCGGACCGGCGACGAGGTCGCCGCCGCGCTCGACTGGTCTCCGTCCAAGATCAGCAGGTACGAGCTTGCCCGGACCGGCCTCAAGCCGGCCGAGGTCAGGAAACTGCTGGACGTGTATGGCGTGACCGGCCACCAGCGCGATCAGTTGCTGGCACTCGCCGACGAGGCGACTCAGAAAGGCTGGTGGGAGGACTATGCGGATGCGCTGCCGGCGGAGTATCAGGCCTTTATCGGCCTGGAGGCAGAGGCCAGGTCAGTCTCGCATTGGCACACCGAGGTCGTGCCCGGCCTGCTGCAAACGGAGGAATACGC
>OFGU01000050.1_pt1 | contig 14334 bp, 7 predicted proteins | sample 1521841 | NCBI WGS metagenome assembly OFGU01 (sample SAMEA2553413, study PRJEB24118) | soil metagenome
CAACACGGTCACCTTAGTGCCAGTGCAGATCCTAACAAAGCCATTACCCACCTTAGCTGAGTCTGACTAGCCAACACGGAAGCAACCCTGGGGTTACTGACTTGCCAACGAAGTCATAACTGGGATATAACTCACATAGATCGTACTCCTGCTACATGGTCTCCCGTTGCTCACCAGCTCTCCTATTGGCCATCTAGTTAGCTAGTGGGATTTATGCTAAGCCGTTGCCTCATACAACGGTCGAGTGGTTGCACGATAAAAAGGGTTAGGCAAGATGACACATCAACTCAGTCCTTACACATGACAAGATGGATATCTTCCAACCATGCTCAACCACAAAGGTACGAGCTCTCCACATGAGGTATTTCACACAAGAAACACCATCCACCTTATCTAGGCAATTCTTTATTTTCCCAAAATCCCATTTTTATCCTTTAAAGCACTCACACCTTTGTTCTTTAATAAGTCACAATGTTGTCATAGTTGAGTTTTGATAAAAGTGTATCATGGTCCTAAGCGTTTCTAGCAATGATTACCATCCAAACAGAGCATATCATATTTAGAGAATAATCTAGGACAATCAAGGAATAATTATAGCAATCAAGGGGTGGCTATCCAACCATGTCTTAATAGTAAAACAATGCAATTTTGTAAAACAGGCCAATAGGTTGTGGTTATAAAACATAGGATAAAAATGCATCAAAGGGTGGTATTTGACTTGCCGTCCTCGAAGCCTTCCGGAAGCTCCTGCTCGCGGCACGGGTCTTTCGGCTCCTGCTCGCGGTACTTGGCATCGAACCCTGGCTCGCAGTACTCCTCCTCGTTCATTCCGTCGGCTATGACAAACAAGCAAGCACACACAATAAATAAAGGAAAAACGAGTTTTTAACGTTTGAGCTCGAGAGGGGAACAAATAGGATCACTGGGGTAGAAATATTATTTTGGGAGGATTGAGGTATGGATCGATGCCGACATTGTCGGAAGGTGTGTGGTGAAAGTTGGGATTGATTTGATAAATTTTGGTGCATGAAATGATGGGTAAAAGGGTATTAGGAGGTGTTTAAAAAGATATAAGGACCTATTTGTAAAGAATTCAAGAGTACAGGGGCTCTTCTGGAAAAATGACAAGAGAAAAGGGGGTCTCGGGTAAAAAGGAAAAAGGGCAGCGGGTTATGGGCAAAATGCCCTTCTTTCCCCTCCCTTCCCCCTCCCGACTCAGAACAGGGGAGGGGCCGTCCGGCGGCGGCGACGCGCGCGGCGGGGGTCCGGGCTGGGTGCGCGCGGCCCACCGCGCGGGCCCGGCGCGGCGGCGCCCCCCCCGGCCACCGCCGGCCCAGCCGGCGCTGGGCCCCCGGCACATCGCGCCGCCACACCGTCACCGCGATCGCGGCGAGTGCGGCCCCGGCTATCACGACCGGCCGTACCTGCATGGGCACACTGGCCGCCGTGAACGCCAGCCAGGCGGTCCACAGGGCCGCCACACCACTGAGCCAGACACGCAGGGCAGCGGGCGCCGGCGCCAGCACGATGGCGGCCGTGACCGCCCCCGCCGCAACGACGGACCAGGCCGCCGCGCCCTGGCCGGCCGTCGTGACCAGCACCAGGCCGGCGGCCACCGGCATCCACCACGACCAGAACCGGTCCGCGGGCCGGCCGGCCACCAGGACGGCAATGACACCTGCCAGCAGGAGCAGCCCCGCAGCGGCGGAACCAGCCCCGCCAGGCAGCACGCCGAGCAGTCCCCCCAGCACGCCCGCCGGGGCAACGGCAGCGGCCGCGGTCAGCAGGCCGGCCGGGTAGGGCCACCGGCCCGGCCACAGCCGCCGGGCCTGCGCCCAGCCGGAGGCGGCCACGCTCGCGGTCAGCAGTGGCCACGGCGTGCCCGCGCTGAGCACGATCCCGGCGACAGCGACCACGAGCGGGACGAGCAGCGCCAGCCCGGGAGCGCCACGCTCCAGCGTACGATCGGCGACGGCGAGCCCGGCGACGGCCGCCACCGCGCCGGCCCAGCCCGTGCCAAGCGCTGGTACCAGGGCAAGGGCCGTCAGGCCGGCTATGGCGCCTTGCAGCACGACCCGGAGCGTCACCGGGACATGCCGGTCGGCCAGGTCGAGCGCAAGCACGGTTGCCGCCCCTGAGACGGCAACCGGGACGGCCGGCCAGCCAGCGGCGCCGGCGGCCAGACCTTCGAGCAGCCCCGCGACACCCAGCCCGGCCGCTGCCGCGGGAAACAGCACAGCCGCCAGCCGGCGCCCGATCGGGGTCCGCGACACGGCCAGCGTGACCGCGATCGCGGTCAGCACCGCGGCGTGCTGTCCCGGCCGGGGTGTGGCGATCTCGTGGCCGGCCGGGAGGGGATCCGAGAAGCCCGGGGCCGCCATCGGGACCGCCAGCCACAGCACCGGGGCCACCAGGTGCCGCAACGGGGTCCCGGAATGCCAGCGCCACCACCCGGCGTATGCCGCCGCCACGACGGCTGACGCCGTGGTCAGTGCCAGCACGAGCGGGATCCCGGTGAGGTCAGGCGGAACTGGCGCGTCGTCGGCGAAGGCCGCCAGCACGGCAACCGGGATCAGCAGGCCGCCAAGGAGTGTCATCGCGCGTGCCGGGGTGGCTAGCCCCCGGCGTGCCAGCAACCAGGCAGATCCCAGGACTGCGGTGGGCACCACCACTTCCGCGACCGGCCGCAGCCCCACGCCTACCGAGCCGAACGAGAACACCACCAGGCCGAACAATCCCGCGAACAGCAGCAGCACACCGAGATAGGCCAGGCCGTGCACGGCCAGGTCCGAGCGGACCGTCTTCCGGGCAGCCCGCAGCCAGCGCCGGCCCGGCCCCGGGCCGCTGGGCTCCCGCACCGGTTGTGCCGGCCCCGGTGGTGCCGGTACCGGGGCTGGCACGGGCGCCGGCACTCCCGCGGCCGGCACTCCCGCGGCCGGCACAACCGCGGCCGGCACTCCCGCGGCCGGCACCGCCCAGGCCGGCGGGGCAGCCGGCACGGCAGTCAGCTGCGCCTGGCGGGCGGCCACCCGGCCGACCAGCGTGCGGTAAGCCGCCGCGCTGATGGCCTTGTCAGCCAGTACCCGGTCCAGGAACTGCTCCACGTAACGCAGGTGCGCGAGTTCCGCGGCCACGCCCGCACTGGTCATCCCATAGGGGGCTGGAACCGGCGGCGGGCCGGAACTGGCGGTGACGTTCTGCCCGGCCGGGGCGGGCAGGCTGCTCCCGGGGCGGAATTCGATGAACGCATGCACCGTGGCACCCACCATGACCAGCAGGCCCCACCCGGTCCCCAGCCTCGTGAAACCGCCAGCGAACAGCACCAGTGCCACGACTTCCGCGGCGAGGTAGCACCAGAACACAAGCCAGTCCCGTGCCCGCCGGCGCGCGACTGCGAGCCGCAGGAACGGGACGAACGCGAGCACCGAGAACGACCAGACCGGTACCAGCGCCCACCCGGCCTGCCGCCCATGGGCGCCGGCCGTCCCGGCCGGAAGCTGATCAGGGGTCGGGCCTGGCCAGGCTGGTGGGGTCACCGAGATCCCTCCCCTCCCCTGCCGGATATTCTCCCGGCGGCGGGAGAGCAGGCTGGCCCTGGGACACAGCGCTGCCATTCATGGTCCTTTTCCGCAATGGCCACCGGGCAAGGACCGAAGGATGGCAGGACGGTGACAAAAGTCCCCAAGTGACCCAGCCACGGCAGCACGTCATCGCGGCGCGCCATCCGCGGGTTACCGTCGGAGCATGCTCAAGCGCAAAGTCGTGCTGCCGCCGGAACACCTGTTCCCGCCCGACCAGTGGCGGCTGGTGGAGGGCAGGTACTCGGATGAATATGTCGACCGCGCCGAGACCGCGTTCTCCCTGGGCAATGGTTACGTCGGCGTCCGTGGCAGCCTCGAGGAGGGCCGGCCCGCGCTCTCCCCGGGGACGTTCGTCAACGGCTTCCACGAAATATGGCCGATCATGCACCCGGAAGAGGCCAACGGGCTGGCCAGGAACGGCCAGACGATCGTCAGCGTGCCGGATGCGACGATCATCAAGCTGTATGTCGATGACGAGCCGCTGTTCCTGGCGACGGCGCGGATACGTGACTATGAGCGGGTCCTGGACATGCAGGCAGGCACGCTGATACGTGAATTTGTCTGGTCCACCGCCGCCGGGAAACATGTCCGGGTCCGCTCCTGCCGCCTCGTCTCGCTGGAGCACCGGCATGTCGTCGCGATGACCTACGAGGCAACGCTGCTGGACCATCCCGCACCGATCGCGATCTCCTCGCTGGTGCTCAACCGCCAGGATGCCCACCCGCCGAACCACACGCCCGAGTGGCATCCCCGTGACCCCCGGCTCGCCACCGTGCTGCCAGACCGGGTGCTCAACGCGCGGGTGACCGACCTGGCCGGGCAGCGCATCCTGCTGGGGTACCAGACGACCAACAGCAAGATGACACTTGGTGTCGGAGTCGACCACATGATCGATACCGTATGCCCCTACCAGGCTGAAGGGTCGGTCAGCCAGGACACGGGCGAGGTCGTCATCACCGCGATGGCGGAGCCCGGGGCGCCGATCCGGATCACCAAGTACGCGGCCTACCAGACCTCCCGCAGCGTGGGGGTGCCCGAGCTCATCGACCGGTGCCGCCGGACGCTGGACCGGACGGTTCGCGACGGCTTCCAGGTGCTGCTGACCAGCCAGCGCGAGCACCTGGACAGGTTCTGGGATCACGCGGATGTCCGCGTGCAGTCCCGGCACAATCCGGTGCGGCACCAGCAGGCGATCCGGTGGAATCTGTTCCAGGTCGCGCAGGCGTCATGGCGGGCCGAAGGGTCCGGCATTCCCGCCAAGGGGCTGACCGGGCAGGCCTACGAGGGGCACTATTTCTGGGACACCGAGATCTACGTGCTGCCGTTCCTGTCCTACACACAGCCGAGGATCGCCCGTAATCTGCTGCGCTTCCGGCACAGCATGCTCGGCCGTGCCCGGGAGCGCGCCCGCGATCTGAGCCAGCGGGGCGCGCTGTTCCCGTGGCGGACCATCAACGGTGAGGAGGCGTCAGCCAGCGTCCAGGCAGGCACCGCGCAGTACCACATCAACGCCGATATCGCCTATGCGATCAGGCGTTATGTGAACGTCCGGGGTGACGTGGGGATCCTGGGCGAGATCGGCGCTGAGATCCTCGTCGAGACCGCCCGGCTGTGGGAAGATCTCGGGTTCTACGGCGAGGACGGCAGATTCCACATCCACGGGGTGACCGGGCCCGACGAGTACACCACCGTGGTCAACGACAACACCTACACCAACCTCATGGCACGGCTGAATCTCATCTTCGCCGCCGCTACTGTCCGCCGGCTGCGCGAGGAACGGCCGCAGGACTACATAGCGCTGGTGCACCAGGTAGCACTGCGCCCCGATGAGGCCGAGTCGTGGGAACGGGCGGCGGCGGCCATGCACGTGCCGTTCGACGAAGAGCGTGGCATCCACCCGCAGGACGGGACGTTCCTGGACCGGGAGGAGTGGGACCTCGACAGCACCCCGCCGGAGAAATTCCCCCTGCTGCTGCACTACCACCCACTGGTGATCTACCGGCATCAGGTCCTCAAGCAGTCCGACATCGTGCTGGCGATGTTCCTGCTCGGCAACGAGTTCTCCCACGAGCAGAAGCGCCGCAACTTCGAGTACTACGACCGGCTCACTACCGGCGATTCGTCCTTGTCGGCATGCGTGCAGAGCATTATTGCCGCGGAGATCGGCATGGAGCATCAGGCCCTCGAATATTTCGACTACGCGCTGCTGATGGACCTGGGCAACGTCGCTGGCAACGCCTCCGACGGGGTGCACATCGCCTCTGCCGCCGGCGTGTGGTCATCGCTGGTGTTCGGTTTCGGCGGGGTCCGTGATTTCAGCGGGCGGCTGTCATTCGTGCCCTGCCTGCCGTGCCAATGGGACGGACTCGCATTCTCGCTGCGGTTCTGTGACCGCCAGATCCGGGTGAGGCTCACCCACGAGGAGGAGCTTTACCTGGTTGACGAGGGCGAACCGCTGGAGGTCACCATCCGGGGCGAGCCGCAGGTGCTCAGCCCCGGCGAGGCCTTCAGCTGCAAGCCCCCACCCGGCTGACATTGCGGGCAGAACGGATCCACCGGGCCGGGCCAGGTCCGGACCGCGAGCGAGCGGGCGGAACAGATCACCGGGGCCGGGCAAGTTCCTCAACCCGGGCGTGCAGGTGCGGCACATACTGCTCGTGCTCCGGCTTCATCAGTACGCTGCGCAGGATCCTCGCCCCGGCCGCGTCGGCGGCAACCCCCGGATGACGGGCACGGAAGGCTTCCGCACCCGCCCGCAGGGTGCTGAGATAGACCAGGTCTGGTTCGGTCATGCCCGCCCGCAGCACGCGCTCCGAGGCCTGGTCGATGCCGGACAGGGTGGCGCCCGGCCCGGCGCCCGGGAAGTAGCTGACGATGTCCAGTTCGGGACGCTGGTAGAGAGCCAGGACCTCCGATGTCTCTATCAGATCCGACCAGTCCAGGGCCGCCCGGCGGCCGGCCGCCAGCACCTGGCCCAGCCCGCCGGGGGTGGGTGGCAGCAGGCGGAAGGTGAGCCAGAGCGCGGCCGCTGACGCACCTGCCCGGGAGCACTCCAGGCTGATCTCCCCCAGATGCAGGTCCGTGGACGTGAAGTAGGTGTAGGGCGAATCATGCAGGTAGAAGCGCCCCACACCCGGGTCGCGGAACAGCACCGCGCCACAGCCGTATGGCTGCAGCCCGTGCTTGTGCGGGTCCACCACCACCGAGTCGCACTCGGCGATGGCGCGCCAGGGCGCCGCCGGCAGGCCCTCGCGGCCGGCCGCGCCGGCCAGCAGGGTGAAGAAGCCCCCGTAGGCGGCGTCCACGTGGATCCGGACCCCGTATCTGTCCCGCAGGGCCAGCGCCTCGTCGACGGGGTCCACCGCACCCAGGCTGGTGGTCCCGGCGGTGAGGACGACCGTGCCCACGCGGCCGGTCCGCAGCAGGTCTTCCAGCGCGCCGAGGTGGATGCGCCCCGCGGAGTCCGCGGGCACGGCATGTCCCTCGACGCCCAGCACCCCGCACATGCGGCTGTGCGTGTAGTGGGCCTCGCTGCTGTAGGCGATGCCCCGGCCGGGATGAAGCTCGCGGGCCACGAACAGCGCTTCCAGGTTGGCTATCGTCCCGCTGCTGGTGAGATGGCCGAGATGGGTGGGCAGGCCGAACATCGCGGCGAGTTGCGCCACGGCCTCGCGTTCCATCGCGGCGGTGGCGGGCCCGCCGTCCAGTGCGTGGTTGTTTGGGTTGATCAGCATGGCGGCGAGGTACCCGGTCACCGCCACCGGATGCGGGGGCTTGAGCATCTGGCCCGCGTACCGCGGATGGAAGAACGGGTAGTTATCCGTCATCCGCCGCGCGAACTCCGCGAACGCGGCGGCGAACGCCTCATCGCTGACTTCCAGCGATGGGTGCGGCTGGCTCGGGCCGAAGCCGGCCGACCAGTCCCCGATCGCGTGGACGGCCTCGCCGAGCCAGCGCTCCAGATCCATGTTGTCCTCCGTAGGCGGCATGCGGTGTGATCTTCACAGTAGGGGGAAGCCTCAGGTCGCCTACTGAGCGCAGGACAGGACGGGAAGTGGCAGCGGACATACGCATCTGGCCAGGGCATGCCTATCCGCTCGGGGCTACCTATGACGGCGCCGGGGCGAACTTCGCCCTGTTCTCCGAGGTGGCGGAGCACGTCGAACTGTGCCTGTTCGACGAGGACGGCACCGAGACCCGGGTGGGCCTGCGCGAGACCGACGCATTCGTCTGGCACGGTTACCTGCCCGGGATCCTCCCCGGCCAGCGCTATGGGTACCGCGTCCACGGGCCTTACCACCCCGCTTCCGGGCATCGCTGCAACCCGGCCAAGCTGCTGCTCGATCCCTACGCGAAGGCGATCGAGGGAGACATCCGCTGGGATCCGGCGGTGTTCTCCTACCCGTTCGGCCATCCGGACGACCGCAACGATGCGGACTCCGCGCCGTACGTGCCGCGGTCGGTCGTGGTGAATCCATACTTCGACTGGGGGACCGACCGGCCGCCCCGGACGCCCTACCACGAGACCGTGATCTACGAAGCACACGTGCGGGGGCTCACCAAGCTGCATCCCGAGTTGCCGGAGGATGAGCGGGGGACCTTCCGCGGCCTGGCCCACCCCGCGGTCACCGGTCACCTGCAGGCACTGGGCGTCACTGCCGTCGAACTGATGCCCGTGCACCAGTTCGTCGCCGAGGACGTGCTGACCCAGCTGGGCCTGACGAACTACTGGGGATATAACTCCATCGGCTTCTTCGCGCCGCACCACGCCTACTCGGCCGGCGGCGACCGCGGCCAGCAGGTGCAGGAGTTCAAGTCCATGGTCCGCGCCCTGCACGAGGCGGGCATGGAAGTGATACTCGACGTCGTCTACAACCACACCGCCGAGGGCAGCCATCTGGGACCGACGCTGTGTTTCCGCGGCGTGGACAATGCCGCGTACTACCGGCTGACCGATGACGACCCGCGCTACTACCTGGACACGACCGGGACCGGGAACGCCCTGCTGATGCGGCACCCGCACGTCCTGCAAATGATCATGGACTCGCTGCGGTACTGGGTGCTTGAGATGCATGTGGACGGGTTCCGGTTCGATCTTGCCGCGGCTCTCGCCCGCCAGTTCCATGAAGTGGACCGGCTGTCAGCGTTCTTCGATCTGGTCCAGCAGGACCCGGTGGTGTCGCAGGTGAAGCTCATCGCCGAGCCCTGGGACGTCGGCGAGGGCGGGTACCACGTCGGGAACTTCCCGCCGCTGTGGTCGGAATGGAACGGGAAATACCGCGACACCGTCCGCGACTTCTGGCGCGGCCAGCCGGCCACCCTGCCTGAATTCGCCTCCCGGCTGACCGGCTCCAGCGACCTGTACCAGGATGACGGCAGGCGCCCGGTGGCCTCGGTCAACTTCGTCACCTGCCATGACGGGTTCACCCTGGCCGATCTGGTCAGCTACGACCGCAAGCACAACGAGGCCAACGGGGAAGGCAACCGGGACGGCGCCGACGACAACCGGTCCTGGAACTGCGGCGCTGAAGGCCCGGCCGGCGACCCCGCAATCGCCGCCTTGCGGGCCCGTCAGCAGCGCAACTTCCTGACCACGCTCCTGCTGTCACAGGGCATCCCCATGCTGCTGGCCGGCGACGAGTTCGGCCGCACCCAGCAGGGCAACAACAACGCCTACTGCCAGGACAACGAGATCTCCTGGGTGAACTGGCAGGCGGCCACCGGACCGCTGCCTGACTTCGTCCGGCGGCTCATCCTGCTGCGTGCTGACCACGCGGTATTCCGGCGGCGCCGGTTCTTCCGCGGGCAGGCCATCCGTGGCCTGCGCCAGCAACTGGGGGACATCGCCTGGTTCACCCCGGCCGGCGAGGAGATGACCGACGGCGACTGGGAGGCGGGTTTCGCCAAGTCGCTGTCCGTGTTCCTGAACGGTGACGCGATCGGCGAGCCCGGCCTGCGCGGCGAGCGCATCCGCGACGACTCGTTCCTGCTGCTGTTCAACGCCAGTGAGCGGGATCTGGAGTTCACCATCCCGGACCTGCGTTATGGCGAGCGGTGGGTGAAGGAACTCGATACCGCTGCGCCAGAACTCCCCGAAGGGCAGGCAGCGGCCGTCAAGCCTGGCGACATGGTGACGGTGCCCAGCCGCTCGATCCAGGTGCTGCGCCGTGGCTGAGCCAGCCACCGGCGGGGCGCACGGCCCGCCCCACCCGGCCGCGCGCACGCCGGTCTCCACCTACCGGCTGCAACTGCGGGCCGGCTTCGGGTTCGCGCAGGCCGCGGGAATCGCCGACTACCTGGCGGCGCTCGGTGTGACCCACGTCTACCTGTCGCCGATCCTGCAGGCGGTACCCGGCTCACAGCACGGATACGACGTGGTCGACCACTCCCGCATCTCCACCGACCTGGGCGGGGAGGCCGGGTTCCGGGCCATGGTGGCCACGCTGCGCCGGCACGGGCTGGGGGTGGTAGTGGATATCGTCCCCAACCACATGGCCGTCCCGGTGCCGGAGTCGCTGAACCGGCAGCTGTGGTCGGTGCTGGCCAAGGGAGCCGGGTCACCGTACGCGCACTGGTTCGACGTGGACTGGGCGGCGCAGCAGGGACGGCTGCTGCTGCCGATCCTGGCCGGCCCGCTCCCCCACTGCCTCAGCGACCTCACGCTGGACCGCCGCGGCGCCGGCTCAGCTGAGCCGGTCCTGCGGTACCACGACCACGTGCTGCCGGTCAGGGCGGGCACGGCTGACCTGCCGCTGCCCAGCCTGCTGCACGCCCAGCACTACCGGCTGGCGGACTGGCGCGACGGGAGGGCGGAACTGAACTGGCGGCGGTTCTTCGACGTCAGCTCCCTGATCGCGGTCCGGGTGGAGGATGCCGGCGTGTTCGCGGCCACCCACCGGCTGCTGCTCGGCCTGATGGCGGAGGGGCTCATCGACGGCCTGCGGGTGGACCATCCGGATGGGCTGGCCGACCCCCGCGGTTACCTCCGCCGGCTCGCCGAGGCGACCGGTGGCGCCTGGGTGGTCACCGAGAAGATCCTGGCCGGCGCCGAGGAACTGCCCCCGGACTGGCCATGCGCGGGCACCACCGGTTACGACGCGCTGGCGGTGACCGGCGGGCTGTTCGCCGACCAGGCCGGTGCCCGGCCGCTGACCGGGACGTACACGGACTTCACCGGCGGCCCGGCCAGGTTCGCGGACGTGGCCGCTGCAGCCAAGCGCGAGATTGCCCGCCGGGCGCTCGCGGCCGAGGTGGCCAGGCTGGCCAGGCTGCTCGCCCGGATTGGCCACCCGGCCCTGGCGGAGGCGAGCGATGGCGACCTGCGCTCGCTGCTGACCGAACTGCTCACCGGTTTCAGCGTGTACCGCGCGTACGTGGTGCCCGGCGAGCCACCCGGCCAGGCATCGGTGGCCGCAGTGGACACGGCCACCGCGGCCGCCTGCCGCCATCTCCCGCCGCACCTGCACGGCCCGCTGGCTGCCGTCCGCGATCTCGTCCTCGGCCGCGGCTCCGGGCAGGCGGCCGAACTGATCGTCGCCTTCCAGCAGACCTGCGGGCCGGTCATGGCCAAAGGCGTGGAGGACACCGCGTTCTACCGCTGGTCGCGGCTGGCCGCGCTGAACGACGTGGGCGGGGACCCGGACCGGTTTGGCACCAGCCAGGATGAATTCCACGCCTTCGCCGGCCGGCTCGCTGACACCTGGCCGGCCACCATGACCACGCTGTCCACCCATGACACCAAACGCCAGGAGGATGTGCGGGCCCGGCTGGCAGCGCTGGCCGAATCCCCGCTGGCCTGGGCTCGGGAGGTACCGCAGTGGCACCAGCGCGCGGTCGTGCTGACGGGCGGGCGGGTGCCGGAACCAGATACCGAGTACCTGCTGTGGCAGACCCTGGCCGGCGCCTGGCCGATCGGCCCCGAGCGGGTGGACCGGTACCTGCGCAAGGCGATGCGCGAGGCGAAGACGGCGACCTCATGGACCGATCCCGACCCCGGTTATGAGGCCACGGTGCTGGCCTTCGCCGGCGCGGTGCTGCACGACCGCACGCTGACCGCACGGATCGGGAGCTTCGTGGCCGGCCTGGCTCCCGCCGCCCGCGCGAACTCGCTCGGCGCGAAACTGGTGCAGCTCACCATGCCCGGGGTGCCGGACGTATACCAGGGCTGCGAACTGACCGGGTTCTCCCTGGTGGACCCGGATAACCGGCGGCCGGTGGACTTCGCCCACCGCCGCCGGCTGCTGGCAGCACTGGACGCGAGCCCGCCGGCCCTGGCCGGCGGCCCCCCACCGGTTCCGCCGGGACTGCCGGTCCAGGACCGCGCCCCCGCACCGGATCCGGCGGCCCTGGCCGGCCGCCTCGACCGGGAGAAACTGCTGGTGACCTCGGTGGCGCTGCGGCTGCGCCGCGCTCATCCGGGCTGGTTCGCGGGCAGCTACCAGCCGCTGCCGGCCCATGGCCCGGCGGCCCGGCACGCGGTCGCGTTCATCCGCGGCGGCCACGCCGTGACCGTCGCCACCAGGCTGACGGGCGTGCTGAGCCGGGCCGGCGGGTGGGCTGGCACGGTGCTGCCACTGCCCGGCCGGCGCTGGCGGGACGTGCTCACCGGTGCCACGCATGCCGGCCCAAGCCCGCTGCTGGCGACTGTGACACAACGCTACCCGGTGGCACTTCTGGTGCCCGAGGACCCCGGCCTGCCCACCGGCGAACTGGCGAGGTGAGTGAAAGGTTGCCACGGTGAGCGCGTTCAGTGTCTGGGCGCCCACGGCTGGCCGGGTCGAGGTGGAGGTAGGTGGCCGGCGCCACCCGATGACCCCGGCAGCCGACCGCGGCTGGTGGCAGGCCGACCTGCCCGGCACCGGGGACAGCACGGACGGCGTGGACTATGCCTTCCGCCTCGACGACGGCGAGCCGCTGCCCGATCCACGCTCGCTGCGGCAGCCGTTTGGCTGCCTGGGAGTCAGCCGGACCTATGACCATTCCGCATTCCGCTGGACCGACCGCGGCTGGCGCGGCGGCCCGCTGCACGGGTCGGTCATCTACGAACTGCACGCCGGCACGTTCACCCCGGAAGGCACGTTCGACGCGGCGATCGGACGGCTCGGCCATCTCGCCGCGCTCGGCGTGGACATCATCGAGCTGATGCCGGTCGCGGCGTTCCCCGGGCGCCGCGGCTGGGGTTACGACGGGATCGGCCTGTGGGCGGTGCACGAGCCCTACGGCGGCCCGGACGGGCTGAAGCGCTTCGTGGACGCCTGCCACGCGGCACGGCTGGCCGTGGTGCTCGATGTCGTCTACAACCACGTCGGGGTGGGCAACCGGCTTGCCGCGTTCGGCCCGTACTTCACCCGCGCGCATGTGACGCCGTGGGGGCCGGCGGTGAACCTGGACCAGCCCGGTTCCGATGAGGTGCGGGACTTCCTGATCCGTAACGCCCTGATGTGGCTGCGCGACTATCACCTGGATGGGCTGCGGCTGGACGCGGTGCACGCGCTGGAAGACCACCGTGGCCTGCACTTCCTGGAAGAACTCGCCACCGAAGTGCAGGTGCTGGCGGCGCTGCTCAACCGGGAACTGGTCCTGGTCGCCGAATCCGACGCCAACGACCCCCGGCTGGTGACCTCGCGGGAGGCGGGCGGGTACGGGCTGACAGCCCAGTGGAGCGACGATTTCCATCATGCGGTCCATGCCGCGGTCACCGGAGAGCGGCAGGGCTACTACTGCGACTTCGGCCCGCTGGCTGTCCTGGCGAAGACGCTGACCAAGGTGTTCTTTCACGACGGCGGCTGGTCTGCCTTCCGGGGGCGCAGCCACGGGCGGCAGGTGGATGTGGTCCGGATGCCGGCCCACCGGTTCCTCGGGTATCTGCAGGACCACGATCAGATCGGAAACCGGGCGGCCGGCGACCGGATCTCGGCGGGCCTGCATCCCGGGCTGGTCAAGGTGGCCGCCGGGCTGGTGCTGACCGCCCCGTACACACCGATGCTGTTCATGGGTGAGGAGTGGGGTGCGGGCACGCCCTGGCAGTACTTCACCGACCACAGCGACCCGGCGCTGGCCCGGGCCGTCGCCGACGGCCGCCGGGCGGAGTTCGCGGCCCACGGCTGGGGCCCGGCGGACATCCCCGACCCGCAGGACGAGGCGACCTTCCTGCGCTCGAAACTGGACTGGTCGGAGCCTGGCCGCGAACCGCACGCAGGACTGCTGCGGTGGTACCGGGAACTGATCGCGCTGCGCCGGGCCCGGCCCGAGCTCACCGACCCGCGGCTGGGCCGGGTGCGGGTGGACTATGACGAGGCGGCCCGCTGGCTGGTGGGGCGGCGGGGGGGGGCGCGGGAGGTGGGGGAGCTGCGCCCGCGCGGGCGCCCGGTGCTCCCGGGCCGGCCCGCGGGCCGCCGCGGGCTGGAATGTCGGGGCCGGCGTGTACTGTGACGGGCCATGAGGAACGTAGCGCCCGAGGTCTTCCTTGAGCGGGCCTACCTGGGGAACGCTGATATTGTGGAACAGGTTGTCGGTCAGCGTGGGCGGCACATGGCAGGTGATGCACATTCCCTTGCCGCGAAACACCTCGAAACCGCGCTTGGCAGCGGCCGAGATCGCATTGCGCTTGCCGCGAACATAGAGCTGGAAGGGCGCATTGTGGGACACCAGCGTGCGCTCGAAGGCGGCGATGGCCTTGGCGGTGTTTTCCGGCGTGGCGTCGGTGCCGAACACCTCGCGGAATTCACGCTTGTATTCGGGCACGGCATTCAGC
>OFGU01000052.1_pt1 | contig 14188 bp, 12 predicted proteins | sample 1521841 | NCBI WGS metagenome assembly OFGU01 (sample SAMEA2553413, study PRJEB24118) | soil metagenome
TGGGGTACCCCGGTCGTTCAGGATCGGGCGGCGGGGGCTGGCGGTGGCTGGTGGGCTCCAGGCGCGTGGCCCGGCGCGCGCGGGGGTGGCCGTCCTCGCGCCCATGTCCGCCCCCGGCCCGCCGCTGCTCGCGGCGGTGTGGCGGTTGCTGCCGGCCGCCGAGCAGCGCAACCGCGCCCGGCTCCTGGCCGCCGGCCTGGTCTTCCTGCCGGTGTGGGCCGAGGTCGCCACACACTACGGCCATCTCGACGATCTGCTCGCGCTGGGCTGCACAGTGGCCGCTGCCCACGCGCTGGCGCGGCGCCAGCCGGTGTGGGCGGGCCTGGCGCTGGCGGCCGCCACCGACGCCAAACCCTGGGCCGCCGCGTTCGCGGTGATGCTGCTGGCCCTGCCGCGCAAGGACTGGCCCCGGGCACTGGCGGTCTTCGCGGCCGGTGTGCTGGTGGCGTGGCTGCCCTTCCTGCTGGCCGATCCGCACCCCCTGGCCGCGGGCCGGTTCTCCATCCCCAACGACCACTCCTCGGCGCTGCGCGCGATCGGGATCAATGCCGCCAGCACACCCTGGTGGGACCGGCCGGCCCAGCTTGCGCTCGGGCTGGCGGGCGGCACCCTCGCGGTCCGGCGTGGCCGCTGGCCAGCGGTGATCCTGATCGCCGTGTGCGCACGCGTCCTGCTCGACCCCGGCGTCTACCCCTACTACACCTCAGGCGCGCTGCTCGGCACTGTGCTGGCCGACCTGGTCATCACCCGCTGGCGGCTGCCCTGGCTCACCGTGGCCGGGGCGGCCATGCTCTACGCCACCCGTTTCACCGGCGACCTGTTCCCGTTCACGATGCACGACCTGGGACTGCTGCGGGCCGCCTTCGTGATCGGGGTACCCATGCTGGTGCTGGGCCTGCCCGGCCACCGGCTGACACCCCCGGCAGGCAGGCACGCCCGCAGCCAGCCGGCCGCGGACCTACCAGCCCAGGTTCCCCTGCCACAGGCGGACGCTCGGCATGCGTCCCTGTCCCGGCGCTGAGCCCGCATCCGACGGCCCCGCATCCGACGGCCCCGCGCCCGGTGGCGCCGCGCCCGGTGGCGCCGGCGGCCGGCCGGGGGCCGGGCCGCGGAGGGCGTCAGCGGCGGCGGTGCGGCGGCGGACCGGGTGGGCCAGTGCGGCGGTGAGGTCGTCCAGGGCGTGCAGGGTGTGGGCGCTGACTACCGCGTCACAGTAGGGCCAGGCCGCTGCCATCCCGCCCGCGAGCGGACGGTATTCCGAGCTCTGGGTGCGCGGGTTGACCCACACGATCCGGTGCGCCACCCTGGACAGCCGCTCCATCTCGCGGCCCAGGATCTCCGGGTCACCGGTATCCCAGCCGTCAGAGATGATGACCACGACGGCTCCCCTGGCCATGCCACGCCGCCCGTAACTGTTGTTGAACTCCCTGACCGATTCCCCGATCCGGGTCCCGCCCAGCCAGTCCGGCGCGGCCTGGCCCGCCTGCTGGAGCGCCAGGTGAGGCCGGAGGTGGGCGAGTGTGCCGGTCAGCCGGGTGAGCCGGGTGGCGAAGGTGAACACCTCGGCCTGCGCACCGCCCGCCGCGCAGTACAGCAACTGGAGCATGGCCCGGGCATACGGCTCCATCGACCCGGAGATGTCACACAGCACCACGAGCCGGCGTGGCTCCATCAGCGGCGCCCGCCGCGCCAGCCGCAGTGGGTGCCCGCCGGTGCGCCGCGCCTGGCGCAGCGTGGCCCGCAGGTCGGTGCGGTTTCCGTGCGGGGTGGTGCGGGGCCGGCGGGACCGGCGCATCGGCACCGACAGGGTGAGCTTGCGCATGAGCCCGGACAGCATCAGCAATTCGGCGGGGGTGAGCTCGGCGAAATCCGTGCCGGCCAGCCGTTCCGCCGCGCTGGCCAGCACGGGGCGCGCGGCCAGCGTGTCCTCTTCCGGCCCCGGCTGCTGGTCGTCCCCCTCGTCCGCGATCAGGGCTGTGGCCCGGTGCTGCTCGCCATCGGATCCGGGCGCCGGCACCTGCTCCGCCGTCGGCGATGGTGGTTCCTTGGTTGCGTGCGTCCGGGCCGCCTGCGCGGCCTGCGCGAGGATGTCGTCGGTCGGGGAGCGGGCCGGGACGGGCGCCCCCGGCGGGATCGGGACAGATTCGCCGACTCCAGCACCCGCGCCGCCGAAGACGGCGGCGAAGACCCGTTGTAGCGTCTCGATCTGCTCCTGGCCGGAGACCAGGGTGGCGAGCGCGCACAGGTAGAGCGCACGGCCGGTGGTGGGGCGGGCGACCGTGACGGCCCGGGCGAACCGCTCACACCGGCCAGGGTCGGCCGGCACGCCCGCGGCACGCAGGGCGGTGCCGAACCGGGCGGTGGTCAGCGCGAGATCGTCAGTCATCACCGCCCGCCAGCGTGGCGAACCCGGCCGCACGGACCGTCTGCAGATCCTCGGAATACTTCAGCACCGCGCCGGCGGTCTGCGCCGCCGACGCACCGTCCAGGCTGTCCGCCCCGAGCACCTGAAGTGCTTCCGCCCAGCTGATCGCCTCCGCCACGCCTGGCGGCTTGGCCAGGTCCAGGTCCCGCAGCCGGGCCACGCCATGAGCCACCTGGGCGGCGAGCCGCTCGCCGGCCGCTGGCACCCGGCGCCGGATGATCGCCGCCACCCGGTCATCGTCGGGGTATTCGATCCAGTGGTAGAGGCAACGCCGCTTCAGGGCGTCATGCAGGTCCCTGGTGCGGTTGGAGGTCAGCACCACGACCGGCGGGAACTGGGCGCGCCTGGTCCCCAGTTCGGGGATGGTCACGGCCGACTCGGCGAGCAGTTCGAACAGGAACGCCTCGAACTCGTCATCGCCCCGGTCCACCTCGTCGATCAGCAGCACCGCCGGCCGGGGACCGGGATGGTCGAGCGCCGCCAGCAGCGGCCGGGCCAGCAGGTACTCCTCGCTGAACAGGTCCGCGTCCCGGAGCGTCTCCCCCCGGGCCTCAGCCAGCCGGATCGCCAGCAACTGGCGTGGGTAGTTCCACTCGTACAGAGCCTCAGACGAGGTCAGGCCCTCGTAGCACTGGAGCCGCAGCATCGGGGTGTCCAGGGCTTCCGCCAGCGCCTTGGCCGCCTCGGTCTTGCCGACTCCCGGCTCACCTTCCAGCAGGATGGGCTGCCCCATCCGGGCGGCCAGGAACAGCGCCGTCCCGAGCGGCTCGTCGGCCAGGTACCCGGTGCCGTCCAGGGCACGCAGCAGTGAGGCGACGTCCGGAACCCGCTCCGCGAGATCACTCATTCCAACCTGTCCCGCTCCTGTGCATGCCGATCATATGCAAGCCGTTTGCCGTGAAACGCTCATGTGAACATCAGGTCCGTCCGCAGCCGGCGGCCCTGGATCGCCGACCACACGTTAGCCGGTGTCAGCGGCATATCCGCATGCCGTACCCCAAACGGTGCGAGGGCGTCCATGACCGAGTTGACGATCGCCGCCGGTGAGCCAACCGTGGCCGACTCGCCGATGCCCTTGGCGCCGATCGGGTGGTGCGGTGAGGGGGTGACCGTCTGGCCGAGCTCCCAGGACGGGCACTCCACCGAGGTGGGCAGCAGGTAGTCCATGAACGACCCGCCCAGGCAGTTGCCGTCGGCGTCGAACGTGATGACCTGCATCAGGGCCATTCCCACCCCGTCCGCAAGGCCGCCGTGCACCTGTCCCTCGACGATCATGGGGTTGATCCTGACGCCGCAGTCGTCCACGGCGATGAACCGGCGGACGGTGACCTGCCCGGTGCCGGCGTCCACATCGGTGACGCAGATATAGGCGCCGAAGGGGAAGGTGAGGTTCGGCGGGTTGTAGACCACCTCCGCGTCGAGGTGGCCCTCGATACCGGGGGGCAGTTCCAGATCCGAGTGGGCCGCCATCGCGATCTCGGCGATGGACTTGGACTTGTCCGGGTCACCGCGGACCCGCCAGGCGCCGTCCGCCCATTCCAGGTCGTCTGGCGAGACCTCCAGCATGGCGCCCGCGACGATCCTGGCCCGAGCACGGACCTTGCGCGCGGCCATCGCCGCCGCCGCACCGGAGACCGGTGTGGAGCGGGACCCATAAGTCCCGAGGCCGAACGGGGTTGAGTCGGTATCCCCGTGCACAACCTCGATGTCGTCGGGGGCCATGCCCAGTTCCTGGGCCACGATCTGGGCGAAGGTGGTCTCGTGACCCTGGCCCTGCGTCTGGCAGGAGACACTCAGGACCGCCGTGCCGGTCGGGTGCACCCGCAGGCTCGCCCCGTCGGCCATGCCCAGCCCGAGGATGTCCATGTGCGTGCGCGGGCCGGCCCCGACTCCCTCGGTGAAGAAGCTGATCCCGATTCCCATGTGCTCGCCGCGTTCCCGTTTCTCCGCCTGCTCGCGGCGCAGTTCGGCGTAGCCGGCCATGTCCAGCGCCAGCTGCAGCGCCCGTGGGTAGTCGCCGGAGTCGTACTCCCAGCCGGTCGGGCAGGTGTAAGGGAACTGCTCGGGCCGCAGCAGGTTCTTCATCCGCAGCTCCGCCGGGTCCATGCCGAGTTCGCGGGCCAGCAGGTCCATCAGCCGCTCAACCAGGTACACCGCCTCGGTGATACGGAACGAGCAGGCATAGGCGACGCCGCCAGGCGCCTTGTTGGTATAGACGGCCCGCACCTGGCAGTGAGCGGCCCGCAGGTCGTAGGAGCCGGTGAAGATGTGGAAGAACCCGGCCGGGTACTTGCGCGGCTGGGCGGTCGCGTTGAAGGCGCCGTGGTCGGCCAGCACCGTCGCCCGCAGGCCCAGCACCTTGCCGTCAGCGGTGGCGGCGATCTCCCCCCGCATGTGGTAGTCGCGCGCGAACGAGGTGGACATCAGGTTCTCCGACCGGTCCTCCACCCATTTGACGGGCCTGCCGGTCTTGATGGTGCCAGCGATGGCGCAGATGTAGCCGGGGTAGATGGGGACCTTGTTGCCGAAGCCACCGCCGATGTCCGGTGAGATCACCCTGATCTTGTGCTCGGGAAGGCCCGCGAGCAGTGCGTAGATCGTGCGGTGGGCGTGCGGGGCCTGGGAAGTGGACCAGAGCGTGAGCCGCCCGGTAATCCGGTCCATGTCGGCCACCATGCCGCAGGTCTCCAGCGGGGCAGGATGGGACCGCGGGTAGAGCATGTCCTCGCTGACCACGACATCCGCGGCGGCGAAGACCTCGTCGGTGGCGGTCCTGTCCCCCGCCTGCCAGTCGAAGATGTGGTTGTCGTCGTTGCCCGGCAGTGCGTCGCGGAGTGCCGGGGCGCCGGCGTACAGTGCCCGTTCCTGGTCGATCCCCGCGGGCAGCGCCTCGTAGCTGACGTTGATCAGCTCCAGTGCGTCGCGGGCCGAGTACCTGTCCTGGGCCCCCCCGAACGCGACCTCCTGGCCCTGGAAGCGCACCTTGTCGGTGGCCAGGACCGCCTGGGTGTCCTGAGACAGTGTCGGCATCCAGGCGAGCCCGAGCTCAGCCAGATCCTCACCGGTGATCACCGCCTCGACACGTGGATGAGCCTGCGCGGCCACGGTGTCGATCGAGGTGATCCTGGCGTGCGGCAGCGGGCTGCGCAGGATGGCGCCGTACAGCATCCCAGGCAGCTGGATGTCGTCCACGAAGGTGCCCTTGCCCCGGATGAAGCGGGCATCCTCTTTGCGGCGCACCCGGCCATAGGCTGTGCTGCCCCCGCTCACGGTGCCCCTTCCCGGCGCTCATACTCGGCGGCCCAGCGGACAGAGCGGACGATGTTCTCATAACCCGTGCACCGGCAGACCTGGCCGGACAGGGCCTCGCGGATCTGCGCGGGCGAGGGGTCCGGGTTGTGGTCGAGCAGCCAGCGGGCGGTGAGCATCATGCCCGGTGTGCAGAACCCGCACTGCAGCCCGTGGCATTGGGCGAATCCTTCCTGGACCGGATCGAGCCGCCCGCCGCGTTCCAGGCCCTCCACTGTGAGCACCCGCTTCCCATCCGCCATGGCCGCGAGCACCGTGCATGACTTCACCGGGGTCTCGTCCAGCCAGACCACGCAGGCCCCGCAGTTCGATGTGTCACAGCCCCAGTGCGAGCCCGTGAGCCCCAGCTGGTCACGCAGGAAGTGAATCAGCAGCAGCCGCGGTTCGACCTCGCCGGCGAACGGGGCGCCGTTGACGGTCATGGTGATCTGCACATCAGCCGTCCCCGCCCCGCGCGCGGCGGGCTGCCTTGCGCAGCGCGCGCACGGTGAGCTCCCCGGCCAGGTGGCGCTTGTAGCCGGCCGGGCCACGCTGGTCGGAGGTGGGCCGGCAATGGCTGGCCGCGATCTGGCCGGCCCGGGCGAAGCTCTCCGGTGACGCGGGGGCGCCCCGCAGGAACTCCTCGGCTTCCGGTGCGGCGAACTGCGGCGCCCCCACGGCAGTGAGGCCGATCCCGGCATCGGCGATGGTGTCGCCCGCCAGCCAGATGGCGGCGCCCGCCGCGGCGATCGGCCAGTCCCCGACCCGGCGGCCGACCTTCTCATAGGCGCTGCCCCCACCGGGTGAGATCGGCAGCCGGATCTCGGTGAGGATCTCACCCGCCGCCACCACGGTCTCGTACGGTCCGGCGTGAAACTGCCTGGCAGGCACCGTCCTGGTGCCGCCTGGGCCGCGGATCACCATGCTCGCCCTCAATGCCGCGAACGTCGCGGACAGGTCTTCCGACGGGTCAGCCTGGCACAGTGAGCCACCGATCGTCCCCCAGTTGCGCACGACCGGGTCGGCGATCACCTTCTCGGCGTCGTGCAGGATCGCGAAATGCTCCCCCGCGACTGTTGAGCCGAGCAGTTGCGCATGCCGGGTCAGCGCGCCGATCCGCAGTTCACCATCGGTCACCCCGATATAGGAGAGCTCACTGAGCCCGTTGATGTCGATCAGTGTCTCTGGCTGTGCGAGCCGCAGTTTCATCATCGGGATCAGGCTGTGCCCGCCGGCCAGGATGCGTGCCTCGGGACCGCACCTGGCGAGCAGTTCCAGCGCATGCTCGACGCTGGCTGCCTTCTCATACTCGACATACGCGGGCACCTGCACGCGGCCCCTCCCTCGGGCTCGGCTCGCGTGATGAGTGTACGAGCCGACGGCGGCGCCGGGCGATGGCAGTGGCCCGGGCCAGCCACCGGCGCAGACCGCCCCATGATCCGTTTTGGGCGATAATGGAGGGCCATGACACTCACCCAGCTCAACGCGTTTGTGCTGGTCGCCCGCCTCGGCTCGGTGACCGCTGCAGCAAACGCGCTGGGCGTCAGTGAATCAGCCGTGTCACAGGCGCTGTCCGCCCTTCGCGTGCACCTCGGCGACCAGCTCGTGACCCGCGGTCCCGGGGGGATGACGCTGACCCAAGGGGGTTCCCGGCTGCTGGCCTCCGCGTCGCAGATCGTGGTGCTCGGCGCCGAGGCACACGCCGCGGTCCGGGCGGCGCAGGGCGCTCCCGAGCAGTTGCGGGTGGTCGCCACCTCCGCGATCGCGGAGTTCGTGGTGAGCCCGCTGATGGAGGCGTTCACCCGGCGCTACGCCGGCTCGGTCGAGGTGTCGGTGGGCGTGGCAGTGACCAAGGAGATGGGGGTGCTGGTAGCCAACCGGCTGGCGGACGTCGCGATCGGGACCAGCGAGACCAGCGACCCGGGCCTGGCCCTGGTGACCGAGCCGATCTTCCGCTACCGCCTCGTGGTGGTCACCGCCGGGGAGGCCGCACTCCGGGGCGGCCCCCGCACGTGGCGCTGGCTGGTGGACCCCTCCGGCACAGATCCTGGCACCGACACCGGTCAGTTGCTGGCGACGCTCGGGATACCGGAGAACAGGATCGGGGTGTTCCCGAACCACACCGCCGCCTGGGCGGCGGCAGCGGACGGGGCGGGCGTCGCCCCCGCGGTCGAGCACCTGGTAGCCCATCAGTTGCGGCGCGGTGAGCTCTCGCTGGTGGAGGTGCCCGGACTGCCGATGGATGCCTGCTGGCACGTCACCTTGCTGGAACGCCAGTACCGCAGCGCGGCCGCCAGCGCGATGCGCCGTTTCCTGTCCACGCCGGAGGCGATGCAGCTGATGCGCTCACCAGCGGCCGGGGTGCCACCGTCGCGGTTCCGGCCTCCCGTGTACGTCACGATCTGGAGCTGACCTGCGAAACAGGTCGATAACCGGTGCCGTAGGCTGATCTGTAGGCGCCGGTCCGGCTGGCCCGGGCCGGGTGGCGCTGCCGCCCCGCGGCGCGACTTAAGCAAGAGCTTATTCGGATGTTGCGGGGCGGGTCGGGCGCAGTAATCATGTGAGGACATTTGCGGGTGACGGCCCGTCAGGCCTGTCCAGTACCAGGAGCGACGTCATGCGGATTGAATCCAGCGGTCATAGCCAGGGAAATCCGCGTCTTTATGAGCTTATCGAGAACGCACCCAAGACCGGGAAGAGCCCCACGGTCTGGGCCTGGCCGGAACTGATCGACCACCTCAAGATTGCCGGCCAGCCGGTCCCCGGGCCGTGGCCGCCGCACCAGGAGCGCAGGCCGGACCCGGAGGAGGAGTCCCTCCCGGTGGCGGTGGCCGACCCGCAGTCACGCCAGCCGGGGAAGCCGTCCTGAAACACCGGCCGCCAGGCAGGCTGCGGGCCCGGTGGGCTGCGGGCCAGGCAGGCTGCGGGCCAGGCGGGCCAGGCAGGCTGCGGGCCAGGCAGGGGAGCAGGCCAGAGGGTGCTGACCCTCGGTAAAACGTCCAGAGAAGGACATCGGAGGATCGTATGTATCCGTCTCGGTTCCGCTACGAGGCACCGCGTTCGCTCGACGAGGCGATCAGCCTGCTGCGCGAGGGCGGGGACGAGGCGAAGGTGCTGGCCGGCGGCCAGAGCCTTGTGCCGCTGATGAAGCTGCGTTTTGCGTCACCGGAACTGATCGTCGACATCAACAATGTCGGCGGTCTTGCCTATCACCGGGCGGACGCCGACGGCACGCTGCGCATCGGCGCGCTGTGCCGCCACGCCGACCTTGAACACTCGGACCTGCTCAAGAGCACCCAGCCAACCATGGCGGCGGCGGCGCCCCTGATCGCTGACCCACTCGTGCGCAACCGCGGCACCCTGGTCGGCTCACTGTGCCACGCCGATCCGCAGGGCGACTGGGCCTCGGTGGTGGTCGCGCTCGGCGGCTCCGTCACCGCCCAGGGGCCGGGTGGGCGGCGGGCCGTCCCGATGGCGGACTTCGTCACCGGCCCGTTCGAGAACACGCTGGCCTACGACGAGATCGCGGTGGAGGCCGTCATCCCGGCCGCGAAAGGCACCCGTTCCGGTGGCTATCTCAAGCTGGAACGCCGGGTCGGCGACTTCGCGACGGTCGGCGTGGCGGTGGCCGTGGAGACCTCTGGCGGGACCGTGACCAGGGCGGGTATCGCCCTCACCGGGGTGGGCGGAGCCACCATCGCGGCGACTGCGGCGGCGGACGCGCTGACCGGCAGCCCGCTGACCGCGGATTCGATCGGGCAGGCCGCCGAACTCGCCGCGCAGGCGGCCCAGCCGAAGAGTGACCACCGCGGCAGCGCGGAATACAAGCGGCACATGGTGCGCACCTTCGTGGTGCGGCTGCTCAGCCGCGACGGCGGCACCGCGGAAAGGGCGGCCTGACATGACGACCGTGTATGACGACCTCGGCGATCAGGCGGCCGATGTGCCCATGCGCCGGATCAAGTTCACGATCAACGGCGAGAAGAAGATAGCCGAGGTGGAGCCCCGGCTGCTGCTCGCCCACCTGATCCGCCGCGGTGCCGGGCTGACCGGCACCCACATGGGCTGCGACACGACGAACTGCGGCGCCTGCACGGTGCTCGTCGACGGCAAGGCGATCAAGTCATGCACCATGCTCGCCGTGCAGGCGGACGGGCACGAGATCATCACCGTGGAGGGCCTGGCGACCGCCAGCGAACTGCACCCCCTCCAGGAGGGCTTCAAGGAGGAGCACGGGCTGCAGTGCGGGTTCTGCACTCCGGGGATGATGCTGGCCGCCAAGGCGCTCCTTGACAGCAACCCCGACCCGACCGAGGAAGACGTGCGCTGGGCGCTGTCCGGCAACCTCTGCCGCTGCACCGGCTACCAGAACATCGTCAAGTCGGTGCTGTGGGCCGCCGAAAAGCTTCGGTCCCAGCCGGCCGGCTGACCAGCACAGGAGGAACGACGTGACGGCACTGGACGAGATCAAGATCGGTGGCCTGGGCGCCAGCCGCAAGCGGGTCGAGGACAACCGCTTCATCCGTGGCAAGGGCAATTACACCGACGACATCGTTCTGCCTGGAATGCTGCACATGGAAATCCTGCGCAGCCCGCTGGCACACGCACGCATCAAGTCGATCGACACCAGCAAGGCATGGCAGATCCCCGGCGTGCACCTGGTGCTGACCGGCGAGATGATGGCCACCCGCAACCTGGCCTGGATGCCGACGCTGTCCTATGACACCCAGGCGGTGCTGGCCACCGACAAGGTCCGCTTCCAGGGCCAGGAAGTCGCCTGCGTCATCGCCGACGACCCATACATCGCCAAGGACGCGTGCGAGGCGATCGAGGTCGAGTACGAGCCACTGCCGGTGATCGTCAACCCGCAGCAGGCCCTCGCCGACGGCGCCCCGGTCATCCGGGACGACAAGGAGGGCCAGGACAGCAACGTCGTCTTCAACTGGGAGGTCGGCGACGCCGCGGGCACCGAAGCCGCGTTCGCGCAGGCGGACACGATCTCCAAGCTGCAACTGCACTACCCGCGCTCGCACCCGTCCCCGATCGAGTGCTGCGGGTCGATCGCGGACTTCAACCGGGCCACCTCCAAGCTGACCGTGTACATGACGACCCAGGCCCCGCACATCATCCGGGCCGCGGTAGCACTGGTGGCCGAACTGCCTGAGCACATGATCCGGATCGTCTCGCCGGACATCGGCGGCGGCTTCGGCAACAAGGTGCCGGTCTACCCCGGCTACGTCTGCTCGATCCTGGCCTCCATCCTGCTGGAGCGCCCGGTCAAGTGGATCGAGGACAAGTCCGGCAACCTGATCTCCACCGGGTTCGCGCGTGACATCTACCTGAACGGCGAACTGGCGCTGCGCAAGGACGGCAAGATCCTCGCCGTCCGGATGCACGTGGACTCCGACCACGGCGCGTTCTTCTCCGACGCCCAGCCGAGCAAGTTCAAGATCGGGCTGCTGCACTCCGCGTTCGCCGCCTACAACATCCCGGTGGGGCATATCACCGCCCAGGGGACCTATACCAACAAGGCCCCCGGCGGGGTCGCCTACCGGTGCTCGTTCCGGGTCACCGAGGCGATGTTCTTCCAGGAGCGGATGGTCCACGCGGCTGCGGCCGACCTCGGCATGGACCAGGCCGAGTTCCGGCGGATCAACCTCGTCAAGGACGACCAGTTCCCGTTCCGGACCCCGTTCGGCTTCCTGACCGACTCGGGCCAGTACGCCAAGTGCCTGGACGTGGGGCTGAAGGCGGTCGGCTACGAGGACTTCCGCAAGCAGCAGGCCGAGGCGAAGGCCAAGGGCAGGCTGCTGGGCCTGGGTATCTCGGTCATGACCGAGCCGCTCGGCGCGGGCAACAGCCGTGAGTACGACATCCTCGGCATCAAGATGTTCGACTCGGCCGAACTCAAGGTCCACATGACCGGCAAGGCAATCCTGCGGACCGGCGCCAAGACGCAGGGCCAGGGGCACGAGACGACCTGGGCCCAGATCGTCGCCCACGAACTTGGCCTGCCGGCCGAGGACGTGACGGTCGAGGAAGGCGACACCGACACCGCCCCGTTCGGCATGGGCACCTACGCATCGCGCAGCACACCGGTGGCCGGGGCGGCGGTCGCCATGGTGTCCCGCAAGATCCGCGCCAAGGCCCGCAAGCTGGCCGCGCACCTGCTGGAGGTCTCGGAGGAAGACGTCGAGTGGGAGCTGGGCCGGTTCTACGTCCGCAGCGCCCCCGACCGCGGCGTGACCATCCAGGAATGCGCGATGGCCGCCTACAGCAACATGCCCGACGGCATGGAGCCGGGCCTGGAGAACACCGCGTACTACGACCCGCCGAACCTGACCTGGCCGTTCGCCGTCTACATCGTCACGGTCGAAGTTGACCCGGAGACGGGCGTGTGGGACGTGCTGAACATGGTCGCGGTGGACGACTGCGGGGTACGGATCAACCCGATGATCGTCGAGGGGCAGATCATGGGTGGACTGACCGAGGCGTATGCGATGTCCTCGATGCAATTCATCACCTTCGACGCCGAGGGCAACTGTGTCGGCGCGAACTACATGGACTACCTGCTGCCCACCGCCTGGGAGACGCCCGGATACGAACTGCACAGCGAGGTCGTCACCCCGTGCCCGCACCACCCGATCGGAGCCAAGGGGATCGGTGAGTGCGCCGCGGTTGGCGGCCCGGCGGCCTTCGTCAACGCGGTGATGGATGCGATCGCCGGCACCGGGGTCCGCACCGTCGACATGCCGCTGCTTCCCGACCGGGTGTGGGAGGCGATCACCAAGCGCCACGACGTCTCCGGCGCGCCACCGATCCGCACGGACGGCTGATGGGACACGGCGCGATGGATGGCTGGGACGTCGTGGAGCGGGCCAGTGAGCTGGCCCGCCAGGGGCAGGCGTTCGCACTGGCAACCGTGGTCTGGCGGCAGGGCCCGTCCTCGGGCCAGCTGGGCGGCCGGGCTATCATCACCGCCTCAGGCGAGGTGCGCGGCTGGATCGGCGGGGCATGCGCCGAGCCGGCGGTGATCCGCGAGGCCCGGCAGGTGATCGCCGAAGGCGGATCCAAGCTGCTGCTGCTGGGCACCAGGGAACAGTTCGGCGAGGCGGTTCCGGAGGGGATGACTGTGGTGCCCATCTCCTGCCAGAGCGAGGGCGCGCTGGAAGTGTTCATCGAGCCGGTGCAGCCAGCGCCGCGGCTGGTCGTCGTCGGCCGGTCGCCGATGGCGCAGACGCTGACCTCCCTCGCGCAGGCGCTCGGCTGGCGGGCCACGCTGGTTGACGGCCCGGACTTCTCCGCGGCCGACGCGGACGAGCACTCACTGGTCGTCGTCGCCACCCAGGGCCACGGCGACGAGGAGGCGGTCGAGCAGGCGGCCGCGGCCAGGCCGGCCTACCTCGGGCTGGTGGCCTCGCAGCGGCGCGGTGAGGCGGTGCGTGGCTACCTGGCGGACCGGGGCCTGCCCGCCGACCAGCTTGACCGGGTGAAGGCGCCCGCTGGGCTGGACCTCGGGCGGACGTCACACAAGGAGATCGCGGTCGCAATCCTGGCTGAACTTGTCCAGCTGCGGGCTGCTGGCGCGCTTGGCGCGGCCACGGCCGCGGAGGTGGCGGCGGCGAAGGCCCCGGCGGAAGCCACCGACCCGGTCTGCGGGATGACCGTGGCGGCGGGTGCGTCCAGCCACCCGTTCGAGCACGACGGCGTCACGTACTACTTCTGCCGGGTGGGCTGCCGCCAGGAGTTCGAGCGCAATCCCGCAGCCTTCGTGAAGAGAGAGACCCGATGCTGATCAAGAACGAGTTTGACGTAGCGGCGCCGGTCGACAAGGTCTGGCAGTTCTTCGATGACATCCCGCAGGTCGCTGCCTGCCTGCCCGGCACCGAGCTGACCGACGACCTCGGCGAGAACAAGTACGGCGGAAAGGTGGCGGTCCGGATGGGGCCGGTCCGGCTGAACTTCGCCGGGACCGCCGAGATCACTGAGCGCGACGAGGCCACCAGGCGGGTCGTCGTCCACGCCACCGGCGCCGAGCAGCGGGGCAGGGGCCAGGCCAGCATGGTCGTGACCGCGACGCTTACCCGCGGCGGCCGCGGCACCACGGTTGACGTCAGCCAGGACCTGCAGCTGTCCGGGGCTGCCGCGCAGTACGGGCGGGGCATGATCTCCGACGTCACCTCCGTCCTCATGCGTGACTTCTCCACCAACCTGGCGGCCCGGATCGACGCCGCCGAACGCGGTGAGGTGGTCGCCGCCACCGCCATCCCCGCGGGCGGGCTCCCGCCCGGCCGCCGGCGCGCCCGCCGACCTTTGCTTGTTCGATCCGGACGTGGACTGGATGGTCAACGCGCGTTCGCTGCGCAGTCTGGGCAAAAACAGTCCCTATCTCGGCCATGAGATGCAAGGCAGGGTACGCTATACCGTCATCGACGGCCACGTCGATTACCGCGGCGGTTGAGGGCTGCTTGATCG
>OFGU01000053.1_pt1 | contig 13959 bp, 18 predicted proteins | sample 1521841 | NCBI WGS metagenome assembly OFGU01 (sample SAMEA2553413, study PRJEB24118) | soil metagenome
GAGGGCATGCGCGGGGTCCGGTCGGGCGAGGTCGATGTCGCCCTCGTCGACGACTGGACCGGCGGGATCACTGACCGGGCGCCCACCATGCTGCGCCTGTTCCCGCTGCTGCGGGACCCGCTCGTGCGCCTCCGCCCCCGCGGGCCCACGCGGGGCGGCCCCGCGGGCCCGGGCGGGGCGGCGGCGGCCGTCGCGACGCATGCCGAACGCGCGCGCGGCCGGCTCGCCTCCATCCGGGCAAACCTTGAGACAGCCGCCAGGCTGGACGGCCACATCACGGCGCTGGCAGAGGAGGAGCAGGTCGCAACCATGCTCGGCAACCTCCTCCGGTCTGACAAGTTCGAGCGCTGGCTGTGCGGCGAGGCGGTCGACGTGCTCGTCACGGAGGCGTCCGAGGTCCTCATGGGACTGTCCTCCCGCCAGTACGAGCTAGACCGGGACGAGCGCAACGACCTCGTCGTCGTCGACTACCAGGACGCGGCCGCCGAGCGGCCGGTGCACACCTTGTCCGGCGGGGAAACGTTCCAGGCCTCCCTGGCGCTGGCCCTGGCGCTGTCCAGGCAGGTCGCCGGGTTGTCGGCAGGGCAGCGGGAGATGAACTCGATGTTCCTGGACGAGGGGTTCGGCACCCTGGATGAGAACACGCTGGAAACCGTCGGGACCACACTGGAACAGCTAGCAGCAGACTCCGACCGGATGATCGGCATCATCACCCACGTCCCGGCACTGGCCGAGCGGGCACCGGTGCGGTTCGTGGTCAGCAAGACAGGGACAGGCTCGACGCTGCGCAAGGAGCGGCCCTGATGGTCTCGTTCACCGTCGACCCGTGGGACCCCGGATACGGGCTGGCGTTCGCAGAGGAAGCCGCTGCCGAGGGCCTGGCCGAATCCAGCGCACAGCTCAACCTCGACCTGGAGATGCCCGCAGCCAGCTGGCACCCGCTCAACCCGGACCCCGCCGCACCGCTGCCCCGGACCGTGCTGTTCGCCGACGGGGTGCGGCGGATCGACGCCCGGATCTGGGTGCACAACGGCAGCCCGCAGCCCGGCGCTGGGATCGCCGCCTCCTACGCCGCTGGCCTGGTGGCCTGCGACGGGGAGGCCCATATCGTGGACGTCGCCGTGGAACGCGGCCTGTTCACCGCCGCGCCTGAAGCAGCCGGCATCGTCACCAAAACCCTCCGCTATCCGGTCCGGATGGCCGAAGTGCCCGGCCTGGACCAGCTTTCCCTGGCACTGCAGCAGCGGCTCACCGACACCGAAGTGCGGCTCGCTGTGGCATTTCGCGCACGGCACCCCAGCGGCGACGACCTGCTGATCGTGGACGGGCCACTGCGCGGCCGCACCCACCTGGACCGGACCGTCGGCTACATCAAAACCCACCACACCTCCTACCTGCCCGGCGCGCAGGCTGCGATAGTCAGCGCGCTGGCCCCAGGCCAGCGCACACCCGCCTTCCTCATGGGCACCTCATGGCGGCGCAACTCCTGGTACCTCCGGCTACCCGGCATGTCGGGCGCACCCTGGTCCGGGGTAGTCCGGCTGGAGTGCTCCGCCGACCTGCCATTCGCGCAGGTGACCCGGCTCGCCGACCTCACCGCCCGGCTGCTGCCGCCGCTGGCCAGCACGCCGCACAAGGACCCGCGCGCCCCGCAGAACCTCGTTCCCATCGGCGGGCTCGAACGCGAGCTTCGCAGACGGCTCGGCGACCAGCAGTTCCTCTACCGCGCGCTCCGCGTCGCCGCCATGACACCGTCCATCGCCTGAGCCGGATCAGCACAAAGGTGCCGTAGAGTCCCTTGTCCGGGCCGCAGTAGTGGATCTCACTCGGGGCCGCCAGACGCGGGCGGACGAGTTCGCCGGCACGATCGCGGCCGCGGCCGGCCTGCCGCCGCTGCCGCCCCGCAAGGCGGTCATGAACCCGCGCCAGGCGACGATCCCCCTGCCGGCCGGGTTCGCGCTCGGCCTGGCCGGAGCGGCGCTCAAAGGCGGCCCGAACACCACGAGCCTGATCCCCTCGGCCCGGTACCTGACCGGCGACATGCTGTTCCTGGCCGGGTTCATGCTCGCGGTCCCGGCAACGATGGTGCTCCTCGACCGGTCGCTGGCGCGCCTGCGACGGCCCGGCACTGAGCCCCCGCCCGGCCCGCCGGGGCCCTGACAGCACCGCCGCCAGATGAACGAACGCCGGGCTGGTCAGTTCCCGGGAAGAACGGTTGCTGGAGCGACCTTGGATGCCGAGCCCGGCGATCAAGACAGCGACACCGGTCACGACGAAGACCAGCATGACCAGATGAACGCGGTTCAAATGATGGCGGAACTCTGCTGTCAGGGTGGTGCTGCCTGCCGTGGGGCCGGTGGGAGCGGCGCTGCGGCTGGCCTTCGTGGCGCGGCCTGTGCAGGCCGCGCCACGGACAGGCGGCTCACCTGGCTCGCCACTGCTGTGGGGAATGCTCGGAGCAGGACGGCCGTCGGGTCAGGGGCGCAGTCCAGGACCGCGGCGATGACGCCGGCCAGGTAGGTCTCGCGGGAGATGCGTGCCTGGTACCACCAGCGGCGTGTGTCGCTGCGGTGTGAATGCTTGGCGCGTGTGAGCAGTCCCTTGCGCCACAGGATGTTCATGACGGTCATGACCGTGGTGTAGGCGGGTTCACCGCCGTTCCCGGTGCGGTAGTCCAGCTGGTCACAGACCGCGCCCACGGTCAGCGGCTGCCCGGCGTCCCAGACGAAGGTCATGATCGCCGATTCCAGCGGCCCCAGCCCCGGAACGATCACAGCGCGCCTGCCCCGATCGATCGCGAGGTAGTCATGCCGCCCCGGCCGCCAGGACCGGCACCGCCCTCCCACCCCGGCTGCGGCGAAGGCTGGTGCTCGCGCTGCCCGGAGGCATCCACCGGGCTGGGTCCCGTCCGGCATCAGGAGGCTGGCTGGCTGGCCACTGGTGGGCGCCGCCGTCGCGGGCCTGCCCGGTGCGCGGGGGCTGGGCTGGCTGACGGGTGTCGAGTAGCCGGTACAGCAGCCCGGCCAGTTCGGGCGCCGTGGGTGCTGACACCAGCCCGGCTGGCTCGGCCCGCATCCGCCCACCAGGCCAAGGTGGAGCGGCCGAACCAGGCCGGCACCCCAGCGAAGCGGCGGGCCAGCGCGGCCTGGCCATCGCGGATCGCGTCCTCGTACGCATCCGGTGCGGCCACATCCGCCCGGGGGCTGGCCTCCCATTGGACGTCGGCCCACGTCAGTCGCCCGCGGTGATCCCCGCAGACACCCATGCTCATCGACAGCTCCCGGACAACCAGGAGCCCCCGGCCATGCTCGGCACCGGGGTCATCGATCACATGCGGCTCAGTCGCGGCGCCGCTGTCGGCGACCGCGACCCGCACCACCGGGCCGGACCAGGTGATCTCGACCACGAACGAGCCGCCGCGCCCGCTGGCGGTGTGGCGTATCGCGTTTGCCGAAAGCTCGCTGGCGATGACTGCGACGTCGTCGCGCGCCGGGCAGGGCGGGAACAGCGATGCCAGCCACCGCCGCAGCAGGCCGAGCTGGCACTCTTCACCGGGGAACACCCGCCGCCACCGCAGCCCGGGTGCGGGCCCGGATGATGGTTGCGGTGTGCCGCTGGCCGGGACGGGTGACCCGCTGGTGGCCGGCATGCTTCCAGCTTGAGCATCTCATCGACGCCGCCGGGCTGCCGAACGTCACCATCCAGGTGATCCCGTTCGCCGCCGGCTGGCATCCCGCCCTGTACGGGATGTTCAACGTGTACCGGTTCCGGAACGCCGAGCTACCAGACATCGTCTACAGCGAGGGCCTGACCAGCGCCTACTACCTCAACAAGCCCGACGAGACGGCCCAGTACACCGAAGCGCTGGACCGGATCTGCGCCCAGGCCGCATCACCCGACCAGACCCCCGGCATCCTGCACGACATCACGAAGGAGACCTGACATGGACGCACAGCACATCCGCAACGGCATGCCCGCCGCCGGCCTCGGCCACGACGGCTGGCACAAGCCATGGAGCGACAACGGCGGCGACTGCCTGGAAGCCAAGAAACTCCCCGGTGGCCGGGTCGCCCTGCGCCAGTCCGCCGACCCCGCCAGCCCAGCCCTCATCCTGGAGCCCAACGAGATCCGCGCCTTCATCCAGGGCGCCAAGGCCGGCCTGGCCGACGGCCTCCTGACCTGACCACCCCGGCGCCCGGCCATCCCCCGCGCCCCGGTAACGGCGCGGGACACGCACGGACATTCACGGACACGCATTGTCGCCGAACGTTCCGGCCGGGCGACGGCGGCGGCGCCCCCGACGACCGGAGCGTTCTGGCAGCGAAAGAAGGACACGATGCCCAACGAGCCCGGCATGTGGCTGCGCCAGCAGCGCGAGGCCCGTGGCTGGCCCCGGCCCGAGATGGCCCGCCAGCTCATCCGCGCCGGCCGCGCCCGGGGCGACCGGTCCATACCCGGCCTGGACAGCATGTGCCACAACATCTACCGCTGGGAACGCGGCGCCGACGGCCTGTCCGAACGCTACAAGCTCCACTACTGCCACGTCCTCGGCATCCCGCCAGCCCAGTTCGGCGCCGATCAGCCAGCCGGCAGGCCGGCAGCCGCGCACCCACCGGGAACCCTTGCCGCAGCAACCGGCCCAGGATTACCTGTCGCCTCATCAATCACACGCAGCACCCCCGGCCTGGGCTTGGCTGACCCGCGCCTACTCCTGCCTGCGGCCGTCGCCTACCGTGGGGAGCACGAGCCCGACGTGGGCGACTCCATGGTTCAGCAAGAGGTGCTGATGGCGGCACATGACGGAAGCGATCATGCCCAGGGGGCCGAACGGCGCGACATCGGCGAATCAACCCTGGAGCAGTTGCACGCCGACGTGGCTCGCCTGTCGGCCGAATCGATGACAGGCGAACCATTTTCCTTGTTCCAGGAGATGCGCAGAGTCCGTGACCGCATCTATTGGTTGCTCGATCAGCGACTCTGGCCGCGTGATCAAGCTGACCTGTACCTCCTGGCCGGCTGTCTTTGTGACCTCATGGCCGTTGCCGCCGCTGGCCTGGGGTATCCGCAGGCAGCCGAAGAACTGATCCGGTCCGGCTGGGCGTATGCGACCGTGATCGATCACCGGCCGCTGAAGGCACACCTGCGCCTGCAACATGCCAGCGTCCTGTACTGGTACGAGCAGCCACGGCAGGCCCGGGACTTGGCCGAGGACGGGCTGCGATACCTTGCGCGTGGCCCAAACGCTGCGCACTTGCATCTCAAGTACGCCCGGGCAGCGGCACGCACAGGCGACGCGGACGACGCACGCCGCGCCCTCGCAGCAGCCATTGATGCGCGTGAGCGCGAGCACACCGACGATGTGCTCGCGTTCGGCGGCGAGTTCAGTTTGTCGCTGGCAACACAGCATTATTTCGCTGGATCGGCCCTCGCTGATATCGACGGCGCCGAGCAGGAGGCCGAGCAGGAAATAGAGCATGCTGCCGGCCTCTACGCGGCTGGCCCGCAACCGGGTGAGCAGCACTGGTTCGGTGGCTGGGCGCTGGCCGGGATTGACCTAGCCGCGATCCGCCTCCGGGCCGGTGCGCTGGACGCCCTCTCAGCAGCACTTGATCCAGTGCTCGCGCTTCCCCCCGCACAACGGATCACCGCGCTCACCGCGCGGCTTGCTTTGGTGCGGGCCGAACTCGCGGCACCGATCTTCCGGGGTGCGGCGCCGGCGCGGGAGCTGGATGAGCGGATCGAGGAGTTCGGCCGCGCCACCATCACCGCCGGGCTGCACGGTCTTGCCGGTGGCCCGGGTTAGATCTTCCCGCCGCTCCTCACGCCTGCTGGGCGGCGGCCCGGGAGCGTGGGGGTAGTGGTTCGCCGATGACGTTTTGCGGGTTGTCCGGCCAGATCCGGGTTCCGTGGGGGTCGACGGTGACGCCGTACCGCTCGCGGCCGGGTGACCCTGAGCGCAGCCAGGACAGGTAGGCGGCGGCTACCTCGTCCCACAGCCGGCGGGCGCCGAACTGGTTGACGGGGAATTCCGCGGTGCCGGGTTCGTAGTCGCAGGCTGCCCATGCCCCGCTGGGGTTGTCCGCCTCGAACATCAGCAGGGACGTGGCACCGTTCTGCTCGCGGATGGTGTGCCAGCCAATGCCAGGCACCCGGGCGATCACGGCAAGATGGGCGCCGTCGCCGCCGTCGGTGATGGACCGGGGGTCCAGCCGGGTCGCGGTGACGCCGGCCTGGCCGGCGTGATGTGGGTTCCAGACGGCGGGCACCCGCTGGGCGCGCAGCATCATGTAGGTCGCCGGGCCGTGGAACGTGCCCACCGCCGTGCAGTCGCCGGCAACGGCCAGCCGCAGCCTGTGACCGGTGGATCCGCTGGGCGACCAGGGCAGGACGATCAGGCCCCCGGGCCTGGTCTGGGCGATCCAAGCCCGCGGCACGTCGGCGACGCCGCAGGTGACGTGGACCCGGTCGTAGGGCGCTCCGGCGGGGTGACCGCCGGCGCCGTCACCGGTGATCAGGTGCGGGGCGTAACCGGCAGCCTTGACAGCACAGGCAGCGGCGGCGGCCAGCGCCGGGTCCACCTCGACCGAGGTGACGGCGCGGTCCCCGGCGACGTGGCACAGCAGGGCCGCGGTCCAGCCCGAACCGGTTCCGAGCTCCATGATCTGGTCGCCTGGCCGCACCTCCAGCAAGTCCAGGAACCCGATCACGACGCCGGGGGCCGACACCGACGAGGACGAAAGCCCTTGCCCGCTCGCCGGGTCCCCGGCACCGTCGTCGGCCTGGATGACGCTTGAGCCCGACCCGGCTGGCGCTTGCCTGTGCCTCCGGACAGGAGCCGTCAGGTCTTCCCAGCGATAGAACGCTGGTGGACGATGGCAATATGCGTCCTCGTGAACGTCCTCACGGCAGCGATGGTGCCGGTGACCCAGCCAAATACTCCCGCCCAGCTGAACGCGGCCGGGAGCTGCCCCCATCACACCGGGGTCGCCCCTTCAGCGAGACGCCGACCCGGTATGTAAATGTACGGTGGGACAGACCGCTTCGCGGGGAAATGGCTGCATTGCCATTGCCAACCCAGGAAATCATGAGCTCCCTCGGCCATGCGGCCCCGGCCGAACGAGGAGCGGACGCATGGGGATGGCATGAGATCCCCAGAGAGGAAGGACGGCGGTTCTTCACCGGCACCATCAAGGCATTTCTGACGCAGATAGGCAAGCACATCATCAAGCGGATCGCCGACTTCATCGCGCCTGGTGCCGGGGTTCTTCTCGATGCTGTCGAGCGTGCGATGAGCGTCGTGCGGGTACTCAAGAGCGTCGGTGAAGGCGCCGGGACGCTTGATGTTCCTGTCTTCAAAGCTGGCGGCATTGACTTCATGCTCGATATCCGCGTGGGTGGTGACGGCACGAACTCAGAACTACCGGTCAGTGCCTACCTGGCACCCGGCGACGGCGCACTGTTCGGCGGGTTTGAAGTAACGCCATTGAAGCAGCACCACAGGCTGCCACGCACAACGGAAGGAGTCACCCCGGTCATCCTGGGAAAAGTCACCCAGCTCACGGAGGACGGGGACACGAGGGTGGCACTTGCCGAGGCGGACCTGTCGGCTCTCATCGACCTGCCAGAGCCATCGGCGGCAGCGTCCATGCTGCGTGAGTGGGCCAGGCAGCAGCTACTGCCCGGGCTGGATGTCTCTCTCGGCAAGAGCAGCCTTGAGTTCGTCATCGTGTTTGACCCAGAGTTCGGGGCCGGCGCGTGGGTGCGCCTCCAGGCCGGGAAGTCCGCCTGGCGCGTCATCCTGCGCACAGACCCCCAGACGCAAGCGCTGGTCATCGATGTGGTCCGCGTGGCGCCTGCCGCTGCGTGAGCGGTCCCAGTACTGGCAACCTGTCATCGTGCCGCCAGGGTTGCGGGGCGGCAGATGCCACCCGCCCATGACACCGAACGCCTGCCGGGGAGCTATCCCCGCCTGACCGGCCGGACCCGGGGGTGGCTGGGACTTCCCGGCCTCCGGCCGGTGGCCTTGTTCTTCTGCTGGCGCCGCCTTGCTGGGGATGAGCCGGTCGCCAGGTGGCATGTGCTGGTAGTCGGCCAGGTCGAGCGGGTCGTGGACGCTGGTCTTGTACGTGGCTGCGAGCAGCGCGAGCACCAGCGGGGTGGGCCTGCGGCCGGTCGTTTCCACACCTACGCCCGGCCAGTTCTCGTATTCGCACAGGTGCGGGCCGGTCATGGTGGCGGCACCGGCAGTGTCCAGGCCGGTGGCGCCTGCGTGGCTGTTGATCTGCTCGGCGCCTCCAGCAAGAAGCCGAACGCCTGGTGACCGGGAGCACCTGGCGCGACTGGGACCTGGTCTTCTGCACCGTGACCGGAGCCCCCATCGACTCCCGGGACTACTGGGCGGACTGGCACACGCTCCTCGCGGAAGCCCGCGTGCGCCCCGCAGATCCTCGGCCACTCCCAGCTCAGCCAGACCCAGCGGTACACCCACGTCACCGCCGAACTGAGCCGGAACGCCGCCGACCGCATGACCGAAGCCCTCTGGGGCTGAGCCCAACCAGCAAGGTCACGGAGCGATAACTGCAACCAAAACAGCAACCAGAAAGGATCTTGATACACATGCTGACCGCGAACTGCCAGGCCAGAACTGTGCACAAGTGTCAGGTCTTCATCACGTTTGGCGCTGACCTGGGCCGATATGGCTACCTGGGGAGGTTGGCCACGGGTTAAGCGGGTTGTGCCCACGGCGTTATGGGCTGGTTTGCGTGGTACCGCCGGGAGCGGCTGTGGGCTTGCGCTGCCAGCGCGGGTCGGCTTCCAGGGCGGCGGCGCCGAGGGCTTCGAGTTGGCTGAGCAGCTCGCGTAGCCGCCGGTCATTGTCGATCCAGGCCTGGTAGTCGTGGCGCTGGTCAAGGCTGAGCCAGCGGCAGACCGTTTTGGCGGCCACCTTGCGGGTCCACTGCCAGTAGGGGCCGTGAAGGCGGGGCGGGGTGGCCCGGCAGGCACAGCCGGGCCGGCCGCAGCGGGTGTGCCGCTGGGTGATCGAGCCGGGCAGCACCATGCCCGAGCGAGCGATCTTTGCGAGTTCCGCGGCGATCTCGCGGGCACTGGCCTGGTGGTCGGCGGCGACACGCACTGTCTCAGGGTGGCATAGGTCCCGCGCCACGTGCGCGAGGCGGCACCGGGACCATCATGGCCCGAGGCTGTCCAGCAGCTCACCGGCCGGAAGATCGCCACCGTGCTGCAGAACACCCGGGCCTGGGGCGCCAACCCCTTCGAAGCCGACGCGTTCGGCATTCCCGATGGCACCGCCGTCTTCGTCACCCACCTGACCACGTACGACGCCAAGCGCCGCCCGGTCGAGCACTCCCGCTACACCTGGCCCACCGACGCTGTCCGGATGAGCGATTACTACAGCTGGAACCCGTCGAGGTGAGGGGCCCTGGCTGCAGAAGCATCCGGGCACATACGGAAAGTGATAATTTGCGTCGCGTGCGTATCGGTGTGTACATAGACGGGTTCAACCTCTACTACGGCGCCAGAGGACTGTGCGGCCGGGGGACACCGGGGTGGCGATGGCTGGACCTGCGTGCCCTGGCGACGTCCCTGATCGCCCGGCGCTCTGACTGGCCGGGCGCCCAGGTGACCCGGATCGGGCGGCCCGGTCAACGGGGCGGTATTCATGGTGTCCTACGCCAACCGGGAGGAAAAAGGCTCCGATGTCAACGTCGCCGCTCATCTCCTGCTCGACGTCCTCGCTGGCGCGGTTGACGGCGCCCTGGCCATGTCCAACGACAGCGACCTGCGGTTCCCCATCCAGCAAGCCCGCCAGCGCGTCCCCGTCGCTATCATCAACCCCTCTCCCAGCCAGCTCGCCGGGGCTCTGCGCGGCGACCCAGCGGCCGGGGCGGGGCGGCACTGGTGGGCCCGGCTGACCCCGGCCGACCTGAAGAACCACCAGTTGCCAGACCCAGTCGGACGCTACGGCCGACCACAGGACTGGTGAACCATGGCGGGAAGACGGCCATGCGCGCCCGCGTTATAGTGAGCACATAGGCCACCCGGCTCCTTGTGGGCCGGGTCTTTCTTATGTACGGCACGAATCCCCGGGCTGCCGCAGTGCGCTCCGCCCCACACGCTGGCGGCTATTGGATCGACCCCGAGCCCCCCTCGATAACGGCGCCGCCTTCGCCTGCCTGTCCCTCTCCCGCCGATGATCCTCCCTGCGCTTATGGCCGCCCTGAATCTAGACGCACGGGCTGAAGATTATGGTTACAGCAGGCAGCCTGCCGATTTGTGGGCTGACGATACGGAGATCTCCACCCGCGTGCCCAGCCAGCCGTCCTGGCCTGTAACTCACGGTGCGACAGGCGCAGAGGGCCTCCTACAGCGAGCCCGTTGCTCGTACTCGCAAGTGCCGGGGCGGAGATCGGGCCGTCACCTTCCTGGAGACTGCCTGCGGCGGCGACCTCGGAGACATCGGCATCTGCGTGACGACGTTGGCTATCTCAGCAATCACCTCGGAGTGCTCACATCCCGTCCGGTCAGCGACGCGGACGATCTGGCAGATGGCCCCGGCATCCAGGTGTCCCGCGATCTCCGGCAGCTCGGGGTTGACCGCGGGCCGCAGGTTCTCATCCAGGACGGCGAGGCTTCGTCCGCCAGTGACCCGTCGGATGGCCTCTGCCGCCGCAGGCGGGAGCGTGCTGGCAATAAGCCCGGCCGCGCCGCGCATGGCCGCGAGCTGCCCTTCCACGTGATCAAGCTGCCGGCCCCAGCGGTCCAGGTGCGCGTCGATGACCACCTGGGCGAGCGGCTCGCTGCGTTGAAAGGCATCACACAACGCGGTCAGCCCGTCGGCCTGCAGGATGTCCGCCGGGTCGCGCCCGGTGGGCAGGATCGCCCTGGTCAGCTTGCCGGCATGGGCGAGCAGGATATCGTAGGCCTTCACACTGCCGTCGCGGCCGGCACAGTCGCCATCGAGTGCCACCAGCACCCCCGCCTGGTCAAGATCGGCGATCCCGGCGAGGGCCATCACCTGCCGGGCGGTGAGCGCCGTCCCGCAGGGCGCCAGCCCCACGCACCTCCCGGCACCGGCCTCGCTGACGGCGATCGCGTCGAAGGGGCCTTCCACGATGACGGGCATGGCGCCGCAGGCAAGCTGCTCACGTGCCTCGTGCAGCCCGAACAGCAGGTCACCCTTGGTGTACAGGGCGGTCTCCGGGCTGTTCAGGTACTTGGGCACGCCGGGCCCGGTGTCGGGGCGTGCACGGCCGACGAACCCGGTGATCGTGCCCCGCTCGTCGCGGATCGCGAGCATGACGCGGTCGCGGAAGTGGTCGATGAGCGTTCCCCGGGAGGAGCGGCGGGCCAGGCCTGCCGCCTCGACCGCGGCGTCGCCGTGGCCGAGCCTGCGCAGGTGGCTGGTGAGCGTGGTCCACCCGCCCGGGGCGTACCCAATGCGCCACTGCCCGGCCGTGGCCGGGCCAAGGCCCCGCGCTGCCAGGTACCCGGGGACCCAGCTGCCGCCGAGGCGGGCACGGTAGAAGCGTTCGGCGTCCAGAAGCACTTTGCTGAGAACGGCGGCCGGTGGCGCGCCGTCCGTCACCGGGCGCCGGGCAGTGACGGAGCGCTCGCGCGTTCCGCTCACAAGAACATCAGGCCGAACGCCTGGCGCCTGCTGACCCGCCGTCCCGTATAAGGCGGCATCGAGGTGGGTGACGGCAATCCCGGCCGCCTGGGTGATGTGGTCGCCAGCGGACCGGATGGTGTCTTCCGGCCGGGCGCGCGGGTCACTGCCCGCCCAGCTCGCCACGTACGGCCACATGTAGATAGCAGTATCCATCCCGAGGTGGCCCGCGACGGCGCAGGCGATCGAGTCGGCCTCGATCTTCCGGGCGCCGCGGCATCCAGCGGTGCCCACATCTGGCGGGTGAGCGAGGCTGGCGTGGGCCAGCACGTGGCCGAGTTCATGGAGCAGCGCCCGGGCGGCCGCTTCCGTGCCCAGCCCGGGCCGGACCCGGATACGGTGCACACCCCACCTGGTCTGACTGTCGCCCAGAACGCAATCAGCCCGCTCGACCGTGAACCCTTCCCGCCGGGCGAGCCAGGTGAGGGCATCCCACAACCCCGCCGGCGCCGCTCCCCCAGCAGCCAGCGGCAGCGACTTGCGGTTCAGAACGGCCGGCCCGCTGGTCTGGGAGACGTTCCACATGCGGGTGAGCCGTGGAGCACCTCCACCTCGCTGACCAGCGTCACGGGCAGCGTGGGCAGTCCCCCGTGTGGGAGTACCGTCAGCCGGTCCCGGGCAGGGTTCTGCGATGAGCTGGATGCCTGGCTGGCGCTTGCGGACCTGGCGGCCGCGGTCCTGCCATTCCTCGTAGCCGGCCAGGAGAGTCGCATCCAGCACCTCGACCGCGACCGCCGGGCCCGCGAAATGTGCCCGCGACAGCGCCGCCTGGGCGCGCCGCTCGGCCCGGCGGACGCGGCGTGCGGCGACCGGCCGCGGTCTTGCTGCCGGCTGGGCAGTGAGGACCTCACGCAGAACGTGCAGCCGCCGCGCAGCCCACTCCACCCGGCCCCGCCGGGTCGCCACCTCGGCCGCAACCTTCCCGTCGGCTGCCAGGTGCATCCGCACCCGGACTCGCTCAACGGGGCGCAGCCAGGCCAGCCCCGGCAGGATGCGTTCGGCGTGCTGGGCGGTGTGGCGGGTTTCCCGGAGGGAGAATTCGAACAGGGTCGCGGCGATGACCGGCATGAGCGCGAACGCCTCGCGGGCACCCGGGTGGGCGGGGGCGTGCGTCCAGTTGAACAGGCTGGACGCGGCGACCAGGCCCCACACCGCCAGCCGGGGCGCGACCGCCGGCTCCCCGCGCGCCGCGCGCCGCATCAGCACGACCGCGCACAACCCGGCCGCGCCGTCCAGGGCACCCCACAGCAGGTAAGGCCACGGGCCGGGCAGGCCCATGTTGACACGGGCGAACCCGACCAGGCCATGCGCGGAGATCGCCGCCGCCACCGCGGCGAACCCGAACAGTAACCCGTACTGGACAGCCGACCCGATCGCCTCCCTGGCGCGGGCCCGGCGTCCTGCATCAGTGGTCATCCGTCCCGCGCCCGGTGGATGCGGTGGTGGGGCCGGCCTGGGCATGGCGTGTGGTAATCCGCACAGCGCACCTCGCCGGTTGTAAACTGAAAATGTTGGTTGATCTCTAGCTATCAATCTGAGTTGATGTCACTATAGACAACTGGAGCGTGGGACTGTCAACCAGAGAGTCTGAGCAGATAAGGTTGTGTTGATCTAAGATGATGAGCAGGCACGCGGGAAGGATCGTCATGGCTGGCGCCGCAACCGCAGGCGAACCCGCTGAGCAGCCCCTGCGCACGCTCGCCGACAAGGTCAACTGGCTCATCGACCGGGCCCACCCCGCCGGGCGCGGCCCCTACTCCAACGCCGAGATCAGCGCGCTGATCGAGAAGGTCACCGGCGAGCAGTTCTCACACACCACCATCTGGAAGCTCCGCAACGGCCAGGCCAACAACCCCCAGATGCGCCTCATCCAGGCCCTCGCCCGCACCTTCGGCGTCCCGCCCGCCTTCTTCTTCGACGACTACGACGAGCAGCAGGCCGGGCTGCTCCGCGACCAGGTCGAACTGCTTGCCCTCATGCGCGACTCCGGCGTCACCGGCGCCCAGCTCCGCGCCCTCGCCGCCCTAACCCCCGCTGCCCGTCAAGCCGTCGCCGACCTGATCGAACACACCGCCCACGCCGAACCAACCCGTTAGGCAGCGTCGCCTCCAGTAGCTCGGCATGCCTGGTAGCGGAACAGCGTCATCGCGGTGACAGACTTGCGCGTCGCCGCCAGTCGCTGGGAGAGGCGTCCTCTTGCGCCCAGGCAGCGAGCTTGGCGGGGGCTTCATCGAACGCGGCTGCCCCAGCGCGGCCATGGTTGTGCACGTGGG
>OFGU01000055.1_pt1 | contig 13678 bp, 13 predicted proteins | sample 1521841 | NCBI WGS metagenome assembly OFGU01 (sample SAMEA2553413, study PRJEB24118) | soil metagenome
CTCGACTGTCAGCCCTACCTCCCCGGACACGTCAGGGGGACCCATCCTCTACCTGCTCTACCAGGTGGCGGGCCAGGCACCGATGATCCCGCTGGATGAGGCATTGCGGCCCGCCTGGCTGTTCGGCGCCACTGTGCACGAGGGCTGCGACCGGGCCGGTTATTACGAGCAGGGCGACTTCGCCGCCGAGTACGGCTCGCCCAAGTGCCTGGTCAAGCTCGGCTGCTGGGGCCCGGTGGTCAAGTGCAACGTCCCCAAGCGGGGATGGATCAACGGGGTGGGCGGCTGCCCGAACGTGGGCGGCATCTGCATCGCATGCACCATGCCGGGCTTCCCGGACAAGTTCATGCCCTTCATGAACGAGCCACCGGGCGCCCGGGTGTCCACGGTCGCGTCCACCCTGTACGGGACCGTGATCAGGACCCTGCGCGGGTTCACCGCCAGGACGGCTGACGAGGAGCCCAAATGGCGCAAGAAGGGCAACGACCTGCTGACCGGTTATCAGAAGACCTGGTGACATCGACCGGCGCCAGCGCTGGCGCCCGAGGCCAACGAGAGGGATGAGCGATGAGCACCACGCCCGGCAGCGATGTCGTGGAGATGAACTGGGATCCGATCACCAGGATCGTGGGCAGTCTCGGGATCTACACGAAGATCGACTTCAAGCAGAAGAGGGTGGTCGAGTGCCACAGCACCTCGTCGATCTTCCGTGGCTACAGCATCTTCATGAAGGGCAAGGATCCACGCGACGCGCACTTCATCACCAGCCGGATCTGCGGGATCTGCGGTGACAACCACGCGACCTGCTCGGTGTACAACCAGAACATGGCCTACGGGGTCCGCCCGCCCCACCTGGGCGAGTGGATCATCAACCTGGGCGAGTCCGCGGAGTACATGTTCGATCACAACATCTTCCAGGAGAACCTGGTCGGCGTGGACTTCTGCGAGAAGATGGTCGCCGAGACCAACCCGGGCGTCCTGGAACTGGCGCGCAGCACCGAGGCGCCGCATGCGGCCGACCACGGCTACCGCACCATCGCCGACATCATGCACTCGCTCAATCCCCTGGAAGGGGAGTTCTACCGGGAGGCGCTGCAGGTCAGCCGGTCCACGCGGGAGATGTTCTGCCTGATGGAGGGGCGGCATGTGCACCCCTCGACGCTGTACCCGGGCGGCGTGGGCACCACCGCGACGGTGCAGTTGTTCACCGACTACCTGACCCGGCTGATGCGCTACGTCGACTTCATGAAGCGGGTCGTGCCCATGCATGACGACCTGTTCGACTTCTTCTACCAGGCCCTGCCCGGCTACGAGGAGGTCGGCCGCCGCCGTGCGGACATGGTGTGCTGGGGCAGCCTCAACGACCCCGAGCACTGCGATTTCCGCTATGACCACATGACCGAATGGGGCCGGAAGATGTTCGTCAGCCCCGGCGTCATCCGGGACGGGAAGCTGCTGACCAACGACCTCGTCGAGATCAACCTCGGGATCCGCATCCTGCTCGGCTCCTCGTTCTACGAGGACTGGGAGGACCAGGAGATGTTCGTCACCCGCGACCCGCTGGGCAACCCGGTGGACCGCCGGCACCCGTGGAACCAGCACACCATCCCGCGGCCGGCCAAGCGGGACTTCGACGGCAAGTACAGCTGGGTCATGTCCCCGCGCTGGTTCGACGGCGAGAACCACCTGGCGGCCGACACCGGCGGCGGGCCGATCGCCCGGCTGTGGGCGACCGCCCTGGGCGGCCTGGTCGACATCGGCGGCTACGTCAAGTCCACCGGCCACAGCGTGCAGATCAACCTGCCCCGCACGGTGTCGCGGCCGGAGGTCAGCTTCGAATGGAAGATCCCGGTCGACAAGACCGGAGCGCCGCTGTCCAATGCCATCGAGCGGGACCGGGCGCGAACCTACTTCCAGGCCTACTGCGCCGCCGCGGCCCTGTATTTCGTGGAGAAGGCGCTCGCGGAGGTCCGGGCCGGCAACACCAGGACGTGGCAGCCGTTTACCTTGCCGGACGAGGCAAACAGCTGCGGTTCCCCCGGGGCCGGGCGGGGAGTCCTCTCCCACCAAATGGTTACCCGCGGCGGAAAGATCGCCAACTATCACCCCTACCCGCCGACCCCCTGGAACGCCAGCGTCCGTGACTCCTACGGCACACCCGGTCCGTATGAGGACGCGGTCCAGAACACGCCGATCTTCGAGGAGAACCCGCCGGAGAACTTCAAGGGAATCGACATCATGCGGGCGGTCCGCAGTTTCGACCCGTGCCTGCCGTGCGGGGTCCACATGTATCTCGGTGGCGGCAAAGTGCTGCAGAAGACGCCCTCCCCCATGACCGTCACGCTTGCCACCTGAGGAGGAGACGAGGCGGATGACCCGCGCAGGACAGACCGGGACCCGGGTCGAGGAACTGCTCGCCGCCCTGGGCTCGGCGGGCGGCCCAGCCACGGCCGCTGCCGCCGAGGAACTTGTGCGGCTCCTGCTCGGCCTCTATGGCGATGCACTCGGCAACATCATGGAGGTCCTGGACAGCGAGGGGCCGGCCGGGGCCAGGGTCCGTGACCGCATGCTGGCCGATCCGCTGGTGGAGAGCCTGCTGCTGCTGCACGATCTGCATCCGCTTGATGCCGATACGCGGATCCAGCGCGCACTCGACCGCGTCCGGCCCTACCTTGGATCACATGCGGGCGGGGTGAACTACCTCGGCGTCGGCCCTGATGGGGTGGCTCGCCTCCGCCTGGAGGGTAGTTGCCACGGCTGTCCGTCCTCCACGGTGACAGTACGGCTGGCCATCCAGGGCGCGGTGGAGGAAGCCGCGCCCGAGGTGACCGAGGTCGTCGTGGAAGGCATGACAGATCCAGCCGGCCCGGCGCTGCTTCAGATCGGCCGCAGGCCCGATGCCGCGGCCCGCGGGCCACCCGGCTCCCCGCTGGCCGGGGCAACCGGGTCCTCCGGCCCACCCGGCCCACCCGGTGCCGCGGGCGGAGCCCCGGGCGCCACCAGGCCTGGCATCCCCGTTGACGGGGCCGGTGAGCCCGGCTGGGTGAGCCTGCCCGGTATCGGCCCCCCGGACGGACGGCCGGTAGCCACCCTGGCCGGTGGCGTCCCAATCGTGGTCTGTCCCGTCCGCGGTACCCTCTACGCCTACTGTGATGCCTGCGCGGCCTGCGGTTCCTCGCTCGCTGACGGGCTGCTCGCCGGGGACACCCTTGCCTGCCCGGCCTGCTCCGCCCGCTACGACGTGGTCCGCGCGGGCAGGGGCGCCGACGACCCGGACAGCCACCTGGACCCCCTGCCACTGATCACCGACAGCCGGGGCGTGCGGGTCGCGCTCCCCGCGGACGCGGTCGCGGCCGCCCGGGCAGCGGAGGCGATGCCGGCGTGACCCGGCAGGCGGGCCTGCGCCGCTTCCTCCAGCCACCCGCAGGCACCGGCGCACAAGCTGCTCAGCCGGAGAGCGGCAGGACGGACCGGCCACCGGAGAGCTGTGAAATGTGCGCCACCCCGGTCGATCCCGCCCACGGCCATGTGGCGGACCTGGAGCGGTCCACTCTCATCTGTGCCTGCCGCGCGTGCTACCTGCTGTTCACCGACTCCGGAGCCGGGCAGGGCCGGTACCGGGCCGTCCCCGACCGCTATCTGCGTGATCCAGCCCATCCGCTGACCGCGGCGCAGTGGGGCGAGCTGGACGTCCCGGTCGGGCTCGCCTTCTTCCTGCGCAGTTCGCAGCGTGGGCAGGTATGCGGCTTCTACCCCAGCCCGGCCGGAGCCACCGAGTGCACACTCGACCTCCAGGCGTGGGCCCGGCTCGGTGAGTCCCACCCGCTTGTGTCCAGTGCCGAAGAAGATGTCGAGGCGGTGCTGGTGAGCCGGGCCGATGCGGGCGTTGAGCATTTCCTGGTTCCTATCGACGCCTGCTACGAGCTCGCCGGGCGGATACGCCTGCTCTGGCAGGGCTTCGATGGCGGCGCGGAAGCGCGGCAGGCCATCGAGGAGTTTCTCGGCTCCGTCCGCGCCCGCGCCCGCGACCTCGTTCCGGAGACCTGAGGTGGCCGAACTCGTCTTCGACTGGACTGGCGCGCGGGCCGAGCGATTCTCGGTGGTGCCGTCCCTCACCCTGTGCCTGAAGATCAGCGAGACCAGCGGCCAGCGGGTGGACGCGATCGCGCTGCGCTGCCAGATCAGGATCGAGCCGCACCTCCGCCGCTACAGCGACGCCGAGGCGCAGCGGCTGCATGATCTGTTCGGTGACACCAGCCGGTGGGCGGACACGCTCAAGCCGCTCCAGTTCACCACTGTGCCGGTGATGGTGCCCGGCTTCACCGGCAGCACCGCCCTGGAGCTGCCAGTGCCGTTCACCTATGACCTGGAAATCGCCTCGACCCGGTACTTCGGTTCGCTCGACGACGGGCACATCCCGCTGCTGCTGCTGTTCAGCGGGACGGTGTTCGCCACCGTGGACGGGCGGCTCCAGGTGCAGCAGGTGCCGTGGAGCAAGGAAGTGAGTGCCCGGCTGCCGGTCAGCGTCTGGCGGGAGGCGGTGGACGCCCACTTCCCCGGCCGTGCCTGGGTCACGGTGAGCCGGGCGACGCTGGATGAGCTGATGCGCTTCAAGACCCGCCATGCGCTGCCGACCTGGGATGCAACGCTCCAGATGCTGCTCGGCCAGGCCGCCGGGAGCGCAGCGGACGTGGGGGGAACTGAGGCCCTGGGAGGCGGGGCGGCCGCGCGGGAGGACCCGTGACCACGCCGCACGCATTCCTTGACCACGCCCGGCAGGTCGCCGACGCGATCCTGTACGAGGGCTACCTCCTGTATCCCTACCGGGGCTCGGCGCAGAAGAACCAGTCGCGGTTCCAGTTCGGGGTGCTCATGCCCCCCGCCTACCGCACCGTGGACAACTGCGAGCCGTCCGCCAGCCAGACCGAGTGCCTGCTGGAATGCCCCGGGGATGCCGAGGTCACCGTGTTCGCCCGCTTCCTGCACCTGCAGCGGCGGATTGCGCAGGTGGCCGAGGGCAGTTCGGGGGGCTTCCGCACGGTGCCGTCCGTCACGGCGGCCGGGTCCGAAGTGACCACCTGGGATGAAGCAGCCGAACGAGAGCTCCGGGTGAGAGCCCGCATCGCCACCTTGCTCTCCGGCGGGGTGGACACCACCTTCGAGGTGCCGGGCAGTGAAAGCACCGAACTGCTCACCGGCGGCCAACCCGCGATCGCGGGCCGGCTCGTCCGGCGGCAGGCGCCACTGGCCGGGGTGATCCGGTTGGGTGCGCAACGTCTGCCGGGGCCTTACGGCGGGCTGCGACTGCGGGTCCGCATCGAGAACCACACCAGCGCGGACGGGCCGCTGCTGCAGCGCGAGGACGGCCTGCCGCTGGCACTGATCGCCACCCACGCGCTGATCCATGTGCCCGGTGGCAGGTTCCTGTCCCTGACCGACCCGCCCGAATGGGCGGCGCCGCAGGCAGCGGCGTGTGTCAACACGGCGGCCTGGCCAGTGCTGGCCGGCCCGGAAGACTGTGACGAGCTTGTGCTCAGCTCGCCGGTCATCCTGTACGACCACCCGCGGATCGCCCCGGAAAGCGCCGGGGAACTGTATGACGCCACCGAGATCGACGAGATCCTGACGCTGCGCACGCTCACGTTGACCGATGAGGAGAAGCGGGAGGCCCGGGCCACCGATCCGCGTGCGGCGGCCCTGCTCGACCGTCTCGACGATCTCCCCCCGGAAATGCTGGAACGCATGCACGGGGCCATCCGCTACCTGGGGACAGCCGGGCCGGTCCGGGCCGGCGTGGCTGGGGAGGGGCCGGGGGCGCAGGTGCCGCCGTTCCCCGGAGCACCCGGCCCGGCCGGCCCGGCCAGCATGCCCTGGTGGGATCCAGGAGCCGACACCAGCGTCTCGCCGGAAACCGATCACGTCCTCGTCAACGGGGTGCGCGTCGCCCGCGGCAGCCGGGTCCGGCTGCGGCCGGGCAGCCGCCGGGCCGACGCGCAGGATCTGTTCCTGGGCGGGCGGACGGCGCTGGTGGAGGCCGTGCTGCACGATGTGGACGGCCATGTCCACCTCGCGGTCATCCCGGACGACGATCCAGCCGGCGACCTTCAGCGCAGCCACGGCAGGTTCCTGTATTTCGCGCCCGACGAAGTCGAGCCACTGGGACCGGAGCCCGCAGCGGATGACCTTCACCCACCCCGACCGGCCACAGGAGGCAGGAGATGATCAGCAGGCTGATCAAGGCAGGGCTCATGGCGATCGTGCTGGCCGCCATCATTCAGTCGCTCCCTGACATCAAGCGCTACCTCGAACTACGCGACATGTAGCCCGGGTCGGTCCTCCGGCAGGCGTCCCGCCGGGGGCTGTCCGGCACCGTCGGCGAGATCACCAAGCTGCTCGTTCCCGAGCCAGGCCCACCCGGACCTCAACCACCCCGTAGGCCGCCGCCGGTGCCAGTTCAGCCAGGTGTGCCCATAGCCGCGCCTGGGGGAGAGCCATGCCTGAAGACGACTACTCAGTGGGATGCGGCGATTACCAAAAGGAGCAAGAGCTGGCGCTTACCCGCCGGTCGGCGCTGCCGACCGTGGCCGGCGCGGGGGCGGTCGGCCTTGTGCCAACGGGCCGAACTTCTATGAGTTCGGCGACGACGTCCGGTATGAGATCCACGTGGACAACGACGGTGACGGCAGCGCGGAGATCAGCTGCCGGTTCGAGTTCAGCACCGTACTGCGCGACACCGGCACGTTCCTGTACAACGCCGGCCCCATCCGCTCGCTCGACAGCCCGGCCTGGAACCGCAGGCAGTTCTATTCCGTGACCCGGGTGTCCGGCACCACCGAGGACGTGCTCGCGCGGGGCCTGGCCTGCCCGCCCTGCAACATCGGCCCACCGAAGCCCGAGTCGGCCGCACAGCAGCCGCATACCCCCAGCACACGGTGTGCGGCAGTGTGAGGGCGTACACACTGGCTCCGGCGGCGGCGAGTTCGTACTCCAGCGAGGTGCATTCGGTAAAGCGGGTGGCGAGCCAGTCGAAGGTGGGCTCAGCTCGGACCAGCCGATGCGGTTGACCTCGCCGCCGAAGAGGGTGACCGGGTCGTCGTGCGACCAGAGGGCGCTGCGGGGACCGGCATCGCTGCTGTGCAGCGCGATCTCAGCCTCGCGCAGGCGGGGCAGGATGTCTGCCAGGAAGCCGCCCACCTCGGGCCACCTCCCCGCCGGACACCTTGACGGCGCACACAAATCACCAAAGCCAGGTATGGTTGCTGCAACGCACTGCAATGCGATCCCGAAGCGAGATGAGCATGAAGCTTCGGTTCCTTGGCAAAGAGTCCAAGCCCAACGACTCCCCGACCCTGTACGCCACCGACCGGGATTCCTACATCGTGCAAGGCTATATCGTCACCGATCCCCCCATCCTCGCCCTGTTAGATCTGACCGACGGGGAGACCCTAGTCGAGGTGCCGGCGCGCCTGATGGTGCACCTTGGCAAAGACGGGCTCAGTGGGGAAATCCTGCGTCCAGCACCCCCGATCGTCCATGTCAAGGCAGATGGCAACTACATCATGCGTGGTCCGCGCGTGACCGATGCCGAAGCCCTCAGCCAGATGAATATCCCACATCACGAGACCTGCATCGAGATTCCGAAGTCAAGCGTCTTGCCACTGCTTGCCGGAGTGTAAAGCCATTGCAACTGATCACCAGGGAAGAACGTGACGAGTTCTTCACCAGATTCAGGCTCGCGGCTCTGCATCTGGAGATGCGCGACTCCTACGGCACCCAGGTCGAGAAGCCGCATCTGCACAAGTGGGAACGTGGAGAGCCGGACGACATCGAGTGGCTGAAGCCGTGGTTTGAGACGGTGCGGACCAGCACCCAGTCTGGCAAGGTCTTCCGCCGGATACGCATCATCTCTGAGCCGATCACGGACTACATCCGCTGGGAGCACATGGACGCGCACCTGTTCGTCGAGGCAGGGGAAGATATCCGGTGGCTGCCACGCAGGCTCGTATCGGCAATCGCCTTTCCTGGGAACGACTTTTGGCTGTTCGACGCCGAAACGGCCATCTTCAGCGTGTTCTCAGGCAACGGTGATGTCGTCGAGCGGCAGCTCTACACCGACACAGCGGTGGTGCAGTTGTGCCAGTCCGCCTTCGACTCCGCCTGGGAACTCGCGATCCCGCACAGCGAGTACAAGCCTGGCTGAGTGAGACCCCTTGGTCAGTCAGGTAAAGCAGGCCCGGGAAGCCCTGGCAAACCGGCTGAAGGAGATACGAAGGGACGCCGACCTGACAGGGCGGCAACTCGCTGCCCTGTCAGGCTGGCACTTCACCAAGGTTTCCAAGCTGGAACACGCGGTCACCAGCCCATCAGAGGACGACATCCGCACCTGGTGCCGCCACTGCCACGCCGAGGATCAAATCCCCGACCTGATAGCCACCCTCCGCAGCATCGAATCGATGTACATGGAGTGGCGCCGCCAGCTTAGGGCCGGCCTGAAACATGTCCAAGAGTCCTCAGTACCCCTTTATGAGCGAACGCATAACTTTCGGATCTACGAATCCGCGGTTATACCGGGCTTGTTCCAGACCGCCGAGTACGTGGCAGCGACGCTGCACATCGCGACTGACTTCTATGAGTCCGGCGGCGACATCGACCAGGCCGTGGCCGCGCGGATGGACCGGCAGCGGTTTCTGTATCACGGGGGCCGGCAGTTCTCATTCGTGCTGGAAGAAGAAGCACTGCGCACGGTTATGGGCAGCCGGGATGTAATGCTCGGCCAGCTTGACCGCGTACTGGCGGTGATGTCGCTTCCAAGGGTGTCGGTCGGGATCATCCCACCGATGACGGCCCGGAAGATCTGGCCAGGTGAGCCGTTCTGGATATTCGATAGCCATACGGTCCGCATAGAGATCACCTCAGCGCACCTCACCGTAACACGACCACAGGAGATCGCCCTGTACGCCAGAGCGTTCGAATGGCTGCGGCGATCAGCCGTATACAGTGCCGCCGCCCGCGAACTGGTCAGGCATGCCATCGAAGATATTGCTGCAACTTGATGCTACATCGTTGTCGCCGCTCACCCACGATCCGTAACGTCATCTATGTGACGCGTTGGTCGCAGAGGAGAGAGACGATGCAGTACGGACCGGTTACTGGCTCAGGCCCCATGCAGCCCACGCCCGGTGACGGCGAAGCCGTGCCAGCCGCCGCCCGCCAGGAGGGCACTTCCGCCGCCACCGCGTTGCCGGACCTGGCTGTACCCCTGTCCGCGCCCCCCGCCCGCGCGCAATCGTGGATGTCGGCCCTTCAGCCCGCTGACCCCGGTCCCCGGTTCAACCCGTCCGTGGCACACCCGGCCCGGGTCTATGCATGCTGGCTGGGTGGCAAGGACCATTACCCGGCCGACCGGCGGGCCGCTGAGGAAGTGATCCGTTCCCGGCCACAGGTCGTGGCCGGGGCGCGGGCGAACCGGGCGTTCCTGGCCCGGGTGGTGCGCTACCTGGCCGCCGAGTGCGGTATCCGCCAGTTCCTCGACATCGGGACCGGCCTGCCGGCCCCCGATAACACCCACCAGGTGGCCCAGGCCATCGCCCCCGATGCCCGCATCGTCTACGTCGACAACGACCCGTTAGTCCTGGTCCACGCCCGCGCGCTGCTGACCAGCACCCCCCACGGCCGCTGCGATTACCTCGATGCTGACGTCCGCGACACCGCCAGCATCCTTGCGGGGGCGTCCTGGACGCTGGACTTCGACCAGCCCATCGCGGTGCTGCTGCTGGCCCTGCTGCATTTCATCCCTTTTTCCGATCGCTTCAAGATCAACATGTCTATGACCTGCGGTTTCACGTCGTGGACATGTTCGCGACGTGAGTGCAGGGCAGCACGAGTGCCAGCGGCCTGACGTGAGTGCCGTCGCCGGCCTGGATATGGAGACCGGGCTGTCTCATGGCCTGTGGGTGTGATCGGCGAGCTGGGCTTCGAGCTGGGCGATCCGCCGGTCGGCGAAGCGGTTGTTGGAGCGGGCTGCCTGGAGGCGTTCTTCCAGGGTCTGGTTGTCGTGGGTGAGCTGGCGGACGCGCTGCTTGAGGGTGGTGTTCTCGGTGGTTGCCCGTTGGGCGGTTTCCTGGGGCCAGTCCTTTTCCAGGTCGCGGATTTGGCCCATGAGAACTGCGATGTGGTGCCGCTGGGCGCGGATCTCGGTATGGGCTGCCTTGAGCGCTGCCTCGGCGTTGAGGGCGCGTTCCCGCCAGGACGCTTCCTGCTGGGCGTCGGTCTCGGCCTGGGCCTGAGCTCTCTGGCCGGCGGTTTTCGTGATGGCCTCGCCGATGAGCGCCCTGGCATCGGAGTTTTCGTAGAGGAACGTGCGCGACACTCCGGCCCGCCGCGCGATGGCCGGGTAGGTCAACGGCGCCTTGCCACGGTGGAGCCAGGTGATGGCATCGCGGACCTGTTGCAGTTTCTGCTGGGTGGCGTGGCGCCGGGCCTGGATAGCGGCAGCGGTGCGGTCGGGGGTCACGCTGTCGCCTCCAGCTCATCGCCTGCCTCGTCTGGGTCGTCGTCTGGCTGGGCTTGCTGGTCTTCGGCGGTGCCGGCGAGGTCGGAAGCCCGGAACCCGAGGTTCCATACGCGCTGGAAGTAGTCCTGAGGCCGGCGCAGGTCCAGGGCGAGAGCGTCATCGAGCAGGCCGAGCCCGGCCAGCGCGTTTTCCAGCCCGTCGATCGCTTTGGCGGTCGGCGCAAACACCTTGTGCAGGTAGTCAGCGGTTGCGTCGTCAGGCGCGCGTTCGGCGATCGAGTACCACTGCTCGCGTTTGCGCCGCCAGTAGAGCAGGTCGGCACCGGAGAGCACGAAGTTGCCGCAGTTATGGCAGTCCAGGTTCCACGGGCAGGCGCGGCCCTCCACGACGGGCTGGAAGGTGCAGAATCCGCCCTCGGCCGGGGTACTGCGGCGGGACAGGTCGACCGCGAGGGCCTGGGCCTGCTCGCGGGTCAGCGGGGTGCCGCCTGACAGCAGGTCACCAGGGCTGGCCGACCCAGGTCCGGCGACCCACACATGATTGAGGACGTCTTCGAGGTCGGAGTGGGACAGGTGCACATAGTGCTCGGCCATCCGGTCTGAGACGTGGCCGAGATAGCGGCGGATGTGGGCCAGGGTGGCGCCGTGACGGAGCAGGCTGGTGGCCAGGGTGTGCCTGGCCTGGTGCGGGACGTAGTGCCCGAGGTCGAGCTGGTCGACCCATGACCGGAAGCGGGTGAGGAACCACGGGTATGACAGCGACCCGGTCGCGCCGGGGTTGCGGCGCTCGCTGGGGAACAGCGCCATGGCGGTGCGCTGCTCCGGCGCGGGCCAGCGGCCATGCTGGGCTGCGAAACGGGCGGCAGTCTTGCGCTGGCGTTCCTCGATCAGCTGGTAGAGGCGCTCGGGGATGCGGATCGCGGTGTCGTAGTTGCCGACCTTGGTCTGGTCGTGCCAGAGCATCGGCAGGCCGCCGTAACGGCCGGTGCACTCCAGCCGGAGCCTGATCACCTCGCTGACCCGCCTGCCAGTGAGAATGATCGTCTCCCAGATGTCCCGCAGCCCCTGGTCACCGGCATCGTGGATGGCGGCGAGCTGCGCGAGGTTGGCCTGATCGGCCAGGGCGCGGGCTACGTCGTCGGGGAAGGGCCGGCGCCGGGGTTTCCCGCCGCTGGCGCCGCCCGCGGCCGGCATCGCGGTGATGAACGCCCGGTCCAGGCCAAGCTGCTCAGCCCTGCCGGTGTCCAGCGCATACCGCAGGAGCCGGCGCGCCTGGCCGAACACGATGCCGCGAGTGTTGGCAGTCACGGCTGACGGGGTCCCATCGCTGCGTGTGATCGCTAGCGAGGCCATGCCGTGGCGTTCGCGGTGACGCTGATCGGCGATGAAACGATGCGCGTGCCCGGCCTGCAGCGCGGCTGGGCCGTCTCCGCCGCCGGGCGCCTCAGCTAGCAGGAACGCGCTCAGCTCCAGGCAGGCACGGCGGACGTTGTCCAGCGGCCCGGCTGTGCGGGGGCATCCCGCGGAGCGCAGCATGTCGGCCAGGTAGTCCCACAGCAGGTCACGCAGCCAGCGCTGGGAGACGCCCGTCAGATCGAAATGGCCGATCCGGTCAGGGAAGCGGATCCCGGAATGCCCGGTCTCCAGGAATCCCGCTTCCCGGCTGCCGGCCGGAGTGAAATACACCAGGCGCAGATCGGTCACCATCTCCTTGGCAACCAAGGCTACGTGTTCGGGGATGCCCGGGCCGAGATCGGCCAGCGAGCCCGCGTCGCATCGCCGGCAGATGTTCACCAGCGTCTGCAGCCATCCCAGGTGCCACTGGCTGTGCCGTGGCCGCTGGGCGTGACAGTGCAGTCCCCACCTGATCTCTGCTGCCACCAGCGGCCGCAGCCCTCGCAGGTTGACCTGTCCCGGCCACGGCATCGCCGGCTCGGTCATGCACCAGTCCCGGAAGAGCTTCTCCCGAGCGTAGCTGACGGGAACGGCGAGGCCATTGCGGCCGGAACGAGCATGCCAGTCCGGGGACAGCGCGGCACCGCCAGGGCGGCCAGCCTGCCGGTACCGGCCATCATGCCCGAAGCACAGGCCCAGCGGCGAGTAGGCCAGGCCCGGGCACACCACCACGCGGCACGGCCCGTATCCGGCGCAGGCAGTCAGGGTCTGCACCCACTGATCGAAATCCGCCGCGCCCGCTCCGGCGCGCTGACGCTCGCGCCACTGTCGCACGTGACGGTGACACAACCGCCAGCGGGAATGCGCCGCCGGGCGCTGCGGGCATACCCGGCAGGGCATGTCCTGCGCCCCCACGCGCAGCAGCAGCGGCACGGCGCTCACCAGGAATCCGGCCTTACCCATCCCGGTCGTGCGCGCCTGGCCCCATTCCTCGCGATGCTGGCGGCACAGATCGGTGTCGCAGCGTGGCCGCTGACAGCCCGGGACCACGCATTCCCAGGCGTAGACCGGATGAGACGGCGGGAACCGGATCACCTCGCCGCGAAACAGCGGCTCGAATGACGGCCCGCTGATCAGCGCGGTCAGTATCTCCAGCCGGTCCCGCCCATCCCGGCTGGCGTTCTCCCGCGCCTCCCGGTGGCGCAGCAGCGGCCGCAGCGGATCGGCTTTCACCCCTGCTCACCCCACGCGCGTCGCAGCGCCGCATCGAACGCCGGATCGTGCACGTCGACGTGGGCGTAGATCTCCTCCACGACCGTCGCCGACGCCCACCCGCCCGCGTCCCGGGCGATGACCAGGTTCCCGCCCGAGGCGTCCAGGACAGCGGTCGTGAAGCTGTGCCTTCTGTCCGCACTCGCCGTGTGCGGTCGTGTTCGTGTAGCGATTGCCACAAGCCGCTGACGTCGGTCTCCGCGACTCCTTTGAAAAGCAGCATCGAGGAGAAGGTAGGTGGGCGGCTCGGTCCGTACGTCCGCTTCTGTCCGGTACCCAGCAAGATCAGATACTTGAGTCGGCCCTGGCTGAGGCGTCGGCAATCTCCGGGGGCCTGCGTCGTATCGCGACACCGCAACTAAGCAGAGAGAAAGTGCCTTAGCCGGTGGGGATGAACATGCGGGAACCGCGGCTCGAAACGCCGCCGGATCCGGTCCGAGGCACGGGTGAACACGCTTTCCCACGCCGTGAACGGCCCGCCATCGGAGCGGACCGCCAG
>OFGU01000059.1_pt1 | contig 13464 bp, 11 predicted proteins | sample 1521841 | NCBI WGS metagenome assembly OFGU01 (sample SAMEA2553413, study PRJEB24118) | soil metagenome
CTGCCGGCCGCACGGAAGCATCGTTCGGCGAAAATTTCGGGCCGGTGACCGGGACCTCGTTCGCGGTGTGGGCGCCGAACGCGCAGGGCGTGCGGGTGATCGGCGACTTCAACCACTGGGACGGGCGCAGCCACCCGATGCGCTCCCTGGGCGGCAGCGGGGTCTGGGAACTGTTTGCCCCCGGGGTGGGTGAGGGCACCCGCTACAAGTACGAAATCTGCGGGCCGGACGGGCGGTGGCAGCGCAAGGCCGACCCGATGGCGAGCCTGGCCGAGCAGCCGCCGGCGACCGCATCGGTGGTCTTCACCTCGCGCTACGAGTGGAGCGACACGGACTGGCTGGCCGGCCGGGCCCGCCACGAGCCGTCCAGCCAGCCGGTCAGCGTGTACGAGGGGCACCCGGGGTCCTGGCGGCCCGGCCTGGTCTATTCCGGACTGGGCGAGGGACTGGCCCGCTACGGCACCGGCACGGGGTTCGCCCACATGGGGGTCATTGCCGGCCCCGCTCCGACACCGACATGGGCTTCACCCACGTGGAGTTCCTGCCGGTCGCCGAGCTCCCGTTCAGCGGCTCGTGGGGGTACCAGGTGACCTCCTACTACGCGCCGACCTCCCGGTTCGGCAGCCCCGATGAGTTCCGCCACCTGGTGGACCGGCTGCACCAGGCCGGGATCGGGGTCATCCTCGACTGGGTGCCAGCCCATTTCCCCCGCGACGACTGGGCGCTGGCCCGCTTCGACGGCACCGCCCTGTACGAGCACGCTGACCCACAGCGGGGGGAACATCCCGACTGGGGCACGCTCATCTTCGACTTCGGCCGGCCCGAGGTGCGCAACTTCCTGGTCGCCAACGCCATCTACTGGCTGGAGGAGTTCCACGCGGACGGGCTCCGGGTGGACGCCGTCGCTTCCATGCTGTACCTCGACTACTCGCGATCCGAGGGCGAATGGACGCCGAACGTGCGCGGTGGGCGGGAGAACCTCGACGCCGTCTCGTTCCTGCAGGAAGTCAACGCCACCTGCTACCGCCGGGTGCCCGGGATCATGATGGTCGCCGAGGAGTCCACGGCCTGGCCGGGGGTGACCCGGCCGGTCCACCTGGGCGGGCTCGGGTTCGGCTTCAAATGGAACCTGGGCTGGATGCACGACACGCTGACCTACCTGTCCCACGACCCGGTATTCCGGCACTACCACCACAACGAGATCACCTTCTCGCTCATGTACGCGTTCAGTGAGAACTTCCTGCTGCCGCTGTCGCATGACGAGGTCGTGCACGGCAAGGGGTCGCTGCTGGGCAAGATGCCGGGCGACGAATGGAAGCGTTTTGCCGGGCTGCGCGCGCTGCTGGCCTACATGTGGGCCCACCCCGGCAAGCAGTTGCTGTTCATGGGCTCGGAGTTCGGCCAGGGCAACGAGTGGTCGGCAGAGCACGGCCTGGACTGGTGGGTGCTCGACTACGAACTGCACGAGGGAGTCCGGCGGCTGGTGCGCGACCTGAACCGCGGCTACCGGGCCACCCCGGCGCTGTGGGCACTGGACAGCTCGCCAGAAGGGTTCAGCTGGATCGACGCGAACGATGCGGCCGGGAACGTGCTTTCGTTCCTGCGCCTGGCCGGCGACAGCGCGGGCGGGGCGGACGGGCCGGGGGTGATCGCCTGCATCGTCAACTTCGCGGGGCACCCGCATGAGGGCTACCGGGTCGGGTTGCCGCGGGCGGGCCGCTGGCGGGAACTGATCAACACCGACGCCTACGATTACGGCGGCAGCGGAACCGGCAACCTCGGCGTGGTCGAGGCGGTGGCTGAGCCCTGGCACGGCCAGCCCGCCTCGGCGCAGCTCACCCTGCCCCCGCTCGGCGTGCTCTGGCTCGTCCCCGAGCCCTGACCGCGCCGGCCGGCTCGTAACTGAGCAGGTCACCCTGTGGCGGGTGGCATCACCGGTAGGCGCTGAGGCCGAGTCCGACCGCAACTGCCAGGCCGCAGACGGCGACCAGGATGCGCAGCGAGCGGCCGGGCAGACGGCGGGCAAGCTGCGGCCCGATCAAGCCGCAGACCAGGAACACGGCCGCCAGCGGCGCCGCCCCCACCCAGTCCACCTGCCCGAACAAGGCGGAGCCGATCGCCGCGCCCCCGTTCGCCATCGCACCGATGAAGTTCGTCACCGCGTTGGTGCGGGCTATCGGCTCGGTCATAATGGCCGTCAGGGCGGCCAGCATCAGGATTCCGCCGGCCGCCCCGAAATACCCGACATAGATCGCGACGCAGAACACCCCGGCCAGCAGCAGGGGGCGGCCCTCGCCGTCGCGGCTGCGGATCTCGTGGCCCCGGTCGGGCTGGCCGAGCAGTACCAGGGAGGCTACCCCGATCAGGATCGGGGCGGCCCGTGCGAACGTCTGCGGCGGCGTGAGCAGCAGCAGGGTCGCCCCGGCGGCACCGCCCAGGGCGGTGATCAGCCCCAGCCGGCGGACCCTGGCGCCCTGGCCGGCCAGTTCCGGGCGGGACCCGGCCGCCGCGCCCACACCGGTGAACAGCAGGGAGACCGTGTTCGTCATGTTGGCCGACAGCGGCGGCAGGCCGATCGCCAGCAGTGCCGGATAGGAGACCACCGACGCCAGGCTCACCACCGTGCTGACGATGCCCGCGACCAGCCCGGTTGCGAGCAGGGCCAGCACCTCGACAACTGTCACCAGCCGACCCAAGCACACCACCACCGGGCCACCCGGACAGGCCGGCCGGACAGGCCGGCCGGAACCGGGCGCGCCGGCAACATGTTCGGTCACAAGCGGACGGCGGGACCTTCGTCCCTATTGACGCAAAGTGGCCGGTGCGAGACTCGCGGGCGTGGCATGTGCCCCGGACGTTCAGGTCTGTCCGCTGCTTCCCGGTACCCCCGGGCCGGCCCGCGGCTTTGGTTAGCCAACGGCAGGCCCTATCGGGGGCGGTCTGCCTGTGGCGATGCCCACCTGTAGTGCTGGGGGGCTGGGCGCTGCCGGCCGGCCGGGTGCGGCAGCCCTCGGCCCCAGCCGCCGGCTCCCAGATCGCGGGCCGCGGTCACCAGGCCCAGGTCACACCAGCAGTTGAGTCAGCCACCGGGGCCCGGTCACCGACGCACCCACCGCCAGGCAGCGCCGCCGCAGTCCGGCGTCCGCGGTGACCACGATGCGCCTGCCCGGCAGCCGGGCAGCCAGATCGGCGATCGTGTCATCCCCCTCGCCGGCAGCGGCCACCACCCGCACCGCCCCGTCCGGCTGCAGGCGCTCCATCGCCGCCCGGGCCTGGCCCTCCACCACCAGGACCAGCTGTGGGTACCACCGGTCCAGGGCCGCCCCGCCGGAGCCGGGTGGCAGCTCGGCGACACCTCGGGCAGCCAGCGCCAGCAGTTCACCGTGCAGCCGCAGCATCGCCCCGGCCCGGTCCCGCCACCAGCCGTCCGGCCGTGACCCCATTACGTTGGCACCGTCCACGATCAGCGTGACCTGCTCCAGGGCGCCCTCGATGACCGGCCAGGCAGCGGCGAACCCTGGATGCAGGCGGAGCGAGGCTACCTGCCCGGCCGGGAACCAGCCGGCGTCGACCGCCTCCCGGCTGGCCGGGCGGACGGCGAACGGCTCCGCGGCGGCGGCGATCAATGTCTGGTAACTCCAGCCACCATGATCGTCGGACAGCAGTCCATGGATGCGGACCGCGTCCGGGGGTGCGCCGCACTCCTCCGCCGCCTCCCGCACCGCCGCCTCGGCTGGTGATTCATGACTGTCCCTGGCGCCGCCCGGCGGCCCCCACGTGCCCGCGTGCTGACTCCATCCAGCCCGGCGCATCAGCAGGACGAGCGGCTCCCCGGACTCATCGGGCGCGCAGATGAGCAGGCCGGCTGCCCCGTGCTTTCCCCAATGCTGGTGGCCCGTGCCGCAGTCGGCCCAGCCGTCCCCATCGCCGTGTGTCATCTCAGCCGACGATAGCGCAGACCACGACCACCACCGCCGGCCTGCGCCGCTATCACGGCGGCCTGGCCCGGCCCCTGATGCCCGGGTGGCCCGCTCCCCGGCCGGACCAGGACACCACCGCAGGCTCTAGGGTGGAACGCATGGGCGAGTCCATGCTTCAGGACAAGATCAGCCGGATGCTTGAGCACCGGACCGCCCCGCTGATCCTGGAACTCGACCTGACCGACGGCCTCGCCGAAGAGCCGCCCACCGATCCCGTCTCCGCCTTCCTGACCATGCGCCGGCCCAGGCTCGCCGACGTGCTGGACGGCCTGCGCCGGGCGCGCGCCGACGACCGGGTGAGGGCGCTGGTGGTCAAGGTCGGCGGGCGTCCCATCGGGATGGGGCGGGTCCAGGACCTGCGGGCCGCCATCACCGACTTCGCCGCCTCCGGCAAGACCACCGTGGCCTGGGCGGAGACATTCGGCGAAATGGCGCTGGGGAATCTGCCGTACTACCTGGCCACCGCGTTCGGCAAGATCTACCTGCAGCCTTCCGGGGACCTCGGGCTGACCGGGATCAGCCTGCGGCAGTTGTTCTTCCGCGGCGCTCTGGACAAGCTCGGCCTTGACGTCCAGGTGGTCAAGCGGCACGAGTACAAGAACGCCCCTGACCGGCTGACCGAGCACGGCTTCACCGGACCAGCCCGGGAGGCGATGGAGGGACTCGTGGCCTCCCTCACCGCCCAGCTGGCCGAGGCGGTGGCCCAGCGCACGCAGGCCAGCGCCGAGCAGGCCCGTGCCCTGATCGACCGCGGCCCGTTCCTGGCCGGCGAGGCACTCGCCGCCGGGCTGGTCGATGTGCTCGGCTACCGCGACGAGGTCTACGCCGACGTGCGCAAGGCCGCCGGGCCCGGCGCGTTCCTGCTCTACCTCGGCCGCTACCAGCGCGCGCGTGCCCTCGCCGGGCGGGCGCGCAAGCTGCCCAACCCGTCCGAGAGCGTGGTCGCTCTTATCCACGCCACCGGGACGATCCGGCGCGGGCGCAGTGGGCGTGGCCCGGGCGGCGGTCCCATGGGGTCGGACACGATCGCCGCGGCACTGCGGGCCGCCGCCGCCGACCACCGGGCCAAGGTGATCGTGCTGCGGGTGAACAGCCCCGGCGGTTCCTACGTCGCCTCCGACACGATCTGGCGGGAGGTGGTCCGGGCCCGCGAGGCAGGCACCCCGGTGGTGGTGTCCATGGCCGACGTGGCCGCCTCCGGCGGTTACTTCATCGCCGCCGCGGCCGACGCCATCGTGGCCCAGCCGGGCACACTCACCGGATCGATCGGGGTGTTCGGCGGCAAGGCGGTCACCGCGAGCTTGCTGGAGCGGGCCGGGGTGAGCGTCGACACGGTCGGCGAGGGCCGGCACGCGGACATGTTCACCATGACGCGCCCGTTCAGTGACGAGGAATGGACGCTGGTCAACACCTGGATGGACCGGATCTACGCGGACTTCACCAGCAAGGTCGCCAGCGGGCGGGGGCTGTCGCCCGAGCGGGTGCACGAGGTCGCCCGCGGCCGGGTGTGGACCGGCGCCGACGCCGCCGCCAACGGCCTGGTGGATCACCTTGGGGGACTGGAGACCGCGGTGGCACTCGCCCGGCGCACGGCTGGGCTGCCGCCGGCCGCGCCGCTGCGCGGCTACCCCCGCATCCGCCCGCTGGACCGGATACGCCCGCCGGAGTCGAGCGAGGACCGCGCCGCCGGCCGGGCCAGCCTTCTTGCGGAAAGCTGGGGACCGGTCTGGCGGCTCGCGGCCAGCGCGGGCCTGTCGCCGTACGGCCCGCTGCAGCTCCCCGGCCACTGGACGATCCAGTGACCGAACGCCTCGCGGCCGGGCGGGGCGGCTCGGCCGCCGGCGAGCACACCACCGGCGCCCCGCCCGCCGGCGAGCACACCGGCAGCGCCCCGCCCACCGGCGCCCCGCCCGCCGGCGGGCACGTCAGCGGGCTGGTAGAGGCGCTGGCCGCGTTCGCGACCGGGGTCACCCTGGTGATGGCGGCCGACGGGCGGGACGACATCGGGACCACGGTGAGCGCGTTCTGCCCGGTGTCGCTTTCGCCTCCGCTGGTGCTGGTCTCGCTCATCGCCGACTCCTACCCAGCCGAGGTGCTGGGCAGGGTAGACCGGTTCGCGGTGACCGTACTCGCCGCCGGCCAGCGGGTGCTCGCTGGGCGGTTCGCGGCGGCCGGGCGGCCCGGTGCCCGGCTACTGCTGGACGGGGTCCCGCACGACCGCGGCAAGGTCTCCGGGGCGCTCATCCCCACCGAGGGCTTGGCGGCGCTGGAGTGCGAGGTCACCCGGCGCGTCCCGGCCGGCGACCACCTGCTGGTCATCGCCTCGGTGCTCGCAGTCCCCTACGTGGCCGAATCGGGCGAGCCGCTGATCCGCTTCGCCGGCCACTATCCCCGCCTGAGCTGACCCGTAACAACCCTGCAGACCAGCCGGACGGCCAGGGCCGGAAGTGAGTTCGGCGCCGCGGCGATTCACTCGCGCCCGGGACCGGCGCCACCGGTATCCGGTCTTCCACCACCTCGTGGGCCCGTCTGTGGATTTCCTGTGGAGAATCCATGATTACAGGGGGACAACAGATGGTGAACTGTGGACAATCTGTGGATGGCTAAAGAATCTTGAAATTGGTCGCCGGAACCTCTTGTGCGGCCCAGACGACGGGCGTAGAAATGCTCTCACCACCGAAAACGGGACTGGCCGGGGGACACCCCGGACGCAGGAGGAACCGGGCAACCGGGGCCTGGGGGCACTGGGAAACTGGGGCCGCCGGGAACTGGACCGGAGCTTTGAGGGACTGGGTAACTGGTTCCACGAAGCCGCTTTGAAGGCTTGGGCAACTGAGTCTGAGGAGCTGTTTTAAAGGCCTGGGCAACTGGGCCTGAGAGGCATCGGGCTTGGGTTCTCCGGCGGTGTTCCGGCTCTGTGGTTAGATCGAGCGGAACTAGTTGCTGAGCATGAGAAGCAGTGACCGGGGCCGTGAGACCGGGCAAGGCCCCTCCATCTCATGCATGGAGGGGCCTTGTCTTATTCTGCCTGATGCCCGAATCCGCGCCAGTAGCGACACGCCGGGGAAGAACTGCCCGTCAGCCGGTGGGCACCCTCTTCGCCACCAGCTCTCCCGGCCACAGGCCCGCCGTCAGCCCGTGGGCACGGGGATCACCGGAACCGCTGGCCCCAGCCGGGGCCCCCGCGCCCTGCGCATGGGTGACCAGTTCGCCGATGTTCGTGATCGGGGTGCTCACGCTGCCTCACGCTAGCGCGCCGTCCGCACACGAGCCCCCAGCGGAACTGCCCTCCGGGCTGCTGCCTAGTTCATGATCGCCGGAGGCGGTCAGCCGAAGTCCTCCGGGGTGAACTCCCGGGGCTCGACCAGAACCAGCCAGTTGCCGGAGTTGTCGCGCATGACTGCCTCCACGCCGTACGGCCGGTCGGACGGCTCCTGGAGGAACGTGACGCCCTTGGCGCTCAGCTCGGAGAACGTCTTGCGGCAGTCGTCGACCCGGAGCCCAAGACCGCCCATCTGGCCTTTCTCGAGCTGCCGCCGGATGAAGGCCGCCGCTTCGGCGTCGAGCGGCGGTCCCGGCGTCATCAGGGTGACTTCGAGTTCGGGCTGGCTGGGGTGGCCGATTGTGACCCAGCGGAATCCTTCCCCCATGGTGACGTCGGTGCGTGACTCGAAGCCGAGGACGTCGATGTAGTAGTCGCGCGCTTCGTCCTGGTCGAGGCAGTACACGGTGACGAGCGAGATGTTGGTGATCATGTTCCGAGCGTAGGCCGGGCCGCCTGGCGGGCGCTTCTCTCAGATTGCGCGATTGGCGGGGAAGGCGCGGCCGGCCGGGACAGCGGTCCCGAGGTGCCCGCCGGGTCGAGCACACCGCACATGAACAGATAGCAGCCGGGGATGTGCGGGCCGCCCCGCGCCGCCCACCGGTCGCGGTAGACCGTGGGGCTCTCACCAACCAGCTGGGCGAAGCGTGCGGAGAACGATCCCAGGCTGGAGAAGCCAACCAGCATGCACACCTCGGTGATGGTAAGGTTCGCGGCCCGCAGCACATCCTGTGCTCGCTCGATGCGGCGGCGGGTGAGATAGCGGATGGGCGTCTCACCGTACGCCGCCTCGAAACACCGGCCGAAGTGGTACTTCGAGACCCCGGCAACGGCCGCGAGCTGGTCGAGATCCAGCGCCTGCTGGTAGTAGCGGTCGATATGGTCACGCGCCCGGCGAAGGCAGGGAAGCAATTCCACTGCCACCGTCCGCGGCACGGTCCGGGTCACCACGCCACAAGGATAAGCAGCGCGCCGCATGCCAGGACGGCACCGCATGCCAGGACGGCACCGCATGCCAGGACGCACTTCACGCGTAGCTGCGGGATTCATCCGGGTAGCGCTGGCTGGCGACCTCAGCGACGTACTGCTGTGCCGCGGCAAGCAAGGCGGCATGCGTGTCCGCGTAGCGCTTGACGAACCGCGGTAGCCGGCCGATGGTCAGCCCAGCCATGTCCTGCCACACCATGATCTGCGCGTCGCAGTACATCCCGGCACCGATGCCCACGGTGGGAATGCGCAGGGCTGCGGACACCCGCCTGCCCAGTTCGGCGGGCACGGACTCCAGCACGACCCCGAACGCCCCGGCGCGCTCGAGGGCGCGGGCGTCGGCGAACAGTTCCTCCCCGGCCTGGCCACGGCCCTGCACCCGGCGCATCCCGCCGAGCACGTTCACGCTCTGCGGAGTCAGCCCGAGATGCCCCATCACCGGGATCCCGGCCCCGACCAGCGTCTCGACCTGGTGGATCACCCGGCGGCCACCTTCCAGCTTCACTGCCTGCGCACCGGCCTCTTTGAGGTAGCGCACCGCACTGGCCAGGGCGGCCCGCGGCCCTGCCTGGTAGCTGCCGAACGGCAGGTCGGCCACCACCAGCGCGGTCGTCGTCCCGCGCACCACCGCCGCTACCAGCGGGATGAGCTGATCCAGGGTCACCGGCACCGTGTCGGGATAGCCGAAAACCACCTGGGCGCTGGTGTCACCTACCAGCAGGGCGCGAACTCCCGCCTGCTCGAAGACGCCGGCGGTCAGTGCGTCATAGCAGGTCAGCATCGACCATCGTTCGCCCCGATCGGTTGCCGCCTGGAGGTCGTGAATGGTGATGCGCCTGCCAGCAGGCCAGTACTCCGCGGACATGACAGCCCCTTCCTGGTCGCCACCGCGCGGTTGACGCCACCATCGATCCTGCCCGCGCAGGCCCTCGGGGAGAAGGGGGAAATTCGGATCTGCCCGCGGCGCCCGGGGCCAGGCGGTTCCGGGCGCCAGCTATTCCGCCAGTCGGTGCCGGGGGCGGGCGGTTCCGGGCGCCAGCCAGTCAGCGCCGCCCACCAGGGTGCCCTGGGCCGGCCATCTGACCGGGGCCGGCTACGCGACCTGTATGGACCGCTTCGCCATCCCGTACCAGAAACCGTCGATGACGGTACGCGAGCCGGTGAGATCGCCTGCTGCGGCGCCCAGTGTGACAAACAATGGCGCGAAATGCTCGGTACGCGGATGCGCCTGCCGGGCAGCCGGGGCCTTGTGCTGGAAATCGAGCAGCGCGTCGATGTCCCCGTCGGCGAGCACTTCGGCGCCCCACTGGTCGAAGTCCGACATCACCGAGCTCACCGCGCCGTCCATGCTCAGGGCACGCAGGTTATGGGTGAAAAAGCCGCTGCCCACGATCAGGACACCCTCATCGCGCAGCGGCGACAGCTTGCGGCCGATCTCGAACAACTGCTGCGGGTCCAGTGTTGGCATGGAGATCTGCAGGACCGGGACGTCGGCATCCGGGTACATCTCCGCCAGCGGGACATAGGCGCCGTGGTCAAGGCCCCGGTCCGGGGTGTCCTGCACCGGGGTACCTGCTGCCCGCAGCAGCCTGCGGACGTCGTCGGCGAGCCGGGGCGCACCCGGGGCGGGATAGGTCACCTGGTAGTACCTCTCCGGGAAGCCCCAGAAGTCGTACACGAGCGGCACGGTGGTGGTCGCGCCGATGGCGAGCGGCGCCGACTCCCAGTGGGCGGAGACCATAAGCACCGACGACGGCCGGGGCAGATCGCCAGCCCAGCCCGCCAGCTGTCCCGTCCACAGCTGATCGTCGGCCAGTGGCGGCGCGCCATGACTCAGGTAGATCGCGGGCATCCGGCCCGCCAGGGCGCCCCCGTCCGCCTCGTTTCGCTCCGCTGCGCCCGCTGCTGCCGCGTACTCGCCGGACATCGCGCTCCTCCTGCCACCGATCCTGGCCTTCCGTCCCGGATAACAGTTCAAATTCAAACTACATTCCCCGTAGGCTGGGCACGTGGCAGAAGATTCCCCCTGGCTGGATGAGGCCGAGATGGCGGCCTGGCTGGCCTTCCTGGAAGTCAGCCACCGGCTCGACCGTGCCATCGAGCAGCAGCTCAAGACTGATGCCGGCCTGTCCCATCCGCAGTACGAGATCCTTTCCCGGCTGGCGGGCGCACCCGGCGGGCAGCAGCGGATGAGCGAACTCGCAGACCTGATCACCGTCTCGCGGAGCGGGCTGACCTACCAGATCACCCAGCTGGAGCGGGCCGGGCTCGTCCGCCGCGAGAAATGCCTGTCGGACGAGCGGGGCGTCCTCGCGGTGCTGACCGGTGCCGGCCGGGCCGCGCTGAGCCGCGCGGCCCCGGGCCATGTCCGGGTGGTGCGCCGCTACCTGGTCGACGCCCTCACTCCCGCCCAGCGCTCAGCTCTGGCCGAAGGCCTCGCCGCTGCCCGCGACCGCCTGCGCCCCCAATGATCGTGGCGGATTTTTCATGATCACGGACTCCTCCCAGGCGATACGACTGTCAGGATTCCGTGATCATGAAGGGACGGCCGGACGGCGGGCGCTCAGGAGCCCAGCAGCGGCCCGATCGCGGCAGCCAGTTCCGCCGGGACGTCCACCCGCAGGTGCTGGCCCTCGCGCACGACGTCACGCCCGCTGATCACCACGCTCCGGATATCGGCGGCCGTCCCCGCGAAGATCACTGACTCCAGCGCCGTCGCGGACGAAGCGCCCGCCAGCCGTGGGGTATCCAGGGCCACGGTCACCAGATCGGCAAGCGCCCCGGGGGCGATCTCCCCGGCTTCCGGCCAGCCCAGGCAGGCGTGCCCGGCCACCGTTGCCGCCCGGGCCAGCGCCCCGGCGCTGAAACTGCCGCGCTGCCCGCTGATGAGCCGCTCCCCCAGTTCCACCCGGCGCGCCTCCTCCAGCAGGTCGATCACGGCATGGCTGTCACTGCCCAGGCTGAGCGGTGAACCCGCCGAGGCCAGCGCCCTCGCCGGGCCGATCCCATCCGCCAGGTCCGCCTCGGTGGTCGGGCACAGGCACACCGTCGTGCGGCTGCCGCCCAGCACATCCACATCGGCGCCGGTGACGTGGGTGGCGTGCACCACTGTCGTGCGGGGCCCGAGCGCCCCCACCCGGTCGAGCAGTTGCGTGGGTGTCACCCCATGCGCCGCCAGGCAGGCCTGGTTCTCGGCGATCTGCTCGGACAGATGGACATGCAGGGGTGCCCCATAGGCGTGGGACACGGCGATCACCGGGTGGATGCTGCCAGGCGGCACCGCGCGCACGGAGTGAATCGCCACCCCGAGCCGTGCGTGCGGGCCGAGCATCCCGTGCGGGTCGGCGCCGAGCGCGTGAACCCGCTCCGCCCACCGGCCGCTGTCCCCGTCCCCGAAGCGCAGCTGTGTCCCGGCCAGCGGCTCCGGCGCACCCCCCGTGGCCAGGCCCCCGGACAGATAGCACGTGTCCAGCAGCGTGATCCGCAGGCCCGCTTGCGCGGCCGCTTCGATCAGCGACCGGCCTAGCTGGTTCGGGTCGGTGTAGCGGGCACCGCCGGCGGCGTGGTGCAGGTAGTGGAATTCACCGACACAGGTGATTCCCGCCAGCGCCATTTCCGCGTAGACGGCCCGCGCCAGGGCCAGGTAACTGTCCGGTTCCAGCCGGGCGGCGACGTCATACATCCGCTCCCGCCAGGTCCAGAACGTGCCCTGCCCCGCCTGGGCAGCTCCGCGCAGGGCGCGGTGGAAAGCGTGGGAATGGGCATTGGCCAGGCCTGGCAGGGTGAGGCCTGGCAGGCGTACCAACCCCGGCGGCAGGTCGCCGGGCCTGACATCCGGCGTGACGGAGGCGAAACGCTCGCCTGCCGCCTCGATCAGCACCCCCGGCCGTACCCCGCCAGCGGGCAGCCAGGCCAGGTCGGCGTACCAGCGCCGGACCGCCTCCCCGCTCACCTGCATGCGAGATCCTCCAGCACAGCCGCCAGGGCCAGCACCCCGGCCTCGCAGTCGGCAGGCTCCGCATGCTCGGCGGGCGAGTGCGACACCCCCGATGGGTTACGTACGAACAGCATCGCGGCCGGCACGCGGGCTGCGAGCACCCCGGCATCGTGGCCCGCCCCGGTGGCCAGCAAGGGCGCCGTGATGCCGCGGGCGGCTAGCGAGCTGGCCAGCTGGCCGCGCAGGCCCACATCGAACTGGACGGCGGCAGTGGCGGACTCCTGGGCCACCTCGAAGACGACCGCATGGCTGGCGGCCGCGCTCCGCGCGGCCGCCAGCACCTGTTCCACTACCCCCGCCAGGATCTGCTCGTCCGGGCCACGGGCATCCAGCCAGGCGCTCACCCGCCCGCTGACGGCATTGACGGCACCGGGCTCGGCAGCCACCTTGCCAACGGTGGCAAGGGCACCGTGCTCGGCCGCCGCCTGCCGCGCGGCGAGCACGGTGACGGCAAACGGAAGCATCGGGTCACGCCGCCCGGCCAGGGCTGCCGTCCCCGCGTGGTCGGGCTGGCCGGTGAAGGAGAGCCGCCACCGGCCGTGCGGCCAGATCAGCTCGCCGATCCCGACCGCCGCGTGCAGGTCGGCGAGCCGCCGGCCCTGCTCGATGTGAAGTTCGACGTAGGCGGCGACCCGCCCGAGCAGATCCTCGTCCTGGCCGATTCCTGCCGGATCATGCCCCGCGGCCTTCATCGCCTCGGCGAGGCTCATCCCCTCGGAGTCCGTCAGTGCCCGCGCCGCGTCCGGGCCGATGACGCCGGCCAGCAGCCGGCTGCCCAGGCAGGCAACCCCGAACCGGCCACCCTCCTCCTCGGTGAAAACGGCAACCGCGAGCGGGCGGACCGGCGCCAGGCCCCGCCCCCTGAGCACGTCGATCGCGGCAAACGCCGACACGACACCGAGCGGCCCGTCGAAAGGGCCACCGTCAGGTACCGAGTCCAGGTGGCTGCCGGCCACGACCGCCCCCGGACCGGGCCCAGCGCCAGGTTCGCCCGGCCCGGGCGCCAGCCCGGGCGGGGCCCACCACGCCCAGCGATTGCCGTTGCGGTCGGCGCCCCCGCGCCGGCCCCGTTCGGCGGCCTGGGCGGTGAAACGGGCCCGGCCCCCGACGGCCGCAGGCGGCCCGGGACAGCGACGGCACCGCACGTGACCGCGCGCGCTGGCGCGCGCTGCTACGAC
>OFGU01000060.1_pt1 | contig 13441 bp, 23 predicted proteins | sample 1521841 | NCBI WGS metagenome assembly OFGU01 (sample SAMEA2553413, study PRJEB24118) | soil metagenome
TGGCATATGGCTCCCGGTTGGCGCGGGGAGGCCCCACAACGTGCCCCTAAAAGGTCAGCGACAACTCCCCGTTGCCGATGCCCCGGGGGGGTATCGTCTCGCCCAGCCACATGATAAAGCGGGCGCCCGCCGTAAGGGCCAGCACCGTGCTGAATACGAATCCCGGGCCCGGGTTGTTCACCAGGGGCATTCCCGCCGAGGTCTGCTTTTCCAGGGCGACGGCGATGGCCAGAGCCTGAAAGGCGCTCAATCCCACGGTCATCCAGCGCGTGTAATCGGTCATCTTCTTGCGGCCCAGATCGCCCTCTTTCTTGAGCTTTTCCAGGTGAGGAGAAACGACCGTCAACAACCGGAGGATGATCGAGGCGGTGATGTAGGGCATGATGCCGAGCGCGAACACCGACAGCTTGAACAGCGCCCCGCCGCTGAACAGGTTGACGAGCGCGACGACACCGCTGCCGCTCTTGGTCGCAAGCCCGGTGCAGGAGTGGACCGCCTTCTCGGAGATGCCCGGGGTCGGCAGCGCCGCGCCCAGCCGGAAAACTGCGATGATGAAGATGGTGAAGAGCAGCTTCCGGCGCAAGTCTGGCGTCCGGAACGCCCGGAGGAACGCGGTCAGCATGCGCCGTCCTCAAATCGATGGGTCAACGTCAGGGCGCGGCGCCAGCCCGGGCGGGTGGCCGCCGCGGGGTGACCGCCGCAGTGTAACGCGCTCGCTGCACTGTAACAGCCAGCCTGCACCGGTGGCACCAGCGCAAGGTACCCGGGGAGCCAGGTCATGCTCCCCGGGAGCGGCGCGTGGGCCAGTGATCACTTCGGTGGCTTTCCTACAGCTGCGTGACGGTCCCCCCGGCCGCGGTGATCTTCTCCTTCGCGCTGGCGGAGAAGGCGTGTGCGCTCACCCGCAGCGCCGCGCCGGCCTCACCGGTGCCGAGGACCTTGACCGGCTCACCAGCCCGCACCGCGCCCTTGGCCGCCAGGCTCTCGGGGGTGACGTCGCCACCCTCGGGGTACAGCTCGGTGAGCCGCCCGGTGTTGATGACCTGATACGTGGTCTTGAACCGCAGGTTGCTGAAGCCCTTCAGCTTGGGCACCCGGCGGTGCAGCGGCATCTGGCCGCCCTCGAAGCCCGCCGCCACCTGAGTGCGGGCCTTGGTGCCCTTGGTGCCACGCCCGGCGGTCTTGCCCTTGGACGCCTCACCGCGGCCCACCCTGGTCCGCGCCCTGCGCGCGCCCGGGGCCGGCCGCAGGTGGTGGATCTTCAGGCCGGCCCGGCCACCACCGGACCCGCTGGCCCGGTCACCACTGGCGCCGTCGCGGCTCTTGCCCGCGCCTGCCATGATCAGTCCACCTCCTCGACGGTGACCAGATGGCGCACCGCCGCGATCATGCCCCTGAACTCGGGCTTGTCCTGCTTGATGACCACATCACCGATCCGCTTCAGCCCGAGCGAGCGCAATGATGCCCGCTGCTGGGCCGTGCCGCCGATCCGCGACTTGGTCTGGGTTACCTTCAACTGCGTCATCTGAGCGCTCCCGGTCAGCTATTGCCCGCCGCGGCGCCGGCCGCGGCGGCCGCGGCACGAGCGCGCAGCATGGCCGCAGGCGCCACGTCCTCGATCGGCAGGCCCCGCCGGGCCGCGATCTCCTCGGGGCGGTTGAGGCCCTTCAGCGCCGCCACGGTGGCGTGCACCACGTTGATCGGGTTCGATGACCCGAGCGAGCGCGACAGCACGTCCTGGATGCCCGCGCACTCCAGCACGGCGCGCACCGGCCCGCCCGCGATGACCCCGGTACCGGGACTGGCAGGCTTGAGCAGCACCACACCAGCCGCCTCTTCACCCTGCACGGTGTGCGGGATCGTGCCGGCGATGCGGGGCACCCGGAAGAAGTGCTTCTTGGCCGCCTCGACACCCTTGGCGATCGCGGCGGGGACTTCCTTGGCCTTGCCGTAACCCACGCCGACCATGCCATTGCCGTCGCCCACGACGACCAGGGCGGTGAAGCTGAAGCGCCGGCCACCCTGCACCACCTTGGCGACACGGTTGATGGTCACGACCCGCTCCAGGTACGCGGTCCCCTTTTCCGCCCCGCCCCGGCGGTCGTCCCGGCGCTCACGCCGTTCGCCACCGCCACCGCTGCCGCGCCGCGGAGTTCCTGCCATCAGATCGTCCTTCCAGTGTTAGCCCCGTCGAAAGCGGTCATAGCGCCAGCCCGCCTTCCCGGGCCCCGTCCGCGAGCGCGGCGATCCGGCCATGGTAGGCATGGCCGCCCCGGTCGAAGACCGCGGCGCTGATGCCTGCCTCCTGGGCACGCTGAGCCAGTAGTCCGCCCACCTGCCGTGCCTTGGCCGTCTTGTCACCGCTGGCGGACCGGACGCCGCTTTCCAGCGTAGACGCGGATGCGAGCGTGGAGCCCGAGCCGTCGTCGACCAGCTGGGCGAAGATGTGCCGGGCCGAGCGTGTCACAGCCAGCCGGGGCCGTGCGGCGGTGCCGCTGACCTTCTTGCGCACCCGCAGATGCCGCCGCACCCGCAAGGTCGTGCGCGCGGCGGTGTGCCCGCGCCCCTTGGTCCTGGTAGCAGCCATGATCACTTCCCAGCCTTCCCGACCTTGCGCCGGATCTGCTCGCCCTGGTACCGCAGGCCCTTGCCCTTGTACGGGTCGGGCTTGCGGAGCTTACGGATATTGGCCGCGACCTCACCCACCTGCTGCTTGTCGATTCCCTCGACGACGAGCCTGGTGGGGGTTTCCACCCGCAGGGTGATCCCTTCGGGTGGAGTAACCGTGACGGGGTGGCTGAACCCGAGTGCGAACTCCAGGCTGTCCCCTTTGGCCTGCACGCGGTAGCCGACTCCGACGATCTCCAGGGTCTTGCGGTATCCCTCGGTCACCCCAGTGACCATGTTCGCCACCAGGCTGCGGGACAGGCCGTGCAGCGCCCGCACCTTGCCCTCATCGTTGGGCCTGGTCACGGTGATGACGCCCGCGTCGTGCGACACGACGATGGGCTCGGCGACCGACAGCGAGAGCTGTCCCTTGGGACCCTTGACGATCACATCCTGGCCGCTGATGGTGACGTCGACGCCGCTGGGGACCACCACGGGCATGCGTCCGATTCGTGACATCGCTGTCTCCTCACCAGACGTAGGCGAGGACTTCCCCGCCCACGCCACGCTTGACCGCCTGCCTGTCGGTCATCAGGCCACCTGAGGTGGAGATGATGGCGATGCCGAGCCCGCCGAGCACGCGCGGCAGGTTGTCCTTCTTCGCGTACACCCGCAGCCCGGGCTTGGACACCCGCTTGAGTCCCGCGATCGAGCGCTCGCGGGTGGGCCCGTACTTGAGCGAGATCACGAGGTTCTTGCCTACCTCGGCATCTTCCACGCGCCAGCCGGCGATGTATCCCTGCTCCTGGAGGATCTCCGCGATGTGGACCTTGATCGTGGAGTAAGGCATGCCCACGGTGTCGTGGTATGCCGAGTTGGCGTTACGCAGACGGGTCAGCATGTCTGCGATCGGGTCGGTCATCGTCATGGCCTGATGGCCCTCCTCACCGCGGTTTCCGTGCGGACCTGCGGCGTGGTCGGTGGGCGCCGTCGGCGCCCAGGTCGGTCGTCGCCGGGCTCACGCCCGGCTGGTCGTGCTGACCCGGGGCAAGCCCCGGGTTCTGGGGACCGGGAGTGGTCCCGGAGCCCCGGCTGGTGGCTACCAGCTGGATTTGGTGATGCCGGGCAGTTCGCCGCGGTGAGCCATGGACCGGAAACAGATCCGGCACAGCCCGAACCGGCGGTAGACCGCACGCGGCCGCCCGCAGCGCGAGCACCGGCTGTACCCGCGCACCTTGAACTTCGGCGTGCGGTTCGCCTTGACGACGAGTCCTTTTTTCGCCACGTTCAGCTCTCCTTGAACGGGAATCCGAGCCGGCGCAGCAGCGAACGGCCCTCAGCGTCGGTGGTGGCGGTCGTGACCACGGTCACGTCCATGCCGCGCTGGCGATCCACCTGGTCTGGGTTGATCTCGTGGAACATCAGTTGCTCGACCAGGCCGAAGGTGTAGTTCCCCCGGCCGTCGAACTGACGGTCTGACAGGCCCCGGAAGTCACGGATCCGCGGCAGCGCCAGCGTCAGCAGGCGGTCGAGGAACTCCCACATCCGGTCGCCCCGCAGGGTCACATGTGCGCCGATCGGCATGCCCTCACGGAGCTTGAACTGGGCGATGGACTTGCGTGCCCGGGCCACGGCCGGCTTCTGCCCGGTGATGATGGCCAGGTCGCGCACCGCGCCCTCGATGAGCTTGGCATCGCGTGCCGCCTCACCCACACCCATGTTCACCGCGATCTTGGCAAGGCTGGGGATCTGCATCACGTTGGCGTACCCGAACTCCTCCCGGAGCGCGGGCGCGATCTCCGCCTGGTAGCGCTCTTTGAGACGGGGCCGCACGCGCTCGGCAGTGGCCTGCTCTGCTGTTGTTGCTGCCATCAGATGTCCTTACCGCCCGGGCGGGAGATCCGGATCTTGGTTTCCTTGCCGTCCACCTCGTCGAACCGGTAGCCGACGCGGGCAGCCTTCTTGGTCTGCGGGTCGATCAGCGAGACGTTGCTCACATGGATCGGCGCTTCCTGGGTCACGATGCCGCCTTCCTTGGCCCCCCGCTGGCCCTGGAAGTTGACCTTTGTGTTCTTCCGGATGATGTTGACGCCCTGGACAAGCACCCGCTGCCGCTCCGGGTAGGCGGCGAGGACCTTGCCCTCGCGGCCACGGTCACGCCCGGCCAGCACCACCACGGTGTCGCCCTTCTTGATCTTCATTCCGGCCGGCTTCTTGCCCGCCTGGCTCTTCTTCATCACAGCACCTCCGGCGCGAGCGAGATGATCCGCATGAACCGCTTCTCGCGCAGTTCGCGGCCGACCGGGCCGAAGATGCGGGTTCCGCGCGGATCGCCGCCATCCCTGATCAGGACCGCCGCGTTCTCGTCGAAGCGGATGTAGGAGCCATCTGTCCGGCGGCGTTCCTTGCGGGTACGCACGACCACCGCCTTGACCACGTCGCCTTTGCGCACCCCGGCACCGGGAAGAGCGTCCTTCACCGTGGCCACGATGACATCGCCAATGCCCGCGTATCGCCGGCTGGAGCCACCGAGCACCCGGATGCACAAGATCTCCTTGGCTCCGGTGTTGTCGGCGACCTTGAGCCGCGACTCCTGCTGGATCACGTCAACTCCTGCTTCCTGACGCCGGCCTGCGGGCCAGGCGGGTCGTATGTGGTTCTCGCGGGGGCGCCCGGGGGCTCCGGCGGGTGTCCCCTGCTTACTTGGCCTTCTCCAGGGTCTCGCCGACCCGCCCGCGCTTGGTCGCTGACAGTGGCCGGGTCTCCATGAGCCGCACGCGGTCCCCGACTCCGCAGGCGTTCTCGCTGTCATGTGCCACGTACTTCCTGGTGCGGCGGATGACCTTGCCGTACTTGGGGTGCTTCACGTGGTCTTCGACCTCGACGACAACTGTCTTGTCCATCTTGTCGCTGACGACGTAGCCCTCGCGGACCTTGCGGTATCCCCGGCCGGGCTGGGTGGCTGCGACCCCCTGCTCCTCACTCATCCTCTTCCGCCTCCTCAGCCACGGTCACGATTCCCAGCTCACGCTCGCGCTTCACCGTGTAGATGCGGGCGATCTCCTTGCGGACGGCACGCAGCCGCCCGTGACTCTCCAGTTGGCCGGTGGCGGCCTGGAACCGGAGGTTGAACAGCTCGGTCTTCGCCTCCGTCAGCTTCCCGTCGAGTTCCTCCTCGGTCGAGTTCCGCAGATCAGCGGCGGCCAGGCCCCTCGCCATCAGGCTTCACCAACCTCACGCTTGACGAACTTGCACTTCATGGGGAGTTTGTGCATCGCGCGGCGGAGCGCCTCCCTGGCCACGGGCTCTGCGACCCCGGACAGCTCGAACATCACCCGGCCGGGCTTGACGTTGGCGATCCACCACTCCGGCGAGCCCTTGCCGGAACCCATCCGGGTCTCGGCCGGCTTCTTGGTCAGCGGCCGGTCGGGGTAGATGGTGATCCACACCTTCCCGCCACGGCGGATATGCCTGGTCATCGCGATACGGGCAGCCTCGATCTGCCGGTTGGTCACATACGAGTGCTCCAGCGCCTGGATGCCGTACTCACCAAATGTCACCCTGGTCCCACCCTTGGCAGCACCATGCCGGTCCGGCCGGTGCTGCTTACGGTGCGCAGTCCTACGCGGGATGAGCATCCCTCAGCCCTCCTCGCTCACGGTCGCGACTGCCTCGGCCTGGTCGCCGCCACGTGCTGCTTCATCCGGGCCGGCGCCCTCACCGGCACCCGGGCGGCGCCGACGGGCCGGCGGCCGGTCACGGTCGCGGTCACGGTCACGGTCACGGCGCTGCCCAGCCCGCAGCGCGGCCTGCATCGCCTCCCGCTCGGCGCGGGTGGACGGGGCCTCGCCACGGTAGATCCACACCTTCACGCCGATCCGGCCGAACGTGGTGCGTGCCTCGTAGAAGCCGTAATCGATGTCGGCCCGCAGCGTGTGCAGCGGCACCCGTCCCTCGCGGTAGAACTCCGAGCGCGACATCTCAGCGCCGCCGAGCCGCCCGGAGCACTGCACCCGGATGCCCTTGGCGCTCGGGCTCTTCATGGTCGTCTGCATCGCCTTGCGCATGGCCCGCCGGAACGACACCCGGCTCGACAGCTGCTCCGCCACTCCCTGTGCCACCAGCTGCGCGTCAACCTCGGGGTTCTTCACCTCAAGGATGTTGAGCTGGATCTGCTTGCCGGTCAGCTTCTCCAGATCGCCGCGGATCCGGTCGGCCTCGGCGCCGCGGCGGCCGATGACGATGCCGGGACGGGCCGTGTGGATGTCCACCCGGACCCGGTCCCTGGTGCGCTCGATCTCCACCTTGGAGATGCCCGCGCGCTCCATGCCCCGCTGCAGCATCCTGCGGATCGCCACATCCTCGGCGACGTAGTCCTTGTACAGCTTGTCGGCGTACCACCGGCTCTTGAAGTCGGTGGTGATGCCGAGCCGGAACCCGTGCGGGTTCACCTTCTGCCCCACTAGCGGGTCCCTCCCTTGGTCTCGTCGGAGACGATGACGGTGATGTGGCTGGTCCGCTTGTTGATCCGGTAACCACGGCCCTGAGCGCGAGGCCGGAACCGCTTGAGCGTGGGACCCTCGTCCACCCAGGCCCGGCTCACCACGAGCGAGCCCGCCTCCACCTGCCGGACCTGGCCGGCGTTCGCGATGGCGCTCGCCAGCACCTTGCCGACCGGGTCGCTCGCCGACTGGGGGGCGAACGCGAGGGCCGCCTGCGCCTCGTCGGCGGGCATGCCCCGGATGAGGTCTACCACCCGGCGGGCCTTGCGCGGGGTGACGCGGACATACCGCGCCATTGCCCTAGCCTCCATCGCTTCTTCTCCGTCTCTGTACGTCTGTCTGTGCCTGCGGCTTAGCGCCGGCTGCGGCGGTCATCCCTGACATGGCTGCGGAACGTGCGCGTGGGCGCGAACTCGCCAAGTTTGTGGCCGACCATCGCCTCGGTGATGAACACCGGGACGTGCTTGCGGCCGTCGTGCACCGCGATGGTGTGGCCGAGCATCGCCGGGACGATCATGGAGCGGCGTGACCATGTCTTGATCACGTTCCGGGTGCCCTTGTCGTTCTGGGCGTCCACCTTCTTGATCAGGTGGTCGTCGACGAAAGGGCCTTTCTTGAGACTACGAGGCATCGTGAGGTGCTCCTACCGCTTCTTCTTGCTGCGCCTGCGGGTGATCAGGCGGTCGCTGGGCTTGTGGGCCTTACGGGTGCGCCCTTCCGGCTTGCCCCACGGGCTGACCGGGTGACGGCCACCGGAACTCTTGCCTTCACCACCGCCGAGCGGGTGATCAACCGGGTTCATCGCCACTCCCCGCACCGACGGGCGGCGTCCCTTCCAGCGGCTGCGGCCCGCCTTGCCGAGCTTGATGTTGCCCTGCTCGGCATTGCCGACCTCACCGACGGTGGCCCGGCAGGCCGCGTCGACCCGCCGGATCTCCCCCGACGGCATCCGCAGCTGTGCGTACCCGCCTTCCTTCGCGAGCAGCTGCACGCCAGAGCCGGCCGAGCGGGCGATCTTGGCGCCACCGCCGGGCCGCAGTTCGATGGCGTGCACCACGGTGCCGGTCGGGATGTTGCGCAACGGCAGGCAGTTGCCGGGGCGGATGTCGGCACCAGGGCCGTTCTCGACCCGGTCCCCCTGGGACAGGCCCTGCGGGCACAGGATGTACCGCTTCTCGCCATCGGCGTAGTGCAGCAGCGCGATCCGGGCCGTCCGGTTGGGGTCGTACTCCAGGTGTGCCACTTTCGCGGGCACGCCGTCCTTGTCGGCCCGGCGGAAGTCAACCAGCCGGTAGGCGCGCTTGTGGCCGCCACCCTGGTGCCGCGCGGTGATCCGGCCGTGCACATTCCTGCCACCGCGCGAATGCAGGGGGCGGACGAGCGACTTCTCAGGCTCGCCGCGGGTGACCTCGGCGAAGTCTGCGCCGCTGGCCCCCCGCCTGCCCGGGGTAGTCGGCTTGTACTTGCGGATACCCATGTGTGCTCAAGCTCCTGTCGATCTGGCCAGCGGGCTAGCTGACCGGTCCGCCGAAGACATCGATCCGGTCACCCTCGGCGAGGCTGACGATGGCGCGCTTGGTGTCGGGCCGCTTCCCCCAGCCGAACCGGGTGCGCAGCCGCTTGCCCTGCCGGTTGAGCGTGTTGACGCCGGTCACCCGGACGCCGAAGACCGCCTCGACCGCCTGCCTGATCTGGGTCCGGTTGGCATCGGGGACCACCACGAACGTGTACTTGCCGTCGTCGGCAAGCCGGTAGCTCTTCTCCGAGATCACCGGCCGCAGCAGGATGTCCCGGGGATTCGCGATCTTGCTCACTGCTGCTCCTCCTCCGGCGTGTCATCCCTGGCGGCCGGCTTGGCCTTGGCAGATGCCTTCGCCACCGGTGCATCGCCGGCCGCGGCCTCCGCCTTGGCCTCGGTTTCCAGCCCGTCGACGGGGGTGCCGCTGCGGGTCAGGAATTCCGACAGGGCTGACTGCGTGAACACGACGTAGTCGCTCACCAGCACGTCATAGGTGTTGAGCTGGCCGGCGGTGAGCACGTGCACGTGCGGGGCGTTACGCAGGCTCTTGCGGGTCAGTTCGTCGTCGGCGTTCACGACCACCAGCACGGACCGCGACAGCCGACCCGCGGTCTCGCCGACCGCGGTCCGCAGCACGGCGAGCGCGCCGGAGGTGCTCGGCTCCTCCCCGTCGAGGAAGCCGCTGACGACCGCCAGCCGGCCATGGCTGGCCCGGTCGGACAGTGCCCCGCGCAGCGCGGCCGCCTTCATCTTCTTGGGGGTGCGCTGCTCGTAGGAGCGTGGCACCGGGCCGTGCGCGGTGCCACCGCCGGCGTACTGCGGCGCCCGGAGCGAACCCTGGCGGGCGCGCCCGGTGCCCTTCTGCCGGTACGGCTTCTTGCCACCGCCACGGACCGCACCCCTGGTCTTGGCAGCGTGCGTACCCTGACGGGCAGCCGCCTCCTGTGCCACCACGACCTGGTGGATAAGGGGGATGTTGACCTTAGCGCCGAAGATCTCCGCCGGGAGTTCGACGTCCTTGCCGCCCTTGCCGGACGGGGTGACGATGCTGACGACGGTGCTCACCGCGCCTCCTTCACCGCTGGCTGCTTGGCGGCGCTGCGCACCAGCACCAGGCTGCCCCTGGGGCCGGGAATGGCGCCGCGGATGAGCAGCAGGCCCCGCTCGGCGTCCACCGCGTGGACAGTGAGCCTGGCCACCGTGCTGCGGGCATTGCCCATCCGCCCGGCCATCCGCAGGCCTTTGAAGACCCGCCCGGGCGTCGCGCAGCCCCCGATCGAGCCGGGCGCGCGGTGCTTGCGCTGGGTCCCGTGCGAGGCGCCCAGGCCACGGAAACCGTGCCGCTTCATCACGCCCGCAGTGCCCTTGCCCTTGGTCTTGCCGGTGACGTCCACCAGCTCGCCGGCCCCGAACGTCTCGGCCGTGACCTCCTGGCCGAGGGTGTAGTCGGAGGCGTCGTCGGTGCGCAGCTCGACCAGATACCGGCGTGGCGTCACACCTGCCTTCGTGAAGTGGCCGGCAACCGGCTTCGTGACCCGGCGGGGGTCGATCTCGCCGTACCCGAGCTGGACGGCGGAGTAGCCGTCGGCGCCCGGGGTACGCACCGCCGTCACGACGCAGGGGCCAGCCTCGACGACCGTGACCGGGACGATCTTCCCGTCGTCGCCGAAGACCTGGGTCATGCCGAGCTTGGTGCCCAGGACGCCCTTGATCTGCTTGGTCATATCGGTGCGTTCCTCAGAGCTTGATCTCGATGTCGACCCCGGCCGGCAGGTCCAGCCGCATCAGTGAGTCGACGGTCTTCGGCGTGGGATCGATGATGTCGATCAGTCGCTTGTGCGTGCGCATTTCGAAATGCTCACGCGAGTCCTTGTACTTGTGCGGCGACCGGATCACGCAGTACACGTTCTTCTCCGTCGGCAGCGGCACCGGCCCGGCCACCCTTGCGCCGGTACGGGTAACCGTGTCCACGATCTTCCGCGCCGAGCTGTCGATGACCTCATGGTCATAGGCCTTGAGCCGAATGCGGATCTTCTGTCCCGCCATGGTGGGCCTCGATGTCCTCTTCTGTCGTGCCGCTGTGTGCTGTTCTTACTGCTGATGCGGGGGGCCTCGCGGCCCCCCGCATCCGTGCTATTTGATGATCTTCGTGACCCGGCCGGCGCCGACGGTACGCCCGCCCTCGCGGATCGCGAAGCGCAGGCCCTCCTCCATGGCGATCGGCTGGATCAGGTCCACCTTCATCTCGGTGTTGTCACCGGGCATGACCATCTCGGTGCCCTCCGGCAGGTGGACCACGCCGGTCACGTCGGTGGTGCGGAAGTAGAACTGCGGGCGGTAGTTGTTGAAGAACGGCGTGTGCCGCCCGCCCTCGTCCTTGGACAGGATGTAGACCTGGCCCTCGAACTCGGTGTGCGGGGTGTTGGTGCCCGGCTTGATCACGACCTGGCCGCGCTCCACCTCCTCGCGCTTGATACCGCGCAGCAGCAGGCCGGCGTTGTCGCCCGCCTGGCCCTCGTCGAGAATCTTGTGGAACATCTCCACGCCGGTGACGGTGGACTTCTGCGCCTTGTCCCGGATCCCGATGATCTCAACTTCCTCACCGGTGTGAATCTTGCCGCGCTCGATCCGGCCGGTCACCACGGTGCCGCGGCCGGTGATCGAGAACACGTCCTCGACCGGCATCAGGAACGGCTTGTCCACCTCACGGACAGGCTCGGGGATGGAGTCGTCGCAGGCGGTGAGCAGCTCGATGATCTTCTCACCCCACCCGGCGTCGCCCTCGAGCGCCTTGAGCGCGGAGACCCGCACCACCGGCACGTCGTCGCCGGGGAACTCGTACTGGCTGAGCAGTTCCCGGACCTCGAGCTCGACCAGTTCGAGGATCTCCTCGTCGTCCACCATGTCCGCCTTGTTGAGGGCGACCACGATGTAAGGCACGCCGACCTGCCGGGCGAGCAGCACGTGCTCACGGGTCTGCGGCATCGGGCCATCGGTCGCGGCGACCACCAGGATCGCGCCGTCCATCTGGGCAGCACCGGTGATCATGTTCTTGATGTAGTCCGCGTGGCCCGGGCAGTCCACGTGCGCGTAGTGACGCTTCTCGGTCTGGTACTCGACGTGCGAGATCGAGATGGTGATCCCGCGCTCCTTCTCTTCCTTCGCATTGTCGATCTGGTCGAAGGGCGTGAAGGGATTGACGTCCGGGTACTTGTCGTGCAGCACCTTGGTGATCGCCGCGGTCAGCGTGGTCTTACCGTGGTCGATGTGCCCAATGGTGCCGATGTTCACGTGCGGCTTGGTCCGCTCGAACTTGGCCTTCGCCACTGGAATCTCCTCTTACGATTCCCCCACCGAGGTGGGGCCAGGCTCCCTGCGGGTGCCCTTTCTCCTGACGTGTGGACTGCTTTACTCGCCTCGGGCCTTTGCGATGATCTCCTTGGCAATGCTGGGCGGGACTTCCGCATACGAGTCGAACTGCATGCTGTAGTCCGCCCGCCCCTGGGTCCGGCTGCGCAGGTCCCCGACGTAGCCGAACATCTCCGACAGCGGCACGAGTGCCTTCACGACCCGGACCCCGGAACGCTCCTCCATGGCCTGGATCTGGCCCCGGCGGCTGTTCAGGTCACCGATGACGTCACCCATGTACTCATCGGGGGTCCTGACCTCAACGGCCATCACGGGCTCAAGGAGCACGGGATCGGCCTGGCCGGCCGCCTTCTTGAAGGCCATCGACCCGGCGATCTTGAAGGCGAGTTCGGAGGAGTCCACCTCATGGTAGGCGCCGTCGGTGAGGGTGACCCGCACATCGACCATCGGGTACCCGGCCAGCACACCGAACTCTGCCGCTTCCTGGCAGCCGGCGTCGACCGAGGGGATGTACTCACGCGGGATACGCCCACCGGTGATCTTGTTCTCGAACTCGTAGCCGCCGCCGTCGCCGCCGGTCGGCTCCAGGTTGATGATCACCCGGCCGTACTGGCCGGCACCACCGGTCTGCTTCTTGTGCGTGTACTCGACCTTCTCCACCTTCCGGCGGATGGTCTCGCGGTAGGCGACCTGGGGGCGGCCGATGTTGGCCTCCACCCTGAACTCCCGCTTCATCCGGTCCACCAGCACCTCGAGGTGGAGCTCGCCCATCCCGGAGATGATGGTCTGGCCGGTCTCCTCGTCCGTGCGGACCTGGAAGGTCGGGTCCTCCTCGGCGAGGCGCTGGATCGCCGTGCCGAGCTTGTCCTGGTCGGCCTTGGTCCTCGGCTCGATGGCGACGTTGATCACCGGTGCCGGGAAGTTCATCGACTCCAGGATCACCTGGGCACTCGGGTCGCACAGGGTGTCGCCGGTGCTGGTGTCCTTCAGCCCCATCACAGCCACGATCTGCCCGGCCACCGCGGTCGGGCGCTCCTCACGCTTGTTCGCGTGCATCTGGTAGATCTTGCCGATCCGCTCCTTGCGGCCCTTGGTGGAGTTGAGCACCTGCGTGCCAGTCTCCAGGGTCCCGGAGTAGATCCGGATGTAGGTCAGCTTGCCCAGGTGCGGGTCAGCCATGATCTTGAAGGCGAGGGCGGCGAACGGCTCGGACGGATCGGCGTGCCGCTCGATCACCTCGTCCTCTTTGCCGACCGCGTGACCCTTGACCCCCGGGATGTCCACCGGGCTCGGCAGGAAGTCCACGATCGCGTCCAGCATCGGCTGGACGCCCTTGTTCTTGACCGCGCTGCCGCACATGACCGGGGTGACCCCGCCGGCGATGGTGGCCCGCCGGATCGCGGCGACAAGCTGCTCCTCGCCTGGCTCGGTGCCCTCCAGGTAC
>OFGU01000061.1_pt1 | contig 13377 bp, 6 predicted proteins | sample 1521841 | NCBI WGS metagenome assembly OFGU01 (sample SAMEA2553413, study PRJEB24118) | soil metagenome
GTCGAATGAGTTGATATTCCAGACCACGCCCTGGACGAATACCTTGTGTTCGTAAAGGGCGATCAGCCTCCCCAGAGTTCTGGGCGTGAGCTTGCGGTAGACCAGGGTATTGGTCGGCCGGTTGCCGGCCAAGACCTTGTGCGCCAGCAGTTCCGCGATCTCCGCCTCGTCCCGGCCGGCCGCCGCAGCCCGCCGCTCGGGATTGCGATCGGCCTCCGGGCACTCCCCGATCGCGGCAGCATCGCCGCGCTGCCCCGCCTGGTGGCGGTTCAGTCGGCCGGCTGTGCCCCGCTCGCTGGCTGGCCACCCGCGGGCACGCCGCCAGGCCCGGGCGCTCACCCGGTCGCAGAAGGTATCGCAGTACCCCAGCCGATCCGGCTCAGGCAGTTGCGCCAGGCAGTGGACCGTTCCAGCGGAACGGTGGTCGTGGTTGACGACCAGCAGATTCTCCACGCCCACCGTGACCTGGCACGCAGCGGTCTTTGCGTGGAGCCGACGTCCGCCGTGGCATGGGCGGGCTGGCAGGCCCTGGCGGCCGGAGACCTCCCGCCTGGCCGGTCCGTTATCGCGCTCACCGGCTCCGGCCTGAAAACCGACCCACCTGAATCGCAGATACCGCAGATGCCCGGGAAGGGATTGCTGTGAGAGAAGTCATGACAAGCGCCGCGCCCCAGCCGACCGGCCCCTACTCTCAGGCGATCAGCGCTGGCGGTCTGGTTTTCGTCGCCGGGCAGCGCCCGCAGGACCCAGTGACCGCGCAAATAGCGGAAGGGGTGGCCGCACAAACGCGCCAGGTCCTCCAGAACGTCCGCAGCGTGCTGGAGGCGGCGGGATGCACCCTCGCCGACGTCGTGAAGGTGACCGTCCACCTGGCCGACCTGTGCGACTTCGACAAGTTCAACGCCGTCTACCGCGAGTTCTTCCAGGAGCCTTACCCCGCCCGCACGACGGTAGGATCGTCGTTGCGGGGCATACTCGTCGAGATTGACGTCATCGCTATCGCCCCCGCCGCGCGGGAGCCAGGTGGCCGGCCCGCCGCCTGTAGCTACCTGTGATTGCCGGCCGCGTCGTATGGGTCCACGTCTCAGGCGGCAGCCAGTGGAGGAGGTCCAAGTGTCCGCACCTGCTTCGGCATGGGACGACCACGACACTCGGCCAGCCGAGGCGACCGCCAGCCGGTCCGCCGAGGTTTACGAAGAACTGCGGCGGGCGATTGTGGAAGGGCGGATCAGGCCGAATGAGCGGCTGATCGAGACGGAACTCGCGGAGCGCCTGTCGGTGAGCCGGACGCCGATCAGGGAGAGCATCCAGCGGCTGGCAGCCGACGGGCTGGTGGAGAGCCGACGCCGCGGCTGGGTCGTCCGTGAGCACTCCGCCCAAGAGATACAGGAGATCTACGAGGTCCGCGCTGCCCTCGAGGGTTTCGCTGCCAGGCTCGCGGCGCAGCGGGCCACGGATGACATGCTCAGCAACATCGCCGTTATCCATTCGAATTACATCCGGGAACTTGAGCACTCTACCCGCGACCACATGGTGCGGCACAACGACGAATTCCACGACGCCATCATTGCGGCTGCAGGCAACACCCGGCTCGCCGAGCAGATCAGGCGCAGCCGCGACTACTACGTCATCCACCGCATCACAGGGTTCCTGGCCGACGAGGACGTCCGGACGTCACTCGCCGGCCACCAGGAACTCATCGATGCGCTACTCGCACGTGACCCTGACAAAGCCGAATTGGTCGCGCGAACGAATGTTCTCAGTGGGCTCGATAAGACCCTCGCACGCCTTCTCTGACCGATCAACGATCACTGCGTCGAGGGCTGTCCTCGGGGGTGGCGCTGCGGCCGATGGGGGTGGCCAGCCCTTCGTCGCGCTCGCCGGGGGTCTGGGATCCGGTGGCGATCCAGCCCGGGGCTACGGCGTTGACGGTGATTCCGTGCCTGGCGGCGTCGATTGCGGCCGCGCGGGTGAGGCCGACCATGCCTGCCTTGGCGCTGGCGTAGGCGGCGTCGGCGTGCATCGCCATCACCGGACCGGTAACGCTGGCGACCATGATGATCCGCCCCCAGCCGCGGCTGGTCATGGGGGGCAGGGCCGCCTTGGTGACCAGAAAGGCCGTGGTCAGGTTCCGGTCGGGCGACGCCTGCCAGGCCGGCCGGCTTCCCTGACCCGGGAAGGCCTGCGCGCTGGCCCGCCAGGGCCGCTTCCTGGGACGCAAGATAGCCTTCGGGCCTATGGTGCAGCGCCTCGATCCTCTGGAGACCACGCCGCCTGCCTTCGAGGTGGAGGCAGCCAGGCAAGTCCTCCGGGACGGCTTCGGTATGGAAGCGTCCCTCACCGCCCTCGCGGGCGAACGGGACCAGAACTTCCGGGTGGACACCGGGCACGGGCGGCGCTTCCTGTTCAAGATCTCTAATCCGGCGGATGGCCCATCGATCGTGGACATGCAGACCGCTGCTCTCCACCACATCGAGCGGGTGGATCCGGGCCTGCCGGTGATGCGTGTCCTGCCGGGCACGACGGGGGAACCCTGGGTCGAGGTCCCGGGGCCTGACGGCCGGGTGTACCTCGCGCGGCTGTTCACGTTCCTGCCCGGGCAGGTGACGGCGGCATCGGCGCTCACCACCCGGGCGATCTGGTCTTTCGGGCAGATCACAGCCCGTCTGGGGCGGGCGCTGCGGGGCTTTTTCCACCCTGCGGCCGACTACGAGATCTTGTGGGACGTCACGCACGCGCTCAAGCTCCGCCCGCTGCTCACTCACCTCTCTGACGGTGAGCGCAAGGCTCAGGTGGAACGGGTCCTGGACCGGTTCGAGGCACGGGTCGCCCCGGTGCTGCCGGAACTGCGCGCACAGGTGATCCACGGCGACATGAGCCTGGACAACGTGCTGCTGGGTGATGATCTTCGGGTCAGCGGGATCGTGGACTTTGGGGACATGACCCATGCGGCACTGGTGTGTGATCTGGCTGTCGCCGTCGCGGATGTGCTCCACGGCCGTGATGACGCCATCGAGGCGGCCGATGCGATGATCGGCGGCTACGTCTCGGTGACGCCATTGGAAGACGAGGAGGCCGGCCTCCTCGCGGACCTGGTCGCGGCCCGGCTTGCCACGGAGGTCGCGGTCAGCGCCTGGCGGAGCGGGCTCTACCCGGGCAACGCCGCCTACAGCGTGAGCGGCGAGCCCGGGGCCCGCGCCTTCCTCGACGGCATTGAGGCAATGGGGATGGATGCTGTCGCGCGGCGTTTCCGGGAAGCCTGCCGCGGGCTGCCCTACCGCCGGTCCGCCACTGGCGATCTGCTGGAGCGGCGCCGGCGGGTGCTGCCCCGGTCGCCGTTGTTCTATGACCACCCGGTGCACCTGGTCCGCGGGGAGGGGGTCTGGCTGTTCGCACCTGACGGCCGACGGTATCTCGACTGCTACAACAACGTGCCCGTGGTCGGCCACAGCCACCCCCGGGTTGTGCGGGCGGTGGCCGGACAGCAGCGGCTCCTGGCGGCCCACAGCCGCTATCTGCACGAGGCGATCGTCGAACTCGCTGAGCGGCTCACAGCCGCTCTGCCGCCCGGGCTGGACGCGGTTCTGGTCGTGAACTCCGGCAGCGAGGCCAACGACCTCGCGTGGCGGATCGCCCGCGCGGCTACCGGGCGGGCTGGCGCGGTGGTGAGCGCCTATGCCTACCACGGCCTGACCGAGGCCACCCACGCCTTCTCGCCCGAGGAGTGGGCCAAGGGCGAGCGGCCCGCGCATGTCGCTACGGTCCCCGCGCCCGACGGGTATCGCGGCGCTTACCGGCGAGAAGAAGACGGGTGGGCTGAGCGGTATGCCACCCATGTCGACGGCGCCGCGGACGCGCTCGGCGACCGCGGCCTGGCTGCCATGTATGTTGATCCGGCTTTCACGGCCGACGGCATCCTGTCGCCCCCGCCCGCCTACCTGCGAGAAGCGGCCCAGCGGGTGCAGGCTCTGGGCGGCCTGCTGGTAGCCGACGAAGTGCAGGCCGGTCATGGCCGGTCCGGCACCCACCTGTGGAGCTTCCAGGCCTCAGGAATCGAGCCTGACATGGTGGTGATGGGAAAGCCGATGGGCAACGGCTTCCCGGTCGCCGCCCTCGTGGCCCGGTCCGGGGTACTTGAGACCGTTCCGGAGGAGACCGAGCTGTTCAGCACCTTCGGCGGTAACCCGGTGGCCTGCGTGGCCGCGCTCGCCGTCCTCGACGTCATCGAGGATGAGAGCCTGGTGGCAAACGCCGCGCAGACCGGCGCCTACCTCAGGCAGGGCCTGATGGCACTCGCGGAGCGCCACCCTCTCATCGGGGACGTCCGCGGCGAAGGCCTCCTGCTCGGCGTCGAACTCGTTGACGACCAGCAGACCCGTGCGCCCGCAGCCGGGCACGCCCGGAGGGTCACTGAGGCGATGCGGGAGCGGGGCATACTGATCAGTGCTACCGGCCCGGCTGGAAACGTGCTGAAGGTCCGGCCCCCCCTTGTTTTCCAGTGCGAACACGCCGACCTTTTCCTCCAGACCCTCGACGACGTCCTCGCCTCTTCCCGTCACTGATTGCCTGGTGCCAGGCATGTGGACGGATTTTCGGCACGTATTTCGGTGTGCGGGCTGACCGTGTTCCCGCGTCCCCGCAAGCGGCGGGTCCGCGGTCACCCTCACCCAGGTAGATGGTGCTGAGCGCGGGCAGGCCCCCGGGCCGCGTAGTTGAGGTAGCGGCGGAGGTGCCTGAGCCCTTCACTGGTGACAGATTCGGGGATGTCGCCGGCGCGGATGCTGCTGACGATTTCGATGCGGTAGCGGGCGCGGGTGATGGCCACGTTGAGCCTGCGCCACCCGCCGTGCCTGCTGAGGGGGCCGAAGTTCATCGTGAGCTTGCCGTTCTCGTCTGGCCCGTAGCCGATGGACAAGATCAGGACGTCCCGTTCGTCGCCCTGGGCCGATTCGGCGTTCTTGACGAAGAACCCGCGCAGCCGGTGGGTGGTGAAGAACCTGTCCAGGTCGGGCCGCTGCTGACGGGCCTTGCCAAGGGCGGTCTCGATGGCGCTGGCCTGGGCTTCGCTGAGGGTCACCACGCCCAGGCTGAGGGCCGGGCGGGTGTCGTAGTGGTGGATGACCCGCTGCGCCACCCGCGCGGCCTCGTCCGGGTTGTCCCGTGAGGTTCCCCTCCGGTAAGTCCCCTCGCCATGGAACAGTTCCACGCCGGCATCGGGCCCGCCGCTGTCCCCGCCGGGCAAGGGGATCAGGCGGCCCTGGTAGAACGCGGCGCTGGAGAAAGCGATCAGTGCCTCATGCCGGGATCGGTAATGCCAGCGCAGGGTGAGGTTCTGGAACACCCCGGATCCCTTCGCGAGGTCGAGGACCGATTCGAGGTCGGAGGTTTCTTCGGATTCCGCCGGCCACTCCTCCCCATCGTCCCGGGGGCCGCTGCCGGAGCAGCTGGCGGGTGGCAGCTGCTTCTGGTCTCCGGCCAGGATCAGGGCGCTGCCGCGGTAGATGCAGGTGATGGCATTGGCCGGGCTGATCTGGCTGGCCTCGTCGAAGATGACGACGTCGAAGTGCATGCCGGCGGGCAGGTACTGGCTGACCGCCAGCGGGGACATCATGAAGCACGGTTTGATCGCCTGGGTGACGTGGCGGGCCTGTTCGATGAGTTCCCGCACCGGCATGTGCTTCTTCTGCTTTTCCGCCTCGCGGCGGATGACAGCGGACTCGCCAGTGTCGCTGCGCGGGCGCCGGGCGTTGCAGGCGCGGATGATGTCGCCGGCCGCCGCCGCTCGCAGTGCCCTGTCCAGCCGCTGGTACTCACGGACCAGCGCGTCCCTGCCCACGGCCCGGAGCGGAGCGAGGGCCGGGTCGGTCCGCAGCTGGTATTCAGCCCATTCCTGCAGGAGTGCCCGTTCGATCACCTGGGGGACCTGGGCAGGCTCAACCCGTTCGGCGATGCAGAAATCAACGGCCGCATCCATGCCGCGGGCGGCCAGGAAGGCACGGGCCGCCTGGTAGGCATGCCATTCATCACGCCCACTGGTGTCGTTGAACATGACTTCGAGCAGCTCATCGCCACCCTGGTAGTCGTCGAGCTCAGCAGCCAGTTCCCGGCGGCGATGCGGGCTGAACGCCGCCAGCAGGGCCGCGCAAGCCTCGTGCCACGCATCAGCGGCCTTGGCCAGGCGGTCGGCCGGAACGGCGCTTTCGGCCGCGTCGAGGTGCGCCGGGGTGAGCGGCCCTGACCCACCGCTGATCATCGCGCGCAGGCGCCGCGCCCACTCCAGCCCCTCTCGCAGCACCACGACATCGGTCGCAGCTCCCGCGTACAGCTGCCCGCACAGGTTCCGGAACACCGCATCCCGCGCGGCCAGCTGTGCGTGGGCAGAGTCGGCCGCCTCACGCAAGGTCACCAGCTGCCGGGCCTGGCCGAAGGTGAGCTGCCTGCCCACAACCTCGCCGACCGCAAGGGTGAACCCGCTCGCGGCATGCAGGGACCCCAGGTGGGCCCGCAGCCACCCGATCGCCTCCGTGATCGTGCCGTTCAGCAGTTCCGGGCGCGGGGCAATCGCGGGCACCGGCGCGAGAGTCGCTTGCCAGGCAGACAGGTCCTGGCGTGTCTCAGCCATGATGCCGGTGACAACCTGGTTCGGCGCCGCGTCGCGGGAGATGTGCTCGGCGGCCTGCGACAGGTCCTGCCCGCGGGCGCAGCGCACGGCGGTGGCGGCACGGGTGAGCGCCCGGCCGAGCCGGTCGAAGTCCGTGGCCCGGCCGGTGTAATACGGGCCGAGCAGCGCGGCGTGGCTCGCCTCGGCTGGGGCGAGCGCCTGCGCGGCGAGCTTCCAGGCGGCGGCGAGCCCGAGGTGCTCCTGCGCCGTCTCCGGGGCTATCCCCTCCCGGGTGAACGCCGCGACGGTCTTCTTGTCGGCCCGGTACTCCCCGGACAGTTTGCCGAGGCGGTGATGGTCGTCCGCGAACCGCTGTGCCAGGCCGCCCACGTCGTGGCGGAGCGCGTCGCGGGTGAAGTAGGCGCTGGCGTCAGCTTCCGCTCTGTCCAGCGCGCGGTGGGCATCGTAGAGAACCCGCCCGGCGGTGCTGGCCGCCTGGTGACCGGGGACCGACAGCCAGGCTCGTTCGGGACGGTCGGGTTCTCCGGCCAGCCGGGCGAGGACCAGCACGTCGTTGGCCTGGCTGAAGGTCGCGGGGGCGGGGAGGCCGGGCATGCTGGCCGGGCGGGAAAGCGTACCCAGCCGTTTTTCCAGCAGGCCAGCGCCCGCCGAGAAGTCCCGCGCGAGCCCGGCGATCTGCCCGGCGGTCAAGCCGCTGACGTCGGCGCAGGCCGGGGTCAGCGCCGCAAGGGCCTTGGAGTCGATCACGGGCAGCGCATCCTGCCGCGGTATCGCCGGCCAGGGGACTCCGGCAGCCTGAGAGGCCTGGCTTTCCCGGGCAGCGATCGCGGTGAGCGCGGCGGCGAGCTGGGCAACCGCCGTATCCACCGCGTCGAGCGTGTCCACCGTCAGCCACTCGTCCGGCAGCGCCTCCGGCCACGTCATCAGATGGTCCACCAACCCGGCGAGGGCCTCCGCGTCAGACGGGCGGGTCAGCCCGGTGGCGTCGGCCAGTGTCTGGTTGACCCGGACCACCCCGGCGAGTGCTTCCAGGGCGGATGCTGCCTGGTAGAGCCGGTCGTCCAGCGAGCCCCGCTCGGTCACGCCGCGCCAGGCGAACGACCGCTCCTGCGCAGCCGGCCGCCAGGCAGCCGCCAGGGCCGCCGCGGTGCGGCGGATTTCGCCGAGCACCTCCGCTGTCAGGTGCACCGGGGCAAGACCCGTGGCGGGAGCGGCAGGAACCGCGCGCAGGCTGGCGATCATCCCGAGGACGTCGTGCAGCGAGTACCCGAGCGGATCCCGTACACGGTTCACGGCGTTGGCGTACGCGGTGAGCTGCTCCCGGCGCCTGCGGGCCGCGTCCATGTCCATGGGCGGCACAGTTGCGGGCGCGGCAGGTACCGTGTCCAGCGCCTTGCCCAGCGACACGGCCACCTCTTTGCGCGTCGCGTTGTGCGAATGCAGGTCCAGCAGGTACCCGCCCAGCCCGGCCTCGGTCAGCCGGTCCCGCACCACGTCGAGCGCGGCAGCCTTCTCCGATACGAACAGCACGGTCTTGCCCGCGTGCAGCAGGGCACCGATCGTGTTCGCGATCGTCTGGCTCTTGCCCGTGCCCGGAGGGCCGTTCATTACGAACGAACGGCCGCCGAGCGCGGCCGCGACGCAGGCCCGCTGCGAGGAGTCGGCGTCCAAGATCACCGGGGGGACCTCAGGGGCCGCGCGCGTGCCAGTCTGGTGCCCTGCGGTCTCCTCGAAGACGGGCCCGGACCAGGTCAGCCCGCGAGCAGCCAGGGCCCTCACCGCCGGGTGCACCGCGGCCAGGTCCTCATGATCGAGCAGGTCCCGGTACATCGCTCCCTTCATGAACGAGAAACACGAGAGCGCGGCGCTTTCGCTGACCTGCCAGCCATCCCTGGCAGCGACCGCTGCGCGGACCGCGTCCAGGAGCCCGCTCGGCGTGACCTCCGCCGGGTCGTCTACGCGGGGCAGCGCGAGCCCGTACCGGGACAGCTTCAGGCTGAGCGCCGGATTGACGGCCGGGTCATCGTCGGTCGGCTCCAGCATCGGCGGTTGCCGTGGCTCGGTGGTCACCAGCCGGACCGGCACCAGCAGCAACGGGCTCGTGTAGCGGGCCCGGTCCCGGTCGGTCCACGTCAAAGTACCGAACGCCAGGTACAGGACCGGCAAGCCCCGGTCCAGGTACTCCCGGTTCGAGTGCCGCATGAGCGCCCGGAGTGCGGCATCGAGGTCGTCCGGGTCCTTGCTGGTGTCGAGGATGTACGGAGCCGGTGGCGGGACCGCAGCCGCCGCACCGGCAGTCCGTTCACTTTCATCTGCTGGCTGGGTGTGTGCTTCCTCGCCCGCCCAGGGCTCGGTCGGCCAAGGCTTCAGGGACCGGAACGTGAAAGTGCCACCCGCCCTGAGGCGCGCGAGGATGTCATCAGCAGAGGGGCGGGACACCCCCACCATGCCGGTCCTGCCCGGCCTGAAGTCGATGAGCCGGTTTGCCGCCGTGAGGTCGATGAGGCTGTCCCGCCAGCTGCTGATCGCAGAGCGGATGAGTGCCTCCCGGCCGGCCGCAGGCCGGCTACCGCCATTGTCCAGCACGCCGCGCCTCTCCATTCGCATCGACTACATCAGGACGCGGTAACTACGCAACCCGCCGCATCTAATCGTTCCGGCTGTCGCGGCGGGCAACGCCCTCGGCGCCGGCCTCCGAAGACTATCGGGGTGAAAAACCAGGTGTGGTGCCCATGCGCATCGCGGGCAAGGCGCGCAGGTCCGGGTGCCGGGTGTGCATGGGCGGCTGTGCGCCGGATGGCCACGCCCAGCCACCTGCCCGGCTGCGGCCGTTGCTGAGGCGGTAACGCTCACGGTGGCGCCGGAACCAGCAGTAGCCCCGCAGCTCACCCCAGTCGCCGCCGATGAAGTCCTATCCCCGCTTACGGCGGCCGTGACGCGGAGCCCGCAGGCGGCGGCCGCGCTGCATGTGCGGACCGCGGGTCGGCCGGTGCCACCCGGACACGGCTGGACTGCCTGACCGTGATTCGGTTGAAGGGTGGCTGAGCCCATTGTCCGTCCGGTGGCGAGACCGCGACCTGGGTACCAGCCATCACGGGTTCGGTGGCGGCGGCTTCGTACCGCTTGCCGAAGTGAGTTCACCCAGCGGCTGAGACATGGCAGGTTGCTGCCGGGGCAGGGGGCCGTCCGGTAAACGGTGCTTCGAGCCTGGTATGACCTGAATTACGGATGTGTGTGCGCCTTATCACCAGCCCAAACTGCCACAGCAGCAGCGCTTTCAATCCCGGGGACGCCAGGCCGGGGCGGGCAGTGAATGAATGTGAGAACCGAGGTTGCGCTGCCGATGCCGGTCATCATATTCTGCTCTGGCGAATGCACGTCAAAACACAGTGAAAGGTGCTTAACGAACGCAGTGTGGAGGCGATTGCCTCGGACAGCCGATCACCCCGCGATCTGACGGCCCTGTGGTGATCGTTCCTTGCGGCGCTAGCAATCCCTATTTATTGGGTAGCTTTCAGGCGGGTTGTGGCCCCCAGCGCCGATGATCGGTCCCGGATGGCTGTCAGCCGGTCAACTCAGGCGCCAGTTCCCGTTACTGGGCAAGACCGCCAGAGGTCCGTGCCGTTGGCCGGCGTATGGGCCCGGAGCACGGAACCTTGCAGGCGCTGCGGGCGGGCGGACATAGGAGGGGACCGCGCGGTGATCAAGCAACCGCATGGCCGGGGGACTGGCCGCACAATCATCAGCTGGCACCTGTTCGCCAGGCCCGGCTTCCGCACTGGCAGTACCCGGTACTCGCGGAGCCCTTCCGCTGGCCCGCCAGCTGTTCTGCTCCACAGCACCTTTGTGCCTAGATTGGCTGAATCGTCTATGAGTGGTGCGATCCCTGACAAGCCACGCTGCTCAGGGAGGTGGATGTGAACATTTTCCTGAGCTACGCTGAGGAAGATAGCAGAATCGCCAGCAGGATTGCGGACCGGCTGACTGAGGCTGGTCACACGATCTTCAACTGGATGGATCCGGTACAGAGGGGAGGGCGGTTCAGGCCACAGATCGAAGACCGTATAAGGCGTTCACATGCCTTCCTTGCCCTGCTGTCCCCGGATTTTCGCGAGTCGAACTGGTGTGGAATAGAACTCGATATGGCCATTCACCGCGAGCAAAGGCTCCAGGCCGACGATCCCAGCGCGGCCTTTATCAACGTGGCCGCCATCGCGAACGTTCCGCCCGCGGACGCCGGGGTTCTCGGCAGCTACGACTGGGTGGACATGTACAGCCCGGGGAAGGTCGAAGAGGGGCTTCGGCAGCTGGCCGGCCGGTTCGAGCGCGCCGAGGAACTGCTTTCTACCGCAGTGAACCCTGGCGGGCCCCGGCCGGCCAGCGACCTCGAACCAGTCTTCCGTAACCGCCACGACGAGCTGCAGAGGGTATTAAATGGGCTTGCCAATGCGGCGGGCCCGCACTTCTGGCTCGTGGTCGCACCACCCCAACTCGGTAGGACCTGGTTCCTCGAACGCGTCAGCCACGATGACGCATTCTCCAAGCCTGTTCCCTGGGTCGTGAGGCTGCTTGACCTACGTTCGCAGCCAGCCGAGGTGCGTGCCGACCCAGTGGCGCTGCTCACGCTCCTGTTCGGAAATACCTCGCCGGCGGCTGCCGGGCAGAGCCCACGCCGCATCGCACAGGAGATCCTCAGGAGCGGACGGCCCAATCTGTGCCTGGTAGACAACGCCGAGTTGCTTACCGAAGAAACGGCCACTGCCCTGCGGGTGAGCCTGGGCCAGATCTACCGTTTCGTCCAGGACATGGGAAAGAGAGATCTTCGTCTCGCACTTATCGTGGCCAGCCGCCGGGACGATGGATGGCGAGGGGTTACTCCGCCGCCACGCCTTTCAGCCCTGCCGCTCACCGAATTCACCCCCGATGTCGTGCAGCAAGCCCTGCGCGAGCTTTCCGATGCTATGGGAAACACCTTTTCCCCGGCGGAGTTCACAAGAAATGCCGCCCGCGTCCATAGCGTGACCGAGGGGCTGCCCGCCCTGCTCGTGCGCTGCCTCCAGTGGGTACGGGAGGAGGAGTGGGTTGAGATGGACCGCCTGGAGACGCAGGACCTGTTCGAAGAACTCGCGGGCCCCTACGTCCGGGAGGAACTCCTCACGCCGGCGAGCCTGCTCCCCGATAGCCGGAAGGAAGCCGGCGGGCAACTGGCGGCACTGGTGGACGCGTGCCGGGTGCTGACGCCATACCGCCTCTTCACCATGTCTCACCTGCGCCACCATCTGGATTCCGATGCTGGCTTCCGCGAAGCCCTGTCGGCTGCGGGCTGGGCACTGGCAGATCTGTCGGAGGCTATCAGCGACACCGCCCTGCTGCGCCGGCCGCTGAACGAACCATGGAAGGAGATGCACGCGGCGATCCGCCGGCTGCTGTTCCGTCACTTCTACCGGTCACCGGAGCAACGGAGCCTGGCGCACGACGAGGCCCGCCAGTTCGTGGAGATCTGGGCAGACAAGCAAGTCGGCACCGAGCAGGTCGTTGGCTTGGTGGAGTGCCTGTGGCACGAAGCCAGCGCACTTTGCCTCCGCGACCCTGCCGAGATGAAGCCGAGGTTGTCCGAATCGGCAAAGAAACTGTCATCCGCACTCCGCGCCTCTGCCGCCTTTACGCTCGATGAACTCCGGGATTTTGCGGCGGAGCGGATGAAGAATGACGGCGAACTTGAGGAAGTTGTCGGCGATGGCGATGGCCTGCTCAGCCGGCTCGTCGAGATCGTACTGAATCCAGAGGATTCATGAACATGGGCGAAGAGGACCTGTACCCAGGCTACATTCCGCGGGATGAGGAACGGCGGATCCTCGAGGAAGCCACGCGGGTACGGGAGGACCGCACGAGCCGCGCGGTGCTGCTGTATGGCCCGGGCGGTGTCGGTAAGACCTCGCTCGTGCGCAGGCTGGCGCAGGCCCGCGCGCACGATCCGGCGACGGTCTGGGTCCATCCGGTTGATATCGACGACTCGGAATACTGGCTGCTGTCCAACCTGGAGCGGCATGTCGCGAGTGGGCTGGACCCGGATCACCGTTTTTTCGGGCCATACCTGGAGCATCTTTCCCGGCTGCCGGTCTACACCAGGCCGCGCATTGGCTACGAGACGGTGGTCAGCCATCTCGCGCAGATCAAGAAGATCTTTGCCGACTGCTACCGGGATTTTACCGAGGGTAGTGGCAAGACGGTCGTCATAAGCATGGACACCGTGGAAGTCATCCGCGGCATGTACCTGCTGCAGACGCTGGCCCACTGGATGAAGGATCTTCCGGCCACTCTCTTCATCCTGGCTGGCCGTCCGCTCTGGGGGGCGGACGCAGAGGACCCGATCCGTCACGAACTGGAGGACCCGTACCAGCCCCTGCCCGTGACCACCATCGAGCTTGGTGAGTTCACCCGGGAAGCCGCGCTTGACTATCTCACCAGGAGCGGAGTCGCTTCCGGCCTCTCCAAGGACGACAAGGAGAGAGAGAAGCTCATCCTGCTGACCCGGGGACACCCGCTCTGGCTGGCGTTCACGGTGGACTACCTCCAGAGCACCGGAATCCCGGAGGAGGCGGCCCAGTCGTTCGACACCATCGCGGAGTGGGTGCCCTACCAGGGAGAACTGCCCCCGGCCGGGCGCAGCCTGCACGAGGCGTTCATGCGCCACCTAGTCGCGCCCTACAACGAGACCGACTTCTGGCACGAGGCACTCAAGCGGCTGGCCGTCG
>OFGU01000062.1_pt1 | contig 13352 bp, 16 predicted proteins | sample 1521841 | NCBI WGS metagenome assembly OFGU01 (sample SAMEA2553413, study PRJEB24118) | soil metagenome
CGTCCTGCAGTGCGTAGCGCCCGCGTGTGTCGGTCGTCCGTGCGCCCGCCGCACCAGCTCCAGCCACGTGTTCTGGACAGCGTCCTCGGACTCCTCGGCCGTGAGGCCCTGTGCCCGCGCGACGTGCCACAGCAGCGGGTTCAGCTCCCGTACCACGCCGCTCAGGGCGGCGGTCTCGCCTTTCCTGGCACGCTCAAGGCACGCGCCGACCCGGGCCGCGCGGTCGGCCGCGGCGTCGGCCTTGTCGCTACCGAGCGTCACAACGGCCATGCTACGGACCGACGGGCGCCTCCGGGAGTGCCCATGAGGCCGACATCTGCTTCGCCAGCTGGCCGGCGTAGATCGCGGCGGCAAACGAGGTGCCGCTCCACCACGCGTACCCGTTGCCAGTGGCCGACACGGTGTAAGGCCCGAAGCCGGTTCTCGCCATCAGCCGCTTCTGGCCCAGGTCCACGGTCGTCAGCGGCGAGATGCTGATGATATTCGTGCCCTTCCGCCACTCCCGGACCCAGGGCCCGAAGTTGCTGTACGGTGCCCGCTCGGTCGCTGAGACAAGAGCACCGACGCTCGAAACGGAGAGGTCCGCGCTGGCAGCAAAGGCCGCCGGGTAGACAGGACGCTCCGAGCCGTCGTTGCCGGCTGAGGCGACAATCCTCACCCCGAGACTGCTGAGCCGGGAAATGGCCGCCTTGAGACTGTCGAGGCCGGGGTCATCAGGGTCGGCTTGGCGCCCGAAGGCCATCAGCACAAGGCCGACGGTGAAGTCAGCGCTGCCGTGATCTGCCAGCCAATTCAGCGCATTGACCACATCGCGCTCGTGGACCTTCCCCGTGCTGCTCATCACCTTCATGGACAGGACCTGCGCGTCGGGCGCTGCCAGGCGGATGAGCCCGGCGATGAATGTGGCATGACCCCAGTGGCTGCCGTAGTCCGGCGGCGCATCAACGTCGGTCACCGCGGTGCGCCAGCCGTACTCCTGCGCGGGATCGATGACGAACGCCGGGCGGCCGGCTGGATCCGGCAACCAGTAGTGCTGCTGCACTCCGCTGTCCAGCAGCGCGATCACGGGCCGCCGGCCAGGCTGCTGCTGCCACGGCTGCGGTGCTGGCATCTCGTAGTCCGGCGCTGGAAGCCAGGCGATGGTTCCATGCCCGCTCTTCTTCCCGCTGGCAAAGAGTTCGGTATCCCGCGCACCGTCCTCGACGGTGCCAACGTCGTACTGGAAGTCCAGCACCAGCACGGGCGCTTCGGTGCCAGCCTGCCGGGCGCGCGCACGGAGGACGTCCCGCACCGCCATTGGGTCGGCACCGTGGACGGGCAGCACAATCAGATCAGACGCAGTGGCCGCTGGGACGCTGGCCCTGGGCTGCTGCAGCGGACGGCCGAGTCCGGCATCATCCAGCATCTCGTTGAGCCGGCCGACATCCTCTGGCCGCAGTTCGGAAGCCTTCGCCAGGATGCGGTCTTTCGCGTAGGTCACGCTCATGGCTGTCTCCATTCCCCAAGTCGCACCGAGACGGTCGCTGCCGCCAACAAATGGGAGGACGCACGAGTCGCCGAGATACATCCGTAGTCGGGCGCGCGGGGGATGCCGGCCAGTCCTGCGGCCGGGGCTGATGACGACCGATGTATCAGGCAGCGGCCAGGCCTCCCTTCGGGACAGCAGCGACGATCCCGCGCTGCACTACCAAGGGAGCAGGCATGACTGACATCACTACCAAACGAGTCGAGCTGCAGCCGGCGGACCGCGAACGGATGCGCTATCTCTCCGGTGAGGTACGTGACCGGCTTGCCGAGATGGCCCAGATCACCGCCCGGACGCTGGGCATGGACCTGAACCCGGAGACGGTGGTCAAGTTCGACCCGCTCGCCGTGCACCACGACGACGGGGAAGCTGGCATGCACGTCGAGATCATCTGCGGGCCGGAGGGGTGCGGCTGCTATGTCGAGCCGCCGGGCATCTGCGAATTCCCCTGCGGTGCCGCCGGCCCGCTGTAACCCGCCGGGCTGGCCGGTCAGGGGCTCCGGGACAGTCTGGCGAGTGACAGGACGAATATCGAAGACAGCAGCCAGCCCAGCAGGGTGGCGAGGTTGAGCCACCACAGCATGAGCTGGCCGCCGGGCACATAAGGGTCCGGGGTACCAAGTCGATCGCTGAGGGGGACCACGGTGTCAATCGCGTAGAGCACCGGGCTGAAGCAGCGGACCTCACCGTCGCCGCATGCGTCGGCACGCAACGGATTGCTGCCGCTGCCAGGGCCCGGTGCCGCGCGGTTGGCAGCGGCCACGAGCGCGCCACTGGTGGAGTACACGTCTCCGTTGCCGTTGGTCGCCCGCAGCGTGGCCTGGCTTGCACGCAGTTCAAGCGAGGCAACGACAGGAACGAGGAGTACCGCGAGCAGCCACAGGACGTGCGAGGGCCGGTATCGGTAGCCGATGGTCGAGTAGATGGCGTCTATAGCGCGTTGTGGCCAGACGGCGCTCGATCCGCCGACCAGCCGGGCATGCGTGCGCTGCGCTATGAGGACGTGCTCGGCCTCGCTGGTGTATCCGTGCTGCCGGAACACCCTCGCTGCCTGTTCGTAGGCCCAGAGTCGAGCTCCGACTGGCGGCTCAGCCAGTCGGACCGTGCCGCCTGGTCCCAGATCCGCTTGGGCTGTCCGCCCTGGGGCTTTTCGGAGCGCTCATAGGTCAGCCCGGCGATAGTGAAGCGCACCGGCCATGTTGCCGGATCGTCGGCGAGGAACGTGGTGACAGCGTCGGTGAAGTCCACGCTCGGTGAGACCGTCTTCCAGCCCAGGTCGATGCCGCCTCGCACCGTCGTGGATATCGCCTCGATCGCGTGTCCGTGCTCGTTGTCCGGCGCCGCAGCGGGGCAGGTGAACGAGCCGCCGGTGAGCTGCAGCCGGCCCTCGATGGTGCTCCGGGTAAGAGCGGTAGCTCCATCGAGCACGCTCCGCTCTGACCTGCACTGATCGGCTCAGCCTCATCGATCTCGCCCATGACACTCCCGGGGCGGACGTACCGCGGGGTCGGCGCCCGCAAGCGCGCAGCTCAGTTCCCACCTGCCAGCAGTGTGGACGGCCGGAAGGGATTGACCAAGGTCTGCTCAGCAGGCTGATCCCGGGTAACTGCACCCTTCCCGGACACCCAGCGGGATGAGCTGGCCTGCTATCCGGGAGCCGGCCCGGTCGGGTGGCGTCTTCGTGCCGTACTTACGGGGCCACCTGCACTTGCGCCGTCCCGCCAATCTGGCCGAGGGCAAAGTCCCGGATGAAGCTGTCCGATCCCCCGACGTAGTGGCCGTAGCGGTCCGGCACCAGAATGGTGACCGGGAACTGGCCACCGACCAAGCCGATACCGGTGATGGTCAGCTGCCCGCCAGACTCCGACCACTGCACGTCGCCCTGCTCGCGGGCGGCGCCGTTAACCCCCGCCGGGCCGGTATGGATGCAGTCGCTGCCGGTGTAGTCACCGCTGCCGTCGCGGTTGAGCTCGATCCACAGCCAGACGCCGTCGCCGGGCACGCCGCCCACGTTGTTGGCCGAGATCTCGACTTGGTACTGAGCGCCCGTGCCGTAGTCGGCAAGGGCAGGTGTGGCCGCGCCCCCCGCCAGTGCCGCGGCGAGGCACCCGGCCGCGGCTGCCACGGAAAGCCTGTTCGTGTAGCGCATGTGATTTCCTTTCGTGGAGGCTGCCATCAGTCCGTCGCCGGACTCGTGTCGTCGCTGATGACGGACTGGCAGGTGTTACGCGCATCCCGGCTCCGCTCCCCTGGCCGCCGCAGAGGCCGCTGGACTGGGAGAGCGTTCGTTCCCGGCTGCCGGCAATGGTGGCGGCCAGGTGTTTCGGTGGGGTTGGTTATGTGTAAGCTGCGGTTGCGGCGCGGGCTTGTGACGCTGATCCATAGGCTGGCGGGCCGCCCCAGATAGTAGGCAGGAGCACCGTTCGGGCGGCCATCTGGCGATCCGCTCTTGGGCAGCAGCAGGGTTGCGGCGGAGGAATCAGCGGCCTGGTGCCCGTGGCTTCCGCTAGCGCCGAGTCCCTGCTCCGCATCCTCCAGTTCCCGGTCCAATTCCGCAGCGCAGTAGCGGCTGTGCGGACCGCATTCCCGAGCGCCAGTCCCTGCTGGCAGCAGCGCTGCCGTGATGAGCTGAGAGATGATCAGCAATTGCCGCTGGCCATCAGGGCTACCGTGGAGGCTGACGCGCCCAGCGCTCGAAATCGTGCCCTGGCCATGCTCTTCACCGCCCCTGAGGGTAAGGGATTCGATTGGCGCGTTGAACCAGTGGCCGGAAGGACATCTGATCGAAACGCTTTCAAGGGGACCGTCGGTTGAGGACATTGTGAAACGGGACCTTACTTCGGCGGGCAGGCCGCACCTCACCGCGCCTTCGTCATCCAGGTAGGCGGGGCAGTCAAGGAACATCATCTGACTCTCCATCAATCGCAAGTAGCCGAGCTGGCTGGGTAGCCGGTCAGTAAGAAGCTGGCTGACGCCGATGACTGCGAAACAGTCGTGCTATCGAGACCCTGGTTGCCAGTTCTGCACGGCATGCGAAAGCGGGCTTCATGCCTGCCCCCCGGCGGAACGACGGCGTCCACGGCGTCCTGTTCGTGCACATACCTCAGTGGGGGCCAGCCCGCGCCCCTGATACATCCCCGCCGCCAGCCGCCGCGGCCCCGGGTCGTGCACGCCTCTCCTATGCCGAGGCCAGTGAGCCGCCCGGCCCCGCCAGTACCAGCTGGCCTGGGCGCAAACGTCCGCGGCGCGGGCGCATCTCATGGCGGGCCGTCGCGGCTGGTGGCGCCGTTGGTGGTGGCCTGCCGCAGCCTTGCCACCCAGCGCTCAGTATGTGTTCCCGGGCGAGTCTTCAAGCGCCGGTGTCAGGTGGCGGGGCGGGGGCCTGTAACAGGCCCTTGCGTACGTGCGTTTAGCCATCGAGCAGGGATCTGTTGAGCATGGGTCCCCGGCCTTCCCCCGGGCCGGGGCTCGGCTGTATCGGGGTTCATGGCAGGATCTCCGGCCGTCAGCTGGGATTTCGGCTGTCGAGGATGTGCTGGCTTGCTCGCGTGCGGCGGGCGGGAAGGGAGAGCTTGCATGGGGCCTGGACGGATGACGATGCTTGCGGCCGGCACCGCGGTGCTGGTCACGGTGGTGCTGTCTGCCGGTACCGCCCTGGCGGTGACGCCGGGTGCCTCCGGCGGGACGTCGAGTCCGCCGTTCAGGGTCAAGGTGATCGGCCGCCTGCCGGACGGGAAGCCGAAGCTGTCCCGTTCCTCGCCGGCCGGCCTGCCGCCCAGCGCGATCCAGTCCGTCTACTCGCTGCCGGGGCTCTCGCCGTCCTCCGGTGCGGGCGCTGGCCAGATCATCGCCATCGTGGATGCCTACCACGACCCGCATGCACTGTCTGACCTCAACACCTTCGGCGCTCAGTACGGGTACCCGCAGCTGTCCACGTGCACGTCGCTTTCCCAGTCCGGGGCGTGCTTCGAGCAGGCCGGCCCGCAGGGCACACCCAGGGCGAACAGCGGATGGGTGCTGGAGGAGTCGCTCGACATTGAGTGGGCACACGCTGAGGCACCGGGTGCCAAGATTGTGCTGGTCGAGGCGGCGGGTAACAGCAACACCAACCTGTTCGGCGCGGTCTCCTACGCGAACAGCACCGGTGCCACCGAGGTCTCCATGAGCTGGGGTGGCGGCGAGTCCAGCGGCGAGACTGCCTATGACGCTGACCTGGCCCACGCCGGCACCTTTTACACGGCATCCGCCGGTGACAGCGGGCACGGCGCTGAATACCCCGCTGCCTCACCGGACGTCATGGCGGTCGGCGGCACGACGCTCAACGGCTGCAGCGGGACCTCCTGTGCTGGCTTCACCAGCGAGACGGCGTGGTCAGGGTCCGGCGGTGGCGCCTCGGCCGTGGAGGCGCTCCCCGGCTTCCAGTCCGGCTACACCGGCCCGGTCTATGGCGCCTCGCCGATCTCGGCCCTGACCGGCGGCAAGCGGGGCATCCCCGACGTCTCCTTCGACGCGAACCCCAGCACCGGCGTGTCTGTGTACGACAGCACCAGCTACCGGGGCCAGTCTGGCTGGTTCACGCTGGGCGGCACCAGCGTGGGGGCCCCCGACTGGGCGGGGATCCTGGCCGCCGGCACGGCCGCGGGAGCAACCGCTCTCCAGGGTGATGCCGCCCTCTACTCAGGTGGTTACGCCACGAACCTGCGGGACATCACCAGCGGGACCAACGGGAACTGCGGCACCGACTGCACCGCGGGCACCGGCTACGACCTGGTGACCGGCCTCGGGAGCCCACTGAACTACCCGTGACCAGGGACCCCGGCCGCCCCGCGGCGATGACGCGGGGCGGCCGGGGTACCCACCTGCCACAAGTTAAGGACCCGGATTGGCCCGCCCCCGGACCCGCCTCTTGGCCCGCTTGCCCATCTCACCCGATGACCTGCTGCCCGCCGGCCCGGCCTGATCGTGCTGACCGTCGCCGAAGTCAAGCGGGTGTTCAACCTGACCACCCGCGCCTGGCACACCATCCGCCACCACCTGCGCTGGTCATGATGGAAACGCCGCCACCTGGCCGGAGCCCGCTGGTACCACCGTCGAGCCAGACCCGCAAGCGCGGGCCATCTCCATGATCAGGGAGTCCTGGTGCCGGTCTTGGGCGATCGCTTGCATGGCGTTCTCGGTGCGTGTTGCGCCTACACGGTGATGACGACTTTGCCTCGGGTGTGTCCCTGCCCGTAATAGGTGAGGGCCTCGGCTGTCTGGCTCAGCGGGTACGTTCTGTCGATGACCGGGGTGACCTTGCCGGCCTCGATGAGTTCCGTCAGGACGACCAGGTCCTCGCCCTTTCCCGCCGGGACGAACGGCCGGAGCCTTTGGCGCACGAACGGTGACAAGGCGAACGCCCCGGCCACGCGGGGCATGCCGTCGAGCCACCGGCCGCCCGCATTGCTGTTGGGCAGGAGCGTCCCGTGAGGGGTGAGGGCGCGTCTGCACGCCAGCACCGAATGGTTCCCCACGTTGTCAAGGATGAGATCGTACCGCGGCCCATCGCGGGTGAAGTCCTCGTGCGTGTAGTCAATGACATGGTCGGCGCCGATCGACCGGACCAGGTCCACATTCCTGGTGCTGCACACCCCGGTCACTTCCGCCCCGAATGCTTTGGCAATCTGCACGGCGAAGGTGCCCACACCTCCCGACGCACCAGTGATCAGCACCTTCTGCCCCGGCTTGATCTTTCCGTGATCACGAAGACCCTTGAGGGCGGTGACACCCACAAGCGGCACGGCCGCCGCCTGCTCATACGTCAGGCTCGCCGGCTTCAGCGCCAATGCGCCCTCTGAGACGCTCGCATACTCGGCGAAGCCCCCTTTGGAGATTTCGGCGAATATCTCATCGCCTGACCGAAACCGTGTCACGTTGCTGCCAGCCTCTTGAACCTGCCCAGCCACCGCCCGCCCCAGGACCCCATTCCGTGGAGTGATCAACCCCACTGTCATGCGCATGATGTAGGGCTCGCCCCTCAGATAAAGCCAGTCACCTGGATTAACGGCAGCCGCGCGAATGCGCACCAGCACCTCACCGTTCTTGACCTCGGGCTTGCTGACATCCCTGAGTTCGAGGACATCAGGTGACCCGTACTTGTGGTAGACGATTGCCTTCATGGCCTTCTTCTGAGCCGTCGCGGGCATCTCCGTGCGAGTCCCCAGGCTCTCCTTCCATCGATCTGATCTCAGTGTTCACCGCTGCCATCCACCGGCCAAGGGCCCTCCGTCCCGGAGAGCCGTGGCACCTGGACCAAGCACAACGGTTCGGCGCCGACGAGCCCACGGGCCGTGGCAGGTGAGCGCACGACCTCCCTGAGCCCGCGATCCGAAGTGATGCGGCCAGTCCCGCTGGGGGCACTGCGTGCTGTCATTAGGGCACCGGCACGGCAGCCAGAAGGCAGCCCTCTGGCGGCACTGGATGTGTTGCTGCCCTGCGTTCCGGGGTCCGTAAGCGGGACTTGTGGCTCTGCCCTGCTGTCGCCACAGCGGTTACGTTGATGGTGCAGGGTGATGTGATGCACCCGCCGCTCACACGGGAGATGAGAGCGATGAAGCGGAGTATCCACATTGAGGCACCGGTCGAGACGGTGTTCGACTCCTTCAAGAACCCGGCGAAATTCATGGACCTCGATCCGGGCGGCACCCAGGTCGACGACGTGAAGGTCACCAAGGAGGGTGTCGGCACGTACGTGAGCTGGCACGCCAAGATCGCCGGCCTGCCGGTCCGGGGCTTTAGCGTGATCACCGACGCGGTCCCGAACAAGCACATCACAGAGAGGTCCTCAAACGGGATGGTGGGCACGTGGGACTACGACTTCGAACCGGAGGGGTCGGGGACGAAGATGACGTTGGAGCACCACCTGGAGTCGTTCTGGGGCATCCCTCCGCTGCGCAACCTGATGGACCTGGTTACGGCAAGACTGAACGACTTGTTCATGGCGCGGGTGAAGGACGCCATCGAGACCCAGGGCAACTAGAGCGTGTCCCGTGGATCATGGGACTGGATCTCGCAGCCAGATCCGGATCGGGGCAAGGTCGGCGGTGCCCTGGCAGATGAGTTCTCGCTTGCCGTAACGGGTAGCGACGGCGCGGAACTGTCTGAGCTTGCCGAAGCAGCGTCCGGCGGTGTTGCGCTCCTTGTAGTGTCCGGGGCCGGATGCTGGTGGCCGGCCGCCCGTGCTGCCGCGGTTGCGGAGGTGGGCTTCCTGGTCTTCCCTGACGGGGATGACGGCCTTGATGCCGCGGCGGCGCAGGCAGGCGCGGTTGGCGGCGGAGGAATACGCCTTGCCGCCCATGGCCGCGCCGGGCCGGGTGCGGGGCCGGCCCTCGCCCCGGCGGCTGATGCGGATGGCCGGCATGAGCGGGATGAACTGGGGGCAGCCGCCGTGCTGGCCGGGGCTGAGGATCCGGGTAACTGGGCGGCACCGCCGGCCCGCGGCCAGGTGGATCCCGGTGGAAAGCCCGCCGCGGGATCGGCCCAGTGCCTCCCGGCCGGCCCGGCCGCCTGGCGGGTTCTTGTCATCCGGTAATGACCCCCGTGAGCAGTCCCGCGGGCAGCACATGGCGGGCACCGGCGGCGTGCCGGCGCGCGCCCCACTGGAATCCGCGCTGACCGTCCACTGCGCGCCTCCGGCCTCATCGCAGCCAGCCCGCAGCCCGTCCAGGATCTTCTCCCAGGTGCCATCCAGCGGCCAGCGGCGATGCCGGTTATAGACCGTCTTCCAGTTCCCGGACCCCTCCGGCAGATCCCGCCACGGGCACCCCGCCCGGGCCCGGAAGAAGATCCCCACGATCACGCTCCGGTGATCTGCCCACCGGCCACCCCGCGGCGGCCCGGCGGGCAGGCACATCTGCAGTCGCTCCCCCTCCTGATCAGTCAGGTCGTGGCGATTCAGTCGATCAAGCACCGTACCGATCTACACGACCCGGCCGTGAAGATCCACGGGACACGCCCCAGGTGACACTGGCGCCCCGAGCGCGATTCGAACGCGCGACCTACTGCTTAGGAGGCAGTCGCTCTATCCACTGAGCTATCGGGGCCGATGCCGTTCCGGTGAGCCCGGACAAGCCTAGCCGGTATCCTGCTGGCCCGCGCCCGGCCGGACCAGCACCACCGGGCGACGGGGCCTAGGGTTGTAGACAAGCCCTGGCAGCGACCGACGGACAGGAGCACAGCGCGGTGCAGGTACAAGATGTCATGACGGAAGCAACCATCACGGAGTCCGCGACGGACACCCTCCGCTCGGCGGCGGAACTCATGTGGCGGAACCAGACGGGGTCGCTGCTCATCATGGATGACGGTCATCTTGCGGGGATCATCACCGAGCGGGACCTGTTCCGTGCGGTGGCGCTCGGCACCGACCCGACGACCGCGACAGTCGACGAGGCGATGACCACCGAGGTGTTCACGGTGCCGCCGGACATGCCGCTGCGGGAGGCGGCCCGGGAGATGGCCGCGCGGTGGATCCGGCACCTGCCGGTGGTGGATGACGGGCGGGTGCTGGGCATGGTCAGCATGCGGGACGTCACCGGGATCTTCGCCGCGCTCGTGCCGGGCACCATCAGCGTCGAGCACGAGTTCGACCAGTTGGTGCGGGAACGCCGGCTCGCCCGGATCGAGCACGGCGACCTCGACTGAGCCCAGCAGGGGCCGCGGCGCCGGTTAGGGGAGCTCGAAGGGGAGGGTGATGCCGCCGAGCACTTCGGGGCAGGGGCAGCCGCGCTCGTCCGGCATGGCGGCGATGATCGCCAGGACGAGCTCGCGCAGCCTGGCCACGTTCGCCCCGAACGCGCGGAACACCTCCTCCTGGGTGACGCCCTCTCCCTCCGCAATGCCCGCGTCGGTGTCGGTGACCAGGCTCAACGGGGTGTAGCACAGGGCGAGTTCGCGCGCCAGAACGGCCTCCGGGTGGCCGGTCATGCCCACCAGCGTCCAGCCCTGCGCCGCATACCACCGTGATTCCGCCCGGGTGGAGAACCTGGGCCCGTCGATCACCACCAGCGTGCCCGAGTCCTCGATGGGCCAGCCGGCCGCGCGGGCCGCCGCGATGGCCTGTGCCCGGCCTTGTGGGCAGTAGGGGTCCGCGAACGGCACATGCACCGCCCGGTCGGCGTCGTAGTAGGTCTGCTCCCGGCCGGTGGTCCGGTCCACAAGCTGGTCGGGGATGACAAGAGTGCCCGGCTGGTGGGCGGGCGTCAGCGAGCCGACCGCGCTCGGCGCCAGCACCTGGCGGACACCCAGCGAGCGGAGGGCCCAGAGGTTGGCGCGGTAGGGGATCTTGTGCGGCGGGAACCGGTGGTCGCGGCCGTGCCGGGGCAGGAACGCGACCCGGCGGCCGGCCACCTCGCCGACCACGATCGGGTCGCTGGGCGGGCCGAACGGCGTCTCGGTCTTGATCTCCTCACCGGAGGACAGCAGCTCGTAGAAGCCCGACCCGCCGATGACCGCGATGGTGGCCTGGCCGGCCATGACGATCAGGCGACCTTCGATCCCGCGGCGGACGAGCTGCCGGTGCTGGCCGTCTCCGCCTTCTTCGCCGGCTTGGCATCGCCTGATCCGGACTTCGCCTCACCCGAGCCGGCCTTCTCCGGCGAGGATCCCGAACTGCCCGACCCCTCGCCCGCGGACGGGCCTGCCGAGCCGTCAGCTGACTTGCCGTTGGCACCGGCTGGGACGGATCCGTTGCGGCTGTCGGTCCGGTAGAAACCCGACCCCTTGAAGACGATGCCGACCGCGGAGTAGACCTTGCGCAGCTTGCCGCCGCAGACCCCGCACTCGGTCAGCGGGTCGTCGGTGAACTTCTGGACGGCCTCCAGCGGCTCATCACATGCGGTGCAGGTGTACTGATACGTCGGCACTAGTCCCTCCTCGCGGCGGCGCTGGCACTCACGGCCACCGACTGCCAAATGTTAACGCAGATGACCCCCTCGCTAATCCGCAGCCATGGTTATGGCAGCGGCAGCTCGGTGATCCCCCCGGATGGCTGGGCCACCAGCCGGACCCGCTGGTCGTGGGGGCCGGCCGGTACCTCGTCGAGCAGTTCGCCGTCATACAGGAGCGCCACGGTGGGCACGTTCGGGCCGACCCGGGCCAGCGCCCGGTCGTAACTGCCGCCGCCCCGCCCGAGCCTGACCCCCCGGCGGTCCACCGCCAGGGCAGGGACCAGCACGAGGTCGGCCCGGGTGACCGCGTCCAGGCCCCGGGGCGGTTCAGCCGGCTCGACTAGCCCACGTGGCCCGGGACGCAGCGAGTCCGGGCCTTCGTAGGAGGCCCAGTCCAGGTCGGAATCCGGCCGCAGCAGGGGAAGCAGAACGTAGCTGCCGCGCTTCCAGATCGCGTAGACGAGCCCGTGGGTGTCTGGTTCGGCGGCCAGCGAATAGTAGGCGGCGACGGTACCAGCCATCTGCGCCTGCGGCAGATCGAGAACCGTGTCGCGCAAGGCGCGCGCCGCTACCGCCCGCTGCTGCGCGCTGAGCCCGGCCCGGGCGGCCAGCAGGTGGCGCCGCAGGGCAGTCTTGGCGGCCGCGATCCGGTCAGGCCCGCTTTCCACGGCTTCCTGTCGTGATCATGTTAGTTCGCCCCGATATGGGTAGCCGGAGTCATGGAAAGTCGTCCCAGGTCCGGCCCTGGACACCGAAGGGGTTGCGGCCGGGGGGAAAGCACTCGTCTAGGGTATCGATCATGCCGACATCAGCCGTGGTGAGGAAGGCGGTCGTCCCCGCCGCGGGGCTGGGAACGCGGTTCCTGCCCGCGACCAAGGCGATCCCCAAGGAGATGCTGCCAGTCGTCGACAAGCCCGCGATCCAGTACGTGGTGGAGGAGGCGGTCGCCGCCGGGCTGGACGACATCCTGCTCGTCACCGGCCGGGGCAAGCGGGCCATCGAGGACCACTTTGACCGCGCCCGCGAACTGGAGGAAGTGCTCGCCGCCAAGGGCGACACCGCGGGGGTGGACCTGGTCCGCCGGTCCGCCGAACTCGCCGCCGTGCACTACACGCGGCAGGGCATACCCAAGGGCCTTGGCCATGCGGTGCTCTGCGCCGCCCGGCACGTCGGCAACGAGCCCTTCGCGGTGCTCCTCGGCGACGACTTCATCCATCCCGGTGACCCGCTGCTGCGGCGCATGCTCGACGTCCGTGCCCAGCTCGGGGGCAGCGTGGTCGCGCTGATGGAGGTCGGCATCGACCAGGTCTCACTGTACGGCTGCGCCGCGATCGAGCCGGCCGACGCCGACGATGTGGTCACCGTGACCGACCTGGTGGAAAAGCCGGCCCCCCGGGACGCGCCCAGCAACCAGGTGGTCATCGGCCGCTACGTGTGCGACCCGGCCGTCTTCGGCGTGCTGCGGCGCACCCCGCCCGGCCGGGGCGGGGAGATCCAGCTCACCGACGCGCTGAAGACCCTGGCGGGCATGGACCCGGCCGAGGGCGGCGGCGTCCACGGGGTGCTGTTCCGCGGCCGACGCTTCGACACCGGCAACCGGGTCGACTACCTGCGCACCATCGTCCAGTTCGCCTGCGAGCGGCCAGACATGGCGGAGGAGTTCGTCTCCTGGCTGCGCAAGTACCTCGACGATCTGGGATGAGCACCGACATGGTGCCGGTGGAGGCACATCTGGCACACGTGCCCCCCGCGATCCGCCCGGTCAGCCCTTCCCGGCTCTGCCTCGCCGAGACCGCGGGATGAGTCCTCGCCGAGGAGGCCACCCCCCGCTGCCCCCTCCCCTCTTCATGCCACGCCGCCCTGGACGTCGAGTCGGTCGCGCCCGCACACATCCAGCAGACAGC
>OFGU01000067.1_pt1 | contig 12918 bp, 11 predicted proteins | sample 1521841 | NCBI WGS metagenome assembly OFGU01 (sample SAMEA2553413, study PRJEB24118) | soil metagenome
CCATCGAACAGGGTCTCCAGATGGCCATCGGACATCCTGATCCGCTGTCCGCGGACGCGTTCCGCGCGGAAGTCCGCATGCTGTGCGCCGAGTGCCGTCGCGCGTTCCAGGGCGGCAGCCGCGAGCTCACGCAGCGGGTAGGCGGTGAACTCGGGGTCGATCCGGCCCGCGGCGCCGTCACCGGCGGCTCCGCCGGGGCGGGCCTGGGTGCGGTTGTCAGCATTGTCAGCCACGACTGGCAACCTATCCCACGCCTGCCTGGTCACACCGGCCCGGTCTCACCCTGACGGCCCCCGGCCACCGGGTACGCTGCGCAGGACCGTGCACGCCGCCGACCGCGGAGGTACTAGCGCAGATGAGCCGATCAATGCTTGTCACCGGCGGCAACCGGGGGATCGGGCTGGCCATCGCACGCAGGCTCGCGGCCGGGGGCAACGCGGTCGCGGTGACGTCGCGTTCGGGGGAGAAGATCGAAGGCCTGACCACGGTGCCGTGCGACGTGCGGGACGCGGCTTCGGTCGACGATGCTTTCGCCAAGGTCGAGGCGGAGCAGGGGCCGGTCGAGGTGGTGGTCGCCAACGCCGGGATCACCCACGACCAGCTGCTCGCGCTGATGAGCGAGGGCGACTTCACCTCGGTGATCGATACCAACCTGACCGGCGCCTACCGGGTGGCCCGGCGGGCGGTGCGGGGCATGATGCGGATGCGCCGGGGACGGCTGATCTTCATCTCCTCCGTGGTGGGGCTGCTCGGCTCCGGCGGCCAGGCCAACTACGCGGCCTCCAAGGCCGGCCTGGTCGGGCTGGCCCGCTCGCTGGCCCGTGAGCTCGGGTCGCGCAGCATCACCTGCAACGTGGTGGCGCCCGGTTTCGTCGACACGGACATGACGGCTTCGCTGCCGGACGAGCGCAAGGCGGCGATCCTGGGGCAGGTCCCGCTCGGGCGGCTCGCTTCGGCGGACGAGATCGCCGCAGTGGTCTCGTTCCTGGCCAGCGACGACGCGGCCTATATCACCGGTGCGGTCATCCCGGTCGACGGCGGCCTGGGCATGGGCCACTAGCGGCCGGCACTGGACTGGAAAGGGAAACTCCGATGGGCATCCTGGACGGCAAGCGGATCCTGGTGACCGGCGTGCTGACCGACTCCTCGATCACGTTCCACGTGGCGCGGATCGCGCAGGAGGAGGGGGCCACCGTGCTGCTGACCGGCTTCGGCCGCCTGAGCCTGGTGGAGCGGATCGCGCAGCGGCTGCCCGACCCACCGCCGGTGCTCGAGCTTGACGTCACCGACACCGGCCAGCTCGCCTCGCTGGCCGAGCGGGTCTCCGCGCACGTCGACCGGCTGGACGGGGTGGTGCACGGGGTCGCGTTCGCGCCACAGGCCGCGCTGGGCGGGAACTTCCTCCACACCGAGTGGGAGGACGTGGCCACCGCTGTGCACGTGTCGGCGTACTCGCTGAAGGCGCTTGCCATGGCGGCGCTGCCGCTGATGGAGGGGGGCGGAGCCGTCGTCGGGCTGGATTTCGACGCGTCAGTGGCCTGGCCCGCATATGACTGGATGGGTGTGGCCAAGGCCGGGCTGGAGTCCTGTGCCCGCTACCTGGCGCGTGATCTTGGGCCGCGCGGGATCAGGGTGAACCTGGTGGCAGCCGGCCCACTGCGCACGATGGCCGCCAAGAGCATCCCCGGCTTCGCCCACTTCGAGGAACTGTGGCCGCAGCGGGCGCCGCTGGGATGGGACATCGCCAACCCCGAGCCGGCCGCCCGCGCCTGCGTGGCGCTGCTGTCGGACTGGTTCCCGGCCACGACCGGCGAGATCGTCCATTCCGATGGGGGTGCTCATGCCGTCGGGGGCTGACCTGCTGGGGGCCGGGGCACCGGGCCGGCCGGTGGATATGCCCGGGAATGAGTCCGTGCTCACGCTGAGCTGTCCCGACCGGCCGGGGATCGTGCACGCCGTCGCGGCCTACCTGCATCAGGCGGGCTGCAACATCCTGGACAGCCAGCAGTACGCCGACCGGATCGCCGCCACGTTCTTCATGCGGGTTCACGTGGAGACAGCCGCCGCCGACGGCGGCGCCGCGCTGCGCGCCGGGTTCGGGGCGGTCGCGGCCACGTTCGGCATGGAGTGGGAACTGCATGACCTGGCGGTCCGGCCCCGGGTGCTGATCATGGTGTCGAGGGAAGGCCACTGCCTCAACGACCTTCTCTACCGCCGTGGGGCCGAATCGCTCGCCATCGATGTCCCACTGGTCGCCGGAAACCATCCCGGCCTCGGCCCGCTCGCGGTCGCGCATGGGGCTGCCTTCGAGCACGTGCCGGCCGGCTCCGATGCCCGGGCCAGGGATCAGTCGGAGGGCCGGATACTGGAACTCATCGAGGCGCACCGGATCGATTTCGTGGTGCTGGCCAGGTACATGAGAATCCTGTCGCCGGCGCTGTGCGAGAAACTGGCCGGCCGGATCATCAACATCCATCACTCGTTCCTGCCGAGCTTCCGTGGCGCGCGTCCCTACCACCAGGCACACGAGTATGGGGTGAAGGTGATCGGGGCGACCGCACACTACGTCACGGCGGACCTGGACGAGGGACCGATCATCGAGCAGGAAGTCGCCCGGGTGGATCACACCTGCGGGCCCGCGGAACTGGCGGCGATCGGCCGCGATGCCGAGCGGATCGCGCTGGCCAGAGCGGTCCGCTGGCATGCCGAGCACCGCATCCTGCTGCACGGACGCCGCACGGTGATCTTCAAGTAGGCGCTTCGCGCCAGCGCTGCCAGCCGCTCAGAAATGGCGTGTCGCTATAAGTAGCCGGCCAATTGCGGTAGGAGACTGGTCGGGCTGGGGGCCAGGGGGGATGCGTGGGGGGGGTGAGGGGGAGGGCGGCGATCGGCGTGGGGGGGGCCGGGGGTGGATGGCGGGGGGCGGGCACGGGCACGGGCGGCAAGGGACCTTGCGGAGCCGGCGCTGCGGCCGGTGGCGGCGCCGGGGCGGGGGCTGGTCAGGCCAGAGTGGGCGCCTGCCCCCTGGGCCAGCGACGCCGCCTGGGCCAGCGACGCCGCGCGGGCCCGCGACGCCGCCTGGGCCCGCGACGCCGCGCGGGCGGCAGATTCCGCACGAGCCAGGGAACTGTTCGGGTGGCTCGACGCGAAGATCGCGGCCGGGATGAGAAAGTACCTCATCCCGGGGGCGGCGGTGGGGGTGGTCTACCAGGGCCAGGAGCATGTGCGGGGCTTCGGCGTCACCGACACCCGCCACCCGCTCCCGGTGGATGGGAACACGCTGTTCCGGATCGGTTCTACCAGCAAGACGTTCACCGGGACGGCCGCGATGCGGCTGGTGGACTCCGGCCAGCTGGATCTGGACAGCGCAGTCACCCGCTACCTGCCCGGATTCCGGGCCCCGGCGGGCGCCCAGAACGTGACTGTCCGCCAGTTGCTCAACCACTCCGCGGGCTGGCTGGGAGACTACTTCTACGACACCGGCCGTGGCTGGGATGCGCTGCCCAAATACGCGGCGAGAATGGCGGCCCTGCCGCAGCTGACCCCGGCCGGCTCGGTCTTTGCCTACAACAACGCGGCCATCACCCTGGCTGGCGAGGTGATCGGGCAGATCACCGGGACGACCTACGAATACGCCATGCGCGAGCTGCTGCTGCGCCCGCTGGGGCTCGGCCACACCTTCTACTTCTCCGACGAGATCATCGGCTGCGGCGTCGCCGCGCCACACGTGATCGTGAACGGCAGGGCCAAGGTCATGCCCGAGGTCTGGCAGTTGCCGCGCAGCATCAACCCGGCGGGTGGGCTCATGTCGAGCGCGGCTGACCAGCTCCGCTGGGCCCGGTTCCACCTGGGGGATGGCTGTGCCCCGGATGGGACGCGGGTGCTGCCGCGGGGCGCGCTGGAGGCGATGCGCAGCCACCCGGGCCCGGGCGGCACCCTCATCGTGGAGCTGACCGGTATGGGTGTCACCTGGATGCTCCGGCCGAGCGCGCAGGGGACACAGATCGTCCAGCACGGCGGGCACTGGACCGGGGAAGTATCGGGTTTGCTGCTGGTGCCCGAGCAGGGGTTCGCGATGACTGTGCTCACCAACTGTGAGTCGGGTTCCTCGCTGGTCAACGAACTGTTCGCGGACGATGTGGCGCTCGCGATGTTCACCGGGCTGACCAACCTGCCCGCCCGGCAGCGCTCGCTCAGCCCCGCAGATCTCGCGCCCTACCTGGGCCGCTACACGCGGCAGCAGGTCGGCTCTGCCGGGCGGCTGGTGGACGAGGCGCCGGGAACGATGACCGCGCATGGGGGCGGCCTGCTGCTGACCACCGGCGCGGGTGCCACGGCCAGCCGCGTCCTCCTCACCTTCTATGACAGTCCGTCCGGATCCGGCTACGTGCTGGTGAACAAGAGCGATGGCACTCCGCTGGGCACCCGCGCCGACTTCATCAGGGACCGGGCCGGGCAGGTCCGCTGGCTCCGGCTGGGCGGGCGGCTGCACGGGCACCAGATCTGACGCCGTCACCTGATCCCGCCGGGCAGCCGCGCAGGCGTGCAGGTTCTCTTCCGTGACCCCAGGGCTTGGCGGTGCCACCCGTGTGCTTACCCGTCCCGGGTGACCGGCAGCCTGGCTCCCCCGAAAAGATCTGTGGCTGATCGCGACTATCACGGGATCTTGGCCAGCAAGTAGCAGTCCGATAAGCCTCAGATTACCGTCGGGTCACAATTCGTGCCTTGCGGCAGGCTGCCTGTTCACAGCCGGTGTCACGGCTCCTAGTCTGATCCAGGTGCACCCTCGGCGGGTGTGTCCTCGTGCCGTGGGGCGGCTGGCCTCCGGTGGCGATCCGCGAAACGGACTTCGCGGACATGTATCAGGTGAAGGAGAGTGTCGATGCGGATACGTTCGCGGGGTCTTGCGGCAGGCGCGGGCCTCGCCGCCCTCGCGCTTCTCGCCGCCGCATGCGGCGGCGGTGGCACGACAGCGCCCAGTGCTTCCCCCAGCGCGGGAGCCGCCGGTTTCCAGGGACTGAACCCCGGCACCGGCGCGCCCAAGTCTGGCGGCACGCTGAACATGCTCGGCCTGGGCGACGTCGACTACTTCGACTACAACATCAGCTACTACACGATCGGCGGCCTGGCCCAGCGGATGTGGATCCGCGGGCTGTACGCGTACCCCGCCATTCCCGGCAAGACCACGTTGCCTTACCCTGACCTGGCCACGGCGGCGCCCGCGGTCAGCAATGGCGGCAAGACCTACTCGGTGACGATCCGCACCGGCGCGATGTGGGACTCCACGCCGCCGCGGCAGGTCACCGCGGCTGACGCGGTGATTGGCCTCAAGCGCTCCTGCAACCCGGTCCAGCCATTCGGCGGCCTGCCGGACTTCGAGACGCTGATCATGGGTTACCAGGACTTCTGCAACGGCTTCGCCAAGCTCGGCTCGAGCGCGACCCCGGCGGCCATGAAGAAGTACATCGACACCCACAACATCTCTGGCGTGACAGCTTCCGGCCAGACCATCAGCTACACGCTGGTCCACCCCGCGTCGTACTTCCCGACCATGCTGACGATGGACCCGTTCTACCCAGCCCCAGAGGAGAGCCTGAACTACGTTCCGGCGAGCGCGGCGTCCGCGCAGCACACGATCGCCGACGGGCCATACAAGGTGCAGAGCTACACGCCCGCCCGGTCGATCGTGTTCGTGCGCAACCCGGCCTGGAAGGCCAGCAGCGACCCGATCCGCAAGGCGTACGTCGACACGATCAATGTCTCTGAGACTGGCAACCAGACGACCATCCAGCAGCAATTGCAGACCAACACGGCAGCCGCGTCGATGGAGTTCGATTCGTTCCCGCCGGTGGGAGCGACGCCGGGCCTGGTGCAGCAGATGAAGTCCGGGCTGACCCACAACTTCAACCTGGGCCCGACATACTCGACCAACCCGTACTTCGTGTACAACGAGGTGTCGCCGAACAACAACAACGCACTGAGCAAGGTGGCTGTGCGGCAGGCACTGGACTACGGCATCAACCGTTCGCATTTGATCACCGACGCCGGTGGCCCGACGCTCAGCCCGCCACTGACCCACATCCTGCCCCCGGGCATCAACGGATCGCAGAATGTGCCGTCCGGGTACGACCCGTACCCGTACAACCCGAGCAAAGCCAAGCAGATGCTGGCCGCCGCCGGGTACAAGAACGGCCTGACCCTGACCTTGCTGTACCGGCCGACCAGCTCGATCCAGGCCAAGATGGCCCAGACCCTGCAGTCCGACCTGTCCACCATCGGCGTGAAGGTCAAGCTGCTCACCGCCACGCCGTCGGACTTCTACGTGAAGTACCTGTTCGCGCCGAGTGTCGCGAAGCGCGGCACCTGGGACATGGCATTGGCTGGCTGGGGCCCCGACTGGTATGGCGACGCGGCGGTGTCCTTCTTCGGCCCGCTGTTCTCCGGCCCGGCTTCCTACCCGCCGTCGGGCAGCAACTACGGGTTCTACAACGACCCCGCGGTGACCGCGCTCTTCCAGCAGGGCAACAGCGCGGGGTCGCTGTCCGACGCCGCTGCCATCTGGGGCAAGGCGGACCAGATGGTCATGAAGGACTCGCCGATCTATCCGATCACCGACCCGCAGCAGCCGCTCTACCACGCCAGCTATGTGCACAACGCCGTGTACATCCCGGCGATCCAGCAGTTCGACCCGACGAATGTCTGGCTGAGCCCCCCGGGCTGATAGCCAGCAGCTCATGATCACGCCAGGCGCCCCGCGGTGGCTACCGGGGGCGCCTGGCGTGGATTACAGTCCCAGCTAGGCCTGGGTTTCGGAAATTTCGGGTTTGATCTTGTGCAGGTACGGTACGCGGATTCCGGGAACCGCGGAGGGTGGGTAGCGTGGCGCTCCTCGAGGTCGAAGACCTTCACGTGTCGTTCAGGACCCCTGACGGCGTCGTGCAGGCGGTGCGCGGGGTGTCGTTCCAGGTGGACACCGGGCAAACCCTCGGCATAGTCGGGGAGTCCGGCTCGGGCAAGAGCGTGGCCACCCAGACCATCACGGGGCTCACCCGCGGGGCACGCATCAGCGGGCGGGCCATGTTCGAAGGCCGGGATCTGCTCGCGCTGGGCCGGGAGGAGATGCAGCAGGTCCGCGGCGCGCAGATCGGCATGATCTTCCAGGACCCGCTCTCCAGCCTGCATCCCTACTACCGGGTCGGCTGGCAGATCGTCGAGATGATCCGGCAGCATGACCGCGCGACCACGAAAGCGCAGGCGCACACCAAGGCGGTGGACCTGCTCAAGCTGGTGGGGATCCCGCAGGCCGACCGGCGGGTGGACGACTACCCGCACCAGTTCTCCGGCGGCATGCGGCAGCGGGCGATGATCGCGATGGCCATGGCCTTGAATCCCAAGCTGCTCATCGCGGACGAGCCCACCACCGCGCTCGACGTCACCGTCCAGGCCCAGGTGCTCCGGGTCATCCGCGCCCTGCAGGAGGAGTTCGGCACGGCGGTCATCCTGATCACTCACGACCTGGGCGTCATCGCGGACGTCGCCGACGATGTAGAAGTGATGTACGCGGGAGCGGTCATGGAGAAGGCGGACCTGCGCACCACGTTCTTCGCGCACCACCACCCGTACACCGAGGGGCTGCTGCTCTCGCTGCCCGCTTACGGCGGGGAACGCGAGCGCTTGCGGCCCATCCCCGGCCAGCCGCCCAGCCTGATCACGCTCCCCGGCGGGTGCCCCTTCCACCCGCGCTGCCCCTACGTCATGGACCGGGGCCGCAGCGAGGTCCCGCCGCTCGCGGTGGTCGGGGCCGACGCCACGCACCTGTCCGCGTGCTGGCTTTCGCACGATATGCCGGCCCGTGTCGAATTGCGGCGCAAGATCGTGGGCGAGCCGTTGCCGGCCCGGGCTGAGGCGTGAGGATGAATTAATGAGCGCACAGACACCGGCGACCCCGCCCGGCGCCGAACCCGACGGTGACGTCCTGCTGCGGGTGGAGAACCTCGTCAAGCACTTCCCCGTGCAGTCAGGGAAGCTGTTCGGCCGCAACCGGGACAAGGTGCACGCTGTTGACGGAGTGAGCCTCGAAGTGCGCCGCGGGGAAACCCTCGGGCTCGTGGGCGAGACCGGGTGCGGGAAGTCGACCTTCGCTCGCTGCGTCACCCGCTTGCACGATGTGACGTCCGGGCGCGTGCTCTACGACGGGCATGAGCTCACCTCGCTGTCGGCAAGGCAGATGCGCCCATTCCGCCGTGAGATACAGATGATCTTCCAGGACCCGTACGGGTCCCTGAACCCGCGCCGGCGCGTCGGGTCGATCATCGGCGACCCGTTCGCGATCCACAAGACGGCGACCGGCCACGAGCGCAAGCGGCGCGTCCAGGAGGTCATGGAACTCGTCGGCCTGAACCCTGAGCATTACAACCGGTTCCCGGCCGAGTTCTCCGGTGGCCAGCGCCAGCGCATCGGCGTGGCCAGAGCGCTCGCGTTCCGGCCCAAGCTCATCATCTGCGACGAGCCGGTGTCCGCATTGGATGTGTCTATTCAGGCGCAGATCATCAACCTGCTCGCCGACCTTCAGTCCGAGCTCGGGCTCACGTATGTCTTCATCGCCCACGACCTGTCCGTGGTGCGGCACGTCAGCACCAAGGTCGCGGTGATGTACCTGGGGAAGGTGACCGAACTGGCGCCGGTCGGGCAACTCTGGGATCATCCGCGGCATCCCTACACTGACGCGCTGCTGTCCGCGGTGCCTATTCCCGACCCGGACAAGTCCGCGCAGCGGGAGCAGATCATCCTGGTCGGGGATGTGCCGTCGCCGATCAGCCCGCCGCCCGGCTGCCGGTTCCATCCACGGTGCCCGAAGGCTCGCGACAGGTGCGTCGAGGAGGCGCCGGAGCTGGCGCCCCGCTTGGGCGATGAATCCGATCATCTCGCGGCCTGCCACTTCCCGGTCGATGACGGAGAGGACATCTCCAAGGCCCGGCCAAGCATCGCCGTTGAGGCCCGTGTCATCGAACCCGGGCTCCTCGGCGGCTCCTGAGCAGCGCGTACGCAGGGAGAGACAGCATGGCCTTCAACACTCAGCACGCCGGCGAGGATGTGCTGGCGGGAGCAGAGGGCGCCCCCCTCGCCGAGGACGCCGCCGCGCGCAAGATCGAGGGGCGCAGCCCCTGGCGGCTGGGCTTCGAACGGCTGCGCCGCGACCGCGCGGCGATGATCTCCGCCGGCGTCATCTGCTTCATCGTCCTGATCGCGATCTTCGCGCCGGTTGTCGCCGCCATCACCGGCCATGGCTCCAACCAGCAGTTCTATGCGCCGGTTGGGCTCAGCCCCGAGGGCCAGCCACTGCCGCCCTCGAGCCGGTTCTGGCTCGGCACCGACACCCTCGGCCGCGACGTCCTCGTGCGCATCGCCTACGGCGCCCGGGTCTCGCTCATCGTCGGCTTGGTCGCCACCGTCATGACAGTGACGATTGGCGCGATCGTCGGGCTTGCCGCCGCCTACTTCGGCGGTTTCGTCGACTCGGTCCTCGCGCGGTTCATGGACTGGCTGCTGGCGATCCCGTTCCTCCTGCTCGCCATCTCCCTGGTCACCGTCATCGGGCCCGGCCTGACAGTTCTCATTATCGTGATCGGGTTCCTGGGCTGGGCCTCGGTCGGCCGGATCGTGCGTGGCCAGGTGCTGTCGATCCGGGAGAAGGAGTACATCGAGGCGGCCCGGTCGCTGGGGGCGGGGCCGTGGCGGATCATGTTCATCGACATCCTGCCGAACGTGATAGCCCCGATCATCGTCTACACCAGCCTGCTCATCCCGGTGACGATTGTGGCCGAGGCGTCGCTGTCTTACCTCGGCGTCGGCATTCCCGCGCCGACCGCGGACTGGGGGCAGATGATCAGCGACTCGCAGAGCGTGTACCAGTACGGGGCGTGGTGGTACCTGGTGTTCCCCAGCATCGCGCTTCTGGTCACGACACTGGCGTTCAACATTTTCGGCGACGGGGTCAGGGATGCCTTCGACCCGCGCGGCGACCAGCTTTTCGTCTAGGAGACTCAGGTGGCCCGTTTCCTTCTCCGCCGCGTCCTGCAGGGCATTCTCGTCCTCTGGCTGGTCACGGTCTTCGTCTTCGGCCTCTTCTACATCGGTTCGGGGCCGCAGGCCGTCGCCCGCAGGCTGGCAGGGAAGATGGCGACACCGCAGACTCTCAAACTTGTGTCCGATCGCCTGCTGCTCGACCGGCCGCTCTGGGTGCAGTACGGGCACTTCCTGGGGCTGCCGGTAGCCGGGCGGCCCGCCGGTGGCCTGCTGGAGGGCAACCTCGGGTACTCCTTCTACCACGGGCAGTCGGTGACCTCGGTGCTGGCCGCAGCGTTCCCGATCGCCCTGTCGCTGGTGCTCGGGGCGGCAGTGCTGTGGGTCATCATGGGCGTGCTGAGCGGCATCCTGTCGGCGGTCCGGGCCCGGTCTTTCTCGGACCGCATGTTCACCGGCCTGGCGCTGTTCTTCTACTCGATGCCCACCTTCGTGCTCGGGCTGCTGTTCCTGCTCGTGTTCTACTACGAGTTCACGATCCACGGAATCGCTGCCTTCCCGGGCTCCGGCTTCACCCCGTTCACCGAGAGCCCGTTCGAATGGTTCCGCGGGCTGATCCTGCCCTGGTTCACTCTCGCGCTGGTCTCAGCAGCCACCTACACGCGGCTGACCCGGGGCTCGATGCTGGACGTGATGGGGGAGGACTACATCCGCACCGCCCGGGCCAAAGGGCTTTCCGAGCGGCGGGGCATCTTCCCGCATTCGCTGCGGGCCGCGCCCACGCCGGGCGTCACCCAATTCGGTCTCGACGGGGGCATCCTGCTCGGCGGCGCAGTCGTCACCGAGCAGGTGTTCGGCATGCCAGGTCTGGGGTTCACGGCGGTGCAGGCCATCACGCAGGACGACCTGCCCGTGATCATCGGCGTGGTGATCGTGGCCGCGGCGGCGGTCGTGGTGGCGAACATCGTCGTCGACGCGTTCTACGCCGTGCTGGACCCGCGGGTCCGCCTGCACTGACCTGCTCAGGGGCCGCGGGCATCCCGGCATTTCCATTCACCCTTTAGAGTCAGGGACGTGACGTTGGTACTTCTGGTGCGCCACGGCCTGACCGCGGGCACGGGAACTGTGCTCACGGGCAGAACGCCGGGCATCCCCCTGGATGACCGGGGCCGTGAGCAGGCAGCCGCGCTCGCGGCCCGGCTTGCTGCCGTGCCACTCGATGCGATCGTCACCAGCCCCCTGGAGCGGTGCCGCCAGACCGCTGACGCGATCGCGGCCGCCCGCAACAGCCACCCGGTGGCCGTCCACACCGATGAGCGGGTGGCCGAGGTCAAGTACGGGGACTGGACGGGCAAACCGCTCAAACGGCTGGCCAGGGACCCGATGTGGCCGGCCGTGCAGACACATCCGAGCGCGGTCCGCTTCTCCGGTGCCGATGGTGAGTCCATGCCCGATGTCCAGCACCGGGCGGTCGGGGCGGTCCGGGACTGGAACGCCCGCCTTGGCGCCAAGGCGGTGTACCTCATCTGCTCGCATGGTGATGTGATCAAGTCAGTGGTCGCCGACAGCCTGGGCCTGCACCTGGACCTGTCCCAGCGCATCCAGGTCGATCCCTGCTCGCTGACCGTGATCCGGTACACGCCGTTGCGGCCGTTCCTGCTCCGGATGAACGACATCGGCGGGTCGGGGGGCAGCCCTGGGCGGCCAGCTGCCCATGACCCCCCGGGACCCCCCCGGGCCCGGGGCCCGCGGCGCGTTGTCGCCCCCGGGGGCCGGGGGGCCCCCCGGGCAGCACCGGCAGGGGCGACTTCGTTATCGCTTTTTCCACCCCCGACGTGATTCCCGCCGACGCGCGCATGCTGCCGCCGCTCACCCGCCTGAACGAACAATCCCTCTCGCCGCTCTTCGAGGCCGTCATCGACGCCACCGAAGAGGCCATCGACGATTCCTTGCTGCGTGCCACCACGGTCCACGGCCGCGACGGCCACGTAGCCTATGCGCTCCCCATCGACCGCCTGCGCGAGCTACTGACGCAATACAACCGTCACTGACGCCGCCAAACGAGTCTGTGTGGCAACTCCAATCCTCGTAAGGGCACGGCTTCAGCCGTGCCCCAAGTACCGAAACATCAACGCGGCTTTAGCCGCTGAGGGCTGCATTTGCCGCTTGTCGCAAAGAGCCTGTCATCCTGAGCGAAGCGAAGGACCCCGCTAGCGGTGAGGGAACGTATGCGCACGTAGGGATGGGATCCTTCGCTTCGCTCAGGATGACAAATCGTGGGGCGCGGTGATGACGGTCCGTGCTCGTTCGCTCGGCGCGGACGGGATGCACCGCCGGCCGGGCATGACACACTTCCCGGCTATCGGCATGAGCGCACGCAACAGCAGAAAACCGCGCGGGCAAGAGTGCCCGCGCCACGAAAAGCCTTGGTGTCTGTGGTAAGGTTTTTCTCGGGAGCCTTATGCCATCCTTCGACCGCATTCTCTGGATCGTTCTCGATAGCGTCGGCATCGGCGAAATGCCCGACGCCGCCGACTACGGCGACGTCGGCCGCGATACGCTCGGCCACATCGCCCGTTCGCGCCCGCTCGCCCTGCCGAATCTGGTGCGCCTCGGCCTCGCCAACATCCGCCCGCTCGATCATCTCCCGCCGGCCGCCGCTCCGCTCGGCGCCTACGGCAAGGCCGCCACCCACTCGCCCGGCAAGGACACGACGATCGGCCACTGGGAAATGGCGGGCATCTGGCTCGATCGCGCTTTCCCCGTCTATCCCAATGGTTTCCCGCCCGACATCATGGACCCTTTCGAGCGCGCCATCGCCCGGAAAACGCTCGGCAACAACCCCGCCTCCGGCACCGAAATTCTGAAGGAACTAGGCGAGGAGCACATGCGCAC
>OFGU01000068.1_pt1 | contig 12864 bp, 10 predicted proteins | sample 1521841 | NCBI WGS metagenome assembly OFGU01 (sample SAMEA2553413, study PRJEB24118) | soil metagenome
GGTGCACAACGAGGCACGGCGGTTCGCCGCCCCGGGGTATGACCTCCTGCTCATCGGCCATGAGGGCCCTGAGGAAGGCGGCGGCACGACCGGCGAGGGACCCTCTCACATCCACCTGGTGGACGGGCCCGAGAACAGTGCACAGGCCCAGGTCAAGGACCCCGCCAAGGTTGCCTGGCTCTCGCAGACCACGCTCTCGGTCGATGAGACCACCCAGACCGTCGCCGCGCTGCGGGAGCGGTTCCCGCAACTGGTCGATCCGCCCAGTGACGACATCTGTTACGCCACCCAGAACCGGCAGGCGGCGGTGAAGCGGATCGCCAGCGAGTCGGACGTGGTCATCGTGGTGGGGTCGCAGAACTCGTCCAACTCGGTGCGGCTTGTCGAGGTGGCCCTGGACGCGGGTGCTGCGGCCGCCTATCTGGTGGATGACGCGGGCTCGATCGAGCCGGGCTGGCTGGAGAACGCGAGCACGGTCGGGGTGACCAGCGGCGCGTCTGTTCCCGAGGACCTCGTCTCCGGAGTGCTCGACCAGCTCGCACGGAGCGGCTTTGACAGCGTCGAAGAGGTCGAAGCCGTTGAGGAGCGCTTGGTCTTCGCGCTCCCACACGAACTGAGGGCATCGGGCGCCCGCCGCCGGTAAGTCCGGGAAGCAATGGTCGGGGGCATGCCACCGGCCAGGCTGCAGTGTCGTCGCCTGGCCTGGCCGGTGGGTGGATCAGGCCGTCAGCGGACGACCCACTGCACGGTGAACTTCGAGGTCAGCGCTAGCCGCGGTGGGTGTTGTCAAGGGTGCTCGCTGCATCGCCCGGCCGGGTACCCGTCGCGGCTCGCCGGCCCGGATCCGGCCGGCGCTGGTCGGGCTGCAGGTCCCGGCGAAGCTCACCGACGCATCGGGGCAGGCCACGGATACACGCGATGACCAGGTTGAGCGCCGTTCCCGCGAGCAGCCACGGCGCAGCCCCGGCCAATGTGAGAGCTGTTCCGCCGGCGATGGCCACGGCGGCGTTGCCGGTCGCTGTCAGCGTCTTCACCCCGACAAGCGCGATGCAGAACAGCAGCGGCGGCGTGACCGCCACCGTCAGCAGGTCCCGCTGCCTGGTGTAGCAGGCGGCGGCCACGCTTCCGGCCAGGAATGCCCCGCCTGCCAGCACCTGCCACCCCAGCCAGGTGGCACCGAGCAGACCCGCGATGAATACGGCGAACATGATGACCGTTGCCCCACGCCCGGTGAACTGGATCCGGCGGCCTTGCTGCCCCGCGCGCTGCGACACCCGTCGTCCACCCCTTTCACCGGCCGCCCCGGCCTGGCCGTTCGCGCCGCCCCGGCTGGCCCCCCCGTAGGCATTCTCTCGCGCCACAGCGCTCAGCGAGGGCCTATGAGGCCGGGAGTTTCTTCCCGCGGGCCGGCGACCGGCTTGGCGGCCCCGGTGTCTCATTCTGCCAAGGCTCGCCGGCCGGCCCGGCGGCCCGGTGCTCAGGTCTCCGGCTCGTCGGCCTCTTCCCTGAGCACCTCCTCTTTGAGCATGGTGTGGCGCAGCACCAGGCCGATGGGTATGAGCGCCAGCCACATGTAGGGCGCCACCCCAGGCGCGACGGCTGCGACCGGGATCGACAGCCCGAATACCACCGGGGTGCGGAGCATCCGGGCGGCGAGATAGCGGCGCAGTTCCGGCGGGACAGCGTCAGCGACCAGACCCGCCCGTATCGCCCAGAGCCAGATGGCCGCCTCCGCGAGGCCGGCCGTGGCCACGCACACGGCGTAGAAGATCGTCGCCGGGGCCTGGCCGGTGCCGGTGGCGCCGAGCAGGGCGGTCGGGTAGGGCAGGAACGCAATGGTGCCCAGGAAGAGCAGGTTGATCAGGATGAGCAGGCGGTCGAGCGCGATGATGTGCCGGAAGATGCTGTGGTGGCCGATCCAGAACAGGCCGATCACAAGGAAACTGAGGACGAAACCGAAGATCCTGGGCTCAGCATTCCGTAGCTGCTGACTGGAGTGGATCAGGCTGGCTGGGAGATCCGGCACCCGGATGTCCACCGCCAGCAAGGTGATGGCGATGGCGAAAATGGCGTCGCTGAAGAACAGCACCCGGTCGTATTCCAGGTTGCCCGCGGTGGACAGCAACCTCAGCGCGGCACGGCCATGTGGCACCGTCGCAGCCGCGGGTTCTCCACCGTGGTCCGGCATCGCCACCCGGCCTCTCTTCCGCTATCCGATGTTCAGATCATTACCCACGCTCACTTCCTGCGGTGTGCCCGGCAAGGCCGGTGTGGTCTCATCCACCGGCTGGGGTCCCAGGCCCGGCCCGGCGATCTCGGCGATGAGTTCTGGCGCTGACACCGCCCTGGTGGTCTCCTCGACCAGGGCGGGTGATGCCAGGTCGGCGTCGACCAAACCCAGCTGGCGCAGGCGCCGGGCGCTCACCAGGACCCTGTTCTCCAGCGAGCCGACCGCCTGGTTGTAGGTGACCACCGCGTTGGTGAGCGCCTTGCCAAGCCGGTCCACGTGGCGGCTCATCCCGGCGAGCCGGTCATGGAGTTCCCGGCCGGCGTCGAACACCGCCCGGGCGTTCTCCGACAGGGCCGCCTGCTGCCAGGCGTAGTGGGCGGTCCGCAGCATGGTGACCAGCGTGGTCGGGGTGGCGATGTGCACCTTGTGCGCCATCGCGTACTCCAGCAGGCCGGGATCGTGCTCCAGCGCCGGTGCCAGGAAGGCCTCGCCCGGGATGAAGAGCACCACGAACTCCGGTGCGGGGCTCAGGGCGGCCCAGTACGCCTTGGTGGCCAGCCGGTCAACATGCTCGCGGAGGTGACGGGCATGCGCCCCGAGTCTCGTTGCGCGAATGGATTCATCGGGGGCTTCGGCGGCCTCCAGGTACGCCGCCAGCGACACCTTCGAATCGACGACGATGTTCTTGCCGCCTGCCAGCCGCACGACCATGTCCGGGCGGAACGCCCCGTCGTCAGTGGCTACCTGAACCTGCTCATCGAAGTCGCAGCGGGCGCTCATCCCGGCCAGTTCCACCACCCGGCGCAGCTGCATCTCGCCCCAGCGACCGCGTGCTTCTGGCCGCCGCAGCGCGGTGACCAGCGCCTGGGTCTGGATCTTGAGCTGTTCAGAGCTCTGGCGGGCGATGTGCACCTGCTCGGCCAGCGCCGCGTGCGATCGTTCCCGGGCCGCGTCTGAATCCCTGAGCTGGGCCTCGACCCGTGCGAGCGTCTCCTTCAGCGGGCCGACCAGATTCTCCACCGCGGCCCGGCGGGTTTCCAGCTCCCCGGCGGCCTTGGCGTTGGCCGCGTCCAGCCGCCCTTCGGCCATCTGCAGGAACCGCCGGGTGCTGGCGTCCAGCGCCTGCGCCGACAGCGACTCAAAACGCTCGGCCAGCTGGTGCTGGACCAGGGCCGCCCGCTCGTTCGCGGCGCGGGCGCGCTCCTCCGCCGCGCTGGCCTGGGCGGCCAGGTCGGCGGCGGTGCCCGCCTCCCGGCTGCGGGCGTAGAGGAAGCCGAGCACCGCCCCGAGTGCGATACCGACAAGCACAGCCAGCAGCGAGATCACGCTCATGCGGCGATCCTCGCAGTCCCCTACGACACTCCCCGCGCACACCCCGGAGGCTGGGCGGGAAGCTAGGCCGCCGGGCGGCCGTAGACTCGCGGGCGTGAGTCTGTCTATCGGCATCGTCGGGCTGCCCAACGTCGGCCAGTCCACCATGTTCAATGCACTGACCAGGGCAAACGCGCTGGCGTCGAACTACCCGTTCGCGACCATCGATCCGAACGTGGGCATTGTCGGCATCCCCGATCCGCGGCTGGCGGTGCTCGCCAAGCTGTACGACTCCGCCCGGGTCGTGCCCGCCACCGCCCGGTTCGTGGACATCGCGGGCCTGGTCCGCGGCGCGTCCCATGGCCAGGGCCTGGGCAACCAGTTCCTCGCCCACATCCGGGAGACCGACGCGATCTGCCAGGTGGTGCGGGTGTTCGCTGACCCGGATGTGAGCCACGTGGACGGTGACGTGTCGCCCGAGCGCGACATCGAGACCATCGCGACGGAACTGATCCTGGCCGACCTCCAGACCCTGGAAAAGGCCGTGCCGAGGCTGGCCAAAGAAGCGAAATTCGCCAAAGACGCCGAACGCCTGCGTACCGCTGAGGCCGCCGCCGCCGCGCAGCGCCTGCTCGATGACGGGAAAACCCTGTGCACGGGCGCGAGCGGCACCGGCATCGACCTGGCTGACCTGCGCGAACTCCACCTGCTGACGGCCAAGCCGTTCCTGTACGTATTCAACGTGGACGGTGCCGGGCTGGAGGACAAGGAACTGCAGGACCGGCTGGCCGGGCTGGTCGCGCCGGCCGAGGCGATCTTCCTCGACGTGAAGACCGAGGCCGAGCTTGCCGAGCTGCCCGAGGACGAGGCGGCGGAGATGGCCGCCGGACTCGGGATGGGCGAGCCCGGGCTGACCCGGCTGGCCCGGGCCGGGTTCCACGCGCTCGGCCTGAGCACGTTCCTGACCGCAGGGCCGAAGGAGACCCGGGCCTGGGAGATCCCGGCCGGCGCCACCGCACCGGAGGCCGCAGGCGTGATCCACACCGATTTCCAGCGCGGGTTCATCAAGGCCGAGGTGGTGTCGTTCGAGGACCTGGTCGCCGCGGGTTCGGTGGCCGCCGCCCGCGCCGCGGGCAAGGCGCGCATCGAGGGCAAGGACTACGTCATGCGCGACGGCGACGTGGTCGAGTTCCGCCACGGATCAACGTCAACGAGCAAGAGCTAGCCGCGGTGACGTACGAACCCCATTCCGAGCTGCAAGACATCGAGGACCCGGATACCGTCCTGTGGCGGTACGTCGACCTGTGCAAATGGCTCGGCCTGCTCCAGACGTCAGAGCTTCACCTGACCCGTGCGGACCAGATGGAGGACCGGTGGGAGGGCTCTTTCAGCGAGGTGAACATCGCGAGACGCCCGACGGCGTACGGGGAGCACTGGGACATCATGGCGCCCGGCATGACCCATCTGTACCGGTTTGCTCGGACCCATACGTACCTCAACTGCTGGTACGTGGGTGAATGCGAGTCTGCCGGGATGTGGAAGATCTACGACGCGGAGGGCAAGGGCGTAGCCATCCGGACGACCGCCGGAAGGCTGAAAGAGTCGCTCACCGGGACCGTGAGCAGGCGGTCTCCGGGGCGAAGGTGCAGTACGTCGACTACTCGAAGACGTACATCCCCGAGGGGAACGTGTTCTTCCCGTACGTGCACAAGCGGTCGAGCTTCGCTCACGAGAACGAGTACCGGCTGCTCACGCTGTGGACCCCGGATGTTCTTGAGACGGACGAGCGCGGCAACGGCGTTCGCACTGAGCCCGATGTGCCGCCTCTTTTTCTCCGCGAAGCCGTGGACCTGGACCGCCTCGTGGAGGCGGTGTACGTGTCTCCCGAGGCGCCTGGCTGGGTGGCCCGGGTCGTCGGCGAGGTGACGGGCAAGTACATGCCCGGTCTCGCAATCCGCCACTCGGATCTTGCGGCAGATCCCGTCTACTAGGCGTCTACCGGGGCGACGCCGCGGGTCGCGTGGCACGGCTGGGTACCTTCGTTCCGCAATCTAAGCCCGTTAGAGGTCGGAGGTGACCACGGAAGCCGAAGCAGCATTTCCGACAGCGCGATTCCCTATCGGCACGTCGTCCCGTCGGTCGGCCATCGCGGGCGTATGATCCGGTCATGGGCGACAGGAAGACAAGCCTGACCGTTGCCGTGGATCCGCGTCTCGCCGCTTACGCCGAACAGCTCGTGGAAACAGGGAAGGCCGCAGACGTTTCGGCCGTGGTCAACGATGCCCTTTCCGAGAAGGCCGGGCGTGACGCTCTCGACCGCCTTCGGGAGACAGCCGCGCAGGCCGATCCAGCCAGGGTGGACCGGATGCTTGCGCACATAGACGCCCAGGCCGCCGCACTACCTGAGCGGTGACCGAGGACAGCGGGGCTACTCCGACCCCGTACGTGCTCGACGTGAGCGTCCTCGTCGCGGTTGCCCGGGCGGATGCGGAGGTGACCCGCCTCGTCATTACTCTCGACGGCCGGGGGCGGCCGCTCGTCATCCCCGTTCTGGCCATTACCGCCGCATCGCTCGACACGCGGACCGAGGACGGGGACGTCGCTTTGCTGGGCCTGGAGAGGCTGGAGAACACCATCGTCGCCCCGTTGCGGGATACCGAGCAGGCCGCGAGCCTGGCAGCCGTCATCGCGAAGACCGGGCTGGAGATGTGTGACGCCTACGTCGCCGCCGTCGCCGATGCGTCAGTTTGCCCGGTCCTCACCATGGACGCGCCGAAATGGCGCGAACATGCCACGGCCCTCGGCGAGCCGCTGCACATCATCGAGATCGCCGAGCCGGGTGAGGGCTAGAGATGCTTGAAGGCCGCATCGTCGAGTTCCGGTTCAACGTCTGATCCCCGGGCTCCTCGGCGGCGGCCCCCTTACCAAGCCGCCACCCCGAATCAGGGCGAAAGCCTCTATACGTGGCCTTGGCCTAGGGTAAGGCTGTAATCACAGCCGGTGTTTACAAGGGGGCAGAACGATGGCTACGGGTAGCGCTGTGCGTGAAGACGCAGCTAAGCAGAAGAGTGATGTGCCCGCAGGGCACGAGCAGGATGGTGCGGCACACGCGCCCACGGTCCCGCTGCTCCACATGCAGATGCCCGACAGGGGGCACCTGATGTGGTACAGCGGACTGGCGGCGGCCGCCGTGTTCGGCGTGGTCGACTGGCCGGTCGTTGCGCTGATCGGGGCCGGGTCGTGGGTCGCCGAGCATTACGCGAAGGCAGCGCAGCACCCCACCGGCGACCGGCAGGCGCAGCACTGACGGGCTGCCCGGCGCGGGAAAGCACATGACCACCGGTCCGGGCGCGATGCTGTCCGTCCTGGCCGACCGCTTGCCACGGCAGGCGGGCCGGCGGCAGCGGCGCCGCTGGGTAGGGCACGGCCGCGCACACATCGAGGTCAAAGGCGCGCACCTGCCCGGGAACGCGGCTTTCACCCGCCGCCTGGAAGACGAACTGACGCGTCTGCGCGGCGTGCACTGGGCGGAGGTGAACGCGGTTCTCGGCCGGGTGATCGTGGCCTTCGACGACAGCCAGATCGGCGTCGACGACCTGGTTGAGGTCATCGAGGGGCTGGAGGAGGCGCATGACCTCGCTGCCGAGCGGTTTCCGCATGACCGTCCGGAGCATCCTGCCGATGCGGAGTCGCTGCGGCGGCAGATTTATGCCATCGGGGCCGATATCGCGGGTCTCGGGCTTGGGCTGGCTGGCCGGGTAGTCCGGGCGAACCCGCTGGTGGCCGGGCTCGCTTCGGTGGTGTCGCTGGCTGATGCCACACCGGCGCTGCGCCGCCCGCTGGAGAGCAGGCTCGGTCCCGCCGTCGCCGACCTGGGCCTGGCGGTCGGCAATGCGATAGCACAAGGGCTGGCCCAGGGACCGTTCGGGCTGGTTGTGGACATCGCCCAGCGCAGCCTGCTGCTCGACGAGACGCGGGCGCGGAGCCAGGTCTGGCACCGCCGCGAGCCAGAGCTGCACCTGCATGATGATGGGGACAGGCCGCCGCCGCTCAGTGGGGAGCTTCGGCCAGTCCCCCTGCGCCCGGGGCCGGTGGAGTCCTATACCGGCCGCGCGGCGCTGGCGGCGCTGGGCGGTGCCGCGGCGGCGGGCGCGCTGACCCGCGATCCCAGGATGATGGTCGCGGCAGCGGTCACTGCCACACCCAAGGCCGCCCGGCTGGGCCGCGAGGCGCTTGCCGCGCGGCTCGGCCGCGACCTCGCGCGGTCCGGGGTGCTGGCCATGGACGCCCAGGCGCTGCGCCGGCTGGACCGCATCGACGTGGCTGTGCTCGACGCGGCCGTGCTGACCACCGGCCGGGCAGTTCCCGGCCGGGTGTGGGTGGCACCGGATCATCGGCATAAGGCCGAGCAGGCAGAGCTGGTCGCACGGGCGCTGCTGGACCCGGCCAGCCCAGCCGCTACCGTCCGGCGCCGCGGATGGGTGCTGGGACCGGTGCCGCACGGGCTCAGCGGCCCGGCACGCAACGCCGCCCGTGATCTCCGCGCGCCCGGCAGCCAGCTGCTGGCGTTGCGGCACAAGGGCGTCCTGGGCGGCCTGGGCGCCACGGAACCAGAACTGGACCCGCTCGCCGCGGCGCTCGCCGCCGCTGCCCGGCCCATCGGCCCGGTGATCGTGGCCGGGCGCAGCAGCGGTGCGGGTGAGCGTATCGGGGCTGACCGGGTAGTCGCCGGAGGCAGCCACCTGGCCGCATCCGTGCGCGCGCTGCAGGCCGAAGGCAACGGCGTCGCCCTTGTCTCATCCAGCCAGCACGAGGCACTGGCCGCCGCCGACGTCGGGATCGGCGTGCCGGCCGGGCCGCGACCGCCCTGGGGTGCTCACCTGATCCTGGGCCAGGGCCTGGCTGACGCCTGCCGGATCCTGGCGGCGGTCCCGTCCGCCCGGGCGGCAAGCCGGCGTTCCACCATGCTGGCGATGTACGGTTCCGGCGCCGGCGCCCTGCTGGCGCTGGCGGGCCCGCGAGCCGGGGCAACCACACGCTCGCTGCTGGCCGTCAACGGCGCCGCGATCGCGGCGCTGGGCGGCGGGGTCCTGGCTGCGCAGACGCTGGAGCGCCGGCCGCCACCGATACCAGCCGACACCACCGGCTGGCATGCGCTGACCACCGACGCGGTCCTCGAGAAGCTGTCGAGCACCGTGCACGGGCTCGGGCAGGAGGACGCGGACCGCCGCCGCGCCCGGCAGCCAGCCAGTCCTGAGCACGCCGAACCCGGCGTCGTCCGGGCTTCGCTGGAGGAACTGGCGAACCCGCTCACCCCTGCCCTGGCCAGCGGGGCCTGGATCTCGGCCGTCAGCGGGTCGATAACCGACGCGGCCCTCATCAGTTCGGTCATGGTGGCCGACGCGCTGATCGGCGGCATTCAGCGGGTAGGGGCCGACCGTGCGCTGCGCCGTCTCGTGGACGAGTCAGCGGTGCGGGTCCGGCTGCGCCGGGACGGCCGCGAGGCGCTGACCAACGCCGACCAGCTGGTGCCCGGGGACGTGATCACCGTGCAGGCGGGGGACGCGGTGCCCGCGGACTGCCGGATCCTGGAAGAGCGAGGCCTGGAGGTCGACGAGGCGAGCCTGACCGGGGAGTCGCAGCTGGTCGTCAAGGCAGCCGGCGCGACCGGCGCCGCGAATGTCGCCGACCGCAGGAGCATGCTCTACGCCGGCACCGCCGTGGCGGCCGGATCCGGCACAGCGGTGGTGGTGGCCACCGGCCCGGGAACCGAACTCGGCCGGAGCGCGCAGACGGCTCAGGAAGGCCTGCGGCCCGCTGGTGTGCAGGCCAGATTGCGGCAGCTCACCGAGATCACGATCCCGGTCGCGCTCGGATCCGGCGCCGCGGTGGTGGGTGCCGGGCTGCTGCGGGGACGCCCGTTGCGCGACACTCTCGGCACCGGGGTGAGCCTGGCAGTGGCTGCTGTCCCGGAGGGGCTGCCGCTCGTGGCGACGGCTGCCCAGCTCAGCGCGGCCTGGCGGCTTTCGCGGCGGAACGCGCTCGTCCGTAACCCGGGCACGATCGAGGTGCTCGGCCGGGTCGACGTCCTGTGCTTCGACAAGACCGGCACGCTGACGCAAGGCCGCATCCGGCTGCACCGTGTCTGGGCGGTGGGGACCGAGCAGCTGCTTGACGACCTCAACGCAGACGGCCGGCTTGTGCTCGCGGCCGGGCTGCGGGCAAGCCCGGCGCATCTTGACGGGGAATCGTTCGCCCACCCCACCGACCGTGCTGTCGTCGAGGGCGGTGCGGCCGCCGGGGTGAATGCCGAGCTGGGCGCCGGTGGCTGGCGGCTGGCGGGCGAACTGCCCTTCGAGCCCGCCCGCGGCTACCACGCCGTCCTTGGCCGCACCCCTGGCTGCCAGCGGCTGGCCGTCAAGGGCGCGCCGGAGACAGTTCTGCCGCGGTGTTCGCACATCCGGCGGCGCGGCGGTCCGGTCCCGCTGGGTGGGCGGGCCCGGCGGGCTGTCAGCGCCGAGGCCGACGCGCTCGCCAGGCGTGGTTACCGGGTCCGGGCGGTCGCCGAGCGCGGGGCGTCGGGCCGCCGCGATCTGCGCGAGGACCGCATCGACCGGCTCTGCCTGGTCGGGCTGCTCGCGCTGACCGACCCGGTGCGCGGCACCGCGGCACAGGCAGTCCGCGGGCTGCGGGCCGCCGGGGTGGAGGTGGTCATGCTCACCGGGGACCACCCGAGCACCGCCGAGGCCATCGCCGCCGAACTCGACCTGCTCAACGGCCGCCGGGTGGTCACCGGCCGCGACCTGGACCAGCTGGCCGACCCCGATCTCGATGAGCTGGTGGCACAGGTGGGGGTGTTCGCCCGGGTCAGCCCCGACCACAAGGTACGCATCGTCGCGGCGCTGCGGCGGGCCGGCCGCGTCGTCGCGGTCACCGGCGACGGCGCCAACGACGCGCCGGCGATCCGGCTCGCGGACGTGGGCGTCGCGCTCGGCCTGCGCGGCACCAACGCGGCCAAGGAGGCCGCCGACCTCGTCGTCACCGATGACCGGATCGAGACCATCATCGACGCGATCGCCGAGGGGCGCGCGATCTGGGCATCGGTCCGCGACGCGATCGCCGTGCTGGTTGGCGGGAACCTCGGCGAGATCGCCTTCACCGTCGGGACCGGCCTGCTGCTGCGCCGCGGGTCACCGCTCAACGCGCGTCAGCTGCTGCTGGTGAACCTGCTGACCGACATGCTCCCGGCCATGGCGCTGGCCGTCCAGCCGGGCAGGGTCACCCCGGAAAGCCTGCTCCGCGAGGGGCCGGACGTGTCGCTGGGCCAGCCGCTGACCCGCGACATCCTGCTCCGCGGCGGGCTGACTGCCGGCGCTGGGATGGGCGCCTGGCTCGGCGGGCGCATGACCGGTATAACGGCGGACCGCGCTGGCACGATCGCCCTGGTGGGGATCGTCGGTGCCCAGCTCGGCCAGACCCTGCTGATCGGCTGGCGCAGCCCACTGGTGGCCGCTGCCAGCCTGGGATCGGCTGCCGCGCTGGCCACGGTGATCCAGACACCGGGCGTCAGCCGGCTTTTCGGCTGCCGGCCGCTGGGCCCTGTCGGCTGGGGGATCGGGCTCGGCGCGGCAGCCGCGGCCAGTGTCGCTGCTCCGCTGGCATCCCGCCTGCTCCCGCAAAGCCTCGCCGGCCCGGGCGGGGCCCAGGTACGCCGCACTGACCCGTCCTGGGATGGGCGCCCTGGTAATCCCCCGAAACCAGTTCCGGGGACTATCACTCCTTGACGAAGGAGCCCCAGCCGGGAACGACGGTGATGAGCCCCTCGTCACGCAGCAGGGCGAGCACCTTGCCAGCGGTGGTGCGAGCTATCCCGAACTCCTGCATGAGCGCGACAACCCCAGGCACGCGGTCCCCTGGCTTGAGCTCGCCGGACCGGATCCGGCCACGGATGATTTCCGCGACCTGCCGGTGCGGCGGCACGGGGGACGAGTAATCGACGCTCACCGGATCAAGGTAGATGACCAGGGGAAACGCCGAACTCCTGCCTGACGCCCGCGTCTGTCCAGCACGTCACGAGTCCCGTCTGGCGGGGGGGAATGGTCGCAGGTGCCGTTACTAGCGAAATACACCAGGTCAAAGCTGATGTTCGAAGCGTAGTCAGAGTACTACACAGTGTCATCTAGGTCCGGTGGCCGACGCGTCGCGCGGTCGCAGGCGCCAAAGGGCTCCCTGGGTATCGCGTTATGGCGCAGAATGGTCCACAGACGGACACGGTGAGCACCGCAACCCATTGCTGCGCATGCTCACGAGCGGGGCGGAGGTGCGATGGTTCGTAGGTCAACCGTTGATCGCAGTCCGCAACCAGTTGTATACGGCGCGGGCAGCCGCCCAATGGCGACGGCCCCCTGTTGGCGCAGGAGGCCGTCTGCAGAGCCAAGGTCCATGCTGAAGGAAGGCTCCTCAGATGAGGATAAACGGTGGGGCACCTGTCCCGTATAGTTTCAGGGCCAGTCGTCACTGTGACGACTCTGGCTGACGGTGGCACCGGTGATTTCCGGATTCGGGCCTGTGACTGCCCGGGTCGCTGCGGTCATTCCAATTACCTTGATCGTCCTGCTTGTTGGGCTGCTGTGGCTCATCGGTCTGGCCTGCGGCGATCAACGGCGGACATATGTGACAGGCATCAGCACGCAAGCTATGGAGACAGTCCGGGCTCTTCTTGGAGCAGTCCCTGACGGGCAAGGACCACGAACTCAGTCGATGAAATGACCAGCCTTCGCGATGCTCGCGGTCGCGGGCCGGTGTGGGATCTGCGGGCCGTCGTCTGGGGTTCTGCTTGTCATCGGATACCGCGGCGTCAGGCCATCGTGCTTGCCCAGGCGGGCCCGGCCCGCGCCCACGTCGGAGTGGCCCGGCCGAGGCTCTGCCCGGCGGCAGCGTTCTGCCTGGGCTGCCTAGCGTGGCTGTGGGGCGGCCGGCTCTGGTTCGGGCGTGGTGGCGCTGGGGGCCGGGCCGGCGCCGGTGATACCGGGCCCCGCGGGCGGGCGGGAGGGCATCACGGCCAGGGCGAGCACCACTCCGGCGGCTGCCACGACTGCTCCGGTCCGCAGCCCGAGATCCATGCCGCTCATGAACGCGGTGCGCGCCAGGTGTGCCAGCGCGGCCCCGAGGTAACCGCCGAGGTTCCCGGCCACCGCCAGGGCGCCGCCCAGGGACCCGAGGATGAGGCGCATGGCCGGGGCCGGGAGGTGGTAGCGGGCCAGGGCGCCGGTCATCTGGTCCTGGAAGCGGGGGGGGAGCAGGCTGCCGAGCACCGCAACGCC
>OFGU01000070.1_pt1 | contig 12736 bp, 13 predicted proteins | sample 1521841 | NCBI WGS metagenome assembly OFGU01 (sample SAMEA2553413, study PRJEB24118) | soil metagenome
GCTGGCGCGGCGGGGCGGCCCGGAGCGTGGTCATGGCTGGCCTGGCGGCTGGCGCCGGTGGCGGCGGCTCGTGCGGCGGTTAGCCCCCGGCTGGGCGCCCCGGTGGCCTCGGCGGCCTCCTCGACCGCCGCCGTGGCCTGGCGGCTGGCCTGCCCGGCATCCGCGTATTGGGCGAGCAGCAGGTCGATGCGGTCGTGGGGTGCCCGCGCGAAGGGGTGCGGGATGTCGTAGGTATCGGGGAGTGACTGGGTGGGAACGAGGATGCACCCGGCTTGCGCCGCGGTGCGGATCCGGTCCTGCTCGGTGTGGGTGAGGCTGGTCAGGGTGTGGCATGCCTGGTGCACCGCCGCGACGGCCAGCGGCAGGTCGTGTGGCTGGGGCGCCAGGCTGTCGGGAGGGCGCGCTGGATGGGCGGGGCCGCTGGCGAGCGTCCATGCTGGGTCGGCGTAGGCCAGCCGCCCGGTCCACAACGCCAGGTCGCTGGCCTCGCCAGCCACGGCCGACAGGTAGGCCGGCGTGTCGGTGGTGATGCGGCGGACCGCGCGTGCAGCCTGCAACCACCGGTCGCGGGCATGCGCGGCGGCGTCGGCTGCCGCGGACAGGTGCCCGCTGACCTCGGTGAGCCCGGCTTGCGCGCTGCGGGCGGCGAGGGCGTGGAGCAGGAGGTGGCAATGGTGGCTGGTCACGGTGCCGGCGTCGGCGACCTTGCGCAGCGACATCGCCGATACCCCAGGCGGCCGGGAGGCCCGGTAGGCGGATGCCCAGGCAAGGTGGCGGGCCCGTTCGGCGGTGCTGGTCACTGCCTCGCGCAGCGAACTGACCGGTTCGCCGCCGGTCAGCAGGGGGCGCTCGGGAATGGCGTTGACGGGATCGCCCGCAGCAGCTCACGGTCGGCTTCGGTGACCGGTTCGAGCTGGTGCGCGGCCCGGACGGAGGCATCCAGCACCCACAGCCATTGGCAGGCCGCGCTCAGCCGGCGCCGCGCGTTCCCGTTCCCGCGTGTGCCTGGGAACGGCGAGAGTGCCAGGTTCGCGCCGTGCTGCGCGGTCTGGCGTGCCAGCGCGCCGATCTCGGCCAGCAGCGCCCGGGTGACCGGCGCGGAGGTAATGACAAGCCCCCATTCCGAACGCTGTTGCGGGGCACCGTGGGAATCGGCGGCGAAGTGAGTTTGCAGCAGATCACGCCCGGTTGCCAGCGACACCGCGACTGCATCTAGCCGCTGGGCCAGCGGGCTTGCCGCCGGGGCGGCAGGCCATCGGCTGGGTGGGCGCCGCCGGATCAAGAACCCTGCCGCGTTGGTCGCGGCCTCGTTCGCTTGCATGCACGCACGGGACCACGGGGCCGGCGCCGGCCCGGTGTCCCCCGGCAAATCGTGGAACGAGGTGGCGATGTCGCGCAGGTAACGGCCCATGACGGTGACCACCCGCAGCAGGCTGCGGGAGACTTCCTCTACGTTTCCCCCGGTGCCGCCCGCGTGGTGAGGCGCGGCTGTTCCGGCCAGGTGGCGGTGGGCCGACTGGACGAGCTCCCCGAATGTGGCCCTGCCCATCACGGCCCGCTACCGGTGAGCATGGCCTGGATCTGGCGGGCGTACCGCGCTGCGTTCTGGCACCCAGCCCGGTCACCGGGATCGGCCGCCTGCTCAGCGGCCTGTGCTAGCCGGGCCGTTAGCAGCGTGCTGACGGCCACAACAGCGGCCGCGCCGCTCTCCGCGCCTTCTGGGTGCATGGTGCCGCTCCCGGCCGGTGCCCGCAGGAGCTGGCGCGGGGGCAGCGACGGAGCGAACAGGACAGCATCGCGGCCGTTGGCGGCGCACGTGGCCGCCATGACGAACGAGACGAACCTGGGGTCACTGGGGTTCTCGTGGTCCTCGATGGCCGAGAGCAGGACCTCGAACGCCTCGTAGGCGGCATCAAGGAGTTCTGGCAGCTCACGGGCTTGGGCAAGGCGTTCCGCTACGGCGGCGATGCTGGTCATGCTGGCGCTCCTGCTGTGGCCGGGTGCGGCGAGTGTGGCAGCCAGGTCCTCCGCCGTGGCCGGGCGCGCCAGCGGCTGTGGACAGATTTCCCGGCTTGCCGCCGCTTGTGCATAACGGCTGGCTGGGCGGGACGTGGGCTGCGCGCCCGGCTGGTCATGATGCTGTTTTCGTGCCGTTGCGCCGGACTTGGGGGCGGCCCGGTCATGGCGTCTGGGCAGACTGGCATGCTGGTGGTGTGACGGCAGTGCCGGTGGCGGCCCGCCAGCGGGTGCGTGGCCGGTAGGCGGGGTCGTCGATGTGGTCGTCGTCGAGCCCCATCGGCGTTGGCCACCCGTTTCCCGCCGCCCGGGCACGGGCGGCGGGAGCAGCGCGGCGTTCGGCCGGGGTGCGCCCGGCCGGTGGCATGTCCCATATCCGGCCGTAGAGGTCGCGGATTGCCGCGTGTGTGGCTGGCGTGACCGTCACCGTGGTGCCGCGGACGATGCCTGGCACTGTGCGCGGGGTCAGGCCGAGGTGGCGGGCCAGGCTGGCCGCAGGGTGGCCCATCGCGATGAGGGCTTGCAGCCGCCGCCTGGTCCCGGTGGCATCTCGCCGTCTGGCCACCTCGTCCAGCATTGCTGGGGTGATGGCGAGCAGGCGTCCGGCAGGCGCGGCGCGGACGCGCCCGGTGACACCCTGCCTCCTGGAGGGTTCACCGTGCAGCAACCAGTGCACGGTCATTGGGCTGACCCCAGCCGCGCGGGCGATCGTCTGGTAACTGGCCCCGCCCGCCCGGAGCATCCGCCGATGGCCGCGGACAGGGGTGGCGTCGGCCCCCGGCCGCCACCGCCCGTAGGCGATCTGCCGGGCGCGCCACCGGCAGTAGTCCCGGTGAAGGCGCGTGCTCGCGTGTGGCGTTGTCATGGCCGAAACGCCCCGGACAACGCCGGTGCCTGAAGTCCCGGTCACGAGGCGGCCTCACGGACTGGTTCCCGGTCCGCCGGCGTCTGCCGGGAGGCAGCGGGGATGCCGTGCTGGCGTGCGGGATCGGCGGGAAGGGAACCTGCGTGATGAGCGGGCCAGCGTGCTGGGCCGGGTTCCAGGCGGGCCAGGTGGTCATGCGCTGAGCGCAGGAACCCGGCGGTGGATACGGCAGGCTCGCTGGCACTGGCCTGGATGTCGCGGCCAGCCTGGTCCACCTGGGCCAGCAGCCCGCGCCGGTGCACCTCCCGCGCGCTTGCCACCGCGAGGGGGCCCATCCCCCCGGCCAGGTCCGCGGCGTCCACGGTGACTCCCCGCCGCGACGCCTCCCAGCTCACCGTCACCGGGTCCACCGGCTGGCCCGCAACGGCAAGGTCACGCATGACCGCGTACAGCTCACCGTGTTCGGGGCAGCCAAAATGCCCGGGCCGCAGCCACCCCCGCACGGCGTGAAGCTGGGAGGGGCTGGCGGCAAGGTCGCGCAGCGCCTGGGCTCCAGCAGCCCGCGCCCCGGGCCCACCGGGCCGGGGCTCCCCCGCTGCCCGCACCGTGGCCTGCCGCTCCCGCAGGGCCGCGCTGGCAGCCGCCGCCCCGGCTAGTACTACAGGGCTAGAACCTGTTGTAGTTTGAGGCGGCGCCGGAAGTGGTGCCGTCGCGCCTCGGCTTGGTGCTCGCGTCGCCAGACGGACCAGGCCAGGGCCTGTCGTATGGCGCGTTTTCCCTGGTGGCGGACGTTGAAGAGGCGTCGCGCCTCGGCCACGCTCAGCTTGATCAGTCTTCGGTGCGGGCGGGTCTGGCGCTGCTCGGCGGCGCCGGATTCGGCGGTGCCGCCGTGACCAGGCCTGTTTTTTGGGATCTTGCTATTGGCGGCTGGTTGTCCACAGGGTGTGGAGCCCCTTTTTGGCGGTGGCGCGTTTCCGGGTGCAGAGTGTGAGGAATGCGTGGGCGAGCATGGCCAGGGTGACGTGCCGATACCAGGCGTGGTAGAGCCGGACCTGGTATTGGTCGAGCCCGACTTCGCTTTTTTCTGCTTCGAAGCATTCTTCGACGGGCCAGCGGGAGCCGGCGACGCGGATGAGTTCAAGGAGATGCTCGTGGCGTGGGTTGAAGCAGTGGTAATAGGCGAGCTCTCCGTCGTCGAGGGAGCGGCGGATCAGGTACTGGTGGCTGGGGTGGCCGCTGGCGATCAGTGCCCAGTCGTAGCTGCGGAATCCTTTGGCGCCGATTCCGCAGGCGTGGCGCTGCCAGGCGGTGCGGCTGAGGTTCTGTGCGGCTTCCTGGATTTCGGTGTCCTGGCCGTCGCTGCTGGCGATCTCTGTGTTCTTCGGGATCGCCATGACGTACGCGATATCCCGTTGTTCCAGGTGGTCGCGGAGTCCGGGGTTCTGGCCGAATTCTTCGTCTGCTGTGAACCAGCTGAACGGCACGCCGCCCTCGACGGCCCGGTCGATCATGGCTGCCACCTGCTGGGGCCTGGTGGCGAAGGTAAGGTGTGCGGGGATGCCGGCTTCGGCGCACCGGTCCGGGTCTGCGAACCAGGTCTTCTTGGGTATGTACAATTCACGGTCGATGAGGGTCCGCTCTTTGCTGGTGTTCACGTAGGCGAGGAACGTGCCGATCTGGCAGTTGTCGATCCGGCCTAGCGTTCCGGAGTACTGCCGTTGGACGCCAGCCGACTTACTGCCTTTCTTGGGGAATCCGGTGGGATCGGCGATGAGAACTCCGCGCGGGTCACCGAAATGCTCGGTCACGTAGTCCCGGACCATATCACGGAGTTTTCCTTCGTCCCATGGGGTGAGGTTCAGGAACCGCTGGATAGCTTTCGGCTCCTTCTCGCCAACTTCCGGGGCGATCGTCCACGCATTCTTGCGCTCGATCGGTTTCAGGAGTCCCTGGAGGTACTGTTCGGCATGCCGCCTTGATTCCGGCCGGTAGAACAGCCCTGCTATTCTCTTACTGATCTCATTGAATTCTTTGTTCCACTCTCTGAGATCTTCCGGGGTGATGGCGTCGTCGATTTCCGGGTCAATGTCGAGGGTCGTTGCCATGGGGATATGATTGCATGACCCCGGTTCGGATTGGTGTGTAACACGCGGAGATCTAGCCCTGTAGTACTAGGACGCCTCTGAACAACGCCGATCGCGTGGGCCGCCTGGAAAGGGGCCTGGCCGGTTCCCGGGTGCCCTGGCTAGCTGCAGCGGGCTAGATGTTGTCTTGCCGGGGCCAGCGGCGGGGCCTGGGCGGGCCCGGGAAGCGTCCCGCGCCGGGCTGGGATGCACCTGGCTGATCAGGTCAGCGGCCAGGCGCCGTCCCGGCGGGTCAGCCCGTGCCGCAGCAGGGTGCGCAGGTTGATCGCGGCGCACCGGGTGTGCAGCCAGGCGTCGTTCCTGGCGGCTCCGATGCAGCGGAGCCGGATGCGGCGGCCGTTCTGGGTGGCGGTCCAGGAGATGATCCGCTCGATCGCTGACCGGGTGGGGTAGGCCTTTTTGAAATCATCGGTGCGGGCCTGGGCGCGGGCGGCGCGCAGCAGCTCCTCGTGCGGGTGGATGGTCATTGACCTGCCGTCCCTGGCGGTGGTGCATCGTTCCCGCAGGGGGCAGCCGGCGCACGCTGCGCCGAAGGTCACGGTCCGGGCCGGGCTCATCGGCCGGGTGAGGCCGGCCGGGCAGGTGACGGTGCCGGCGCTCTCGTTGATGGCGAAGTCGTCCAGGGTGAACCCGCCGGGCACGGCCGGGCGCAGCGGCCCGGGCTTGATCACGGTGTCATGGCCGGCTTGGCGGTAGGCGGCGCGGGCTTCCCCGCTGCCGTAGGCGGAGTCGCCGTAGACCTCCAGCCGCGCGTCCTGCGGCCCGTCCGCGTCCGGGCCCGCGCTGGTCCCGGTGCCCGCGGGCGCATCCGGCTCCTGGCCTGGCCCGGTGCCGCCGGGCGTGCCGGTGAACCGGTCGCGGGCGGCCATCTTCACGCCGTTCTCCGCGTCCGTGCTGCCCGGCCCGGCGGCCATGGTCATCCCGCAATCGGTGACCAGGCCGGTCTCCGGCCCGGCGGCCACATGCCCGCGGAACCCGTCCCGGCGCTTGGACTTCGACTTGCGGGTATGCCGCGCCTGGGTGTCCACCGTGGAGATCACCCGGTCGCTGGCGACCTTCCGGGCGATCCGCCACCGCCCGCCCGTCCCGTCAGAATCCTCCGCCGGCTCGACGTCCTGCCCGGCGACCAGCGCCAAAAGCCCCAGCGCACCGGCTGCCGCCTCGTCCCGCTCCGGCGCATCCGGGCCGGCCAGGTCCGCCAGCACCGCCAGCGCATCGTTCACCAGGTCACCTACCAGCGCTTCCTTCGCCGCCGGGTCGTCCCAGTCGATCGGCGGCTTGCCCGGCTGTGAGTAATCCAGCTTGCACACCCGGGCGATCACCTCGCCGGCGCCGGGCACCACCCGGGCCACCTTCCGCATGGCGGCCACCAGCTGGGTGACCGTGTCCTGGGTGGCCACCGCATCATCGAACACCGTCGAATCCACGCACCGCCTGCGCCGCCCGGCCAAGATCCCGGTCTGCGCGATTACCTCCGCCACCGCGTCAAATACCCGGTCCGGCCGGTCAGAGGCGGCGATCCGCCGCCGCCAGTACACCAGCGTCGACGGGTCAAAGCTCATCTGGGTCAGCGACCGGCCGCACGCCACCTTCCACCGGATATCGAACTTCAGCGCATCGGCGGTCTGGGTGTCCGACAGGTCATGCAGCTCCTTGAGCACCAGGACCGAACCGGCCAGGTCCGCCGGCAGCGACGGGCGGCCCGTCCGCGACGGGAACAAGTCCGCGATAAACGAGTCCGGGAACAGTTCCCGGCGGTGCTCAGCCAGGAACGCGAACACGCTGCCCGGCGGCCCCAGGTGCCCGGCCATCTCGCCTGCGTCCAGCAGTTCCCGGTCCATCCGCGCCTGACCCTGCATGCCAGGCTCGGCGGTGGCTGAGCCTGGATGCCTGGCTGCCCGCCGCGCTTACCCTCATTTCTGCCGAACGGGCGGCTTCCCGCAAGCACGAACCGGCTCGCGGCCGACGGCGACGCCTGCCAGAGAGGACTTCAGGAACGCATGAAGATATCGTGGGTGACCCTCGACCGGTTCTGCCAGGACGAGGCCCAGGTCAACGAGGAAATCCGCCGCATGCTCGAGCGCAACGGCAGGCCGCTGCGCTCGACCGCGAACCCCTGGGAGACGACGAGCTGCTGGCAAAGCTGGGAAGCTTCGGCCTGGCCGCCGACCGTGCCGGAGTGGAGAGGCTCTGCGAAGGCGCGCTGTCCGCCGAAGAGGCCGCCCGGCCGATCCTTGACAGGCTGGGACTCGGCGACGACATCGCGGCGGACTGGATCTGGGTCTGCCTGCTCACGCTCTGGCAGAGATGGTGGCCGGGCCGGGTGCGCATGGAGTTGCTGGACGACAAGATTCAGGCGGGCTATGCCGAAGACGCGGAGAATAACACGCACCGGGCCGCCGCGATCTGGCTGGATGCATGGTCTGACGTGCTGCGGCTGTGCGACGCCGCCGGCATCGGCTCCATCAGGGAGTTCGACGACCGCTTCCCGATGACCCAGTCGCTGTTCAACTGGAGTCAGGATCTCGAGATGGCGCTGCACAATGCGGGACTTGACGACCGCAAGATGCTGCTCGCCCTGATCGGCTTCTGCGAGGAGTCGCTTCTGAGGTTCCCCCGCGAAGACCAGCTGATGACCGAGAACCGCCGGAGGGCGCTGGCGGGGGCCTACTTCGACGCTGGCATGACCGAGAAGGCTGAGGGGCTGTTCCGGTCGTGGCTGGACGCTGATCCTGGCTGGGGGTGGGGCTAGATCGGCTGGGCCGACTGCTACCTGCCGTGGGGCGGCAAGCCGAAGGACTCCGGCCGGGCTGAGGAACTGCTGCGTCACGGGTACTCGGTCCCCGGTGTCCGGGACCGGGCATACATCGCGGAGCGGCTGCAGCACCGTGTGCGAGGACACCGCCCGGCCCGGCGAAGCCAGGCAGTTCGGCGAGCAGGCCAGGCGGCTTCGGCGCGGGCCAGCCCGCTCACCCGCCGGGTCAGCGCAGTCGTCTAACGGGCCTGCTCGAGCTGTCAAGGTGGGACGCAATGCGCCGTGTCCGTGCGGCCTGCGTTCCGCATAATTCGGCCGATCTGGAGACTCCGATGTGGTGAAGCCGCAGGTCAGACGGGGATGGCCTAGGCGAACCGCAAGAATCGCCTAGAGAAACGCTTCCATCGTGTATGCCCAGCTCTCTTAGGTTTGGGTGGTGTATCGTCTAGAGATCGGTCGCTGAGCAGCCGGACTGCCTGCCGATCATCGTCATGGGCAGCGGAGCCGGGACGAGGTGGTTCTCGCTGTCAGATGCTTTATCTGGCAGCGATGGCACCCTCCCGGTGAGCACGCGACGTTCGGGTGTCCCTGCGCCCTAGAGAAACGCCTCCTCGCCGCATGTCGGCGTGTCTTCCCTGCTCACGGAGCGCTTTGTGTCTCTAGTGCAGCTGATTTACGCGGAACGCGGGTGCGGGAGCGGGAAGAAGTTCAAGAAATGCTGCGGCTCCCCCGCGGCCCGCCCCTGACCGTGCGCCACTGAACGGAGGCTAGGACCCCGCTCCATGCCCGGCTCGAAGATGTGCCACGGCGATACGTTCCCATCTGGCTGTCAGTAGGGTCGTGCCGTGGGCAAGGCGAGCAGGCGCAAGAATCTGCGACGGCAAGGCATTGGACAGTCACGCTCGGACTTCGAGCGGCAACGTGCTTTCGGGGCGCTCCATACGAGCGCCGGGCAGATCGCCAGGATGCTCGAAGCCGAGCGTGAGCGCGAAGCCCGGGCCGCGAAGGTGTGGTGCGGTGGGGCGACCCCCACGCGCACCACGCTTCCGAGCTGGGCGCACGATTCCGTGGGTGACCGGTTCTTCTGCGACAACGACATCTCGGCCGCGGCTGGCGCGCCACCGCTGGCGGACACGGCCCTTCCCGCGAAGGAGGAACTGTCACAAGACCCTGCGCACTGGGTTGTCGCCGTTTCGGCCCTGGTGCGTGGGGTCGTCCTGGACAGGCTCGATGTGAGCGATCCGGCGGTCACCACGCTCACCGACCTGCTCACCCCGGTCGTCACGAAGGAGTTTGCCTCCGCTGAGGACGACGATACGAACCCAGCGTTCGTGTCGGGCGACGGTCCGCTCTTCCAGTTGGGCGGATGCGTGCTGGTCGATGCGACCTGGGCCATAGTGGGCCTCGAGCCGATCGAGCCGGTCCTCGCCCTGCTTGAGCGCCGCCTCGATGGCGCGCTCACCGGACTGGGCACGGGCCTGACCGGGGCCGTGGTTGCCGAAGCGCTGATCCGCGCCTTCGCCGGCAGCTACCGGTGCGAGATGCCCGGGGATGTCGAGTGCCTGAAGCGCCTGGGGCCCACGTCTTCAGGCAACCCGCTGCACGACCTGATCCTCGCCAAGGCCGTAGCGCCAGAGAACGCGCTCCGTCTCGGGCTGATCGTCCTCGGCATACTGGGGGATCTGGCCCGGACCGATGCCATGTCGGTCCTGTCCGGCGAAGGGCCAGCGTGAGCGAGGACGCGGCAACCTGGAGCACTTGAACCGCAGAACCAGCCAGGCTGCGCCTGCTGGACGGCCTCGGGTGCGCGCTGACGAGTGCCGCGGCTTTCCCGGCAGCATCGTCACGGCTTCGCCGTCCCCGGTGGCTGCGCCATCGGCTGCCTGGGGTCCTCTGTGGCCATGACGTCCCCGGTTAGATTTCCGCACCGGTTCTTCGGCCTCTGGGTCAGGCGAACTCGAATCGGAGCTGGCGCCTGTCCCACCAGCGGACGGTGGTGTATGCCGTTGGCGGCGGGTTCTCGTCGGCGCGCTCGGTAGCGGCCGAGCCTAAAGAACTGTCAAAGTCCGATGTTTGGCTTGCCAGCGCCATTCGGCCCGAGATAGCCAAGAACATCACCGGCCCTGACCTGCAGATTGAGGTCTTCGAGGGCGGCAACCGAGCCGTAATGCTTGGTCAGGTGCTCGGTACGCAGCACCACCTGTGCGTTCTTCCCGCTGGTGTTCATCTTCGGCAGGCCCGCCTTCACGTCGGTGCCGTCCTGTGCCGGCTCGCTGCGACGCTAACCGCCGACCGGGCCTGGCTAACAGGCCTCAAGGTCCCCAGCAGGGCAGGGCAGAGGTCCCGCTTGCTATGCCGGGGGAGTGAAGCTCAGCCGCAGATGCCCGAGCTTGGCCCGGTCGGCCACCAGGTGCAGCTCGGCAATCCGGCCATCTGCCACCGTGAACCCAAGAACGCACAACGGCTCCTCCCACGTGCCGTACAGCGCCCCCCGGCGTGCCGTTGACGGTGACGGGAATCGCGTAGGGCAGGAACCGCGGCGCTGTCCGCAGGACATGCTGGGCGACGGCCCGCGCGGCGGCGATCTCGAACGGCGCTGCCGGTGCCCTGCGTCATGCGTCCTCCTCCAGGTTCTCACGATGTATGACTGATGCACTGGGCAGAACTTATCGGCCGTGGGCGCCGCCGGCCCGGTGGGCTGCCCATGGTCACGGTGCGAGCTGGATGGCTGCCGTGCGCAGGTTCGGTACGTAGACAGCTTCCTGCACGCAGCGGGCGAACAGCCACAGCCGCACTCGTTCCGGGTCGAGGCCGAGCAGGCCGGCCATGCGGTGCGCGAAGCCGAGCGGGTCGGTGGCGAGACGGCTGGGGAAGTTCAGCATTCTTCGCCGCCACGGCCTGGGCCCGCGTCCGCGATTCGGCTGCGGACTGGCTGGTGGCCAGCGTGGCCGAGGTGGCCAAGAACTGCTGCGCCGTCTCGCCTACCTCGCGAGCCACCTCCGGCACCGGATCGGCCAGATACTCGTTCACGGCCTCACGCTCATGCCAGAAGGCAGCCGGCAGCGTGAGCCCCCGCCAGATGACCGGCGCGGAAGGGGCACGTATCAGGACTGGGCTGGCATTCGGCTGGCCCGTGCGCGGATGACACGTGGCCAGTTCGCGGGGTGAGCAAGAACGGCGAGCAGTACCGGCAGCGGGTCGGAAAAGGCTCGCCGCTCAGCCACCTTGCCGTCCCTGATGAGGAACCGGTCGCAGACGCCGAAACGTACGGCCGCGCGGCCGAGGGTAGCGGTGCAGCCCGATTCGATGAAGACCGCATCGCCCGCGATGGCTGAACGGCGAACGGTGACATTGAAGTGGGGCAAGAGGACGAACAGCCGCCGGAACATCTGCTCGATCTCGGCGGGTCCATGGGCGTCGGGGAACATCGGCTGGCGGAATGTTGCGTCGGCACCGATCACTGGGAGGAAGTGGGCGAGAAAGGCATCTGGTTTGGGCAGCGCCCATCCCTCGGCGAACATGCCCGGGAGGTCGGCGGGGGTTAACACTGGTCTGCTAGTCACATACTGACTCACAGTCAGTAACTGTGCTACTGTTCAGCATGGCTGTCAAGAGCCGCCGCCTGGAATACAAGGAGCTGACGAGAGCCGCCGTGCTTGAAGCGGCGGCAGAGCAGTTCGCGGCGCGAGGGTACACGGCGACAAGCATTGACGACGTGGCCGATATGGCCCGGGTCAGCAAGGGGACCGTCTACTACCACTTCGCGGACAAGGCGCACCTTTTCGAAGCCGTATTCCGTGATCGCCAGACCCGGCTCCTCGACCAGGTCATGGCAGTCGTGGAAGGGCGCAGCGGCCCCTGGGACGAACTGACGGCCGGACTCGACGCATACCTCACCGGCGCCGTCGCCGATCCCGTCCACCGGCGCTTGATGCAGGAGGCGCCGGTCGCACTCGGTGCCGGGCGATGCCGCGAGATCGACGGAGAGATCGGTCTCCCGGTACTGCGCGCCGCGCTGGAAGACCTGGCAGCCAGGGGTGAACTCATCGAGCAGCCCACCGGAATACTCGCCAGGATCCTGTTCGGCGCCCTCTGTGAAGCTGTGATGGCTGTCGTCGCTGATCCACACCCAGCCCAGGCAAGGCAGCAAGCCACTGCCGCGCTGAGGGCTCTGACGAACGGGCTACATCGCGGCGCCTGATACTCCAGCCCACGTCCCGGCTCCGCTCCGTCGATGTGCCCGCGATGCTGGCCGGATGGGGACCTACGCCCCTGGCCTGCGGTGAGGGGCGTAGGGCATCGTTGCCTGGCCGGACCAGGCAGGCGGGCAGGCATGACCGGCTGCGGGTACATCCAGGCCAGCGGCATCGCCAGGAGGGGCCGATGAGTGATCCGGGGCCACCGGATGCCGGCCAGGATCTGGAGGTCCAGCCGGCATCCGGGCCAGCGCCGTCGTCCACCGACGCCTTCGTGCCCTGGAGCCGTGCCTTCCTGCGGCACGCAGCGCTGTGGCTCATGGTCGCCATCATCGGCGGCCTGGTCCTCGCCGGGATCGCGGACTCGCTCTTTCATCGCCTGGCCGGTTTTCTCCAGATCATCCTTATCTCGCTGTTCCTGTCGTTCGCGATCGAGCCCGCTGTCGGCTACCTGGCGAAACGGGGCTGGCGCCGGGGCGTCGCCACCGGGCTGGTGTTCCTGGCCGTGCTCGTGGTGATCGCAGGGCTGATCGCCCTGCTGATCCCGGCGATCGTGACCGGCACCGAGCAGCTGATCGCGGCGCTGCCAGATCTGGTGCACAACCTGGCGAGGTATCTCAAGCCGCTCGGGATCCAGGTCAACCAGGTCCACATCGAAGACCAGTGGCGCAAGGACGGCAGCCAGTTGCTCTCCGGCGCGGGACCCCTGCTCGCCGGCAGCGTGCCGGTCGCCACCGGGACTGTCGGCTGCGTGTGCACG
>OFGU01000071.1_pt1 | contig 12722 bp, 8 predicted proteins | sample 1521841 | NCBI WGS metagenome assembly OFGU01 (sample SAMEA2553413, study PRJEB24118) | soil metagenome
AGTCCTGGCCGAGGGGGACGGTGAGGCTGAATGACTGGTTGAGTTCGAAACCGGTGAGCGCGATGGGCAGGAATATCCAGGGCAGCCCGGTGAACGCGATGGCCAGCAGGCCGGCGAAGGTGACCGCGAGTGAGACGCGCATCACCGGGAGCCTGCCGAAACGGTCAGCGAGCCGCCCGCCGGTGATCGTGCCTGCCGCGCCCGCTGCCAGCATCGTCGTCAGGGCCGCCTCGCCGAGTGCGTTGCCCGCGTGCAAACCGGTGCCCACATAGAGCGCCAGCAGCGACGAGAGCCCGAAGAAGAAGATGGACCGGACAACGACCGCCGAGGTGAGGAGCGAGAACCCGCGCCAGTCGTCAGGGGCGCCGGGCCGCTGGCCGTCGGCCAGGCTGGGGGCTGCCGTCCGTGGCGTCCGGGTCAGGGCGTAGCCCAGCAGCGCGCCGGTGATGAGCGCGGGCACCGCCAGGAAGGCGGTCCCGGTCAGGCCGGTATCGATCAGCACCGCCGAGGCGAAAAGCGGGCCGACCGCGAATCCAGCGTTGCCGCCGACCGCGAAGACGCTCATCGCCTGCTGGCTGTCGCCACTGGCGGATCTGGCAGCCCGTGCGCCCCGCGGATGGAACGGGCCCACCCCGCCGCCTGACAGCGCGATCGCCAGCCATGTCAGCGGGTAGCTGGCCGCCAGCCCGGACAGCCCGACGCCGACCCCGGCCACCGTAAGCCCGGCCGGCACCAGCCAGCGCAGGTTGCGCCGGTCGGTGAGGATGCCGAAGAGCGGCTGGATCACCGACGACATGGCGGTCGCCGCGAACGTCAGCCCGGTGGCCGCCGCATACGTGTAGTGGCGCTCGGCGACGAAGAACGGCAGCAGTGCCGGGACTGCGCCCTGGTACATGTCGTCAACGGCATGACTGGCGGCAAGCAGCGCTACTCGCGCCCGATCCACCGCCGACCCAGCCACACTACACAGAATGCATGGTCGTTAAGTGCGGCTATACGCCGGGGCGGTCATCGGGGCACTGCCACCTCCCCGGTTGCCCGCGCGTGTCTGATGAGGTGAGCATGGGTAAGGCAGCCAGCGTTCCGGGGCTGGCGCGGGCCGCCCGGAGGGAAGGCTGTGCGGAAGCCCGGGGGAGCAACGGGAGACGATGACCAGCTGGATGATTGGCGCGAACCCACTCGCCGCGTTAAACGATCTCGACCCAGCACTTGCCAGCCAGTATTTCAACACGCCCGAGTCATACGTTCTAGCAGGCAATCCGCCGCCCGGATGGGACACGACCCCGGTCACCGGGTTCCGGGCTTTCCGCAACTACGTGGTGGCATCGCCGACCACCCAGTGGGTGCTCTATGACCCGGAAAGGTGGAACAGCACACCACCCATCGAAAAGCAGCATCCCAAGGCCTTCATGACTGCCTTCGTGCAGGTGGCACATGCTCGTGGCCAGCAGGTAATCGCGACCCCGGCACGGGATCTGATGAGGGTTGCCGGCGCGGACTGCAACGCGAAGAGCACCGGCCTGGCCACGGACGCCGCATATCTAGCGTGCGGCATTCCAGCGGCGGCCGCGCTTGCCGATGTCTTTGAGTGCCAGGCCCAGGGCCTCCAGCTGAATGCCACCGCGTACCGTTCGCTGGTCCAGGGTGCCAAGCAGCAGATACGAGCAGGTCAGCCACTCTGGGCTGGCCTTACGACCTTGCGGGGTCATCCCGTCTCGGCGATCGTGAAAAGTTACCGGGCAGTGGCCGGGATCGTGGACGGGTTCTGGCTGAACACCTCGGGCGACACGATCTCGGTCACAGCCGAGTTCCTCCGCCAGATCTGAGCCGGCCTCGCCGGCCTGGCCGGGCCTCACGGTGGTAACAGCCCAGGTGGGGGTCAGGGGACCGGCCGAGTGGGGTCAGGACCCGGACCAGGTCCTGAGTAGCTTGACGTCGAGACATATCCCGCTTACGGTGGGCAGTAAGTACCTTGATGTCGAGATATCTCGGTGGGGAGCGGCGGCTCGGTCAGGCCGCCCAGCGCCAGGATCCCACAGCGTCCGCATATGCGGGGGTGTGGTCCGCCGGGGGAGCGCGCTGCGGCAGGATGCTGGAAGAGCCGGGATGCCGGACTCCGGATGCCGGATCCAGAGCGCCGGGATGCCGAGCACCGGGATGCCGAAACACCGGATGCCGAAACACCGGATGCCGAGAGCCGGGATGCAGACAGGGAGATGAGCACGCCATGACGGCGAACAGCTTCGGGAGCCGCGCCGAACTGCGGATCGGTGGCGACAGATACGAGATCCACCGGCTGGACGCGATCCCCGGCGCCGGCGACCTGCCGTTCAGCCTGAAGATCCTGCTGGAGAACCTGCTGCGGGCCGAGGACGGGCAGAACGTCACGCCCGAGCACGTGACCGCCCTCGGCGGCTGGGACCCGAAGGCGGAGCCCGCCACCGAGATCGCGTTCACGCCCGGAAGGGTGATCTTGCAGGATCTGACCGGCGTGCCGGCCGTGGTTGACCTCGCCGCGATGCGTGAGGCCATGCAGGCCATCGGTGGCGACCCGGCCAAGATCAACCCGCTCGTCCCGGCCGAACTCGTCATCGATCACTCGGTCGTCGCCGACGTCTTCGGGCGCCCGGACGCGTTCGACCGCAACGTCGATCTTGAGTTCCAGCGCAACCGCGAGCGCTTCGCGTTCCTGCGCTGGGGCCAGGAGGCGTTCAGTGGATTCAGGGTGGTGCCGCCGGGGACGGGCATCGTGCACCAGGTCAACATCGAGCACCTGGCGCGGGTGATCATGATCGGGGACGCCGGGCCGATGGGAGGCGCGGACGGGATCAGCCTGAGCGCATACCCCGACACCTGCGTCGGCACCGATTCCCACACCACCATGCAGAACGGCCTTGGTGTGCTCGGCTGGGGGGTCGGCGGCATCGAGGCCGAGGCGGCGATGCTCGGCCAGCCGATCAGCATGCTCATCCCGCGGGTGGCCGGCTTCCGGCTGACCGGCGAACTGCCCGAGGGCGCCACCGCCACCGACCTGGTCCTGACCATCACCGAACTGCTGCGCCACCACGGTGTCGTCGGCAAGTTCGTGGAGTTCCACGGTGAGGGCGTCAGCGCGGTGCCGCTGGCCAACCGGGCCACGATCGGCAACATGAGCCCCGAGTTCGGCTCCACTTGCGCGATCTTCCCGATCGACGAGGAAACTCTTACCTACCTGCGGCTCACCGGCCGCTCCTCCGACCAGGTCGCCCTGGTCGAGGCCTATGCCAAGGAGCAGGGCCTGTGGCATGACCCCGCCCGGCCCGCGCGCTACTCCGAGGAACTGACCCTCGACCTGTCCACCGTGGTCCCCTCCCTGGCCGGCCCCAAGCGCCCGCAGGACCGGGTCGCCCTGGCCGACGCCAAGACCGCGTTCCGTGACGCGCTCGGCAGTTACGTCTCCGCACCCGGGCTCGACAACGGGCTCAGGGGCACTTTCCCCGCCTCCGATCCGGTCGGCGACGAGCCCCAGGGCCGCGCGTCCGCGCCGGCCCAGGTCACTTTGGAAGACGGAACGCAGACGTCGGTGGATCACGGTTCCGTCGTCATAGCGGCCATCACGTCATGCACGAACACCTCGAATCCCTCGGTCATGGTGGGCGCCGCCCTGCTCGCCAAGAAGGCGGTCGAGGCGGGCCTCGCCCGCAAGCCGTGGGTGAAGACCACCCTGGCACCCGGCTCCAAAGTGGTCATGGACTACTACGAGCGGGCCGGCCTGGTGCCCTACCTGGAGAAGCTCGGCTTCAACCTGGTCGGGTACGGCTGCACCACCTGTATCGGCAACTCCGGCCCGCTGCCAGAGGCGATCAGCAAGGCGGTGGCCGACAACGACCTGGCCGTCGTGTCGGTGCTGTCGGGCAACCGGAACTTCGAGGGCCGGATCAACCCGGACGTGAAGATGAACTACCTCGCCTCCCCGCCGCTGGTGGTCGCCTACGCGCTGGCCGGGTCGATGGACATCGACATGGTGAACGACCCGCTCGGCTCCCGCGCCGACGGCAGCCCCGTCTACCTGCGCGACATCTGGCCGTCGGTGGCCGAGGTCGCCGCGGTGGTGCGCGACGCGGTCGCGGCCGAGATGTTCACCCGCGACTACGCCGACGTGTTCGAGGGCGACGACCGCTGGCGGTCGCTGGAGGTCCCCGCGGGCGACACGTTCACCTGGGACGGCGACTCCACCTATGTCCGGCACCCCCCGTACTTCGAGGGGATGACGGACAAGCCCACGGCGGTCACCGACATCCACGGGGCCCGGGTGCTGGCGATGCTGGGTGACTCGGTGACCACCGACCACATCTCGCCGGCCGGTGCGATCAAGGCCGACAGCCCGGCGGGCAGGTATCTCACCGAGCACGGGGTGGAGCGGCGTGACTTCAACTCCTACGGGTCCCGGCGCGGCAACCACGAGGTGATGATCCGCGGCACGTTCGCCAACATCAGGCTGCGCAACCAGCTGGCGCCGGGCACCGAGGGCGGGGTGACCGTGAAGCTGCCGGAAGGCGGGCAGATGAGCATCTATGACGCCTCCCGGCAGTACCTGGCCGAAGGCACCCCGTTGCTGGTGCTGGGTGGCAAGGAGTACGGATCAGGCTCGTCGCGGGACTGGGCGGCCAAGGGCACGCTGCTGCTCGGCGTGCGGGCGGTGCTCACCGAGTCGTTCGAGCGGATCCACCGCTCCAACCTGATCGGCATGGGCGTGCTGCCGCTGCAGTACCGGCCGGGGGAGTCGGCGGCCTCGCTCGGGCTGACCGGCCGGGAGACGTTCGACATCACCGGGATCGAGGAGATCAACGCCGGCCCGGTGCCGGCCGAAGTGACCGTGACCGCGGACGGGCGCGAGTTCCGCGCCGTGGTGCGGATCGACACCCCGGGCGAAGCCGAGTACTACCGGCATGGCGGCATCATGCAGTATGTGCTGCGTTCGCTGCGGGCCCGGGGTTGAGCGCATGCCGGTGCGCACGGAGTGTGCGGCTGCCGGTAGCGTGACCCGGAATGCCCGAATCTGCCGCACCCCGCGTCCCCTCCGCCCCGCTGGCGGAAGGGGCCGGCGGGGCGGGTGCGCCTGCCCGGCGCCGGTGGGCCACCGCCCTGTTCGTGGCCGGGATCATCGCACTCGCGTTCAACCTGCGGGCCGCGATCACCAGCCTGCCGCCGCTGTTCCCCGAACTGTCGGCGGCCCTGCATCTGTCATCGGCGGCCCTCGCTCTGCTCGCTGCCACGCCGGTGGTCTGCTTCGCGCTGTTCTCCGGGGTTGCGGCACCCCTGTCCCGGCGGTTCGGGGAAGAGCGTGTCCTGCTGGCGGCCCTGGCGCTGCTGGCGGTGGGCTTGCTGCTGCGCGGCGCGGTGCCTGGCCTGCTGCTGATCCCCGGCACCGCACTTGCGGCAGCGGCCATCGCGCTCATGAACGTGCTGCTGCCCAGCCTGGTCAAGCGCCGCCAGCCGGCTCAGGCTGGCTGGCTGATCGGGATCTACCTGCTGAGCTTGTCCGCCGGGACGATCCTCGGCGCGCTGGTCGCGGTGCCGCTGTTCCAGGTATCAGGCGGCTCGGTCCGGCTGGCACTGGGGGTGTGGGCAGCACCGGCCCTGGCGGCGATGCTGGCCTGGCTGCCGCAGTGGCGATTCAGGACGGTGCCCGACGGCACCGCAACCCAGCCGGGTCCGGCGCGGCTGGTGAAGGTGTGGCGGTACCGGCTCGCCTGGCAGGTCATGACCTTCATGGGCCTGCAGAGCCTGACTTATTACGCATCGGCTTCCTGGCTGCCGACCCTGTTCCGTGACCGGGGCACAAGCGCCGTCCACGCCGGCACCCTGGCCGCCCTGATGCAACTCGGCGGCGCCGGGTCGGCCCTGCTCATCCCGGTGCTCGCGCACCGCGTGCGGGATCAGCGCTGGCTGGTCACACTCGCCGTGATCGTGTCCGCGGCGGGCTTCGCCGGTTCGGCGTTCGCGCCGCTGTCCGGCGCGGCCGCCTGGATACTCCTGCTCGGGCTGGGCCAGGGAGCGGCTCTCGGGCTGGCCGTCTACCTCACCATGGTGCGGGCGCCCGACCCGGTTGTGGCCGCCTCACTGTCGGCGTTCACGCAGGGGGCGGGTTACCTGCTAGCCGCGGCCGGCCCGCTGGCAGTCGGGCTCCTGCACACCGCGACCGGGGCGTGGACCGTCCCGGCCGCGCTGGTACTCGCCGTCTTCGGCGGCGAGCTGGCAGCCGGACTGATGGCCGGGCGGGCGCGAACCCTGCCCGCGGCCGAAGCCGGGGCGGCGAGCTGAGAATGCCCGGGCGGCTGGCACGCCCGAAGCCCTGCAAGGACCCGGGCACGGGCAGGCGAAGGTCCTGCTCGCGATGCAGCTTCCGGTCACACGTCTGGGGCGGCCGGCCCTGAGTGCCCGGCTGCCCGCGTGCGAGGCTGGACCTAACAGTCCGTTACCAGGAGCACGCTCTGCGTGCCCGTGACGGAGGGGCAGCAGCAACCGAGGACGGCTATGACCGCACTGAGCAGGCTCTCCGCCGCGGCGCTGGCGATCTTTGGCGCCGCACTGACCCTGTGCGCCACGCCGGCCGCCGGACCATGGTGGGGGCGGGCAGGACTCCAGGCGCCGGGGGCTCTGGTGGCGGCGCGCCCGCACCCCCTGGCACTGCGGGCGCCCGGCACCGGCCAGATGCGCGGCCCGGCGGCGGGGGACAGGCGGGGGGCCGCCTCCGCGAAGCCGCCCGTCTTCGCGTACTACTACATATGGATGCACGGGGACTACTGGACCAGGGACAAGCTGGACCATCCGGTCCGGCCGTTCCCCGGGAACTACAACAGCGACAACCCGGCGGTGATCCGGTGGCAGGTCAGGCAGGCCAGGGCCGCAGGTATCACCGGATTCATCGTCAGCTGGAAAGACACCCCCCGCTACCGGCAGATCCTCCCGCTGGTCGAGCAGGCCGCCAACCGCGGCGGCCTCAAGCTCGCCATGCTGTACGAGGCGCTGGACCACGCCCGGCAGCCGCTCCCAGTCGCCCAGGTGGCGGAGGGCTTCCGGTACTTCGCGGCTACCTACGCCACGAACCCGGCGTGGTACCGGATCGGCGGCAAGCCGCTGACCATATGGTTCGGCACGCAGCGGTTCTCGCGGGCGGCGGTGGCCCGCGTCACCGGGCCGGTGCGCCGCCGGATCCTGGTGCTCAGTTCGGCGAACAACGTCGCCGAAATCCACCGGCTCGCCGCCTGGACCGACGGGGACGCCTACTACTGGTCCTCGGTGAACCCGGCGGTGGACCGCTTCTATCCCGGCAAGCTGGCGGCGATGGGAGCGGCCACCCACCGCGCGCACAAGATCTGGGTCGCCCCGTTCGCCCCCGGGTACAACACGACGCTCATCGGTGGCCACCGGGTCGTTCCCCGCGACAACGGCGCCACCCTGCGCACCGAGTTCGCGACCGCGATCGCATCCGGGCCCGACATCATGGGCCTGATCAGCTGGAACGAGTGGATGGAGAACACGTACGTCGAGCCGTCGCTGACATACAGGTATTTCTACCTCAAGGTGCTGAAAAAGCTGGTTGGCCCAGCGCCCTGAGCAACATTTCCGGTAAAGGTGAACGCGTGCAACGGGTCAATCCCAAGGCGCCGGGGCCGGTCCGGGAAAGAGCATGATACCGGACATTGCTGGCCGCCATTACCGGAATATTACTGGCCTGTTCCCCGTGGTCTAACCTTTTCTCAGCGGATTCAGCTGCGGCCAGCTCACGCGTCACTTTAATACTGCGTGAACGCATACCGACTTCCCAGGGAGGACACGTGTTCACACCTGCATGGAGTAGACGGATCCTGCTGGTCACCGCCATGGCCAGCGGGATCACCCTCGCCGCGTCGGCCGCATCGGCATCGCCATCAGGCCGGCCGGTGCCACCGAAAACTACCACCGGGCATGTGCCGGTATTCGCCTATTATTACATGTGGATGACGGGCGGCTACTGGCACGTGCATAAGAAAGATCATCCGCTCCAGCCGTTCCCCGGGAACTACAACAGCGACAACCCGGCTGTCATCGACTGGCAGATGCGGCGGGCTCAGGCGGCAGGTATCAGCGGATTCATCGTCAGCTGGAAAAACAACCCGACATACCAGCGGATCGTGCCGCTGCTGGAGCAGGCGGCGAACCGGCGTCGTTTCAAGCTTGTCATGGCCTACGAGAGCCTGACCAAGCACGGTGGCCATCTGCCGGCGGCCCGCGTGGGCGTGGACTTCAGGTATTTCGTTACCCACTACGCCGGCGATGCTGCCTGGTACCGGATCCACGGGAAGCCGCTGACCGTGTGGGGCGCGACCGACTCCTACCCGCCGTCCGCCATAGCTCGCGTGACGCGGACAGTCCGGTCGAAGATCCTGGTCCTGAACTCGGCGTCGACGGTGGCCGGGCTGACCCGACTGGCCCCCTACACCGACGGGGACGCCTACTACTGGTCGTCCATCAACCCGGTCAAGAACCCGCTGTGGGCTCTGCGGCTGGCCCTGATGGGCCTGGCCGAGCGCCGGCTGCATGAGATCTGGATCGCCCCGTTCGCGCCGGGCTTCGACGCCACGATGATCGGGGGCCACATCATCGTGGGCCGTGGCAACGGGCTCACGCTGCGCCTGGAGTACCGGGCGGCGGCCGCCTCCTCACCCGACTTCCTTGGCCTGATCAGCTGGAACGAGTGGACCGAGAACACCTACATGGAGCCCTCGGTGAGATACGCGTCCACATACCTGAACGTGCTGAAGAACCTGGTCTGACAGATCCCGGGTCGGGCCGCCGCCGGGCCCGGTTGCAGCCGGGCCCGGCCGGCCGGATATCTCCATGACCGGCAACCGTCCGGCCGGGTAACGTCGGCCCCTGAGATGCCCCCCACAACCGTGCTCCTGGCCGCCGCGTTTGCCGTCATGATCGGCGGACTGGTGCAGAGCGGGGTGGGCCTCGGCCTGGGCATCATCGCCTCGCCGGTCGTCACCCTGCTCGACCCGGCCCTCATGCCCGGCTCCTTGCTGGTGGCCGGGGCCGCGCTGCCTGCACTGATCCTGGCCAGGGAAGCCCGGCACACCGACTGGCCCGGCGTGTCCTGGGCACTGGCCGGCCGCCTGGCCGGCACGGCGGCGGGCATCTGGGGGGTGACCGTCGTCCCAGTGCGGGCGCTGGGCATCGTGGTCGGCGCTGCGGTGCTGGGTGTGATCGCGCTGAGCAGCATCGGCGCCGCCCTGCCCCGTAACCGCTGGACGCTGCTGGCCGCTGGCATCGTCTCCGGCACCACCGGCACCTCCACGTCCATCGGCGGGCCGCCGGTCGCCCTGCTCTACCAGGCCGAGCACGGCCCGCGGGTACGCGCGACCCTGTCGTTCTTCCTGTGCGTGGGCAACTCCCTGGCGGTCGCCGCGCTCGCTGCCACCGGGCACCTGCCCGCCCGTGATCTGGGGGTGGGCCTGATCTTCCTGATCTGCGCGGCCGGGGGCCTGCTGGCCGCCGCCCGGTTCCGGCGTTTCCTGGACGCGGGCCGGATCCGCGCAGCTGTGCTGCTGACCGCGGCCGCCTCGGCGGTCATCCTGATAGCCCACAGCCTGCTGGGCTGACGAGCGCGCCGCAGGAGTAGGTTCAGTTCGTCGGCATGGGAGGGGCGCACATGCTTGTGGCCGGGGTGGATTCCTCGACACAGTCCACCAAAATCCTGCTGTGCCAGGCGGAGGACGGCACCGTCGTCGGCCAGGGCAGCGCGCCTCATCCCGGTGGCACCGAATGTGATCCGGCCGCCTGGTGGGCGGCGCTGGCAAAGGCGGGAGACGGCCTGCTGGACAAGGCGGCGGCGGTCGGGGTCGCGGGCCAGCAGCACGGGATGGTGGTGCTGGACGAAGACGGTGAGGTGATCAGGCCGGCCCTGCTCTGGAACGACATGCGGTCGGCCGGCGCCGCGGCGACGCTGATCCGCGAGCGCGGCGGGCCGCTGTGGTGGGCGGCCCAGACCGGCAGCGTGCCCAATGCCTCGTTCACGGTGACCAAGCTGCGCTGGCTGGCCGAGCACGAGCCGCAGCACGCGGCCCGGACCTTCGCCGTCATGCTGCCCCACGATTGGCTGACCTGGCGGGTACGGGGCGGGCGAGGGGAGCGGGAGGCGGCGGGCGGGCACCCGGAACTGGGACCGCGTGTGGGGCCGGAACGGGAGATCGACCCGGTCACCGACCGGGGAGATGCGTCGGGCACCGGGTACTTCTCGCCCGCCGCCGGGCACTGGCTGCCCGGCGTCGTGACCGCCGCGCTCGGTCACCCCGTCCTGCTGCCGAGGGTCGCACGGCCCGCCGAGGTCGTGGGTGAGACCGCGTGGGGGGCGGCGGTGGCGCCCGGCACCGGCGACAACATGGGCGCGGCGCTCGGCCTCGGCCTGAAGGTCGGCGACGTGGCCGTATCGATTGGGACGTCGGGCACCGTTTTCGCGGTCAGTGAGGTGCCGGCCGCCGACCCGTCTGGCGCGGTCGCGGGCTTTGCCGACGCGACGGGGCGCTTCCTGCCGCTGGTCTGCACGGTCAACGCGGGCCTGGTGCTGTCCGCCGTGGCCGAGCTGATCGGGACCGATCTGGCCGGGCTGTCGGAGGCCGCGCTGGCGGCCGGGCCTGGCGCGGGCGGTCTCACCCTGCTGCCCTACCTCGACGGTGAGCGGACCCCGAACCGGCCGCACGCCAGCGGGGTGCTGCGCGGCCTGACCACCCGCAACGCCACCCGGCAGAACCTGGCCCGGGCCAGCGTCGAAGCAGTGCTCGCCTCCCTCGCCGACGCGGCCGGCCTGCTGGCCCGGCACGGTGTCGAGCAGCGCAGCGTGCTGCTGATCGGTGGCGGGGCGAAATCGGAGGCGGTCCGCCAGCTGGCACCGGGGATCTTCGGCGTCCCGGTTGCCGTGCCGCAGCCGGAGGAGTACGTGGCGCTGGGCGCCGCGCGCCAGGCGGCGTGGGCGCTGGCGGGCACGCCGGAGCCGCCGGAGTGGCCCCGGCCGCCGGCCGCGCAGTACACCGGGCCAGCCGTGCCTCACCTGCGGGAGCGCCTCGCCGAACTCAGGGACGCCACGATGACGTGGGAAGAAAGGACACAGCCATGAACCCAGCCGACCGGTACCAGCCGGCCCCCAGCGACCGTTTCTCGTTTGGTATCTGGACTGTGGGATGGCAGGGGGTGGACGTCTTCGGCCCGGCGGTGCGCCCGCCGATGCCCGCCGACCGGGCCGTGCGCAAGCTCGCCGAACTCGGCGCGCACGGGGTGAACTTCCACGACAACGACGTGTTCGACTTCGACGCGAGCGCCGCGGAGCGCGACAAGCTGATCGCCGATTTCCGGCAGGCGCTCACCGACACCGGCCTGGTGGTGACCACCGCGACCACCAACCTGTTCTCGCACCCGATGTTCAAGGAGGGTGCGTTCACCGCCAACGACCGGGACGTGCGCCGGTTTGCGCTGGCCAAGGTCATGCGCAACCTCGACCTCGCAGCCGAGCTCGGTGCCGGGGTCTACGTCTGCTGGGGCGGCCGCGAGGGAGCCGAATCCGGGGCCAGCAAGGATGTGCGGGCCGCGCTGGAGCGGTACAAGGAAGCTATGGACATTCTGTGCGGCTACGTCCTGGACCACGGGTACGGCCTGCGGTTCGCGATCGAGCCCAAGCCGAACGAGCCGCGCGGGGACATCCTGCTCCCCACCGCCGGGCACGCGCTGGCGTTCATCAGCGAGCTGGCGCACCCCGAACTGGTCGGCATCAACCCGGAAGTGGGGCACGAGGAGATGTCCGGGCTCAACTACGCCCACGCGATCAGCCAGGCGCTGTGGCACGGCAAGCTGTTCCACATTGACCTCAACGGCCAGCACGGCCCCCGCTACGACCAGGACCTGCGGTTCGGGGCGGGCAACGCGCGGGGCGCGTTCTGGGTGGTGGACGCGCTGGAGTCCGGCGGCTACACCGGGCCGGTCCACTTCGACTACAAGCCGCCCCGCACCGAGGACGACGGCGGGGTCTGGGTGTCGGCTGCCGCCTGCATGCGCAACTACCTGATCCTGCGGGAAAAGGTGCGCGCGTTCCGGGCCGATCCGGAGGTGATCGCGGCGCTGCGTGCCGCGCACGTGTCCGAACTGGCGGAGCCGACCCTCGGGAGCGGCGAGACCTGGCGGGATGTCCAGGGCTTCACGCCTAACATCGAGGCACTGGCCGCCCGGGGTATGGGCTTCGAGCGGCTCGACCAGCTAGCCCTGGAACACCTCTACGGTGTGCGGTAGCCTGCGGCCGCTCCGGGCCCGGCCGCTCCAGCCCAGGCACCGCGTGAGGTCCGCTCCTTGCGGGCACCGCAGGTGCCCAGGCCGGGACGGGAGGCGCAGCGTGTCGTGGCAGGATCATGACGCCAGATAGCGCCCACCCGTGCGTCACCGGCACCTGGCGAAATAGACTCGCCTAGGGTTCTCTCATCAGGCCGGGCCAGCAGGCCCTGCCGGCTGGGCTGACAAGGGGGGCCCATCGCCAGGCCGACGACGACGAGGAGCAGATCAGGTGACCCTGCTGGAGTCCATCGCCGGTCCACGGGACCTCAAGGCGCTCAGCCCCGACCAGCTCCCCGCGCTCGCGAGCGAGATCCGCGACTTCCTTATCGACGCCGTCTCCCGGAACGGCGGCCATCTCGGCCCGAACCTTGGGGTGGTCGAGC
>OFGU01000072.1_pt1 | contig 12670 bp, 10 predicted proteins | sample 1521841 | NCBI WGS metagenome assembly OFGU01 (sample SAMEA2553413, study PRJEB24118) | soil metagenome
CGCCAAGGCCTATCATCGCGAGCCCGCCAAGACCGCCGACCAGGGCGAGCCGGCGTGGGGAGTGGGCGAACCAGGACCGCACCGCGCTGGCGGCGAGACCCCAGGCGCTGTCGCAGACGAGCCCTATCGGCAGCGACACCAGGCTGAGGATGATCAACTGGAGTGGGACGTGCCCGGCGCTGCGGTTGGCGAACTGCGGGAGCACCGCCGCGAACAGGACATACGCTTTGGGGTTCGCGATGCCCACGAAGAACCCCTCGCTGGCTGCCCGCCCGTCGCCGCGGGGTGCCGACACCGACCCGAGCACGTCTGTGAGCTGGTGCCGATGCCTGATCGCCTGGATGCCGAGCCAGGTGAGGTAGCCGGCCCCAGCCACCTTGACCAGGGTGAACACCACTGCCGACTGCTGTACCAGCGTCCCCATGCCGAGGGCGACGCTCACCGCCACCACCTGAATGCCCACCACGTTGCCGGTCACTGAGGCCAGTGCGGTGCGGCGCCCGTGCGCCAGTGCGCGTCCTACCACGAACAGCACGCTCGGGCCCGGCATCGCGATCACGATCAGGCAGGTGAGCGAGAAGCCAAGCAACTGGCCGGCCGACACCATCCGGTCACTCTACCCGGGCGGGCGCAGGACGGGCGGGGCCGGCCCGCCCGCCTGTCAGGCCAGCCCGAGCAGGGGGTCCAGGCCGAATGTGAGCCCGGCAGGCAAGGACGCCATGCCCCGGACGGCGAGCATGACCCCCGGCATGAAGGACGTCCGGTCCAGCGAGTCGTGCCGGATGGTCAGGGTCTCGCCGTGCCCGCCGAGCAGGACTTCCTGGTGGGCGAGGAGCCCGGCCAGCCTGACCGAGTGGACATGCACCGCATCCAGGACCGCACCCCGGGCCCCAGCCACAGCGGCGGCGGTGGCATCGGGTGAGGGTCCAAGGCCGGCAGCCGTGCGGGCGCCGGCGATCAGCGATGCAGTCCGGGTGGCTGTGCCCGACGGCGCATCTACCTTGCCGGCATGGTGCAGTTCGATGATCTCCGCCGATTCGAAGAACCGCGCGGCCTGCGCCGCGAACCGCATCATCAGCACCGCGCCGATCGAGAAGTTCGGCACGATCAGGACACGTACGGCCGGGGCATCCGCCAGCCACTGACGGACCTGCGCGGTCCTGGTGTCATCGAAACCGGACGTGCCAACAACTACGTCCAGGCCCTGGCCGATGCACCAGTGCAGGTTGTCCATGACCACACCGGGGTGGGTGAAGTCGACCACCACATCGCAACCTGCCAGGTCCTGCCTGTCGTCATCCTGATCCACCCCGGCGGCAAGCGTCATGTCCGGCGCATCGGCGACCGTGCGGGACACCTGCGAGCCCATGCGGCCCCGTGCGCCCAGCACGCCCACTTTGATCATTGCCGCCTCCAGGGGAGAGTCTGCCCGCGGAACCCCTCAGGCCAGGGCTGCCGCAAAGGGAGCGCTGTCGTCGAAGGGCCCGACCACACCGAGCACCTTGGGCTGAGCCAGGACCTCGGTGGCGACCTGGCGCACGTCGTCGTGGGTGACCGCCTCGATCGAGGCGAGGATCTCCTCCACCGGCTCCAGCCGCGGGTAGACCAGTTCTGCCTTGCCCAGCCGGCTCATCCTGGACGACGGGTCCTCCAGGCCGAGCACGATGGACCCACGCAGCTGACCCTTGCCCCGCTCAAGCTCGGCGCCGGTCAGCCCGCCGGAGACAACCTTGGCGACCTCGTCCTGGCAGATGGCGAGCACCTCGTCGGCCTTGGCCGGCAGGCAGCCCACATATACACCCCACATGCCGGTGTCGGCGTGCTGCGAGGCGAAGCTGTACACCGAGTAGGCCAGCCCACGCTTCTCGCGCACCTCCTGGAACAGCCGCGACGACATCCCGCCGCCCAGGGCCGCGTTCAGCACCCCGAGCGCGAACCTGCGCTCGTCGGTGCGGGACAGGCCCTCGCACCCCAGGACCAGATTGGCCTGCTCGATGCTCCGCGAAACCAGCCGCACACCGCGGCCCGCCCCTTCGGGCACCGCCTCCCCCAGGCCGCCGAGCCGCGGCAGGGCAGGCGGCGTGTCACCGGTCAGCACACGGGCGAATGCCTCCTGCACGCAAGCGACGACTGCCTTGTGGCCGACGTTGCCAGCCGCCGCAACCACCAGGCTCGGCGGGGTGTACCTGGCTGCGTAGTGCTCGGCGATCTGCTCGCGTGTGATCGCGTTGATCGAGTCCACGGTGCCGAGGATCGGACGGCCGAGCGGGGTGTCACCGAACAGCTGGGCCGCGAACGCCTCGTGCACGGTGTCGGACGGATCGTCGTCGTTCATGGCGATCTCTTCCAGGATCACCCCTCGCTCGGCATCCACGTCCTTGGGCTCGATGAGCGAACTCGTCACCATGTCGGACAGGACATCGATCGCCAGCGGCAGGTCCGCGTCGAGCACCCGCGCGTAGTAGCACGTGTACTCCTTGCCGGTGAAGGCGTTGAGCTCACCGCCGACCGCGTCCATGGCGGCGGAGATCTCCAGTGCCGTCCGCCGTTTGGTGCCCTTGAACAGCAAGTGTTCCAGGTAGTGGGTAGCACCCGCGTACGGGAGATCCTCGTCGCACGATCCGACACCCGCCCAGATCCCGAACGCGGCCGACCGCACGGCGGGCAGGGATTCGGTGATGACGCGCAACCCGCCCGGCAGGACCGTGCGGGTCACGGTGTCATCGCTGGCCAGCGGAACCCCGGTCACTGCTCGCGGCGCCGGCGCTCGCGGTGGCGGGTGCGGTGCCCATCACCGTCCCCGCCATGACCGCCATCGCCATGGTGCTCATCCTGGGGGCCGCTGGGCCGGTCGTGGGAGCGGCGCTCGCCAGCGTCCGCTGACTCGCCGGCCGCGGCCTCCCGCTCAACGACCTCCACCGGGACCAGCGACAGCTTGCCGCGGTCGTCCACCTCGCGGATCTCCACCTGGATCTTGTCGCCGACCTTGATCACATCGTCGACGTTCTCGATCCGGGCGCCACCGCGCAGCTTGCGGATCTGCGTAATGTGCAGCAGGCCGTCCTTGCCGGGAAGCAGCGAGACAAAAGCGCCGAACGTGGTCGTCTTCACCACGGTGCCGAGGAAGCGCTCCCCCACCTCCGGGATGTGCGGGTTGGCGATCGCATTGATCGTGGCCCGCGCCGCCTCGGCGGAAGGACCGTCGGTGGCGCCGATGTAGATGGTGCCGTCGTCCTCGATGGTGATCTCGGCGCCGGTGTCCTCCTGAATGGAGTTGATCATCTTGCCCTTGGGGCCGATCACCTCGCCGATCTTGTCCACCGGGACCTTGATGGTGATGATCCGTGGCGCGTGCGGGCTCATCTCGCCCGGGGCGTCGATCGCTTCCCGCATGACGCTCAGGATCGTGAGCCGGGCGGCCCGCGCCTGCTTGAGCGCAGCGCCCAGCACGGAGGCTGGAATGCCGTCCAGCTTGGTGTCCAGCTGCAGCGCGGTGATCACCTCGGTGGTGCCGGCCACCTTGAAGTCCATGTCACCGAAAGCGTCCTCGGCGCCGAGGATGTCGGTCAGCGTCACATACTGCCCACCCTCGTGGATCAGGCCCATGGCGATACCGGCGACCATGTCCTTGAGCGGCACACCTGCGTCCATGAGCGCCATGGTGGAGGCACACACCGACCCCATCGAGGTGGAGCCGTTCGAGCCGATCGCCTCCGAGACCTGCCGGATGGCGTAGGGGAACTCCTCCCGCGTTGGCAGCACCGGGATCAGTGCCCGCTCGGCGAGTGCGCCATGGCCGATCTCCCGCCGCTTCGGCGAGCCGACCCGGCCCGTCTCCCCGGTCGAGTAGGGCGGCATGTTGTAGTTGTGCATATACCGCTTGGTCCGCTCCGGGTTGAGCGTGTCGATCATCTGCTCCATCCGGAGCATGTTCAGCGTGGTGACACCCAGGACCTGCGTCTCGCCGCGCTCGAACAGCGCTGAGCCGTGCACCCGCGGGAGCACATGCGCTTCCGCGGACAGCTGGCGGATGTCGGCGAGGCCACGGCCGTCGATGCGCACACCCTCACTGATGATCCGCTCCCGGACCAGCTTCTTGGTGAGCGAGCGGTAGGCGGCGCTGATCTCCTTCTCACGACCCTCGAACTGGCTCGCGAGCTGCTCGGCGCCCAGGGCCTTGACCCGGTCGGTCTCGGCCTCCCGGTCCTGCTTGCCGGCGATGGTCAGCGCCTTGGCCAGCTCATCGCTGACCGCTGCGGCGAGCGCGTCGTAGACGTCCTGGCCGTAGTCAGCGAAGACCGGGTAGTCGGCGGTCTCCTTCGCGGCGTGCGCGGCGACCTGCTGCTGGGCCTCGCACAGCGCCTTGATGAACGGCTTGGCCGCCTCCAGGCCCTCGGCCACCGTCTCCTCGGCCGGGGGGACGGCACCGCTGGTGGAGTCGGCAAGCAGCGCAAGGGTGCGCGGGGTGGACTCCGCCTCCACCATCATGATGGCGACGTCGCCGTCGTCGAGCACCCGGCCCGCGACCACCATGTCGAAGGTGGCGTCCTCCAGTTGCGGGTGGGTGGGGAAGGCCACCCACCCGCCCTTGATCAGGGCGACCCGTACCCCTCCGATCGGCCCGGAGAACGGCAGTCCGGCGAGCTGGGTGGACAGGGAGGCGGCGTTGATCGCCACCACGTCATACAGGTGTTCCGGATGCAGCGCCATGATCGTCTCGACGATCTGGACCTCGTTGCGCAGGCCCTTCACGAACGAGGGCCGCAGCGGCCGGTCGATCAGACGGCAGGTCAGGATGGCGTCCTCGGACGGCCGGCCCTCCCGGCGGAAGAACGATCCGGGAATGCGGCCCGCCGCATACATCCGCTCTTCGACATCCACCGTCAGCGGGAAGAAGTCCAGTCCTTCCTTGGGCTGCCTGGATGCCGTGGTGGCCGACAGCACCATGGTCTCCTCGTCGAGGAAGACGACGGCGGAGCCGTTGGCCTGACGGGCAAGACGGCCCGCCTCAAATCTGATCGTGACAGTGCCGAAGGCGCCATTGTCAATGATGGCTTCGGCGGTATGCACACCCTGCACGGGTGAGACCTCCTTGGATGAGGTCCCGCCCCCGGCATCACAGGTGACGCGCCGGCCGTGTGGCCGGGCTTGGCGGCCGGCCGGTCTTCGATCGAAGTCCTCGGTTCGGGTACGTGACGCGGACGGCGCCCGCCCCCGACCCGAGAACCACTACCGAGGACCGGCCCAGGTGCCCTGTGCGCCCCCGAACCGGGTCCGCGGGACGTTGTGTTCTCGAGTTCTGTTACCGACCCTACCTGCGCAGGCCCAGCTTTCCGATGAGCGCACGGTAGCGCTCGATGTCCTTGCGCGCGAGGTACTGCAGCAGCCGGCGGCGACGGCCGACAAGAAGCAGCAGACCACGGCGGCTGTGGTGATCGTGCTTGTGCACCTTGAGGTGCTCGGTCAGGTCGTTGATCCGCCGTGTCAGCAGTGCGACCTGGACTTCCGGCGAACCGGTGTCACCCTCACTGGTCGCGTGCCCGGCGATGATCTCCGTCTTCACGGCTGTGTCCAGCGGCACGTGGGATTCCTATCTTTCTGTCCGGTCATCGGGGTACCCGGACGGACGATCAGATCGAACCCATCCGGGCCTGGGGCCCATCGTGAGGCGCAGTGCTACGTGAGCCCCCCAGTCAGCCGCCTGAGGGCACAGCTGACCCGGCCGGCACTGCCGACCGCAACTCACGGTATCACGTCCGTGACCGCCACCGGGCCCGCTCAGCTGGAGCTTCCCGGGCGAAGGTCCCGCGAATCGGGGCGCAATGCCTCTGAGCATGGCTTCGCGGGCACAGGAGCATGAAAACAACCCGGCAGCAGAACCGCTCGCCCGGGTGAGGGTCAACCAGGAGATAGCCATGAAGACACGCCCGGACCTCGGGGAACTCGGCCTCAACGCTGGCAAGAAGGCCCGCCTGCACCGGATCTTGTTCCAGCATGGCCTGCGCAACGGGACCGCGCTCTTCCTCCCCTACGACCAGGGGCTGGAGCATGGACCGCGCGACTTCTTCGCCAACCCGGCGGCCGGCGACCCGCGGTACATCATGCGGCTGGCGCTGGAAGGCGGCTTCAACGGCATCGCCATCCAGATCGGTCTGGCCGAGAAGTTCTACTGGGACTACGCGGGTGAAGTCCCGCTCATTCTCAAGCTCAACGGCAAGACCGACATACCGTCAGATGCGAGCGCGCTGTCCCCGGTGCACGCGTGCGTCGCCGACGCGGTCCGGCTGGGCGCCGACGCGGTCGGGTACACGATGTATGTGGGGACCCCGGCCGCGGAAACCGACTTCGAGCAGTACCGCCGGATCCGCGAGGATGCGCAGCGGCTGGGCATGCCACTCATCGTGTGGGCATACCCGCGTGGGTCCGCGATCGAGGCCAAGGGCGGCAAGGATTCCTTCTATGCCGTGGACTATGCAGCCAGGACGGCTAGCGAACTGGGCGCGGATGTCGTGAAAGTGAACTTCCCCCACCCGGAGAAGCAGGCCGGAGTCAAAGAGCAGTACGTGGGCGAGTTCTCCGCGCAGCACGCGATCGACGCGGTGGTGCGGTCCGCGAACCGGACCCTGGTGCTGGTGTCCGGCGGTGAGCGGGCCGGCGATGACGCCATGGCGGAGAAGGCCCGCCAGTCCCTGGAGGCCGGCGCCACCGGCCTGATCTTCGGCCGTAACGTCTGGCAACGCGAGCACGACGAATCCCTTAGCTTCGTAGCCCGCCTCCGGGACATCCTCGCGAAATATCCGGGCAACGGCGGCGGCTGACAGACCTGGCCGCAGCGGCGCTCACTGACGCATGACCGGGTCAGCCAGAGCTGGCGGACCTGCGGCCCGGTTATGCCGGCTTGGCGAGCCGGTCGAGGATCTCCCGCACATCTGGCCATGCCCGGCCAGCATCTGGCCGTGCCCCTCCAGCACCTCACCCTGCCGGTCCAGCCGCTGCCTCGCCCTAGCGGGCAGAACCCATCGTGAGTGCCCGCGCCTGGTCCACGTCGCGGTGCATCTGCTCGGCGAGAGCCTCGGCGGAGCCAAACCGTTCCATGCCGCGCAGCCGTGCGGCGAAGTCCACCGCCACGTGCGCACCGTACAGTTCGAGGTCGTCCCGGTCGAGCGCATACGCCTCGACGACCCGGTCCCGCCCGCCGAAGGTCGGGTTGGTGCCGACGGAGAGGGCCGCCGGCCAGCGGGCCACCTCGTGCCCGGCCTCCCCCAGGACAGCCAGCCAGCCGGCGTAGACGCCATCGGCGGGAATGGCTGTGTGCGGGAACGTCGCCAGATTGGCGGTGGGAAAGCCGAGCGCCTTCCCGCGGCGATGCCCTGGCACGACCACACCTTCCACCCGGTGCATCCGCCCGAGATAGTCCGCCGCGCCGGCCACATCCCCGGCGGCCAGCTTCTGCCGGATGTCACTGGAGGAAACGGTGATCCCGTCGTCGGCCAGCAACGGCAGACCTTCGGCGGTGAAGTCGTACTTCTCGCCGAGCTCAGCCAGGAGCGCCACGTCACCCGCCGCCCGGTGCCCGAAGGTGAAGTTCTCCCCGACCACCACGGCTGCCGTGTGCAGGCGGTCAACCAGCACCTCGTGCACGAACTCTTCCGGCCCCAGCCGGGAGAACTCAAGGGTGAACGGCAGCAGAAGGACCGCATCGGCACCCTGCCCGTCGAGCAGTTCCGCGCGCCGGTCAGGAGTGCACAGCAGCGTCGGGTGCGAACCCGGGCGGATCACCTCAGCGGGGTGCGGGTCGAACGTGATCACGACCATGGGCAGCTCAAGGCTGGCGGCCGTGCCCGCCGTGCGGGCAATGATGCGCTGGTGGCCCCGGTGCACACCATCGAACACCCCGATGGTGACAACCGACCTGCCCCAGTCACCCGGCACCTCGTCCAGGCCGTACCAGCGGTACACGTCCATGCTCCTCTTTCTCACAGCACCCGTGCGTGGCGTGCCCAGGGTCCCTGCCCAAGCCTGCCATGCAGCCCGGGGTGGGCGTGCCTGGCCAGGGGTCAGGGCACGAACACGGCCAGTGGCCTGGCCCGGCCGTTCTGCTCGGCCACGAGCGCAACCAGTGTTCCGTCCGGGCTCAGCGCGGCGACCGGTCCTTTCCCGGCGCCGGTCGCGGGCAGGCTCGCCCCGTGCGAGAGGGAGTCCGTCTCAGCCTCGGTCAGAATCCTGACAGGGAAGGCCGCTGACGCCGCCTCCGCCAGCGGTATCACCCGCAGGCTGGCCGCGAGCTCGTCCAGGCTGCGGGCATCAGTGAGCCGGTAAGGCCCCACCCGGGTGCGCCTCAGCATGGTGAGGTGCCCGCCCACGCCGAGCTTCTCCCCCAGGTCACGGGCGAGCGCCCGGATGTATGTCCCGCTGGAGCAGCGCACGGCCGCGGTGACATCCAGCAGGTCACCGGCCGGGCGCGGATCAGAGACGGCGAACTCGTGCACGGTCACGGCCCGCGCCGTCAGTACTGGCGTCTCGCCGCGGCGGGCCAGCCGATAGGCGCGCTGGCCGCCCACCTTGATGGCGCTGGTGGCGGGTGGAACCTGCTGGATCTGGCCGGTGAGCGACGCCGCGGCGGCAGCCACCTGGTCCAGGGCCAGGCCACTGGCCGCCGCGCCCGGTATCACTGATCCCTGCGCGTCGCCGGTGTCGGTCGCCTGGCCGAGCCGGATCGTTGCCAGGTACTCCTTCTCGGTCAGTGCCAGATGGCCAAGAAGGCGGGTCGCCTTCTCCACGCCGACCACCAGCACCCCGGTCGCCATGGGGTCCAGGGTGCCAGCGTGCCCGACCCGGCGGGTCCCCGCCAGGCGGCGGATCCTGGCCACCACGTCGTGGGATGTCCACCCAGAGGGCTTGTCGACGATGACCAGCCCGCTGACAGCGGTCACCGGCGCAGGTCGCCCTTGCCCCGGCCCGGGGCCACACCTCGCACCCGGCCTGGCTCCGCGTCCTCGTCCTCGTCGCCGTCTTCTTCCCCGGCACCGCCCGGCGCCCGGTAGGGATCGGGGTCGCCGGCCGGCTGGGCACCTTCCCGCACCACGGCCAGCGCCGCGTCCGCGGCCTTGGCCCGGGCCACCAGGTCTTCCATGTGCCGGGCGCCCTCGGGCACGGTGTCACGGACGAACGTGAGGGAGGGGGTGTGCCGCAGCCCGGTCTGGCGGCCCACCTCGGAGCGGATCAGGCCGGTGGCGCTGGCGAGGGCAGCCGCGGTGCCTGCCTGCTCCTCGGCAGAGCCGTACACCGTGTAGTAAACGGTTGCTTCGCGCAGGTCATTGGTGAGCCGTGCCTCGGTGACCGTCACGAAGCCGAGCCGGGGGTCCTTGACCCGCCGTTCCAGCATCTCGGCCACGATCTGGGCGATCCGGTCGGCGAGCTTACGTGCTCGCGCTGCGTCCATGGCCCTCTCACTCCTCCTCGCTGATCAGCCGGTGCCTCGCCGACAGCAACTCGATCTCGGGGCGCGCGGCGACCAGCCGCTCGCAGGCCTGGAGGACCTCGACGGCATGACCTGCCGTCGAGGCCACCACGGCCACGCCAATCTCCGCCCGCCGCAGGGTGTCCAGGCGGCCGGCCTCGGCCACCGCCACGCCAGGGTGGCGCCGCCGCACCTCGGCAATGACCGAGGCCACCGCCGACCGCTTCTGCTTCAGCGACCGCACGTCGCCGAGCAGGATGTCGAGTGTCAGCGCACCCACATACACGCCGGCCGCCCTGAGCACCGCCCGCCGGTCAAACCCGCGGCTTCTCCCGCATCTCGTAGGTCTCGATCACGTCCTCGACCTTGATGTCGCTGTACCCGACGCCGATGCCGCACTCGTAGCCCTCGCGGACCTCGGTCACGTCATCCTTGAACCGGCGCAGCGAGTCGACGGTCAGGCTCCCGGACACAACAACACCGTCGCGGACCAGGCGTGCCTTGCTGCCCCGGTTGATGGTGCCAGACCGGACGATGCAGCCGGCCACGTTGCCGATACGGGGTACCCGGAAGACCTCCCGGATCTCCGCCGTGCCGAGCTGGACCTCCTCGAACTCGGGCTTGAGCATGCCCTTGAGGGCCGCCTCGATCTCCTCGATCGCCTGGTAGATGACCGAGTAGTAGCGGATGTCCACGCCCTCACGCTGGGCGAGTTCACCCGCCCGGCCGGCCGGCCGGACGTTGAAGCCGACGATCACGGCGTCCGAGGCGATCGCCAGGTTGACGTCGTCCTGGGTGATCGCGCCCACTCCGCGCCCGATCACCCGCAGCAGCACGTCCTCGCCCACATCGATCTTGAGCAGGGCGTCCTCCAGGGCCTCGACCGACCCGGACACGTCACCCTTGATGATGAGCAGCAGTTCTTCCCGCTCACCGGACTTGAGCGCGGACTCCAGGTCCTCCAGCGTGACCCTGGGCCGGCGCTGGGCGAACATGGCGGTGCGCTCGCGCGCCTCCCGGCGCTCGGCGATCTGGCGCGCCATCCGGTCGTCGCTCACGACCAGGAAGCTGTCACCCGCACCAGGGACCGCGGTGAGCCCGAGCACCTGCACCGGACGCGACGGCGGCGCATCCGGCACCGGGTCGCCGTTCTCGTCGAGCAGCGCCCGGACCCGGCCGAACGCCTCGCCGCAGACGATCGAGTCGCCGACGTGCAGCGTGCCGCGCTGCACCAGCACGGTCGCCACCGGCCCGCGGCCCTTGTCCAGGTGCGCCTCGATCGCGACGCCCTGCCCGTCCTGCTTCGGGTTGGCCCGCAGGTCGAGTTCGGCGTCGGCGGTCAGGACGATCGCCTCAAGCAGGGAGTCCAGGCCAAGGCCTTGCTTCGCGGAGACGTCCACGAACAGGGTCGTGCCGCCGAACTCCTCGGCCACCAGGCCGTATTCGGTGAGCTGCGCCCGCACCCGGGACGGGTCGGCGCCCTCCTTGTCGATCTTGTTGACCGCCACGACCACCGGCACGCCCGCAGCCTGCGCGTGGTTGAGTGCCTCGGTGGTCTGCGGCTTCACGCCGTCATCGGCGGCCACCACCAGGACCACCAGGTCGGTGGTCTCGGCACCGCGGGCACGCATGGCGGTGAAGGCCTCGTGACCCGGCGTGTCGATGAAGGTGATCTTCCGCTCCTGGCCGTCCACCTCGGTCGTGACCTGGTAGGCGCCGATGTGCTGGGTGATGCCCCCCGCCTCCTTGGCCACCACGTTGGTGTGCCTGATGGCGTCGAGCAGCTTGGTCTTGCCGTGATCGACATGACCCATGACCGTCACCACCGGCGGGCGCGGCTGCAGGTCGGCGTCCTCGCCCTCGTCCTCACCGAACTCGATGTGGAACGACTCCAGCAGTTCCCGGTCCTCCTCCTCCGGGGAGACGACCTGGACGTTGTAGTTGAGCTCGGCGCCCAGCAGCTGCAGGGTCTCATCGTTCACCGACTGGGTGGCAGTGACCATCTCCCCGAGGTGGAAGAGCACCTGGACCAGGGACGCGGGGTTCACCCCGATCTTGTCGGCGAAGTCGCTCAGCGATGCGCCCCGCGAGAGCCGGATGACCTGCCCGTTCCCGCGCGGGATCTGCACGCCGCCGATCGCCGGCGCCTGCATGTTGTCGAACTCCTGGCGCCGCTGCTTCTTCGACTTGCGGCCACGTGACGGCCGCCCGCCGGGACGCCCGAACGCACCCTGGGTGCCGCTGCGGCCACGTCCGCCGGCCCCCCCGGGGCGGCCACCGCCGCCAGCGGGACGCGGCCCCGGGCCGCCCCCCCCGCGGCCTCCCCCCCCCCCCCAACCCCGCGCGGGGGCGCCGGGCGCTGCCCCCCCGCGGCCCCCGCGGGCGCAGGCCCCCCCGGGCGGATGCGGAAACCGCCGGCACCCGGGTAGGACACCGACGCCGCGGACGGCAGGCCTTCGCTGCTCATCGTGGACGACGACGAGCTGATCCCGGACACGCTCTAGTTCGCGCGCGGCGCCGACTTCGAAGTCCTGGCCGCCGAGTCGCGCGAGCACGCCGTCACGCTGCTGCGTCAATTGCCGCAGCCGCCGCAGCTCGCGCTGGTGGACCTGGGGCTGCCGCCGGTGCCCGATGCGCCCGACGAGGGGTTCCGGCTCATCGCGGACCTGCTGGCTCATTCGCCGAGCATGAAGATCTTGGTGCTGTCGGGGCAGAACGACGCCGCGCACGCGCGCCACGCCAGGGCGCTGGGCGCCACCGAGTTCATCGCCAAGCCCTGCGACCCGGCTACCCTGAAGCGGATCCTCGGCCGGGCGCTCGAGGTGCGCGCCGCGGAGCTGAGCCGCGTGGGGTGGCACGCTCCGGGCCGGCGGGCCACCGCCCCGACCCCGCCGAGGGGAGGAATGCCCATCGACAGGACTGAGGGGACCGGTTTCGCCCCTTCGACCTCAACCGCGCTGGCGGTGATCTTCGTCACCGCCGCGGAGGTCAGGTAGGCGATGTCGCGCTCTTCGAGCGCTCCCTCCAGGAGCTGGCGGATGGTCCCCGCCCCGCCCATGCCCATGTGCCCCGCGAACGGCTCGGGCGTGATGAGGGTGATCGGCACCGCATGACGCATCCGGCGTCGGCGCAGCAGGTGGTCGAGCTCGAAGGCGAACTCGTAGACCGGCCCGATGCAGCTAGCGCCGGGCGCTGCCCCGGCGACGACCG
>OFGU01000073.1_pt1 | contig 12609 bp, 6 predicted proteins | sample 1521841 | NCBI WGS metagenome assembly OFGU01 (sample SAMEA2553413, study PRJEB24118) | soil metagenome
CCCCACCGCCACGGGGCCGGGGGGCTTTTCGCCGGTCCCCTCGCCACCCCCCCCAGCCCCAAGGGCCGTTGCACCCCGAAGGTCGGCGGGGCCGGGCACCCCTCCCCCAAGATGGGGCATACGGCCTCCCCCCTTTTTTATTCCCAGGGGTGAAAGCCCGCGGCCCCCGCCACCCCCGTTCGGGGGACAAGGCCAAAGCCGGCCCGGGATTGGCCCCGCCTCGAACGCGCCGAACGCGCCCACCACCGCACCCAGGACGCCCTCCGCCACACCATCACCCGCATCCAATCGCGGATCACCGGGCTCGACGCTCTCACCGGCGAGATCGATGCCGCGATCACCCGGCGCGCTGACACGCGGGGCGAGGCGTTCACCATGACGGTGGACGGGCTCACGCACACCAAACGCGCCGGCGCCGGGTCGCACCTCAAGCGCGTGCTGGCCGACCAGGCCGCTGCGGTCGGCCCGAACGGGTGGCGCCCGGCGCGGCCCGGGCGCCTCGGCGGGGTCGACGTGACCGCCGGGATCGACCGGGGGCTCGGGACCGGGGAAGGCAGCCTCGGCCTCGACGGCGCGCCCGGCCAGGACATCAGGATACCCCCCGCCCAACTCTACCCCGCGGACCCGGGCGCGGCGGTGATCCGGCTGGAGAACCGGCTCGCCCGCCTGGAAGAGCACAAGAACGACACCCTCGCCGAGGTCACCCGGCTGCGCGCCGAACTCGGCCACGCCAGCGACTCCATCGGCGGCGCGTTCGGCCAGGCCAGCCAGCTCGCCGACGCCCGTGAACGCTCCTGCCAGATCGACGAGCAACTGCGCGCAGCCGCCACGTCCCCACAACCGGCAGAAGACCAGCGGCCAGAAGAAAGCAACCAGGACCACGGCCCGGACCACGAGACCGGGACGGCCGGCACGGACCACAGTCCAAAGAGTACGACCGGGACGGCGGACGCGGACCAGCGCCAGGCCGGCGCCGTCCAGATGGCGAAGACGGCCGGGACGGAAGAGGCGGCCCAGGCTGCCCCCGTCCTGTCGTCCGGCGAGGACCGGCCCGCGGATCCAGTGGAAGCGGACCAGCCTGCACCGGAGTGGACCGCCTGGTCCGGGAGCCCGGACCAGGCGCGGGACCACCAGGACCAGCGCGCGGACCAGCCCGCTGACCCCGAACCATCTGCGGGCCTTCACCAGGACCAGGCCACAAGCCCGGACCATGCCGCGGACCAGGCAGAGCAGGACCGGCAGGCGGAGCGGGGAGAGCGTGCTGGTCAGGAACGGCAAGCAGTCCAGGACCATCAGGAGGGCAGCGACATGCAGCGCGCCAACACCCGCCGTGAGTCGCGGACGCAAGACCCACGGCCTGGCCAAGACCAGCACGATCCCGTCGCCCCGCCCCAGCGTTACCCGAGGAGCCCTGAGCGTCAGGACCAGGACGCACCTGGCACGCGCTCGGCCACGGACCGGTCGAAGGACCAGAACTCCGCAGCGGTCCGGTTCTCCGGACAGGACCAGCCGGCTCGGCTGGACCAGCCGTCGGACCAGAGCGGACCGAGTCAGGACGCGGGCCCTGGCCAACCGGGCCAGGACACGCCGGACCACGACGCGCCGGACCACGACGCGCCGGACCAATCCGGGCCCGAGGGCCCGAGCCGGTCCAGCGGCGTGGACACTACCGGGGGCCAGGGGGCCGCGCCCGTCGCCGACCCGGGCCGTGGCCCGGCCCCCGTGGTCCCCCGCCAGGCGCGCCGGGGCCGGGGGGGACGGGGCGGGGTGGGGAGCCCGGGCGGCCTCCGCCCGGTCGCCGAACCCGTCCGAACGGTCGACATGCAGCAGCGCGGTCATCCAGGCCGAGAAATCCTCGGCCCGCCACACATGCCGCAGGCAATCCGCCGAATACGACTCCAGGGACGCCGGATCGCCGCTGGCGTACCAGCGGGTCAGGGCGGCGGCAAGCACCTGCACGTCGGCGACCGCGAGGTTCATGCCTTTCGCGCCGGTCGGGGGGACGGTGTGCGCGGCGTCGCCGACCAGGAACAGGCGCCCGTACTGCATGGGCTCGACCACGAAACTGCGCATCGCGGTGACCGACTTCTCCAGCACCGGGCCGTCAGCCAGTGTCCAGCCGTCGTCGGTGGCGAAGCGGGTCCGCAGCTCCTCCCAGATGCGGTCATCGGGCCAGTGCGAGAGCTGCTCGCCGGGGCTGACCTGGAGGTAGAGGCGGCTGAGTTCGGGCGAACGCAGGCTGTGCAGGGCAAACCCGCGTTCGTGCCGGCAGTAGATCAGCTCCTCGGTGGAGGGCGGCACCGCGGCCAGGATGCCGAGCCAGGCGTACGGATAGACCTTCTCGTAGACCCGCAGCACGCCCGGCGGGATCGCGTTCCGGCTCACGCCGTGGAAGCCGTCACAGCCGGCGATGACATCGCATTCCAGCGTCTCCTCCCAGCCGTCCTGGTGGAACGAGAGGACCGGCCGGTCGGTGCCGATGTCGGCAACCGAGACGTCGTGCGCGTCGAACAGCACCGTCCCGCCGGTGGCCAGGCGGGCGGCGATCAGGTCCTTCACCACCTCCTGCTGGCCATAGACCATGATCGAACGGCCGCCGGTCAGCTCGGTGAGGGGGATCCGGTGGGCGGTGCGGTCGAAGCGCAGTTCGATGCCGTGGTGGACCAGGCCCTTGGCCCGCATCCGGGCGCCGACGCCGACGGCGTCCAGCAGCTCGGCCGGCCCGTCCTCGAGCACGCCGGCGCGGATCCTGGCGGTGTCCGTCTCGACGTACTCGCGGCTGCGCTGTTCGAGCACGACCGACTCGATTCCCGCCAGATAGAGCAGGTGTGAGAGCAGCAGGCCCGCCGGGCCCGCCCCCACGATCCCGACCTGGGTCCGCATCGGCTAGCTGTCCTTCCGGTCAGAACGCGAAGAGGACGGTCTCACCCTCGCCCTGAAGGCGGATGCCGGTCGTCACTCGCATGTCAGGGCACGCGATGTTGGGTTTTCGTATTCTCGTCAGCTCGTCAGCTCTCAGTCAGGTTACTTACTAAACGTATAGCTTATAACCGGACTTGATGGTTATCCCATTGGCAAAGTTACTGGTCAGAGCCATAAGTGCCCGGCCTGCCGTGACCGCCGCAAGCGGCAGCCGCTCTCAGCTCAGCCAGACGAGCCAACCTCAAGTGGGAGGCTAAACTTACGACGGTGAACGTGACCCTCTCCAAACGGGGGGGCTACGCCGCACGGGCGGCCATCTGCCTGGCCCCGTGCCTACGGGGCTGACCGGGCGACGGGCCGTGCCGGTGGCAGGCGGTGTGCCCGCTGCACGAGACGGGTCAAGGTCGGCCCCGGTGGGCCGGGCAAGCGCGGCTGGCTGGGCAGGACGGTCGCCGTGCACCTCGGTGAGCCGGCCGGGACCGACGGTGACCTCGTGCTGCCTCTCATCTGGGAGGCCACGGCACACTCGGGCTGTTCCCGCGTCTGGAGGGCCGCCTGCAACTGGCCGCCCCCGACCCGGAACGCTCCGACCTGCCCCTCTCCGGCAACTACCGGCCCCCGCAGGGACGGGCCGGCCAGGTCCTCGACGAGGCACCGCTGGCCCGCGTCGCCCGGGCGGGACTGCGCTCCTTCCTGCGCCGGATCGCCCGCGTGCTCGCAGCGGAGGAGGCCGGCCGGGCCGCGCCCGCCGAACCCGCGGGCCCGTGGCAGCCCCTGGCAAACCGGGTCCGTAGCATGGGCACATCGGGGGTGAGGGCGATGACGGCTGCGAAGGTGCTGGTTCTGGGGGGAAATTTCGCCGGGCTGACCGCCGCGCTGAATGTCAAGCGCCTGCTGGGCGAGGACGCTGATGTCACGGTCGTGTCCAAGTCGGGCCAGTTCCAGTTCAACCCCTCCTTCATCTGGATCCCCTTCGCCAAGCGGGCCGCCAGCGAGGTGGCCTTCCCGGTGGCCCGCACCTTCGAGTCACACGGGGTCAGGTTCGTCCACGGTGAGGCCACCCGGATCGACGCGGCCACGCAGCGGGTGGAAACCATGGAGGGCACCTTTGGCTACGACTTTCTGGTCATCGCAACCGGCTACGTGAACGATTACGGGGTGATCCCCGGGCTCGGGCCGGACGGCAACGCCTACTCGATCACCAGCCTGGACGGGGCGGTGGCCGCGGCCGTGGGCTGGGCCGCCTTCCTGAACGACCCGGGCCCGGTGGTGGTCGGGGCGACCCAGGGGGCCGCCTGCTTCGGCGCCGCCTACGAGTTCGTCTTCAACGTCACCTATCACCTGCGCAAGCACCGGATCCGGGTGCCGGTGACCTATGTCAGCCCGGAACCCTTCCCGGGCCATTTCGGGATCGGCGGCATGCCCGGCGGCCAGTCCATGCTCGGCATGTTCTTCCGCAACCAGCACATCAACCCTGTATTCGGCGCGGGCATGCGGGAGATAGTCCCGGGCGAGATCCGCCTGTCGGACGGCAGCACGCTGCCGTTCCGTTATGCCATGGTGGTTCCGCCGTTTTCCGGGGCGGAGGTGGTCAGAACCTCGGGACTGGGCAACCCGAAGGGCTTCATCGACGTCCTGGACACCTACCAGACCCTGGAGTATCCCAACGTCTATGCGGTCGGGATCGCGGCGGCGGTGAGCGCGCCATGGGTCACCAGCAACGCGGTGGGGGTGCCCAAGACCGGCTTCCCGGCTGAGACGATGGCCCGGGTCGCGGCGGCCAACATCGCCTCGCAAGTGCGCGGCGAGATGCCGGCGAAGGAGGAGAACTTCGGTGACATCCCGGCTGTGTGCATCATGGACGCCGGTAACAACGGGGTCATGATGCTCGCCGACAGGATGCTCCCGCCGCGCAAACGGGCACTGATGATCCCCGGCCCGCAGTCACATCTGGCCAAGGTGGCCTTCGAGAAATACTTCCTGTGGAAGACGCGCCACGGATACGCGGCACTCCCCTAACCGGCACCGGTGAGCCTGACGCAGCACGAACCCGGCTCTGGCCGCAGGACCGCCGTGGCCGCTGTCGCGCCCGCCCGGCGGGCCACCGCTACTCGTCGGCGACCAGCGAGCCCACCCGGCCAGCCAGTTCCGCATCGCGCGAGTTGAGGATGTACGCGTAGATGACCGCGATGACCACCACCGCCAGCGCGGCGTAGGGGAACCAGTTGTACGGCGTGGCCTGGCCCGGCTTGGCCAGGTAGTACAGCGGGATCACAATCGCGACGGCGCCGAGCGTGGGCAGCAGGACATGCTTGACCACGCTGAACTCCTGCGGCCGGTACTTGCGGTAGTAGAACGGCAGCGCCAGGTTGGCCAGCAGGTAGACCACCAGCACCAGGATGGTGCCCATGGTCGAGGACTCGAAGAAGTAGTTGATCGGGTCCAGCGACCCGGTGGTCCCGCCGATGACGTGGCCGAGCGCCCAGCCGCCGATGATCAGGGTGGAGATACTGACGAAGAGGTAGATGGCGTTCATCGGGGTCCGGCGGGTGCTGTGGACCTTGCCGATCCAGCCGGGCAGTAGGCCTTCCCGGCCGGCGTTGAACACCAGCCGGGCCTGCGAGTTGGTACCCGCGATGAGCGCACCCAGGGTGGAGGTCAGGCCCGCCAGGTAGGCGAAGAACGCCAGCACGCCCAGGGTGGAGTGGGCGACAGTGATGAACGGGATGGGCGCCGCACCGAGCTTGGTGACGTTGTAGCCGAAGCCGCTCACCGTGGCGTAGGCGAAGATCAGGTAGCTGATCCCCATGATCCCGATCGAGGCGAACACGGCGCGGGGGACATTGCGGCGCGGGTCGTCGGTCTCCTCGGCCAGGGCGGCGGAGTTCTCCCAGCCGATGAACAGGTAGACCGCCAGCGGGAAGCCTGCCGCCAGCCCCGAGAAGCCGTTGGTGATGTGGCTGGGCTCGAACGGGGTGAGCGACAACTGTCCCCCGTTCTTGATCAGCGCGGCGACGGAGACCGTCACCAGGACGAGCATCTCGAACGCGAAGAAGAGGCCCGCCACCTTGGTCGAGATGCTGACGCCGCGGATCATCATGAACACCGCGCTCGCGGTGAGGATCACCGTGAGGATCCCCCAGGGGATGTTCCAGCCGAGGTAATAGTTGAGAGTGATGGACAGGAAGCCGCCGGAGATGGCGATCACCGACGACATCGCGATGATGTAGCCCAGCCCGGCCACCAGCGCGGTCGCGACCGCGCTGGTACCGCCGAACGACTTGCCCACGAAGGTGATGAACCCCCCGGTGGACGGCTGGGCACGCGAGAACTGGGATAAGGTGTTGCCCAGGAAGGCGATGGCGACGATGGCGGCCACGATGGTCAGCGGCGACGCCACGCCCGCAGTGAGGGCGAGGAAGCCGAAGCCGAAGAAGAAGCTCATCGCCGGGCCGATGTTGGCCATAGTCGCGGCGGAGATGTCCATGATGCCGAGCACGCCGCGGTGGAGCCGGTGTTCATGCCCCGCAATGCCGACGGGCGGGCTCTTGCTTTCGCCAAGCGGAAGGGATTCCGAGCTGCTCATCGAGACCTCCGGGGCTCAGGCCGTGATCAGGTGGCCTGAACGTAACTCACCCGCGGGAACGTAAACAAGATGGTGCACGGGGTGCGTGGCCCCACGAGCAGGCCGGCCCGCCCGGAGACGATGGCGGCTCCGCCCGGACTCAGGAAACGATGTCCTTCGTGCGGAAGCGGCGGAACGCCAGCGCGAACAGCACCAGCGCATACGAGACCGACACCGCGGCGCCCTCGATCATGCCGCCCCACGACAGCTGCGACGAGAACGCGTCCAGCCAGACGAACTGCCAGTGCGTCGGCAGGATCTCGCGCCAGGCACCCAGGGCGGTCACCGCGTCGAGGATGTTGCTGACGATGACGAGCCCCACCGCGCCACCGACCGCGCCAAGCGGCGAGTCCGTGGTGACCGACAGCAGGAAGGCAAGTCCGGCGACCACCAGCTCAGTGATCAGGACATATACCAGAACGATTCCCAGCCGCTCCAGCGCCGTGCCGGATGGCATGTCCACGCCCGTGGCTGGCAACCGGAGCGGATGCCAGCCGAAGACCACCGTGCCCGCCAGCAGCGACATGGCCGGGAAACTGACCACGGCGACGCTCGCGTAGATGAGCGCAGCCGCCAGTTTCTGGCGCAGCAGCCGGGCTCGCGGCACCGGTGCCGCGAGCAGGTAGCGCAGCGACGACCAGCTTGCCTCGCTGGCGATCGTGTCCCCGCAGAACAGCGCCACCGCGACCACCAGCAGGAAGCCAGCCGAGGCGAAGAAGCTGAAGGCGGCGAAGTTGAGCCCCCCGACGGTGGCGAGGTCGACGAGCCCGGGCGCGCCGTTGCCCGGCTGCGCCGGGCCACCGAGCTTGAACGCGCCGACCAGGATCCACGGCAGGACCAGCAGGATGAGGAAGGCGATCATGGTGCGCCGGCGCCGCAACTGGCGGATCATCTCCACCCGCAGCGGGAGGGTGTGGTGCGGGTCGTACCCGGCCGCGGCCGGCCCCGCTTCCCCGGCGCCTTGCACGTCCGGGCCGGGTGCGTTGGGGCCCGGGGCGTCCGGGCCGCGGGCATCCGGGCCGGGTGCGAGCGGGTTCGCGCTTGCGGTCATCGTCCGCGCTCCTGACTGCCCACCAGATCGGGCCCAGCCTCGGTGCCCCCGCCCGCCGCCGACGGTGAACCACCCGGCGGCGCGGCGATCAGGGCCAGGAAGGCGTCCTCCAGGCGGCGGCTTGGCCCGACCCGCTCGACCGGCACCCCAGCCCCTACCAGTGCCGCGACCACCTCCGAGGCCGGCACGCCATCGTGGTGGACCAGGACCCCGTCCGGGTGGGCCTCCGCTCCCTCGATCCCCGGCAGCGTGCGCAGCACCGAAACCGCCCGCTCATGCTCTGGGGTCCCCACCATCAGCGCGCCCGCCTGGCCGATGATCTCCTCGACCGGTCCTGCCGCCAGGCGGCGGCCCTCGTTCATGACGACAACGTGGCTGCAGGTCTGCTCGACCTCGCCGAGCAGGTGGCTGGACAGGATGACGGTCCGTCCCCCCTCCGCGTACCGCAGCAGGACATCGCGCATCTCCCTGATCTGCGGCGGGTCCAGGCCGTTCATGGGCTCGTCGAGCACCAGCAGGTCGGGCAGGCCGAGCATGGCCTGGGCGATGGCGAGCCGCTGGCACATGCCGCGCGAGTAGGCCCGCACCTTCCGGTCGATGGCCGCACCCAGGCCGGCGACCTCCAGCACCTCCGCCAGGTGGGCACCGTCCGTGGGCCTGCCGGTCGCCCGCCAGTACAGATCGAGGTTCGCCCGCCCGGACAGGTGCGGCAGGAAGCCCGGGCCCTCCACGAAGGAGCCGAGCCGCGACAGCGCAGGCGACCCGGCGTGCACCCGGCGGCCGAAGATGGTGATGGTGCCGGTCTCCGGGTGCAGCAGGCCCATCAGGGCGCGCAGCGTGGTGGTCTTACCGGCCCCGTTAGGCCCGAGCAGGCCCAGGATCTGCCCGCGCTCTACCCGCAGCGACAGATCGTCCACCGCGAGCTGGCCATCCTTGTACCGCTTGGTGAGCCCGGTGATCTCCAGCGGCACGTCGGCCAGGTCCGGCACGAAGGAATCGCGGCGACGGCCACGGCCAAGCCCCAGGATGAGGCCGGCGGCCAGCAGTGCGGCGAGCGGCGCCGCCCACACCCACCAGGGCAGCCCGCCGGTGACCACGGTGAGCGCCGGGTCGGACGGCATGATCAGGCCCGGCCCGGCCAGGGCCACCTGGTAGACGGCGGGCGTTGGCGGGGTGCCGTACGCGAAGTCGGTGGTCGTCAGGACGAGGCGCAGCCGGTGCCCGGCGGCGAAGTTGTAATCGATCGCCGGCAAGGTGACGGTGACCACCCGGCCGCCCTGCGCGCCGCTGACCCGCAGCGGTGCCGCCAGCTGGTTGGGAAGGGTGGCGTTACCCGCCTGGTCGACGTCGTAGACCTTCGCGAACAACGTCACGCCGGAGGCGCCGGCGACACGGACCCGGACGGTCGGGGAGCCGGTCACCTGGAGCGCGGAAGGCAACGGCGCCGAGGTGAAGGCCGCGCTCTGGCCTGGCATGTCGAAGGTGAGCCCGGCTCCTCCCAGCGAGCCCAGGCCGGGGAAGACGGAGATCGAGGCGGGCGCCCCGCCGGCCGGGCTGACGACCATCTGCGGCGGCCCGGCCAGGCGGACCATGGTGCGCCTGGTCCCGTTCAGTCCCGGATAACTGCCCGCGGTCGCGATTCCCAGCGAGGCAGAGTCGGTGGACGGGTCGAACCCGAGTACCCGGGTCACCGCAAACCCAGGCTGGCCGGTCCCGGCGCTCCCGGTCCCGCTGCTCCCGGTCCCGCTGCTCCCGGTCCCGGCGCTCCCGGTCCCGGCGCTCCCGGTCCCGGCGCTCCCGGTCCCGGCGCTCCCGGTCCCGGCGCTCCCGGTCCCGGCGCTCCCGGTCCCGGCGCTGCCCGTGCTCCCGCTGCCGGTGCCCGTCCCGGTGCTTCCCGCAGGCTGGCCGGGTGCCAGCCAGCGATGGAGCCACTGCGCGGTCAGCGATTCGACCCGGGCCGTCTCCTGATCCCCGCCGTCGTGGCCGCCGGCGAACCACACCATGTCAGCCGGGGCGCCGTTATGCCGGAGTTCCTGATAGTTGGCGTTGGCCTGGTCGAGGCCGAACAGTGAGTCGTTCTCACCCTGGATGAGCAGAGTGGGGGCACGCATCCGGCTGGCCACGCTGACCGGGCTGGACCGCAGCAGCAGCGAGATGGCTTGCGGAGTGGGCCTGCCGGTAGTGGCGATCTGCTGGTAGATGGCGCAGATCTGGGGCTGGAAACGGCCGCACAGCGCGGACCTGGCAGCGCCACCCGGTGAACCATGACCACTCTGGCCGCCACCAGACTGCCCGCCCGCGCCTGACTGCCCGCCCGCGCCTGACTGCCCGCCCGCGCCTGACTGCCCGCCCGCGCCACCCAGTGAACCCTGACCGCTCTGGCCCGCCAGCCCGAATCCCACCGAGCCCTGCGTGAAAAGCAGACTGGCCCACTGGCGCTTGAACACCCCGCTGGCCGGGCCGCCGCCAGCGGCGTTGGGAAACAAGGCGGTCGCCAGGTTGTTCCAGGTGCTCTGGGCCACCACGGCGTCGATCCGGTGATCGTAGGCGGCGGCGAGCAGGGAAATCCCGCCGCCGTAGGACGTGCCGGTGATCCCGACCCGCGGATCACCCGGGTGGTCGAGCTGCACCCGGGGCTGGCGGGCCAGCCAGGTGACAAGCTGCTCGACATCGGTGACCTCGTAGTCCGGGGAGTCCAGGGCGATCTGGCCGGTGGACGCGCCGAAACCACGCGCCGACCAGGTCAGGACCGCGAACCCGGCCCGCGCCAGGTACTCGGCTTCCGGCTGGACAGCGGTCTTGGTCTCCCCGAACCCATGGGCGAGCAGCACGGCGGGGAGCCTGCCGCTGCCCGCTGGCGTGAAGAACGTGGCGTCGAGGACGACCCGCTGGCTGCCGCCTGGCCCGTCCACGACCGGGATACGCAGGTTACGGATCGTCAGCGGCGTCGGCTGGTTCAGCGCAACGGCCACGATGATGCCGGCTGCCACCAGCACTACGGCGGCTGCCGCCGCAACTATCGTCCGCGTTCGCGGACGCCGTCGCAGACCCATGGAAGGACGCTAGCAACGTCCGCCGGGTGCTCAGCACAGCAACGGGCCGCCATTTTCCATGATCGTGGTGACTCCTATGCGTATGGCGCATACAACCCGTCACGCGCATGGAGCGAGTGGTGGGCGGAGGCGTTGGTTCTGGCTACTGCCTGTCTGTGATCGCAACCCCACCCGCGGCGGGGTGTGGCGGGGTCCGCCCGGCACGGGAGCCCACAGTGCTCAGGGAGCCGGACGTCCCCACGCGTTCCCGGCGCCTGACACCAAGCGATGGTCTTCCACCAAAGATCGGGGAACGCTAATTTGTGCAGGGTGACTCAGGCAGACCGGCCCCAGGCCGGCGCCCGGCGCCGGATGAGGGCATGAGCGGCGAGCCGCGCCGGGGCTGGCGGCCGAAACGGGACCGGAGCGTGAACACCGAGCCGACCGACAGCGGGGATACCTGCCCCGACCACGCCGCCGCGCTGGCCCCGGCCAGGGTGGGGCCCGGGGAGCATGTGGTCAATGTGCTGGCCGGCCTCCGTGAGCCCATTGTCGTGATCCTGCTCCTGATCGCGTTCATGACCTCTATTTCCGGCAAGCCCCTGGACGGCCTGCTGATGCTGATCGTCGGGGTGAGCCTGGCGAGCGACGCCGGGCGGCGCTCACGGGCGCACCGGCGAGCCGGGGATGAGCCAGCGCAGGCTTGCCCGGCCGGGCCAGCCGCCGGTGAGGCCGCAGAACCAGCGGCCGCGCCGGCCCGGCGGCCGCTGCTGATCCTCGCCGGGCTGGCCTGTGGTGTCGTCTATGTGCTCGTGGTCGGCTCGTTCACCCGCTACTCCTGGCCGGCGACAGCCGGGATCGTCTCGCTCGGCACGATGGTGGTCCTGATCGGCTGGCGCGGGCCGCGCCGGTTCCGGCCAGCCTCCGGCCCGCTGCCCATCAGGGGCACGGTGCTGTGGGGTGTGGTGTTCGTGGCCGGATGCCTGTGGGAACTCTCCTCGCTGCTCCAGCAGCCGACCCTCACCACCAGTTCATACGATCACCCGACCATCAGCACGCTGACCGATCCGGCGCTCAGCACCATGACCGGCCGGGTGGTCGTGCTCGCGGCCTGGCTGGGCCTGGGCTGGTTCCTGGTGGAACGATGAGCAGTCACGAGCTCACCGTTCTCGGCTACCTGGTGGTCCTCACCGCCGGTGTGCTGCTGGAACTGCTCGCCATCGCGACCCCAGCCCGGATCCCGCCGCTAGGGGAGATATTCACCCGGATCATGCGCAGCCGGACCGGCCGGGTGGGAATGCTCGTCGCGTGGGCCTGGGTGGGGCTGCACTTCTTCGCCCGCTGACCGGGCTGGCATGGCGGCCGGCGCCGTTCAGGCTTTCAGTTCGTGGCGCCTTTCCGGGTGGTTAATCCGCAGGCAGTTATCCCGCGTCCCGGGCAGCACCGGGAAATGGCCGGCCAATGCCGCACGGCAGCACCAGCCGTGACATGATGACCGACGGACGCGTGGTGAGCGCCGAGCTTTCCGGCGCCCGGCCACCCCGGCCCTGGCCGGGTACCCGGCAGGACGGGCCACGGATCGCCGCCCCCGGACGGCGATGTGAGGTGATATGCCAGCCTGGAGATCCAGCCGCCACCGAGCGGTCCGCAAGCGCAGGCGGCCTGCGCTGGTGCTGGGGGCATTCGCGGCCGGCGTCATCGTCGCCGGAGGCGGCTACCTGGCCACCACGACCACCATCCGGATCATGCGGGCCAGTGGTGCGGCGGGCGTTCTGGATACCTCCTGCCCGTCCACTCTCCCGGCGGCTGTTTCCGGATGCACCGAGCAGGCAGTGCCCACGTCACGGATCAGCACGCTGTCCGGTCCCGCTCCGACCGCGGGCCGGACCATGCCCGCCACACCTTTGCCGTCCGCCTCGGCCCCCAAGGCGTCGGCAGGGCCGATGCCGGCAGCAACGGAAGCGGCTCGCGCCAGCACA
>OFGU01000075.1_pt1 | contig 12449 bp, 9 predicted proteins | sample 1521841 | NCBI WGS metagenome assembly OFGU01 (sample SAMEA2553413, study PRJEB24118) | soil metagenome
CGCGCGGGTTCGCGTCGAGGTGGGAGACCATCCGTTCGAACCCCCAGTCGTCGCTCGTCGTGTCCTCGTTGAGGACGAAGACGTAGCGCCCCGTTGTCGCGCGGATCACGGTGTTGTGATTCGCCCCGAAGCCGGCGCGATAGGGCTGTTCGATCAGGCGCACGGCCGGAAAGCGCTCGGCGACGGCCGCCGCGGAGCCGTCCTCGGAGGCATTGTCGAGAACGACGACCTCGGCCTCCGTGCCCTGGGCTGGAAGCGCCGCCGGCGAAGCCGGCGACGCCCGGCTGGTAGACCGGGCGCCGGTGGCGCCCCCCCCGGCGGCGGCGTCCGGCCGGCGGGCGGCGATCGGGTCGCTGGCTGACATCGCCGGGATCGTAGCGGGGGACGCGGGCACCAACGTGGTCACGCGGGGCACGTGATGGTTGAGGGAGAAATCGCCCTGACGCTGGCTGGGCCCAGGATTCCGGCCCGCGTTCACGAGGCGGTCGTACCGAGGGCCGCCGCGATCTGCTGGATGGCTTCCGTCTCGGCGGGGCTCACGCTCTGCCCATCCTCCTTGTGCGCGGCCGCGACCTTGCTGGCGAGGGTGAGGACGAAGCGGCGGTAGTCGTCGAGTTCCTCGCTGGTCGCCTTTCTCTCAAGCAGTGCCACCCCGTCGCGCACATGCGCAAGCCCGCTGTCCCTGACTTCCCCGGCTGAGTGGTACCTGGTGTGGTCCATCTCGGGCTTTGCCGTCACGATCTCGTCGAGGAGTTCGCTCTCGCCGTGCTGGGCGCGCGCTTCCGTGTACGCCTTCGACATCGCGATCGTCTCACGGATCATCCCCCCGCGCGCCGCGGTGACCACGATCATGCCGGCACTGGGCGGGCCCTCGAGCACTACTTTCCATTCCTCGGGCGAAAAAGCGGCCTTTGCCGTCATGTCATCCTCCTGTTCTTGACGGGTAAGCATGCGGGCCGACCCTCGCGGACATCACCGCTTCGGGACCGCCGCATCTGGCTTCAAGCTGAGGAGGCTGGACCATGCATGCGACCACTTATCGATCCGTTTTCTCGCGGCATTGCCGATACCGATACCGATAAGCAGTGCGGCCAGCGCGCTGGCGATCAGTGCCAATGGGCCGGCCAGCTTCCCGGGATTCCGCTTGCCGCCCTGGCCGGGAGGATGCCGCCGGGCCGGACGACGCCGGGTTGATGGCTGATCGGCCTTCGCAGGCGGTGCAGACATGGCAATCCTTCCTGTACATTCCCCCGGTTACAGGGTCTCGCGGCCCGTGGTGACCTGCCTCGCCCGCCACGGGGGAATCGCCGGAGACGCCACGAAATCACTAACCCCGGCAGCCCCGCCAGCCGGCCTGGCAGCCGCCCGCCGGCCTGGCCGCCCACCGGAGAAAAGCCGGACCAGAGGCCGGGGACGTCGCGGGTGGCCTGGACCGCCCGGTACACCATCCGCGCGTAGACCCTGGTCCCGGGCAGCTGGGGATGGATGTCGTCCGGCCAGAGCAGGTACGTCCGGGTCCTGATCGTGTCGAACCAGTCCGCGAGGACGATGCCCGGGTACCGGCGGACGTAGGCCGTCATCGTGGCGTTGACCTGCTTGCTCCACTGGTCTGGCACGTAGGTGTTGATGAGCACCAGTTTGCGGTCCGGTCCGAGCAGCCGCATCAGCTGGTTGAGCTCGCCGGTGGTGACGATGTAGTTGGTGCCAAGGCCCACCACCACCACTGGGCGCAGCCGGCCGCTGCGCGCGAGCCTGCGCAGCACTGCCAGGCCGGCTGGCATCTGCCGGCTGGGCACGGCATCGATGTAGATGCCTGGCAGCACCGCGTGCAGTGCCATGGCCCCAGCGGCCATGACCGAATCGCCGACCGCGGTGATCTGCCGGCCCACGACCTTGCGTGCGATGGGTGACTGTGCGGGCGTGCTGGCCGCGGGCGCAGCGGCCGGCTGCGGCGCCTGCGCCCGGGTGGCCGCGCTGACCTGCTCACCGATGAGGATCTGCTGCTCCATGCCGGATGGCCCGGCGGGCGCGTGGAAGATGCCGTACCCGGCGGTGCAGGCGACGGTGAGGGCGGCTGCCGCGCACAGCACCGGCAGCGCCCGCACGGGCGAGCGCCAGGCTGCCGTGACCGAGGTGCCGAGCGCCCGGCAGACGGCCGCGCAGGTGGCCCGGAAGCCGTTTCGCAAAATGGGCTCTTCCAGCCACTTCCAGGAGGCGGCCGCCAGCGTGATCGCAGCGGCGATCTCCACTGCCCCCAGCCAGGGGGCGGCGGGTCCCCGCCCATGGATCGCGACCGCGATTCCGATAACCGGCCAGTGCCACAGGTAGATCCCATAGGACCGGACACCCAGCCAGCGCAACGGTGGCAGGCTCAGCAGCGCGCTGATCGTGCCGGGGGCGGCCGCGGCGGCGGTCAGGGCGGCCGCGGCTAGCGCCGCGACGGCCAGCCCGAGCGGGTAGACGACCAGGTCGGCACCGGAGAAGTGGCCCACAGCCCAGGCCAGCACCGCCAGGCCAGCCACGCCAAGGTAATCCAGCCGGCGCGTGAACTCCCGTGGTGCGCCGGTGAGCGTGGCCATCGGCCAGGTCAGGGCCAGCGCCGCGCCCACCAGCAGCCCGGTCGCGTGCGTGTCGGTCCCGTAGTACACGCGGGAAGGATCGGCGCCGGGCAGGTACATCAGCGCCACAGCCACCGAGGCGAGCGCTGCCAGCCAGGCGGCCAGCACCCGGGCCCGCCGTCCCCGGAGCCGGGTGAGCGCCAGCAGCAGGAGCGGCCAGGCCAGGTAGAACTGCTCCTCCACCGCCAGCGACCACAGGTGGTCAAGCGGGCCGGGCGGCGCGAACAGGGCGAAGTAGGAGCCGTGATGGGCGATGTAGTACCAGTTGCTGACGTAGGCGCCGGCTGCGCCGACAGCCCCGCGCAGACTGGCGAGCTGGGAACGGTCCACCAGGGTGACCCAGGCGGTCACCACCGCTAGCACCACGAACAGGGCTGGCAGAAGCCGGCGTGCCCGCCGGAGCCAGAAGTCAGCCAGCCGCAGCCGGCCGTGCTCGGACCATTGGCCGAGCAGCAGGTCAGTAATGAGGTAGCCGCTCAGTGTGAAGAAAACCCCGACGCCGAGCAGGCCTCCGCCCGCCCAGCCGAGCTGCACGTGATAAGCGACGACGGCCAGAACCGCCAGCGCCCGCAATCCGTCGAGTCCGGGCAGGTAGCGCTGGCTGCTGCGAACTGGTTCCGGCATGTCTCCCCCCGCCGACGTGCTGGCCGCCTAGCCTGCGTCCGGCGAGCCCCCACTCACACCGCAGAAGGAATTACCCAGAGTCAGTTAAGGAATACATATAGTAGTCACAGAATTATCGTCCGTACTTGGCCACAAGCCTGCGGAGCAGCCGCCCGCCGTGCGTGATCGAGGGCCGGCCTACCTGACCACGCAGCCGTGGCTGTGGCCGCCGCCCGGGAAAGCCCTGGCCAGCGCACCGGCGATCAGCTGGGCACGGGCCGCGTATCCGGCCGAGGTGTAGTGGATCCCGTCGGAGATGAACCAGCCGGGGCGGGCCACGGAGGCCCAGTCGAAGATCCGCATGTTCGGGTAACGGGCGCAGGCCTGGCGGAGTGCGCTGTTCCAGAGCCGCATGCTGGACTCCGCCCAGGGACCGCTGGAGTCCAGCGTCTTTGCGTTGACCCACATCACCGGCTGCCCGTGAGCCGCCGACATCATCTCCTGGATCCGGCTCATCAGGCCGGCCGGCGAACCGGCTGACACATTGGCGGTGTCGTTGGTGCCGAGGGCGATCACCCAGCATCCGTGATATCCCTGGCTGTCCCAGGCCGTGGCCACGCCGTAGCCGTTGACCTGCCCTGGCAGCGTCTCGACGATGGAGCGGCCGCCCGAGGCATCCACCCAGGTCTTCCTGGCGCCGACGGCGGCATACCGGGCCTGGAGCCGCTGGGCCGGGTTGGGCAGATAGTCCGGCGAGATCATGCCCACCGAGGTGGAGTCACCGATGTGCGCGACGGCACGGCAGGACGTGCGGTCCGCCCCGCGGGCACGCGCGGTGGTATGTGCCCGCGCGGAGGTCCCGGCCTGCCCGGGGTGATGCGGGGACAGCCGGTGCACCGGGCCGGTCACGGCCTGCCCGGGGTGGTGGCCAGCAGGACGTGACCAGCCGCTGGCGGCAGCCGCCTTGCTGCCCGCACCGGGTGCCGCGAGGACTCCGGGCAGGCCGGCGCCGAGCAGCGCCAGCACGCTGACGGCAGCCGCCGCCGCGGCCAGGCCGCGCGGCCTGGCCAGCCAGGCAAGCCAGCGGGGGAATCGGTCTCGGAAATACATTTCGCCGAGGCTATGAGCAGGTCGCAATCGTGACAAACCGCTATCGGCAATTTATCCATGGGTATTTGCCGGGAACCCGCTGATCATAGGCTTTCCCGCACCAAATGTGGCTTAGCTCACATAAGGCGTAAATGCGCCTCACGCCAGCAGGCAGGCGGCCTGGTGCGCAGGGCTGGCAGCCGCTGCCGGCGACCGCAACCGTGGATCCTCGGTCTGGCGCTGCTCGGCCGCGACCGGGCAGCGCGGGTGAAAACGGCAGCCTGACGGCAGGTCGACCGGGTCCGGAGTCTCGCCGGTGAGGATCTGCGGGGTGGACCGCTCCCGCGGGTCGCGCTTGGGCACCACCGACAGCAATGCTTTGGTGTAGGGGTGCAGGGGTGCTGGGGGTTGCGGACGACCTGGACGGCAGGGCCCTCCTCGACAACCCGTCCAAGGTACATCACCGCGATCCGGTCGGCGAAATGCGCCGCCGTGGACAAATCATGGGTAATCATGAGAATTCCCATTTGGCCGTCCCGGCGCAGGGTATCCAGCAGGGAGAAGGATGGTACCCCAGGTGGTGACGCTGGGATCGTCCAGCCCGAGGAAGGCCTGCGGGTGTTCGGGTAGGGCGTATACCCGTGCGTGAAATGCCCTGATTGATGCGTTTCGTTCCAGCGGCGCTTCGCTGCTGGTTACAGGCCGAGCGCCGTGACGAACTTCTCGGTGTAGACCGCGTTCTGCACCGGCGTGAGCCGGGCGAAGTAGTGGGTGCGGGCCAGCAGTTCCGGCGGGGGGAAGACGTATTCGGGGTGGGTGAGTTCCGGTTCCGTGCGGCGCCAGGCGGCCCGCGCACCGGTGACCGGGGAGATGAACATCCGGGCCGCTGCCACCCGCGCCGCCACCTCCGGCTCGTAGTAGTAGTCCATCAGCTGCTCGGCGTACCGGGGGTGGTGTGCCCGCGCGAGGATCACCATGTCGTCTGTCCACAGCAGCCCGCCGGCGTCCGGGATGGCAAAGTGGACCTGCGGATTGTGCTTCTGCACCGTCAGCACGTCACCGGACCAGGCCACACAGGCGGCGATATCACCGCGGGCGAGCCCGCCCAGGTAGTGGTTGGTCACCGCGCAGATCTGCCCCGCCGCGGCTGCGTGCTCGATCTCCTCCATCGCCAGGTCGAATTCCACGGCGGTGAACGACCCCGGTTCGGCGCCCCGGTCAAGCAGGAGCAGGCCCATCACGTCGCGCATGTCGGAGGGCAGCGAGATCCTGCCCTTGAGGTCTGGAGCGGTCAGGAGATCGGAAACGCTGGTCACCTGGCGCCCGGTAGCTTCCAGGTTGTAGCCGATACCGGTGATGCCGGCCTGCCACGGCAGCGAGTGGCTGCCGACATCGGCCAGCGGCGCGGCCCGCAGCTCAGGCAGCAGGCGGGCGGCGTTCGGCACGGCATCGGGCCTGATTTCCTCAACCCAGCCGAGCCTGATCAGCTGGGTGACCATCCAGTCGGAGAGGACGGCCAGGTCATAGCCGGTGCCTGCACCCATCGCCAGCGGGATCCCGATCCGGGCGAAGAACTGTTCGTCGCTGCCGATCGGCTCGGAGTAATCGACGCTGATCCGGGTCCGGCGGGTGAACTCCGCCAGCGTCGGATGGCGGTCCGGGTCCGCCGGGTCGGTGTCGATGTAACCCGGCCAGTTGGCGAAGCTCACCACCCGCCCGTCCCCGGGAGCTCCGGTCGCCTCCCCGGCCAGCGGCACCGCCGGCCGATCCGGCATGACGCCGGACCCACCCGGCCCGCCCGCGATCATGTAGCCCCCGCTCCCCCGCTGCCCATCCGACCGGCCAAGGTTGCCGTCTTGCTACTGATAGTCATCATAAATGTGCGCTAAGTATATGCCCGGAGGTCCCATGAACCCCGGCCCATCAGCGCTGTACACGGCACCCCGAAACGGGTATCGACTGGTATGAGGGGGCGAGAAGTGATGGCCAACACGAGTTCCATCAGCACAGCAGAGATCCGGGTTTCCCTCGACGAATCGATCCCGGAGGATGTCACCCCAGAAGTCCAGCGGCGCGTCGGCGCCGTGCTCGATCACCTGCGCCAGCCGGTGCTGGCCGCCCGGGTCCGGATCACCCGCCACGGCGACCCGGCGGTCCCCCGTCCGGTCAGGGCGACGGCGAACGGGGTCGCCACCGGCCGGCCGGTCCGGGTCCAGGTGGAGGCGGAAACGGTCGGGGAGGCACTGGCCCAGCTGGAGGAGAAGCTCCGGCACGCCGCGGAGCGGGCCGCGGCCCGGTGGAAGGACCGGACGGACCGCAAGCCGAGTCCGGGGCCGCATGAGTGGCGTCATATCGACGAGCCGGCGTCCCACCCGTCCTACTTCCCGCGTCCCGCCGAGGAGCGGCGGGTGCTCCGGCACAAGGCGTTCGGCCTCGCGGTGTGCACGGTCGAAGAGGCCGCCTTCGACATGGACGCCCTGGACTACGACTTCCATCTGTTCACCGAGCTGGGCAGCGGTCAGGACAGCGTGCTCTACCGGGCCGGGCCGACCGGCTACCGGCTGGCGCAGCTGACACCGCAGCCGGACAAGGTCACTTCCGGCACGCTGCCGCTGACCATCAGCGAGAAGCCTGCCACCGTGCTGAGCACCGCCGCGGCGGTGGACCGGCTCAATCTTTCCGGCCAGCCCTTCCTGTTCTTCCGCCCGCCGGACGGGCAGCACCGGGGCCGGGTGCTCTACCGCCGCTATGACGGTCACTACGGGCTGATCACCCAGGCGGAATTAGTGGAATAGAACAGGCGCACCGGTCAGAAGCCGACCACGGTCGCGAACTGGGAGCTGTAGCTCGCGCCGACGGCGGGTGAAAGGATCTTGCAGTAATGCCCCTGGGCCAGGAACTGCGGGGAAGGAAGGATGTACTGCTGGCCGACCAGGGAGGGGTCGCCCAGCCGCATGGCGGCTGGGCACCCTGCACGGGAGAGACGAACAGCTCATAGGCACCCGCGCGGCCGTCAGCGGCTGGATCCAGCCGCGGGTGAGCAACTGGACCACCATCCAGCCGGCGAGTACGGCGACGCCGTATCCGGGATCCTGGCCCAGCGCCAGCCGCGTTCCTATCTTGCCGGCCCCGCACAGGAACCCCCGGCGGGGTGAGGCGGCCGGGGGCACTCATGACGCCCCCTGCCGTAGTGATCTGGTGGTCCCGGCTGCCCGTGCCGCCGGTTCGGTGGCTGAGTCCGTCACCGGCGCGGGCTCGCCGGCCGCCGCTGAGTCCGGAGCCAGCGGCAGCCGTACGGTCACCGTCGTGCCCACGCCCTCCCGCGACTGGAGAGTGACCTCGCCGTGATGGTTGCTGACGATGGTGCGGACGATCGCGAGCCCCAGACCCGTGCCGGGAAACGAGGTATGGACCACGTTGGACGCGCGGTAGAACCGGGTGAACAGGGACGGCTGATCCTTCTCCGGGATGCCGATGCCGGTGTCACGGATCTCCACCACAGCCTGGCCGCCGTCCCGGCGCGCCGAAACGTCGACGCGTCCGCCGCGGAAGGTGTATTTCGTGGCGTTGCTGAGCAGGTTGGTCAGCGCGCGGTCAAGCTGCTCCTGATCCCCGTTCACCACCAGGCCCTCCTCCGGGCCGGACAGGCCGAGTTCCACTCCCTTTGCCTCGGCGGTGGCCCGGATCTCCCCGGCCGCCGCCCTCACCACCGTTGCGAGATCGACCGGGCGCAACTCCGTCTCGAAGGTGCCCATCTCGATCTTGGACATCGTGAGCAGGTCATCGATGAGGTTGTCCAGCCGGGACGCATTCCGTTCGATCGCGGCAAGCATCCGGCGATGCCGGTCGCTGAGCGGGTCCTGCTCGTCTTCGTCCAGCATTTCCGCGAATCCGACGATGCTGGTCAGTGGTGCCCGCAGATCGTGGGAAACGGCCGCAAGGAAGTCCGACTTCGCGCGGTCCAGATCCTTGAGCCTCTCGACCAGGTCTTTCTCCTGCTCGTACAGGCGCGCGTGATCGAGCCCGCGCCCCACTTCCGCCGCAACCGATTCGACCGCGCTGATCTCCGCGGGCGTCCATGGCATGCCCGGCCTGCTGCGCAGCATGGTGAGCTCACCAAGCAGCTCCCGCCCGGTCCCGAACGGGGTGAACAGGAGCGCCTCGCCACCCAACCCGAGCAGCACCTCCCGGATCCGCCCGGGCAGCACCAGCTCGGCCTCATCGGAGTGAAGATCATTCAGGCAGTAACTCGCCCGCTGGTGATACAGGCCCGCCGCCAGCTCGAAGTACTCCGGTGGAATGCTCTCGATGACCGCACGCCGCAGGCCCCAGTCCTCGCGGTTACCCACCGGAAACGTGAGTTCTGTCCCGCTGACCAGCCCGACCCAGACGTAGTCACAGGCGAGGTTCTGCGCGATCGCCATCACCGCCTCGCGCGTGACGCCGTCCGCGTCAAGGTGCTTGCGCACGCGCTTGGCCGTTTCCGTGACCACGGTGCTCAGGCGGACGCTCTCCTCCTGCTCCGCCCGCAACCGGTCGCTTGCGTCGGCCAGGACGTTGATCGACTGCGACAGCTCACGCACTTCAGCGGGACCGCCCGGCACAGCGCGTGCAGCGTGATCCCCGGCTGCGAGCCGGAGTACCGTCTTGGTGTTGCCGATGATCGGGGGAAGCGACCAGCGCAGGATGATTGCCGTGAGGGCGGCCGGGATCATCAGCGCGACGGTTAGCACGATGGCCGACCCGGTCAGGCCAATTCCCAGCGATCGCGCGCTGTCCGCCGCAAGCGACCGGGTCACCCTTGCCAGCTGCGCCTGGAGTCGCTGGTTCGCGGCGACGAACAGATCCGACCGGACGGAAGCCTGCCCGATCAGGGCAGCGGACCGCGCGCTGCCCCTGGGAACAATGATCGCCCGGTCATCGAAGGCAAACGCGGCCTGGGCTGCGTCACCTTGTGCTTCCAGTCCGGGCACCACGCCGGGCCAGGCGAAGGCGCGCGCTCCGCTCAGATTCGCCGCGAACAGTTCGCGCTCGGTGTAGTACGACTGCAGGAACCGGTCCTGGCCGGTCAGCACGAATCCGCGGATGGAAGCCTGCGCGTCCAGGAAATTCGCGTGGATGACCTGGTTGCTCAACTGCAGGCGCTGGGCCTGGGAGTTGGCGTCGATCGCCGCTCGCTGCAGCCGTGATCCGAACATGACGAAGGCGACCGCGCCGAGCAGGAACAGGATCTGGATGCCACCGACGAACCAGGCATAAAACAGGAGGGAGCGGCTGCCCCACCCCGTCAGCCTTGTCTTCGCGACCGGGCGATCGCCGCCCGTGGTGGCCATATCAGCCCTCCCCGGCAGAGACCGCACTCCACGTCCGGCCGCCTGGCGCCAGGTGCCGGCCTTCAGCCCCACGGCCTCCAGACTGACTCCGGGACCAGCCACAAATGACTACTCAGAGTAACGTCTTGAATACTATCAATCAGGGTCGCCCGGACAGCGGTGCGGGTCAGCGGCGAGGTCACCGGCCAGCCGGCGGCCGCGCCGGCTGTGACCCATCAGAAGCCGACCGCGGTGGCGAACCTGGCGGCGTAATTCGCGCTCACGGCGGGGCTTGCCGGATGGCCGGCCCCATGACCGGGTACGTGTGCAGCAGACCGGGGCAGCCCGGGCCGCCAGCTTGGGTAGGGGGCAGAGGCGTGGCACGGGTCAACGACGAGGTCGCCGCCCTGCTGGCGGAGTACGCCGACCTCACCGCCATCACCGGCGGCGATGCGTTCCGGGTGCGCACCTACGAGAAGGCGGCCCGGTCGGTGGCCGGCTACCCGCAGGACATCGGGCCGCTGGACACCAAGGGCCTGCGGCAGATCCCCAACGTCGGCGCCTCGATCGCAGCCAAGATCGAGGAGTACCTGCACACGGGCGCCATCCATCAGCTGGAGGCGCTGCGTGCCAAGGTCCCGGCCGGGGTACGCCGGCTGACCGAGATACCCACGCTGGGGCCCAAGCGGGCGATGCTGCTCTATACCGAGCTGGGGATCGACTCGCTGGACAGGCTCGCCGGGGCAATCCGCGAAGGCCGCCTGGAGGGCCTGCCCGGCTTCGGCGCCAAGTCGGAGGAGAACCTGCTGCGCGGGCTCGAAGTCATCCAGAAGGCGGGGGTCCGGGTCCGGCTCGACGTCGCCATGGAACTCGCCGAGGAACTGACCGGCCTGCTGGCGGCCGTCCCGGGCTGCGAACGCTGCACCTATGCGGGGTCGCTGCGCCGGATGAGGGACACCATCGGGGACATCGACATCCTCGCCATCTCGCAGACGCCACCGGCTCTCATGACGGCGCTGACCGGGCTGCCGCACGTCGACCGGGTGGTGGCGAGCGGCCCGACCAAGACCTCGATCGCCACGACCGCAGGGCTTCAGGTCGACCTGCGGGTGGTGCCTCCCGCGAGCTGGGGGGCCGCCCTCCAGTACTTCACCGGGTCACGCGCGCATAACATCCGCACCCGCGAGATCGCCGTGCACAGCAGGCTGAAGCTGTCGGAGTACGGCCTGTTCGACGTCGCCACCGGCGAGAAGATCGTTTCGGCCACCGAGGAGGGGGTGTACGAGCGGCTCGGGCTGCCGTGGATCGCGCCGCCACTGCGCGAGGACAGCGGGGAGATCGAGGCGGCCCGGCAGGGGGAACTGCCGGTCCTGGTGACCGCAGCCGATCTGCGTGGGGACCTGCACACCCATACCGACCTCACCGACGGCACCGCCACCCTGGAGCAGATGGTGGCGGCCGCCGCCAAGTGCGGCTACGCCTACTACGCGATCACCGACCACGCGCCGAATCTGTTCATGCAGCGGATGACGCTGGAGAAGATGCTCACGCAGCGGGAGCAGGTGCACCAGCTGGACGGCAAGCATGCCGGGATGCGGCTGCTGCACGGGACCGAGCTCAACATCGACGCCGACGGGGACGTCGACTGGCCGCCGGAGGTCCTGCGCGGCTTCGATCTGTGCGTGGCATCGATCCATTCCGCCTTCACCCAGCCGCGCGAGGCGATGACCCGGCGCCTGATCCGGGCGGCCGAGAACCCCTGGGTGAGCATCCTCGGCCACCCCAGCGGCCGGCTGATCGGCAGGCGGCCACCGGTGGATGCCGACTGGGACCAGGTGTTCGCGGCCTGCGCGCGCAGCAGGACCGCGGTCGAGATCGACGCCTTCCCCGACCGGCTGGACGCCAGCGCGGAGCACATCAGGATGGCACTGCGCCATGGCGTGAAGTTCGCCATCGACAGCGATGCGCACGCGATCGGGCATCTCGCCCATCTGCGCTACGGCGTCGGCACCGCCCAGCGCGGCTGGCTGACGGCCGCCGATGTCATCAACACCTGGCCGGCCGATCGGCTCATGGCGTTCCTGCGCCCAGGCGGCTGACCCGGCCGATGGGCTGCCAGAGGTCCCCCTGGCGGGGGCTGAAGGGCCCTTCAGTGCGGCAGGCCAGGGACGGATGGTGAAGGTGAGTGCCTGTCACCCGGAAGTGAGGTGAAGGAACATGACAGTGATCGACCACTGGCCGGTCGAGGTGTCGCTGCGGGAAGAGGACCGGGAGACCCGGGCCGAGGCCCGGCTGGCCAAGGATGGCCTGGAGATAAGCGGCCACGGCCTGGCCCGCCGCAACCCGGACGACCGGGAGGTTACCGAGATCGGCGAGCAGATCGCTGCCGCGCGCGCCCTCTCCGACCTTGCCCACAAGCTGCTGAGTGCGGCCGCCGGGGAGATCGAGGGGATCACGCACGAGCGGGCCCGCCTGCACATGTGAGGCCCGCGTCCGGTGCGGTCGGGGGTGAGCCGCGGCCCGCAGCCGCCCTGGGCACCAGCAGCCGCGGCTGGCGCCGGTACCAGCGCGATCAAAGGTCCGGCGGGGCCTGCTGCCGGTCGTGGGCAGCCCAGCCGGTCACCAGCTGGTCCAGCACGGGGGCGAGATTGCGCAGCTCATCGAGGTGTGCGGGCGCGAGCTTGCCCAGCCGTGCCTCGCCGTCGGCGGTGGGCCCGAGCCTCGTCCGGCGGCCGTCCTCCGCCCGCCCCCGGCGCGCGCCGGGTCCCGCCGCCGCGGCCCGGTCGCCCCGTTCCACCGCGCTCTGGGGGCTGCGCCGCACGCACCC
>OFGU01000078.1_pt1 | contig 12095 bp, 8 predicted proteins | sample 1521841 | NCBI WGS metagenome assembly OFGU01 (sample SAMEA2553413, study PRJEB24118) | soil metagenome
CCCGCCCTGGACGCTGGGACCACCCTGCTGGACACCGGTGACTTCTACGGCCTGGGCCACAACGAGATGCTGCTGGCCAGCGCGCTGCGGGGGGTGCCGAGGGACAGCGTGTTCATCGCCGTGAAATTCGGCGCCCAGCGCGATCCCGCCGGGGCCTTCGTCGGCTATGACGCCAGTCCCGCGGCGGTGAAGAACTCGCTGGCGTACTCGCTGCGCCGGCTCGGCACCGACTACGTCGACCTGTATCAGCCCGCCCGGCTCGACCCGGACGTCCCTATCGAGGACACGGTCGGCGCCATCGTGGACATGGTCGCCGCCGGTCACGTGCGTTATGCCGGATTGTCGGAGGTGGGCGCGCAGACCATCCGGCGGGCGCACGCGGTCCACCCGGTGGCCGCGCTTCAGATCGAGTACTCGCTGATGAGCCGCGGCATCGAGGACAGCCTGCTGCCGGTCGTGCGTGACCTGGGGATCGGCGTGACGGCCTACGGGGTGCTATCCCGCGGCCTGCTCTCCACAGCGACCGCCCGGCCGGGCCCGGCTGACCCGCGCATCCGGTTCCCCAGGTTCCGTGAGCAGAACGTGGCACGGAACCTGGCGCTGGTCGGCGCCCTGGAACGGCTGGCGCAGGAGCGGGGGGTGACCACCGCGCAACTGGCGATCGCCTGGGTGCTCGCCCGCGGCGCCGACATCATCCCGCTCATCGGCACCAAGCGGCGGGACCGGCTCGCCGAGGCGCTCGGCGCGCTGGACCTGGCCCTCACCGCGGGCGAGCTGCAGGCCATCGAGGAAGCCGTGCCCGCGGCGGCGGTCGCCGGTGACCGCTACGACGAGCACGGCATGGCGTCCCTGGACAGCGAGCGCTAGCGTCGCCACCCCCGCGCTCGCACGCGCGCCCCCTGCGCCGATTCCATGCTCCTCACTTTCCGAGGTAGGTGGCGGCCAGGGCGCTGAGCCGGGTGTGGGCACCGTCCATCGCCGGTGACGACGGCAGGTACTGCTTGGGCATCTTCGCCACGCTGGTGTAGTTCGGGTCGCAGACGTTGGCCAGCGGGGACTCCACCGCCTGGGTGATCAGCTGGTAGGCGTCGAGCGGGTCAAGCCCGTAGTCGGCACCCAGCCACTGCACCAGGTCCAGTTGCGCGATCCGGAACGCGTCTTCCAGCGGGCGGGCCGAGCCAGCCGACATGATGTGGGTGGCGGACTCCAGCCGGGGCCAGGCACAGGGCTTGCCCTTGATCAGGTCGATCGCGAGCACCGTGTTCATGGCGGTCTCCACCGCCACCCCGCACGTTTCGCCCTCGCCCTGCCGGGCGTGCCCGTCGCCGAGCGAGAACAGCGCGCCTTCGACGTTGACACCCAGGTAGCAGGTCACGCCGGCCCGCATCTCGGGTGTGTCCATGTTGCCGCCGAACGCGTCCGGGACCAGGGCACTGCGCACTTCCAGGTTGGCGGGCGCGACCCCGACCGTGCCGTGCATCGGATTCATCGGCAGGTCAACGGTGAAGTCGCGGTGGCGGGCGGTGAACCGGCAGGTGCCCTGCGCGCGGTCGAACTGGTACATCCAGATCAGTTCTGGCAGCGGGTCATGCAGCAGTGCGGTGACATGGGTGGCGGATAGGGCGCCGAACAGAGGGACTGTCGTGGACGCACCCCAGTCCCGGGCGGGCTCGATCGAGATGAAGTGGACCGCCAGGGTGTCGCCGGGCTGTGCCCCCTCGATGTAGAACGGGCCGGTCTGCGGGTTGAGGTAGGGAAACTCGCACACCTGCGAGACGAGGTCGTTCTCCGAGCGCACCCGGCCGGCGAAGCAGTCCTCGGTGAACAGTTCCAGCACGGCAGGCGGCTTGATCTTGGCGACCGGGGCCGCCCCGCCGAATGTCCACGCGTACTGGCCTGGTTCAGGACGGAAGCTGATGACCTGCGGATCGCTCACTGGTGCTCCTCGCTGCTGTTGCCATCGTTGCCTCCACGGGGACGGAGGTGATCACTGCCCGGATGCTCTCACGCCGGCGGGCTCCGGACCAGGGCCCAACCAGGGCAAAGGGTCAAAACGGCCCGCCCGCCGGCTGGCCGGGGCACAATTCACGTCATGCACCCGGACCAGCCCGGGCCCGCGGACATGGCGCGGCGGGGGCCACTGGACGACCTCCGGGAGCGGCTTGCGCGGCTGCCGCCCTGGTTTTCCTCGGGGGAGTCACCCCAGCCGTGGTTCAGTGCTGATCCCCGTGACCGTTCTGGCTGAACGCGGCTGGGTCCAGCCCTTGGTGGGGCAGCGAGACTTCAGCGGTGACGTCAGCACCCAGCCGCACCTGATCGCCGTCTCTGAGGCGTGCCTCCGTGCCGGGCAGGACACGGTCCCCGTTGATGAAGGTCCCGTTGGTGGACTGGTCATCCCTGATGGTCGCCTCGCCAGTGTCGCTGACGGTGACTGTCGCGTGGTGGCGGGACACGTTCTCGTACTGCATGAAAGCGGCGGCAACGAGCGATTCACCAGGATCCCGTCCGAGCACGAGTGACGTGCCGGCTGGCACATCCACATTGCCGGTGGGAAACGACAGCCGCAGCACCACCGGCGAGATCGGCCCACTGGACCGGGGTAGCGTCCGGCCGCAGGTGGGGCAGTCCAGCATCGACCGGTCCGGGATAGCCGAACTGCAGTGCGGGCAGGTGGCTGGCGCCAGCGACGACGCGGTGGCGACGTCACGCCGCACGTACTCCTGCATCACTGTCGGCGGGGTGGCTGGCTCGTCCACCACGCCCTGCCTGGGCAGGTTCGCGCCACATGTGAAGCAGATCAGGTCGTCCTGCTGGACCGCGGCGGTACAGGCGGGGCAGATCAGGGTCGCCATGTCGTCCTCCGGGACGGCGGCAGAGCGGGGAGGGTGTCTCTCTGAGCCTAGGGCATGGACCCGCTGAACACGCCCTAACTGTCCCCAGCCGGTCAGGCAGCCCCCGGCCGCTCCGGCGTGCTGGCCCAGGCCAGTAGCATCGCAGGCGTCGGGATCCCGCCACCCACGGTGCCGACAAGGCCCACAGGGGGCCAGGTCGCCGGCGAGTGCTAGCAGCGATCCTGCAAGAGGGGGCAGCCATGATCAGCTACCAGCTCAGCGACGAGCACAAGGAGCTTCGCGCCACCGTCGCCGGGTTCGCCCAGGACGTGGTGGCTCCGGTGATCGGCGACTACTACGAGCGTGGCGAGTTCCCTTACGACATCGTGGCCAGGATGGCCAAGCTCGGGCTGTTCGGCCTGCCGTTCCCGGAGGAGTACGGCGGCATGGGCGGCGACCTGTTCGCGCTGTGCCTGGCCCTGGAGGAACTTGCCCGGGTGGACTCCTCGGTGGCGATCACGCTGGAGGCGGCGGTGGCCCTGGGCGCCATGCCGGTCTACCGGTTCGGTACCGAGCAGCAGCGCCGTCAGTGGCTCCCCCATCTGTGTTCGGGGGAACGGCTGGCGGCGTTCGGGCTGACCGAACCCGGCGGTGGGTCGGATATCGCCGGCGGCATGCGCACGACGGCCCGGCTCGACGGCGGCGAGTGGGTCATCGACGGATCGAAGTCCTTCATCACCAACTCCGGCACGGACATCACCTCGCTGGTCACCGTGCTCGCGATTACCGGCGGCCGGGCTGCCGGGACGGGGCGCGGCACCGGGGAGCGGCCGGAGATCTCCGCCATCATCGTGCCGGCCGGCACGCCCGGATTCACCGTGGGGCCCAAGTACTCCAAGGTGGGCTGGTGCGCCTCGGACACCAGGGAACTGGCGTTCGCGTCCTGCCGGGTGCCCGCTGATCATCTGCTCGGCGAGCGTGGCCGCGGATACGCGCAGTTCCTGCAGATCCTGGACGAGGGCAGGGTGGCGATCGCGGCGCTGGCGACCGGTCTGGCGGTCGGCTGCGTGACGGAGTGCCTGCGGCATGTCGCCCAGCGCGAGGCGTTCGGCCACCCGCTCAGCTACTACCAGGCGATCCAGTTCACCCTGGCCGACATGGAGGCCAGGGTGCATAACGCCCGGCTGGCCTGGTACGACGCCGCGGCCAGGCTGATCGCGGGGGAGCCGGCCAAGAAACAGGCCGCGATCGCCAAGCTGACCGCCTCAAACGCGGCCATGGACAACGCGCGCGACGCCACCCAGATCTTCGGTGGGTACGGCTACATGAACGAGTACCCGGTGGCCCGCTTCTACCGGGACGCCAAGGTGCTGGAGATCGGCGAGGGCACCTCGCAGGTGCAGCGCATGCTCATCGCCCGTGAACTGGGGCTGGCCGGGACCCGCTGACAGCGGCCCGTGCCGCCGCCGGAAGCGGCGTAGCCGCCGGCCTGCTCAGGGGTGCCAGATCATCGGCTGCACGGGCAGCTGGCCACCGTTCACAGACTGGATGCTGGTGGAGAAGAACAGCAGCTTGACGATCCGCTGCAGGTCGCTCGCGCTGATCGCGGTGGGGTACTGGCCAAGGGTGACCAGCGAAGCCTCCTGCACGGACAGGCCGACCGACCCCTGCAGGACTGACCGCACCGGGCCCTGCTGAGCCGCAGTGGCCTGCCCCTTCAACAGGGCGCTGCGGAAGGCGGCGAGGCCTGCGGGCTGCTGCTGGGCAAACGAGCGCAGGCTGAAGTAGCCGTCGAGCGGCAAGTTAGCGGTGGCGCCAGTGCATGAGTCGACGACCGGGACCGCGCCCAGCTGTGATTCCGCCTCGTAGATAGTGGGCTCGGTGGCCAGGATCGCCTGCACCATGCCGCTCTTCAGATCCGGGATCAGCGCCTGCTGAGACAGCGGCTGCCAGTTGATGTTGGCCACGTTCACGTTGTCGTTGCTGAGCACCGTCTGAGTGGCCAGCGTCTCCAGGCTGTAGGGCTGGCCCCCGCTCCGGGGCATGTAGTCGGGCAGCGAGGTCCCGATGGACTTGTGCTGCAGGTCACTCGACGAAACGATGTGGTACTTCGGCAGGGTGAGCACTTCCATCACGTTGGGCAAGGCGTCATAACCGTCCGCCACGACCACCATGTCCAGGTGGCTCTGCCCCTTCTTGGCGGTTGCCAGCGCCATGTCCTGCGCGTAGAACATGTCGGCGTAGTCGCCGAACGCGACGTCGATCTTGTGCGCCTGCAGGTCGCGGATTTCCTGGCTGGCCGAGCCGTAGTTGATGATGCGGACGTTCACGCCCGCGCTGCGGAACAGGCCCTGCTGGTAGGCGATATACAGCGGCGCATCGGCCACGCCGGGGGCCGCACCCACAGTAATGGTCGGACCGCTCGGGGCCGGTGCAGCGGCGTTGGATGACATGAAAGGCACACGGCAACCGGCCACCAGCGCCAGGCCCGCCACGACAGCGGTCACGCGTGCCATGACTCGCGCCGGGCGGCCAGCCCACCGGTGACCGGCGATCCGGCTGCCGGCCGGGACAAGCCTCATGAGTCTCCTCGGGGCGAGACGGGACGCCTACGGACAGTTCGGAACATGCCGTAGCGCCAGAGAGTACCCTACAAGCGGTGGAGGGGACGGCAAACGTCCGTTACATCAGCTTTTTCAGGTCATGCGGGAATTGCTGTCTGTTGGCCGGTTACCGGTTAAGGTTAGCCCCTAGTCGCGCTGTGCCCAGAGATTCGCAACAATCGTCACCCGCGGAAGGGGTGCGTCATGTCGGTTCCGCCGCAACACCCGCTGGCCTGCGGACTGGTCACGGCGCTCAGGTGAGAGGTCCAAACGCAGTGCGCTCCCGTAGCAAGAAGGTCCCCGCCAGCGCCCGTCTGGCTGAGGACGAGCAGGCGCCCGTCAGCTCTGCGTTCGGCCGAGGTGACACGGGCCCCATAGCTGGCGGCGCACCGGATGCCCAGGCCAATGGCACACCGCCGGGAGGGGCGTCCCCGGGAGGGGCGTCCCCGGGAGGGGCGTCCCACCGTGAGGCCCCCCGCGCCCGCTCGTCAGGCCGGGGCGGGCTCAAGAACTGGCGCGTGCGCTCCCGTCTGCTCCTGCTCATCACCATCCCCACCCTGACCGCGGTGGTGCTCGGTGGTATCCGTATTACTTCATCGGTCCAGAGCGCCCTGGCCTACCAGCGGGTGCTGCAGCTGGCCACCCTCAGCTCCGACATCACCAACCTGGTCCAGCGCCTCCAGGACGAGCGCGACCAGACCGCGTACTTCATCGCGCAAGGCAAGAACGGTGGCCGGGACGTCAGCACGACCAGCGGGGCCACCGGCCTGCAGGTGGTGTACACCCAGCGCCGCGACACCGAGCAGGCGGCGGCCCTGGTGGAAGCCGACCTCGCACGCGTCGGCGGATCGTTCTCCAGCCTGACCCGGCAGGAAGCCGCTGCCGCTCTTACCGACCTCGCCAACCTGCCCAACCTGCGGTTGGCAGCAACCCAGACGCAGCTGCCCGCGCTGGTGGTGGTGCAGAAGTACAGCGACCTGATCGGTGACCTGCTGGTGCTCGAGGACAGCACGGCGCAGGGAGCCAGTGACGCGACGCTGTCGCAGACGGTACGTGTGCTCGGTCTTGTGTCGCGTATGAAGGAGGCCGCCTCAGAGCAGCGGGCGATTCTCACGGCGGTGCTGATCCAGCGCACGATGAGCCCGCTCAGCCTCCAGGCGTTCGCGGCGGCGCAGGCGGACCAGACCTCCAACCTTGACTCGTTCAACCTGTCCGCCACCAACGCCCAGCGCCAGCTGTGGAACAACAGCGTCTCCGGCTCCCTGGCCCCGCTGGCCAGCTCGGAAGCCCAGCAGGCGATCGCGTTCCAGCAGGCCGACCATGGGTCGCTGATCCACGACCCGACCACCGCGGACGACTGGTACGGCGCCATGTCGAACGTGATCGACTTCCAGATGGGGTCGGTCGAGCGAACGCTGGTCGGCGACATCATCGCCCGGACGCAGGTGCTGCTGCGCGGTGCTGTCATAGCTGCCCTGGGTGTCGCGCTGGCGGTGCTGGCGGTCCTCGCGCTGGCGCTTCTGTTCACCGTGGTGGTGGCGCGGTCGATGGTCCGCCCGCTGCGGCGGCTGCGGGCCGGTGCGCTGGAGGTGGCCGGTGTACGGCTGCCCGAGACGGTCCGCCGGATGAGTGAGTCCGACGGGGCGGCGGCACCGCTCGAGGTCGAGCCGATCGACGTGGATTCTTCAGACGAGATCGGCGAGGTGGCGCGGGCGTTCGACCAGGTTCACCGCGAGGCGCTCCGGCTGGCCTCCAACGAGGCGGCCCTGCGCGGGAACGTCAACGCCATGTTCGTGAACCTGTCCCGCCGCAGCCAGTCGCTGGTGGAGCGCCAGATCCGCCTGATTGACGACCTGGAGCAGGGCGAGCAGGACGCGGAGCGGCTGGCGAACCTGTTCCAGATGGACCACCTGGCCACCCGTATGCGCCGCAACTCGGAGAACCTGCTGGTTCTCGCCGGCCACGAGGTGTCCCGGCGGTGGACGCAGTCGGTGCCGCTGGTCGACGTGCTCCGTGCCGCGGTGTCTGAGATCGAGCAGTACGAGCGGGTGACACTGAACGTTCAGCCCGGTATTTCTGTTCGCGGCCAGGCCGTCAACGACGTCGTGCACCTGATCGCCGAGCTGGCGGAGAATGCCTCCTCGTTCTCGGCGGCCGATACGCCGGTGAAGGTGTCCGGTCACTTGCTCAACAGCGGCGGTGTGCTGCTCGACATTACCGACCAGGGCGTGGGGATGGGCGCCGAGGAAATGGCCCACGCCAACTGGCGGCTGGACAATCCGCCGGTGGTGGATGTCGCCGTCTCCCGGCGCATGGGCCTGTTCGTGGTCGCCCGGCTGGCCGCCCGGCACGGGATCCGGGTCCGGCTCCGGCCCGCGCCGGCAGGCGGGCTGACCGCGCTGGTGTGGCTGCCCGACGAAGTGATCTCGCAAGATGCCGGAGGCGCCTCAGCCGGGCTGCGCCGGCTCGACGTGCCCCCGCCTGGTATGGCCGCGGCGCCTAGCGCGGGCGCCAGCCCGGCGGGCAGCTTCTCGACCAGCGACTGGCCTGGGGACAGCACCTCAGGTGACCGCGCCGCCGCGGCTCAGGCGGTTTCCGCCGCCCGGACGCCGCGGTTCGCGCCGCTGCGGCCCGACCTCGGCGACACCGCGGCCTTCACCGCTGTCGGCTCGGACGCGGATTCCCCCGCCCCGGCCGGTGCCTCGAGCTTCGACTCCGGCATCGGGTCGGCTTACGAGACCGGCATCGGGTCGGCTTACGAGAGCAGTGCCGCGTCTGCCCTTGACTCGGGCAGTTCGTCGGCCTTCGACACGGCCGGGACGTCGGCGTACGAGTCGGCCAGCCGGTCGGCTTATGACACGGCTGGAACGTCGTCCTACGACACGGGCACGACGTCCATGCTGGGGACCGGACCTGTGCCATCGGCGGCCACGGGCCCGCTGCCCATCTTCGGAGCCCCGACCCGCAGCGAGGGGAAGCAGTTCGCTGCTGGCCCGCACAGCGACAGTGACCTGCCCTTTCGCACCCAATCGAGCCAGGCGCAGCGCGGGGTGATCGTGCCGCCCGCCGTAGGGGGCTCGGGGGAGGGACACCGGCTGCCCATCTTCGAGTCGGTGGAGTCCGACTGGTTCCGTCGCGGCAGGCATGGGGCCGCGCGCACCGGCCAGGTGGCCAGCACAGCCAGTACCAGTAGCTGGACCTCCCCCGCGGACGAAGGGTGGCGTGCGGCAGAGGCGGCGCATGCCCCTACTTCCGGCGGAGTCACCCTGTCCGGGTTGCCTAAGCGAGTGCCAAAGGCGAACCTGGTCCCAGGCACGGTGGGCGCGGAGACGCCGCAGGCGCCGTCTGCTCCGGCGCCCACCCGGTCGGCGGCACAGGCAAGAGAACGGCTGGCCAGCTTCCAGCGAGGTGTGCGGGAGGGGCGGGCAGCCGTGCGCGACGGCGATCTACCCAGCGGTGAGGACAACAGTGCTATCTAACGCTTCACTAAGCAGTCCCCGTGACGTGATGGAGGTGGTCACGCTGAGGCCACGGAGAGAGGGGGATAGGTGAGCCCCATAGCCCGTCCGATCCAGGACCTGAACTGGCTGATCACGAACTTCGTCGAGCGGGTTCCATCTGTCGCCCACGCGATCGTCGTCTCGGCCGATGGTCTGCCGATGGCATACTCCAACGGCTTCCCGGCTGACCGGGTGGACCAGCTTGCGGCGGTGACCTCAGGGCTGACCAGCCTGACGCAGGGCGCTGCTCGGGTTTTCGAGGGTGGCCCCGTCAGCCAGACGGTTGTGGAGATGGAACGCGGTCTGCTGCTCGTAATGGCGATCAGCGACGGGTCGAGCCTGGCTGTGCTCGCTGCGGCTGATTGTGACATGGGCTTGGTTGCCTACGAGATGGCGCTGCTCGTGGAACGGGTGGGCCGTGCGCTCACCCCGGACATGCGAGGCGCGCTCCGGTCGGAGGATGGCAGGTAGTGTCTGGAGAGACTTGTGTCCGGCCCCGGCCCGGATGACTGGCCGCAGGCCGGCGGAAAACGTGGCTCCTCGAACGGGATGCGCGCGGCCAGCGGCGACACCAACCCGGGGAGTTCCCTGGTCCGGCCCTATGCGGTGACCGGAGGGCGTACCAAGCCCCGTTATCAGCTTCAGATCGAGGCCATGGTCGCCGCGTCTCACTACGAGGCGCGCGATCTATCAGTCCTCAGTCCCGAGTGTCAGGCTATCCTCGGTTTCTGCCGGGACTGGCGCTCCGTGGCGGAGATATCCGCAGTGCTCAGGATGCCTTTGGGTGTGGCCCGCGTCCTCATCGCCGACATGGCGGTGGAGGGACTGGTCAGAGTCCACCAGCTTGATCACGCCCAGGGCCGTCCGGATCTCAACCTGCTCGAAAGGGTGCTAAGTGGACTTCGCAAGCTCTAGGCCTCCCCGGAGCAACCCGGGGGAGACCGCGATGACCTCGGTCAAGATCGTGGTCGCAGGCGGTTTCGGCGTGGGCAAGACCACTTTCGTCGGGTCGGTCTCTGAGATCACCCCGCTCACCACTGAGGCGGTCATGACCGCCGCCAGTGCCGGAGTAGATGATCTGTCACACGTGCCGGACAAGACGACCACCACGGTGGCGATGGACTTCGGCCGTGTGACCCTGGACGCTGGGCTCATCCTGTATCTGTTCGGCACGCCCGGCCAGCACCGATTCTGGTTCATGTGGGATGACCTCATCCAGGGCGCCATCGGCGCGGTCGTCCTTGTCGACACGCGCCGGCTCGCGGACTCCTTCCCTGCCGTTGACTACTTCGAGACGGCCGGGCTGCCCTTCGTCGTTGCGATCAACGGTTTCCATGGCGAGTTCCCGCACCGCGTGCACGACGTTCAGGAAGCCCTGTCGGTCAGCCCGAAGGTGCCCATTGTGGAGTGCGATGCGCGTGGCCGCGCCTCGACCAAGTCGGCGCTGATCGCCTTGGTCGAGCACGCCATGACGATGCAGATGAGCGTCCGCTAACCGGGAGAGGTCCGGCACGGGGGGGCTGATGCTGCGGTAAGGTGCACGCGCGATGGTGCATGCATACGGGGGCGGTAGCTCAGCCGGTTAGAGCAGCGGACTCATAATCCGCCGGTCGTGGGTTCGAGTCCCACCCGCCCCACACATTGTGCACGCTCTGACCTGGTAGTTTGCGATTAGCGTGTGCATCAAGATCCTTTCGGGTTGCAGTTGCTGTTCTGTGACCATGCTTCGGTACTCAGCCCCACGGTGCCTCGCTCATGCGGTCGGCGGCGTTCCTGCTCAGCTGAGCGGTGACGTGGGTGTAGCGCTGGGTCTGGCTGAGCTGGGAGTGGCCGAGGATCTGCTGGACAACGCCGGATGTCGATGCCCTGCTCCAGCAGGAGGGTGGCGGCGGTGTGCCGGGCGTCGTGCACCCGTGCGGTACGGACGCTGGCTTCGGCAAGGAGTGCGTGCCAGTCCTCCCAGTCGTCGTGGGAGTTGACCGGCGATCCGGTGGGAGTGCAGAAGATCAGGTCCCAGTCCTGCCAGGCGGATCCGGCGGCTAGCCGTTCGGCGGTCTGCTGGAGACGGTGTGCCCGGAGCTGGGTGATGAGCGGGGCAGGCAGAGCGAGGGTGAGGGTGGCCTTTCCTTGCCCGGCCTTGACGCCTTTGTCGCGGGTGAAGTGCCAGCCGCCGCCGGTGCGCTGGGGGCATTCCCGGGCGTGATTGACGCAGCCATTCGGGCACGGCCGCTTGACCTCAGGGTACTGGTGCCCGCGCTTGGTGCACCGTGGTGGGGCAGTCGTCACGGTGGCGGTGGGTGGCGCAGCCGGGTCGGCAGGGGATGCGGTGACGGCCGACGGTGCAGGCGGCTGGGTCGGCGCAGCCGTGCCGGTAGCGGGCCCGCTTGAGCTGCCAGCCGACCTCGATCGTGCCCGTGTCCAGGTCCACGTACTGCCAGCGGAGCCCGATCGCCTCGGACTGCCGGATGCCGACTGCGAGGGCGACCGACCAGCGGGCGCAGTTGCGCCGGCTTACGGCTGCGCTGAGGATGCGGCGTGCCTCGTCACGGGTCAGCGGCTCGATGTCGGTAAGTCCGCCGATGGGTGCGTCGACCAGGCTGGCAACATTGCTAGCGATCTTGCCGCGTTTCCAGGCGATCTTCAGCCCGCGGGAGACGATCCGGTGGATCTGCACGACCGACCGTGTTTGGCTTTAAACCCTGCCTGACGAGCCAGGCGTAGAAGGCGTCGAGGTGCTCGGGCTGGAGCTGGTCGAGCCGGTGCCGGCCCAGCCGGGGGATGATCCAGCGCCGAACCTTGGGCTCATACGTGCTGTCGATCGTGCTCTGGGACACGGTTCGTGGCGCAATCGTGGTCAGCCATGTGTCGAACCAGGCCGCTACCGTCAACGGCCGGCCGGGTTTCTCAGCGTGGCCATCACTGCGGTTGGCCTCCAACTCTTGGACCTTGCGGGTGACCTCGGCCTCGGTTCTGCCTTTGCGGTGCCGCCGGTAGGGTGAGCCGTCATCCCGGACCCCCATCACCACCCAGCCGTGCCAGCGGCCATCGGCCTCGCTGTAGTAGATCGACGACCGCTGGTTAGGTTTCCGCGTAGCCAGGTCGATTCGTCCTTCCGCCAACGGCAGGGGTTGGCTGACCGCGCGAAGTTCCGCCAGGCCGGA
>OFGU01000079.1_pt1 | contig 12075 bp, 10 predicted proteins | sample 1521841 | NCBI WGS metagenome assembly OFGU01 (sample SAMEA2553413, study PRJEB24118) | soil metagenome
CCGAAGTGCATACTTATGCGGCTCCTGAACCGTCGCCGAAGCGAACTGCGCGAGCGGCGGCTCGACTGGTGGGCGGCCTGCCGCGGCGGCAGCAGCAGCAGCAGCAGCAGCAGCAGCAGCAGCAGCAGCAGCAGCAGCAGCAGCAGCAGCAGCAGCAGCAGCAGCAGCAGCAGCAGCAGCAGCAGCAGCAGCAGCTGGATTGATTTGCGGCGGAGTCACAGTGGGCGTTCGCGGCGTTCAGGTAACTCGGGAGTGCGCCAAGCGTCTGCCGAAGCTAGTGAGCGCCGCCTGTGCCTGGGCCGTAGGTCTGCGACCCCGTGGCACTCGCCATCGGACATTCCGGCGGCAGTACCTTCCTCGCCCGCCGGGCGGGGCCGGTCTATGGCTCAATGCCGCTGGGTCCTGGATTGCCTAGCCAGTTTGACGGCCTGATGCGGGCTGCCCTCCCAGGGGAGACCATGGCCGGGCAGGACCCAGCGGGCCTTCGCCTGCTCTAGCTTTTGCAGCGACGCCAGCGCCCGGTCGTGGTCATCGTTGAAGAAGTGCGGGAGCAGCCGCGGCCCGGTTTCGCCCGAGACAAGGTCGATGGTTGCCAGGGCATCGCCCACGATCAGGACCCCGCGGTCTTCCAGACTCATAGCAGCATTCCCTGCCGTGTGGCCAGGCGCGTGGATCACGCGGGGACGGCCTGGGACGTCCAGGATCTCCTCGTCCCCGAAGCTTGAGGCCTGCACAACGGGCGGCACCCGGGCGCCGCCATTGGCCAGCACGTGGAGGAGGTAGTGCAGCACTCGTGGCTGCCACAGCGGGAACCTGGGCGGCATGTTCCTCCGGGCGACCGCGTCGAGGTCGGCGTGATGCACCAGCACCTTCGCGCCTGCTTGCGTCCTGAGCCGTTCCGCATTACCCCGGTGGTCGTCGTGATGATGGGTGAGAACGACGGCTTTGACGGCCGAGAGCGGGGCATCCCGCGATGCCAGGAAGCGGGCTATCTGCCGCCAGTAGCCGGGTAGCCCAGCGTCGATGAAAGTGAAGGCTCCGCTTTCTTCGACTGCATAACAACCGACGTAAGCCGTGCCGAGCCGGAAGACACCATGAGTGATCTCACGAGTCCAGGGGTGCCCAAGCCGCGGAGATGATCCTGGAGATGACCCCGCCTGCGAGTGAGGTGGCTTGGGCATGTTAGTCCCGGCGTCCTTGCTGGACGCCCTCTTGCATGGCTGCGGCTAGATTCTGCAGATATGCCCCGAGTTCGCGGGATTCTGGTGTGGGAGAGACCTCGAACATCTCGGTATCTTCAAGGGCCTCGGGGGCATGGCCGGGCTCAACGTGGAAGGCTTGGCCCGCCAGGACATCATGCGGCCCGCCGGCTGTGTGGATGCGCAGTTTGCCGGAGATCACATACCCCCAATGCGGGCAATGACAGCTATGGCCGGGAAGTCCCTGCAGAAGGGCACGCCCGTCGGCCCCCGCTGGCAATCTGTAGAAGGTGACTGTCATCTGCCCGGCTTCCGCTGAGCGTATTTCCGCCCCTGCCGCCTCGAACGCCACAGGCAGATCGCTGGGCCCGAAGATCTCCACTGGCGCTCCTTCAAAGGGCTGGTCCCCCCTGGGCCCCCCGCCCCAGGTCCGCCTGCCGCACCAAGTCGCGGCCAGGACCGCGGCCTCAATGCTCCCGGCGCCGGCCCCGCTACAGCCCTATGCTTAGGACATCCCGGACAGCCAGCCAGGGCCAAACGGCCCTTTTCGGAAGGACTTCATCCCGCAAGGCTGCGCCGCGCCAAACGACGGCACACAAGAACAGCTATTCTGCACGCTCGACTCCCGCAGCCAATAGCGTCGGCTCCGCACGCATATTGGACGTTAGCCCTGATCTTTCGTGCGCCCAGCAGAGCGGGAGGTGACGCTGTGACGTAGCAGCGGATCTTGCTGTTCGTAAGCTCGTCGTCGCCTGCCGGTGGAAGTCCGGTCCGGGTAGCTGCCAGGAGGCCCGGTAGCAGGCTGGCGGCGCCGGGGGGAAACGCCCGGCGCCGGAGCCCAGCGTCAAAAGCCCTGCAAGGGGGAGCGACGATGCGGTCCGTAGCATGACGCGAAGCCTGCGGCGTCGTTAGAGGTCCCGCTCGCAAGGGCGGGGACAGGGAGTGCCGAGCTCCCGAAATCAGGGTGAAGGCCATGGAAGCGGCGAAGAGCCTGGAAGCGCAGCCGTGAGGGACTCCCCGGCGTATGGGGCGCGGAACGCACCGATGGTGGCGGCGGGAACTGGGGAGGCCCTCCCCGGCCCGGTGACCTGCGGAGGTGTCGCCGGAGCGTGGCGTCCTATAACCGGCCCAACCGGGAAGTGGACTGCTGGCCGGGTGGGCGTCGGAGGCGGCCGTAGTACTGGTTGAGCCGCAGGACAACACAACCTGCGGTGAGGGAAGGGCCGCTGCTTCGTCGGTGCGCAGTGTCTGTCAGGAGGGGCCCGGTGAGTGCCGTTTCGGCTAGTCCCGCCGCGAAGGGATCGGTCCGGGGTGTCCCGGCTGATCCGGTCCGTGCCTTGCAGCATGCGCTGTACCGGGCGGCCAAGGCCGATCCCGGGCGGAGATTCCACGCGCTGTATGACAAGGTCCGCCGCAGGGACGTTCTGTGGCGCGCGTGGGCTGCGGTGCGCGCGAACAACGGCGCGCCGGGCATTGACAGGATCACCCTGGCCGCGGTCGAGGAGTACGGCGTAGACCGGCTGCTCGGCGAGCTGGCTGCCGAACTGGAGGAAGGCCGTTACCGCCCGCTGCCCGCGCGCAGGGTCTATATCCCGAAGCCGGGTGTGCGGGACGAGCAGAGGCCGCTTTCGATTCCCCCGGTCCGGGACCGGATCGTGCAGGCGGCGGTGAAGATCGTGCTCGAGCCGGTCTTCGAAGCTGACATGCTGCCGTGCTCGTTTGGGTTCCGGCCCAGGCGCTCGGCGCACGATGCCTTGCAGGTGCTCATTGATGAGTGCTGGCGGGGCCGCCGGTGGGTGGTTGAGACGGACATCGCTAACTGTTTTTCGGCGATTCCGCACGGCAAGTTGATGCAGGCGGTGCAGGAACGCATCTGCGATCAGCCGGTCCTGAAGCTGCTGCGCGCCGGGTGATGGAGGACGGGCAGCTTCGGCGGCCAGCCACCGGGACCCCACAGGGCGGGGTGGTAAGTCCCGTCCTCTGCAACGTTTACCTGCACCGGCTTGACCGGGCGTGGGACGGGCAGGACGGGGTTCTGGTGCGTTATGCCGACGACGCGATCGTGATGTGCTGGTCCCGCAGTCAGGCCGAGCGGGCGCTGGAGCGCCTGACCGGCCTGCTGGCCGGTCTCGGCCTGGAGCCGAAGGCGGCCAAGACCCGGATAGTGCGCCTGGAGGTGGGAGGCGGGGGGGTTGATTTCCTCGGCTTTCACCACCGGCTGGTGCGCTCGCCGGGGCTGAACGGGAAACGGCCGGTGACGTTCCTTGCCCGCTGGCCCGCGGACAAGGCAATGCAGCATGCCCGCGACCGGATCCGGGAACTGACCCGCCGGTCGCGGCTCAGGCTGCCGGTGGAATGGATCGTGGGGGACCTGAACGGGTTTCTGGGCGGCTGGGCCGCCTACTTCCGGTTCGGGAACTCTGCGGCCCGCTTCGAGAAGATCAGGAACTATGCGCGGATGCGGCTGGCGCTGGTCATCAGTAAACGCCACCGCAGGTCGCGGGACTTCGGCTGGTCGGTCGTCGCCTTCCAGTCCCCGAACCAGCTCGGGCTGGTCACCTTGTCGGGAATCGTCGTTGACCCCAGGCCCTTCCGGGACTGGCGGGGAAGACCGAATGCCGGCGGTGAACGGCGTCGGTGAGCCGTGTGCGGGAGAACCGCATGCACGGTTCGAGGCGGCGGGGGCTGGAAACGGAGCGCCCGGTCATGGTCACTGCAGTGAAGCGGCCCGCAGGGGAAACCCGGGGAAAAGTGGCTGCGGGACCTGACGCTGGATAACGCCACCGCGCCAGCCCCCGACCCTACACAGGGGTTGATGGCTGCCGCTGGCAGGCTGGCTGTGTGGTTCCTGGGCCTGGATTTTAGGTCCGGGGTATGACGGTGGCCCGGCTGTCGGGCCGGGCGGCCGGGGGTTCCACGGGCCCCGGGTCTTCTTCCTTGCCCGGCGGGACGGGTTCTTGCTGGTCAGGTGGGGTGCGGGACGACCTGGGTGCGCTGCCAGGCGGTGGTGATCTCCTCCGCCCAGGGCCAGGTCGCGGCGATTTTCAGGGTTCTGCGGCGTCCGCCGCGGACGAGGCGGGCGGCGGCGTGCAGGATGCGGTAGCGCAGCGTCTTCGGCTCCGCTCTTGCGAGGCTGCCGTCCAGGGCCAGGAGCTTCAGCCAGGACAGCAGGATGCAGGCGATCATGGACGCGCCGAGCCACGCCTGGTTGATCTTGTAGTCGTGCGAGGGGAAATGGCCGAGCCCGGTGTCCTTGCCGGTGCGGATGGCGTCCTCGACGCGGGCGTGGACGCGGTGCGCGGCGTCGATGCAGGCGCACTGGCCCCGCCAGCCTCTGGTGGCGGCGGGCAGGTTCGTCACCCACAGGCAGTAGCGCCAGCCGTCTGCCGTCTCCAGCAGGGACAGCTGCGCGCCGGGGTGCGGGCGCTCGCGGCGGGCGAAGAGCCGCATCGTCTTGGGCCATGCCTTGAGCTGGTCGCCGCCGGGTCCCTCGCGCAGCAGCCCAGTCAGCTCGGTGACGTGGGCTTCCTCGATCCAGCATGCCCGGTGAGCGCAGCGCGGGTTCCCGCAGGCATCATCGGAGCGGCGCTCGCGGGCCTCGCCTCTGCCGTCGACGGCGATCTCCCAGGCAGTCTCGGGGACCTTGCCGATCGCGGCCTTCTCCCGCGCGGCGAGCTCCCAGCCGACGGAGTAGGTGACCTGGTAGCCGTGCCGGGCGGCGAGCCGGTCCAGCTCCTTCACCAGGGCGTGGCTGGCGCCGGCCCCGTCGCAGGTGATCATGAGCTTCCGGCGCAGCGCGGGCGGGAGCGCGGCGATCGCGTCACCCAGCAGGCACAGGTGACCGGCGGCCGTGTTGCTGCCGGCCGAGCCGGGGCGCAGCATCCAGGCCAGCGGCTCCCGGACGTTATCGCATTCGGCGATGATCGGGTGATGGCCGAACCCTTTGAAGTCCGGCTCTGCCAGTTCCTTGTCGCTGTGCGCGGCCACGACGGTCGCGTCGAGCCGGATGCAGGTCACGCCCTCGAGCCTGCGGCCGGCGACCTGGACCGGCGGCAGCCCGCCGTGCCGCTCGATGCCCTGCGCCCACGCGTGCCGCCGCGCCTTGCTCACCGCGGCCGTGACCTTCCGCCGCCTGCCGTCCCCGCCCGCTCCCATCTCCTTCACCGCCCGCCACACGGCCCGCACCCGCGCGGCCGGCCCGTACAGGCCACCCTCGGCTCCCCTCCCCCGCGAAGCCCCTATCACCCGCCCTCCTTCCGCGATTGCGCACGCCAGGTCCGCGAACACCCGGCCCCGGTCATGGCCGCCCAGCGGCGACGGCAGCGCGGCCGGCAGCCCGGACGTCAGGCCCGTCCGGTCCGGCAGCTGCCGCAGAAGGGCAAGGCCCGCGTGCGGCACGACCCCCGTGCCGCCCCCGGTGACTTCAAGACCGCGCGACCATCCTGTAGCGTTCACCTGGAAAGTGCTCCTCGAACCTGGAGTGATAAAGGCCTCAACAACCCTTATCGTCCCAGGTCAGGAGCACTTTTCCATTCAGGCGCGCCGCTCAGCCGCCGAACCCCCGTGAAAAGCCAGGGCTGGTGTCTTCGGTGGTCTCGGTCAGCACGCCGATCGCCTGCGCCGTGGGCAGGATGACAAGGTCAATGCCGCGGCGGTGGGCTTCGTCGCGGACTTCCCCCGTCACCGGCAGCGCGCCATCAGCGTCGGCCCGGCTTGCGGGGATTGGGTGCCTGGGGTACATCTTGGCTGTGAGCAGTTCGCTGACGCCGGACGAGATCCGGGCCGCCGCGGAGACACATCACGAGCTCGGGTCTGAGTACCAGCACGCCGTCATCGAGTCCTTCCTTGACAAGGTGGGCAAAGAGATCGACGCCCGGGTGGACGCGAGGATCGCGAGCCAAACGCAGGGCCAGGTTCCCCAGCCGGTCCGCCAGCGATCGCCGTACGCGCTGGCGATCGCCTCGATCGCGCTTGGCATCCCGCTGACGGCGATCACGCTGTCCGACGCTAGGGCCAACGCGCTGGCGGTCATCGTGGTGATCTGGGTCGCCATTACGCTGATCAACCTGGGGTACTCGCGCAGGCATCCGGGAGGTCGCTGAGCCCACGCCAGGCTCTGCGTGGCTGCGCCCAGGCAACTGCAGTAGCCCGCCGGGCAGGAAGGCGGTTCTGGCATCACGCTGGCAACCGCCGGGGGATCGTTGCGGGGCAGGCAAGCGTTGCTGGCGCCGCGCTGATGTGGGAAGTATGTACACCCAGATCCCGAGGGCCGCTGCGGAGGTTAGCAAGACCTATACGATCTGGCCGATGCCAATATGTTCCAGCCAGCCGCCGGGTGACGCATTCCTTGGTGCCAGCTTCAGCCGACGATCACGACTGCCATGAATACGTATTCGCTGTCCGGCTTCATCATGGCCTGGGCAAACGCACTACTAATAAGAGTTGTCGGGTCTGACGGGAGTGCCGGTGCGGCTGTTCGTGGGTGACGACTGGGCGGAAGACCATCACGACGTTGAGGTGATGGACGAGGCCGGGAAGGTGCTGGCAAGGAAGCGGCTGCCCGAGGGCGTGGCCGGGATGGCCCAGCTGCACGCGCTGGTCGGCGCTCACCTGGGCGAAGGCGAAGAGGACGCGGAGGTGATCGTCGGGATCGAGACCGACCGCGGCCCGTGGGTGCAGGCGCTGATCGCCGTCGGCTACCGGGTGTTCCCGGTGAACCCGCTGCAGGCGTCCCGGTACCGGCAGCGGCATGGCGTGTCCGGCGCGAAGAGCGACGCTGGGGATGCGCACATGCTGGCGGACATGGTCCGGACCGACTCCCACCAGCTCCGCCCGGCGGCCGGCGACAGCCCGGAGGCGGAGGGCATCAAGGTGCTCGCGCGCACTCACAAGACGCTGATCTGGGAGCGCACCCGGGCGGGGCAGGGGCTGCGCCACCAGTTGCGGGAGTACTTTCCCGCCGCGCTGGAGGCGTTCGAGGACCTGGACGCCCCCGACACCCTGGAGCTGGTGGGCAAAGCCCCGGACCCGGCGCAGGCGGCGAGGCTGACCCGCGCGCCCGCCGCCGCGACATCCCCGGCAAGGCGACGGCGATCCTCGCGGCGCTGCACGCCGGGCACCTGGGCCAGCCGGAGGCGCTCACGGCCGCCTACGCCGCCACCGTGCGGTCGCTGATCGCAGTGATCACCGTCCTGGACGAGCAGGTCAAGATCCTGCAGGGGCAGGTGGAGGCGCATTTTGGCCAGCACCCGGACGCTGAGATCTACCTGTCCCAGCCCGGCCTGGGAGCCATCCTCGGCGCCCGGGTGCTCGCCGAGTTCGGCGACGGCCCCCGCCGCTACGCCGACGGCAAGGCCCGCCGCAACTACGCCGGCACCAGCCCGGTCACCCGCGCATCGGGCAGGAAAAAGATCGTCACCGCCCGGTTCATCCACAACGACCGGCTCGTCGACGCACTGAGGGCCCAGGCCTTCGCGTCGCTGAACGCCTCGCCCGGCGCTCGCGCCTTCTACGACAGCCTCCGCGCACGCGGGATCGAACACAACGACGCGCTCCGCCGCCTGGCCAACCGCCTCGTCGGCATCCTGCACGGATGCCTCAGGACCCAACCCGCTACAACGAGACCACCGCCTGGGGCCACCGGGAAACCGCCCTCAATCCTCCGTAGCGGCTTGACATTTAAGCTCCTGGGATGTCTTTCGGCATGAGTGCGCGGTGACGGCTGACTGTGCGCGGTGCCCGATCGGCCAGATATGGGCAGCCTGCGTCTTGATCGACACCGGACCGGCGTCCGCGCCGATCAAGGGGGCAGCAGGCCGAGCCCATCTCCCCAGCCGTTGACGCGCAGTGAACGAGCACGACCCGACAGTGGCGATACGGAATGCCGAATACTCGCTGGCGGCGAACCGTAGGTTCGCTCGATTGTCGGCATGCATACAGTCACGGCGCGCCGCTGGGACAGCGGGCCTTACATGCCGGGATTGGCACCGTGGTACGACGGGTCGTGAGCCTGCTGACAGCACGCGTCATGCTCGGTCGGGTTCATGGGTGGCTGTTCGTTCTTGCACGCGCCTGCGGATCTCGCTGGCCGGGGTCACTTCGGGTTTGGGCGGCTGGATGATGGCCTCGCGGTCGCGCCTGGCCAGGACGCTCCATGCGGTGCCGAGGTGCATCGCGTCGTGGTCCTCACCCGGTACGCGGGTGTCCCGGAGTTCGTCGATCTTCGCTTGGGCTTCGCGGGCCTGCTCGCTGATCTGCAGGATCTCCGCCGGGATGCCTTCGAAGGTGGTTTCCGGGGTGAGTCCGAGGCTTTGCTGCCCATAGGCCTCTTACTGCGCCGACGTGGACCGCTGGCCTTCGTAACCGGGTTCCTCCGCCCCTGCTCCTGGGAGGTGGATGGCGCCATCGAGCGTCGGCTGGATCCAGATATCCTGCCGCGGCTTGGGTTCCGGCCTGGCACGGGGCGTCACATCCGGCTCGGCGGATTTCAGCGGTTCCAGGAACTCGTCAGGGTGACGTCGGCGAAGCTCGAGGTCAGCGGCCACGGCGATGCGGCGGGCAGGTTCGGTCATCGCCGCCCACTGCCGCCGGGTTTCCTGGGCATCGGCGAGCAGGCCCGCGATCCTGGTGGCCTTTGCTTCCATGGCCCGCCACATCCGGGCGAGCCGCTCGTGCCGCTCCACGGATTCGTGGTCGCTGGCGGCCCGGGCCTCGTGCTCCTCCCGGGTGGCGTTCTCGAAGGCGGTGCGCACCTGCAGCCGGGCCAGGCGCAGTTCCTCACCGACGTGCGGCGGCGCCCAGCTGGTCTCCTGCAGGTAGGTGGCGCGTTGCAGCCGCAGCTGCGCATCGCTGCGCCCGCGCAGGTCGATGCCGTCGACCCGGCCGAGTGCCCGGAACGCGGTGTGCCAGTCGGCCCGGGCCTCCGGTGAGGTCTTCCCAGGCTCGGGGCCGATCGCGTCGCCGGGCGCGCAGTATCCATATAGCTCCCGGTACGCACCGAGTTACGGCAGTCTCGTTCGGCTGCCAAACGCATGATCGCGGCCATGTCCGCCAGTGACATCATCGACGCTTCGTCCAGGAGCAGCAGCGTCCCCTCACGCAGGGCCTTCGCGCCCCGGGCTTCCCGCTCACCGTGCAGATGGCCGAGGAACTCGGCGGTGTTGTCGGCCAGGCCCACGCCCGCCTCGCGCAGGACGTTCCGTGCGGCCTGCGAGGTCGTCAGCCCGTGCACGTTCCCCATGCCCGCCTCCCGCCACAGCCGTGCCACCTCGGCCGCGGTGCGGGTCTTGCCCGATCCGGCCGGGCCGACCAGGATCTCCGCACGCCTGTCACTGGTCAGCACCGCGAACGCGGCGGCGGCCTGGTCCAGCCGCAGCCCTGAGCCGGTGGTCTCCTGGGCCGTTTCCGGGCGCTGCGCCGCAGCGCTGAGCTGAGCCTCCAGCTGAGCCTGGTCCGCGCCGAGCAGGCACGCCGCCAGCTCCGGCGCCAGGCGCGGCGCTCCTGCCTGCTGCGCCTGCGCCGCCAGCCGCTCCTCCATAGTGAGCTGCGCCTGAGTCGCATACCGGGTGCCGCTGTGCGGGCGGTAGATGCTGCGCCCATCCGCGCGGCGCAGCGACTCGGGCACCGGCGGCCATTCCGGCGCCTCCAGGGCCAGCACTTCCTCACCAGCGCCGCCGGCCAGCACCTGGTCCGCCAGGCCGGTCAGTAAGTTGGCCGCCGCCGTGCCGTCCCGGCAGGCCACGTTGCCGGGAAGCAGTTCGCCCAGGTGGCGGATGAGGTCGGCCTTGCGCCAGGCCGGCTGGGATTCCTGCACGCGCGCCAGCGCCTGCGCCATCACGTCGTGCGCCTGCTGCGGGCTCAGCTCCCAAATCGGCCCCGGCTCGCCGCGCCCTGCAGCGCCGGGCCCGCGCCGGGTGGTCACTTCCGGCATGACCGGCTCCAGCGCCCCGGCCTCGCTGGCGCGCGCCTGCTCCGCCCACCGCCGCGCCTCGGCCGCCACATCCAGCGGGTGGCCATCCTTGGCGGCGCGGCTGGCGTGGTTGGCCCACAGGCGCAGCTTCCCCAGGGCGCGGGCATCGGGCGCGTACCCGTGCTGCGCCTCGAACTCGCGCGCCAGCCGCTCGGTCAGCGCCGTGATCGTCTGGCGGCGCGAGGAGAACTGGTCCATCAGCTCCCGGCTCACCCCGGCGACCTCACGGCCGTGCCCGTCGGCCCGCCGCACCCAGCCGGTGCCGAACCCGCGCGACAGCGCGGACTCCATCACCAGCGTGGCGATCGCCGCCGCCGCACCACGGTGCTCATACAGCGCCTGGGAGTCCAGCGTCCGGTACTGCCCGTCACGTTCGCGCATCACCCGGTTCAGGACCAGGTTGTGGATGTGCAGCTGCGGGTCGCCGTCGCGGCTGGTGTGCTGCGCGAACGACCCGACAATGAAACGGTGCGCGTCCTCCCACCGGCCGGTGCGGACCGTGCCCACCTGCCGGCCGTGGTACCCGGACCGCGTGTAGCCGGCCTCGCGCTGCAGATAGTCCAGCGCGGCGCGGTTCCCAGCCTGGATGCATGCCCAGATGCCGGCGGCGGCCTGCTCCCAGTACCCGACGGCTTCCAGGTCTCCTCCGGTGGCGGCGCGGGCCGCGCTGGCCATCGCTGATGCGTGCAGCAGCGTGATCGACTTGGACACGCTGAAGGTGACGTCGAAGTACTGGACCGGTGTCCTGACCTGCGACTTCGCCTCGACCATGAGCTGGGCGCGCCGCTCGGCCGTCGCTTCGGGCTCCAGTGCCACCAGCACCGCGAAGATCTCTTCAGCCGAACGGAACCGTTGCGGTGCCCGCCCTAACCGGGTTTGCCCCGTTGGGTCGCGGGGGTCGATGAACGTGCCGTACAGCCGCTCGAACACGGCCCGGTCGATGATCTGATCCTGCCAGAACCCCAGGTCGGCGACACCAGCGCCCAGCCAGCGGCCCGGCGGCTCACCACCCTTCTCCGACGGGGACAGATAGTAGCCAGCGCCCGCCCGGGCGGTCTTGGCAGGCTCGCCCGAGGTGCCGACCTGCCGCCACGGATAGGACGCGTCGTGGCCCGGTGAGATCGTGATGATCCCGCAAGCCTGGTGGTGCTGTGCGGGAAGCGGGAAGAGGCAGAACGGCCGGCGTGGGCATGTGAGAGGACTCGCCAGAGCACGGCGACCGCAAGGGCGGCGCGGCGGCCACCACGTGATCGCGCAACGCCCGGAACCGCCGCGTTCTGTCCTGTCCGCTTGAACCTTGCGGAGTCCAGTCTTACTTTTCGGATGATCTTGCGGGGTCCGGGCTTATCTTGCGGGCGGGTCGCGGACGCTGTCCGGGGCGCATCGACGATGCCGGTCACCGTGGAGCTGGCCGGTTCTCAGGGATCCGTCTCGCTGTGGCTGGCGCGGATCCCTGAGCGGGCCGGGCGGCCTGCGCATCCGGGGTCATGATCGCGCTGCTGGACGGGCGGCGGGTCCGGCGTCATCGGCGGGGGGCCACGGGCCGCGGGAGGACACCACCGGCGGGGCGGGGGCGAGCCGGTCCGGTCGCCGGGGGCCCGGCCCGGGCGGGGGTGAGCCCGGGGCGCTGCGAGAACAGCGCCTGGGGGGCGGGGGCGGAGGCGGGGCCACAAAGGAAAAAGCCGCGTCTTACTGGTCTCTCACAGCCAGGCGGCCCACCATGTTGGGGCCGGACCTCGGCGCGACGACGTTGGGACGCGACTCCCGATCGATCGACGGAAGGCTAACCGGGCCGGGATGGCGGGGCAAAGGCCATACCGGCGACCAGGACGCCGGCGTCGGCGGGGCGCTGGGCGGAGGGGTGGGGGGTTTGGGTGGGGGCGGGGCAGGGCCGGGTGGATTTGGGGG